>LNFM01001055.1_pt1 | contig 64416 bp, 55 predicted proteins | sample 596031 | NCBI WGS metagenome assembly LNFM01 (sample SAMN04254537, study PRJNA301005) | activated carbon metagenome | isolation source: dual media filters at the Ann Arbor, Michigan drinking water treatment plant | place: USA: Ann Arbor
GGTTGTGGGCCTCGTCGACCAGGACGGCCACACGCCAGTCGTTGTCGAGGCTGAGCGCGTGGAGCAATGCACTGCGGTCGAAGTAGTGGTTGTAGTCGGCGATGACGATGTCGCACCACCGTACCATTTCCTGCCCCAGAAAGTAGGGGCAGATGCCGTGAGTGAGAGCGACCTCGCGGACGACCTCGCGTGTCAGGACCGTTCGCTCCGTTGCCTCGCGACGTGCGGCCGGCAGCCGATCGTAGAAGCCCTTCGCAAGCGGGCAGGCCTCGCCGTGACAAGCCTTGTCCGGATGCTCGCACGCCTTGCTGCGTGCCGTGAGTTCCAGCGTTCGGAGTGCGAACGATGGATCGTCTTGCGACAACGTTCGAATCGCATCGAGCGCGACAGTACGGCCCGAACCCTTCGCAGTGAGGAAATAGACCTTGTCGATTCGCGTGCGCGGCGCCGCCTTGAGCGTAGGAAAGAGCACCGCAAGCGTTTTGCCGATGCCGGTCGGCGCTTGAGCCATCAGGCAGTGACCGCGCCGTACTGCATTGAAGACGGCCTCGGCGAGGTCACGTTGACCGCGACGAAACGTGGGCTGCGGGAAGGGCAGTTTCTCCAGCGCCAGGTCGCGCTGCGTACGATGTTCCGCTTCCCGAGTGGCCCAAACCAGGAATCGCTCGCAGATATCGCTCAGGAATGCGTCGAGGTCGGCGGCGTCATACCGCTCGACGAGATGCGGCAACTCCGTTTGTTCGCGAACATTGAAGTACACCAGCGCCACGTCGATGTCCACGAGATCGAACTGACGACAGAGCAGCGCCGCGTAGATCTTGGCCTGGGCCCAGTGGAGCACTTGCTGGTTGCGAGGGATGTCGGCTAGCGTACCGACGCATGTCTTGATCTCCTCGACCCGTCGCCGCTCGGGATCGAATCCGTCGACGCGCCCGCGCAGCGTGAGCGTCTTGTACGTGCCTTCGACCGGGACTTCGCAGCAGTAGGGTGCCGTACGGCGCGCTTGCACGATCTGATGCCCGATAGTCCCCTGCTGTGCCGTGGGCGACGGCGTAAAGCGCAGATCGAGATCCCCCGCTTTTGCTGCGAATTCACACAGAGCGCGAACCGCGACGCGCAAACCTGGCGTGTCCGCGGCGAGCTCGTTGGGGCGCGCGATGGAAAAGTCAGTCCCGTCCAACGTCGACCCGCTCCGTCAACGATGCCTGCGCAGGTTCGACGACCTCGTGTACCGGGGCCGCCTTGGCAAGCGCCATCCAGAGACCGAATCCGGGTGTCCGGGCGGAAAAGCGCGCGGGACGCAGCAAGGAGAACGTACCGTCCTCGGGTGTGCCGGTCAGCGTCCAGATACCGAAGTCCCGGGGAATCTCGTCGGGCTCGGCGAGACCCTCGGGATACACGTAATACGTTTCGCTCGATACGCTTCGGTACGCGTCGCCCTTGCCCGCGTCGCGCAGATCCGCCAACAGATCGGCACGGCTCGCCTTGACCTCGTGGACTGCCGGATGGAGTGCGGATTCGATCGAGCTGTTGCGAATCGAGAAGAGATCGGCTCTGGCCGAGCGCCATGACCTGCGGCCGATCCATGCATTCTCGCTATCCGTGTCCATGCCGGGCAGGACGCCGGATCGCGTTTGTGCCGGAATCGGTGCTGCGCTGTCGACGATCGGTGCACGCAACGGGAGCTCGCGCCATACGATGCGCCCCTGCCGATGCAGTTCCAGGCACATACGAGCCGCGATTCGGTCGTGCAGGCTTGCCGATCTTGCCCGTTGCCTGCGCGCATGTTGAAGCATCTCCAGACCGACATCGGTGACGCGGAGCGTTTCGCGGCCGGTCACGTCGCGGATACCTTCCACGCAGCCGGCCGCTATGAGATCGAGCTCGATGCCATCCCGGCATGGCCATCCCGCCGAGCGCCACAAGGCCATGAGGCGCCTCAGATGGATGGGGCGAAGCGCGATGGATGAGGCATGGACCCCTGGCGGGTTCATCGTGACGATGCGCGTGATCGACGCACGGTGTGCAGCCTCAAGGTGAGAACTGACTCGAATTGCGGGCAGGATCGAGCAGTCGTATCGGTGCGCCGTCGAGAAAGGCCGCGATGTTGTCCACGACGTCGGTAAACGCGACTTCGTAGAACTCGCGCACATTGTGGCCCTGGTGCGGCGTGAGGACGACGTTGGGCAAGCTGCGCAGGGGGTGCGCTGCGGGCAAAGGCTCCTGGGCATACACATCGAGGCCGGCGCCTGCGATGCCTCCGGTGCGCAAGGCCTCGATGAGTGCGGCTTCGTCGACGATCGGACCGCGCGCGACGTTGATGAGGATCGCGCTTGCCTTCATCTTCGCGAGCATCGTGCAGTCGACGATGCCGCGTGAGCGTTCGCCGAGCACGAGATGAACGCTCAGGATGTCGCTGCGCGCGAACAGCTCGTCCTTGTCGACGCGATGCACGCCCACCGCGGCGGCGGCTTCGTGCGTGAGGTTCGAACTCCACGCAATGACGTCCATGCCGAAGGCCTTCGCGATCGGGACCATGTGACGCCCCTGGCGGCCGAGGCCGAGCAAGCCGAGGGTGCGTCCCGCCAGCGTGATCCCGGCGCTCGTTTGCCAGCCGCCGCGACGCATGCTCTCGTGTTCCTGCGGGATATGACGTGCCACCGAGAGGATCAGGCCCCAGGTGAGTTCGCAGGTCGCCTTGCGATAGGTGCCCCGCAGTTCGGTATGCGATACGACGATCCCGCGGCGTATCGCTGCAGCGGCGTCGAGCGGCCGGCAGTAGGGGCCGGTGACGCAGATCATCTTGAGGCGGGGCAGCCGTGCGAGCAGATCGTCGCTGACCGGCATGCGCTCGCGCATCAGACAGACGATGTCGAAGGGTTCGAGCACCTTTGCAGCATCCGGGTCGTTCGCAAGGGAGCGGTCGAAGGCCGTGACTTCGCAGCGACCCTCCAGCGATGACCAATCCGCCGACGTCAGGGCAAGGTGCAGGTAGTCGTCGAGGATGGCGACCCGGAGCGTCATGCGGCGGCCTCCAGGATCTTCAGTATCTGTTCGGGGGAGGTGATCTTCACCGGATTGGTATGCAGCCAGCGGTCGTGCATGACGGTATTCGCGACGAGTTCGAACTTGTCCGGACCGACGCCTACATCGGCGAGTCGACTCGGCATGCCGAGGTCGACGATCAGCTGCTCCAGGACGTCGGCGGCGTCCTCGTCGGGATGTCCCAGGGCTTGCGCTACCCAACGCTGACGCTCTTCGTTCGCGCGGCGATTGAAACGAAGGACGTGAGGCAGCATCACGCAGGACGTGTAACCGTGCGAGACGCCGCAGGAGCCGCCGAGTACATGTCCGATGGCATGGCTCGCCCCCATCTCGACGCCGCCATGTCGGCCCGCGATGGCGAGCCAGATGCCGTAGAAGCTTTCGAGCCGGGCCTCGAGATCGGAGGGATCCTGCTTGGTCCTGAGCAGCGAGCGGCTCAGCAGGTGCAGCGCGTGCCGGTACATGCCGTCGCTGACGGGATTCGACAGGGGCGAGCAGAGCCCTTCCGTCGCATGATCGATCGCGCGCACACCGGTGGACAGCCACACCCACAGCGGCGTATGCAATGTGGGTGCCGGATCGAATATCACCGACTTCGGGATGAATCGTGGATTGCCGTGACTGAACTTGCGCTTGACGCGTTCGTCGGTGGCGCCGCCGCCGCTGGTGAGTTCGCCGGCCGACAGCGTGGTCGGGATGCAGATCTGCGGCATCGTCGGACCTTCGAACGCGCGCGTGGCGTTGGTGCCGTCGGCATGGACGATGATCCGGTAAGGATCGAAGCCTTCGATGGTGCGGATGTCGTGATGAAGCGCGAGCCGCAGGATCTTGCCGGCTTCGGTGACCGATCCGCCGCCGAAGGTGACGACGAGATCCGTGCCGACCTCCCGTGCGAGCGCGGCCGCTTCCAGAACGGCCGAGCGTGGATTGAACGGCGGCACCTTGTCGTAGCTGCCGGCATAGCGGTCGCCGAGTGCCGCGCGCAGCTTTTCGACTGCGTCGGTCGTCCGGTTCATCGTGCCGCTGACGACGAGGAAAACGCGCTTTGCGCGCAGTCGATCAACCTCGGCGGCGAGCGCGGCGGCTGCCGGCTGACCGTAGATCAGTCGTTCCAATCCTGGAAAGGCGAAGACGGTCGGACGCATGTCGGTACTCCGGGGTGGACTCGCTGTTTTGCGGTGGGGCGGCGATCAACCGCAGGGAAATTCATGATCGCCGACTGCCCTCGTCGCCCTGCCGCTCGAAGCGCGGAGCGGCAGGTCTACCGGTGGGCGTATGGGCGCGCCGGGAACTCAGGTCTACCTGGCGCCCGCCGGCGCGACGCCGAGACCCTTCACGCCGCTCTTCCTGATCCACTCGGCGACGAGTCCTGCGGCCTTAACGTCTTCGACCAGTTCGGCAAGATAGGCGTCGGCGTTGGGTTTGCCCTTCGGGGTGCCGACGGTATGGCGAACGACGTAGAAGTTGCCGTCCAGCAGGCGACTGCCCGGCAGGGTGGGCATGAACTCCAGCAGGGCGGGCTTGAGGCCGGCGAGCACTTCGAGTTTGTCGTTCACGAAGCACTGGGCGGCTTCGTCCAGACCATTGACTTGAACCAGCTTCGCCTGCTTGATGGTACGACTCAGGTAGAGGTCGTAGGCGCTCTTGGCGGCGACGGCGATGCGTACGCCCGGACGATCGACTTCGGTGACGCTCTTGAACGGCGAATCGGCACGGACGAGATACGTTGCCTCGATCTCCGTGAGGGCGGGAGCGAACGTGATCTGCTCGGCGCGAGCCGGCTCGATCCCCAGTACCGAAATTTCCCAAGCGCCCGTAGAGACGGATTCGGCGAGGCCGCCGGCGGATTCATAGGGGAGGATCTGGCATTCGACACCGAGCCGCTTTGCCAATTCGAGCGCGAACTCGACGGCGACCCCGCCTTGCTCGCCGTTCGGGCCGCGGGTGGTGAGGAGCATGTTCTGGAAGTTGATCCCGGCCCGCAGCTTGCCGGTGGGAGCGAGTTCGGCGCGGGCTGCGGCGGGAATGGCGGGACGGGCGGACATTGGGGATACTCCTCCTGGCGGTGTGAATTCGAACCGCGCAAGTGTACCGCTAGTCCCGCAACCCAGGGTTGCAACCCTGGGTCGAACCCGGGCTTGCAACCCTGGGTTGAGTCGACCCCGGGGTCGACTCAGGGTCGGCGCAGGGTCAGTTGAACTTCATGCCGCTGCGCTTGACGACGTCGGTCCACTTCGCGACGTCGTCGTTCATGAACTTGCGGAAGCTCTCGGGGTCGTTGCCGACCACTTCGGAGCCGAGGTTGGTCATGCGCTTGATGAAGTCGGGCTGCTTCAGGAGGTTCAGCGTTTCGCCGTGGATCTTCGTCAGCAGGGGCTTGGGCAGGTTCTTCGGCGCCATGAGGCCATACCAGCCAACCACGGAAAACCCGGGGACGACCTCTGCCACTGCGGGGATGTCGGGCAGCGATTGCAGCCGCTTCGGTGCACTGACGGCGATGGCGCGCAGCTTTCCGGCTTTGGCGAGCGGGATCGCGCCGGTCAGCCCGGCAAAATTGAAGTGGTATTGGCCGGCCATCAGATCGATCAGCGCCGGGCCCGTGCCTTTGTACGGGATGTGCTGCGCCTTGGCCCCGGTCAAGAGTTTGTATAGCTCACCGCCCATGTGGCCGCCGCTGCCGATGCCGGCGGAACCGAAGTTGATCGGGTCCTTGGTGGTCTTGGTCCACTCGACGAATTCCTTCAGGTTCTTCGCCGGGTGGTTCGGATTGACGACGAGCAGCGTACCGGCTTCGGTCATCTGGGTAATGGGAGTGAAATCATTGACGACCTGGTAGGGCAGCTTGGGTTGGATCGCCGCGTTGATCGTGTGTTGATGATAGACGAGCATCAACGTATATCCATCCGGGGCCGAATTCTTCGTGATTTCGGCGGCGTTGATGCCGGACGCACTGCCGCGGTTGTCGACGATGGCTGTTTGCTTCCAGGCTTCGGTGAAGTGGCCGGCGAGCAGACGCGCGAGAAAGTCCGTCGTTCCGCCCGGCTGTGCCGGTGTGATGATCCGTACGGGACGGTTGGGAAAGCTGTCGCCGGCACTGGCGGCGAGTGCAGGCTGAATGCCGGCCAGCATGCCGACGACGACCGTTGCCGCACCGGCGAGCAGCGTCCGGCGGGTGCGGGCAGTGGTGGCTGGTGCGCTCTGGGCGCTGAATTGCGATTTCATCGCTTCTCCTTGATCTAAGACCGCGTGACGGTACTCGAACAATGGCCCCGAGTCGATCCGAGTCATACGTACGGATTTTTCCGGGATCGATACACAGGTGCCAGGGGTGCTGCGTGGCAATTCGACGCGAAAATCCGCCGAGGATTCATGCCAAGTTCGTACCGAGGGGCGCAATGATTCCCCAGACCCGGTGCCAAGGCAAGCCGATTTCGCGATCATGGTTCATCTGCACCTTTCACCGACGTGAGTCATGCGCGTCTGCACTTGCACGTCGTTACGCGTATCTTTGGACGTGAGCGGATGGCCAACCCTTGCGGATCGGGCGAAATTGTCGTCTGATGCGCTCTGCAGTTCCGGCACCCCTGGAGGAGGCGAGTGACCAAAATGACGATCCGGCGTTTCTGCGCGCTGCTTGCGAGTGCGCCCCTGTTTGGGACAATCGGCAATCCGTACGCCGCCGAAACCGCGTATCCGACCAAGCCGATACGCCTCATCATTCCGTTTCCTCCGGGAGGATCGGCCGATCCGTTGGGTCGAGCCTTCGGTGCATGGTTCTCCGAGAAGCTCGGTGTACCCGTCGTGGCGGACAACCGGCCCGGGGCCGGCACCGCGATAGCGCATACCATGGGCGCACGCGCGGCCCCGGATGGATATACCTTGCTACTGAGTTCTTCGTCCGGGATGGCCGCGAATCCGGCGTTCGGCGCGAAGCTCGACTATCACCCGGTGAACGACTTCGTGCATATCGGGCTCGGCAGCTACGTGCCGCAGCTGATCGCCATCCATCCTGCCGTGCCGGCGAAGACGATGCGCGAGTTGATCGATCTTGCCAAGGCTCAGCCTGAGAAGGTGCGTGCTGGGTCGCCGGGCATGGGCACGCTCGGTCACCTCAGTGTTGCGTATCTCAACTCGTTGACCGGGGCGAGATTCCTGCATGTGCCCTACAAGGGCACCGGGCCCGCGATGACGGATCTCCTGGCAAACCGGATCCAGACATCGATGAGCAGCGTGACGGGCAGTCTGCCGCATGTGCAGTCCGGTCGATTGCGTGCCGTGGCCGTAGGACATTCGAAGCGCATCAATCAGTTTCCGGATGTGCCGACCGTGGCCGAAACCCTGCCCGGGTTCGCCAACGACGGCTGGTATGGTCTCGTCGCCCCGCTCGGTACGTCGCCCGTCATCGTGGCAAGGCTGAATGCGGAGATGAACCGGGCGTTGTCGCAGCCGGAATTTCAGAAGCAGATCGACGCGACCGGCATGGTGCAGGGCGGCGGGACGCCGGCCGACTTGCGGGAATTCGTGCGCGGCGAACTTGCACGCTGGACGAAAGTGGTCCGCGATGCCGGGCTCAGCGCGCAGGAGTAATCGTTCCAGTCACGTGCCTGGCACCGTTTGTTCCGTTAATTTCGATGAGGCGGTCGATGAGCAAGACGAAGCGCGCCATGACCGCGCCAGAGAAGATCCTCGCACGCGCGGCCGGCCGCGAGTCCGTGGCCCCGGGCGAGGTGATTTACCCGACACCCGAAATGGTCGTCGTGCACGACGGAGCCGTCGAGATGTCCTGGCGGGAGTTGCACGACTTGGGGTATAGGGCGATCACCCGCCCGGATCGCGTCATCTTCGTCACCGATCATGAGGTGGTGTACGCCACGCCGCGTGCCGCCGAGCGCGGTAGAAACATCCGACGCATCGCGAAGGAATGGGGGATCCGCGAACTCTACGATGTCGGGCGCGGCGGACATGGCCACATCTTTCCGATCGAAGCGGGTCTGGTGCGGCCCGGCATGTTCCTGATCAGCTACGACATGCACTGCACCAATTATGGTGCGGTCGGTGCGCTGTGCCAGATGGTCGGCACGGAAATCTCGACGGTACTCGCGACCGGCACGATATGGATGCAAGTGCCGCAAACGTTGCGTGTCCGTCTGAAGGGCAAATTGCGAGAAGGCGTACAGGCGCGCGACGCGGGTTTCGTGCTCGCTCACGGGTTCGCGACGCGACGCTGGGGTGTGGAACACGACTACCGCATCGTCATGTTCTGCGGTCCGGCTGTTGCCGGACTGCAGCGCCACGAACGCGTGGCCCTCTGCAATTCGATCACCGAGATGGGCGTGAACAACGTCTACTTCGAACCGTCGCCCGAAGACATCGCGGCCGCACCCTACGAGAATTTCTCGAGCGATGCCGGTGCACAGTACGAGGCTACGATCGATCTCGATCTGGATGTCATCGAGCCGCAGGTCGCTTTGCCCGGTGGCCCGGATCGTGCGGCCGATCTTTCGACGGTCGTCGGCCGCGCCATCGACCACGCGTATATCGGGGCCTGCGGCTCGGGGATGTACGAAGACTTCGTTTCGGCAGCGAACGTGATGCGTGGTCGCCGCGTGGCGCCGGGCGTGCGCATGTTCGTCGTGCCGGGGACGGCGGCAACCGCCCAGCGCCTCACGGCTGAAGGCTACGTGCAAGCCTTCATGGAGGCGGGGGCCGTCGTGCTGCCGCCGGGCTGCGGGCCCTGTGCCGGCGGTGCGATGGGGCCGCTGGGACCGGGCGAAGTCTCCATCGCAACAGCGGCGACCAATCATGCCGGCCGGTTCGGTGCGCACGATGCCGAGATCTATCTCGCCAGCCCGGCGACGGTGGCGGCTTCTGCGGTCAGCGGCCGGATCGCCGATGCTCGTGCGGCGTCGCCTCTGCAGGATGGGAAATCGCGATGAGCGACAATCCGGATGGGCCGAGCCTCAAGCGTGTCGGTCGCTGCCACGTCTTCGGCGACGCTGTGCCGATGGATGAAGGCGTCATGGCCTTCGAGTACGTCATCAAGCGGATCACCGATCCGCAGGTGCTGGTCCCGGAACTCTTCAAGCACATCGATCCGGCGTTTGCCAAGCGCGTCGAGCCCGGCGACATCGTCGTGGCCGGCCGCGACTTCGGCTGCGGCAAGCCGCATGGCACGGGCTTCATCGCGATGCGTTCGCTCGGTCTCGGCCTATTGTGCGAATCGATGCCGACCCGCTCCCACCGAAACGCGGTGTCACGGGGATTGCCGATTCTTGTCGGGTGCATCGGCGTACGCGAGCTGTTGTCGACGGGGCACCGCATCGAGGTCGACTACGTGAGCGGGGAGGTGCGCAATCTCACGACCGGCGCGTCCGCAAAGTATCCTGGCATGCCTGCCGTGCTGCTCGACATCGTTCGAGCAGGCGGGACTGCGGGCTTCCTGCGCAACTGGCTCGCAACGCACCCTGAACTGGGGCGCGCGTCGTCCTGAAAGCGGCGCGGGCGCCTCGAAGGACGCCCGCACGACTCACGTATCGGAGGAAGGCTCCGATACCTCCATCGCTCAGGCCTTCTTCGGCTCCCACCGATAGGCCTTGGCGCAGGCGCCGCCCATCAGCATCGCGCGCTCGCTGTCGCTCAGGCGTTTCGTCTCGAAGAACGGCTTCACCGCATCGGGATAGTTCACGACCGCGAAGGCGCGAGTCCAGTCCGTGCCCCAGAGGCAGCGATCGAAACCCCAGGCGTCGAAGATGCGCGCGAGCGGATCCCAGATGTCGTCGAACGGGTAGGGCACCTTCGACAGCGTGCAGGCACCGCTTACCTTGATGACTGCGTTCTTGCGTCGGGCGAGTTCCACGATCTTCGGCAGATCCGCCCACGGCTCGGTGGGAGCCGGCGGGGTGCGCGGCTGCAGTAGGCCGAGATGGTCGACGATGAAGCGGGTGTCGGGATTGCGGTCGATAAGCTTCATGCCGTTGTCGACGTTGCCCCAGAAGAGCACGTTGACCGGAAAATCGTACTTCACTGCGGCGCGGCAGATGCGATCGAGCCCGGGATCGGCCGGATCGCGCTTCGCTTCGGGGGTCAGCATGATGCGGATGCCGACGGTGCCGGGCGACTTCTTCCACTCGGCGACCGCTTCTTCGACATTCGGGTCATCGGGATTGACGGGCTTCACGAGACCGAAGCGGCCAGGGTGTTTCTTCTGAACCTCCACGGCATAGCTCGCGTCGTACTGATAGATCGAGAAGGCCGAGATGAAGATGGCGCCGTCGATGCCGAGCTTGTCCATCCATGCCACGGTTTCGTCGCCGGTCGCGCTCGCCGGCCAGTTCGGCGTGTTGTGCCACGGACGCTGGGGACTGTTCGCCTCGTAGGCGTGCACTTGTGAATCGATGATCGGCATCTCAACTCTCCTCGGTGGTGTGACTGAACGCTGTGCGGGGAATTCCATCAGGTCTTCGCGGCCGCGTCCAGACGATTCAGAACGGTGCCGCCGACGCAGCACTCGCGGCGGCTGATCGGAGTGTGCTGCATCGCTTGCCGACGCCGACGTGCTACTGGACCTTGATCCTGGCGTCCTTGATCACCTTGCCCCACTTCTCGTATTCGCTCTTGATGAAGCGCGCGAATTCATCGGGTGCGTTCGCGACGACGAACATGCCTTGGGTCGCGATCTTCTCCTTGATGTCGGCAGGCGTAAGCGCAGCTACCGCATCGGCGTTCAGCTTCGCGACGACATCGCGCGGTGTCGCAGCGGGGGCGAACAGCCCGAACCACGTGCCTGCCTGATAGCCCGGTACGCCGGTTTCGGCGATCGTCGGTACGTCGGGTGCGTTCGTTACGCGAGTCGCACTCGTCACACCCACCCCCCGAAGCCGTCCGGCCTGCACGTGCGGCAGGACGACCGGGAAGTTGGCGAAGATGAGCGAGATCTGTCCGCCGAGGAGGTCGGTCACCGCGGGCGCTTCACCCTTGTACGCCACCATCTCCATGCGCGTGCCGGTCATGAGCTTGAAGAGTTCGCCCGCCATGTGGGGGGTGGTGCCGACGCCACCGCAACCGTAGTTCAACTGATCCGGACGCGCTTTGGCCAGTTTCACCAGATCGGCCGCGGTCCTGATCTGCGTCGACGGATGCACGACCAGAAAGAGCGGCGAATTTGCGATCTGCGTGACGTGCGCAAAGTCTCGTACCGGGTTGTAAGGGGTGTTCGGGACCAGCTGCGGGACGACGGAGTGCGTGGTCGTCGTGCCCACGGAGAGCGTGTAGCCGTCCGGTGTGGCGCGCGCGACGAGGTCCGCGCCGATCGCACCACTGGCGCCCGGTCGATTCTCTACGACGAACTGCTGCTTTACGGTATCGGTGAGGCGCTGGGCCAGGATGCGCGCGGCGACGTCCGTGCCGCCACCGGCGGTAAATCCGACGATGATGCGCACCGGCTTGGTGGGATAGGTCGTCGCCGCAGCGGCATGGCTCGCAGTCGTGCCCACCATGCCGACGAAGATGCCGGCCGCACTGCACAGGATGAACGTGCGCATTTCTTTCTCCTCGATCGCCTGGCTGCCCTGGATGCAGCGACGGGCATCGCAGGGGCATTTTGTCGGAATCGCGAAGCATAGGCTGAGCGTATCGGTCCGGCAACCGCGGCCTGCGGACTTCGCAGCGCGTGGTCGCGGCACGAGGTCGCGCTCTTCGACCTGGCGGCGACTTTGCGCTAGATCAAGCCCCCGCGAAATTCATGCGATCAGAATGGCGCTCGCTGTCCGCGGGATCGACGCTGGCCGCTCGTTGTGCTTCGATGCGGGTGAGGAGGTTGATTTGCTCGATCCCTGGGTCCCGCGAACGGCGATTCAGCGCCATCCGTCTTGTCAGGAGGAGACCCGAACATGTCCACACCCTCGATGCAGCAGTTTGCCGCAGGTCCGCTCAACTTCGTCGTGCGTCACGAACTCTGGGACGGCAACATCCAGGATCACGCCGATCAGGGCGTGACGATTCTCGTCAATGGCGACGTGGCGGGGAAGGAAACCACGCTGTTGCGCTTTAACTGCTTCGACATCGAGAAGAGCTACGTGTACGGGCCCGAGAACCCCGATTTGAAGCACAGCGGACCGATGATGCTCGAAGGGCGCATGACGGCGCCGACTGCGCAGATCTACCGCATGGATCCGGTGACCGACGGCAACCCCATCGGTTGGACGGTGCGCACACTGGGTACGAAGCTGCGCAAGATGCTCGATCGTGCGGGCTATCCGCAGATTGCCGAGATCGTCGACATGTCCGAAATCCAACGAGTGCTGCCCAAGCTCGAATCTTCTGCGCGGGAGATCAATCTTGCGAAGCGCAACACGGTGAAGCACAACCGCGGCACGCATATCTTCGAAGCGGGCAACATCCGCTTCGGCCTCGAGATGCGACGCCTGCCGGTGGGCGACGGGGGCCTGGCCGTCCACGTGCTCGCGGATATCGGCGGTTCAACGCAAGCCGCCTATGTCGAAGAGACGGAGATCCTCGCTTTCGATTGTTTCTGGGATGGCGCGCACTATCACTACGGGCCGCGCAACAAGAACCACCGGATCTACTGGGACACGACGCTCGTCGAGGATCCGCTCGGCTGGCTGTTCGAGCAGATCGAGAACCGGCGGCTCGGCGACATGATCGTTCGCGCGGGCTACCCCGGCATCGCGGCCGATCTCGATATGGACAAGGTCATGGCCATCCTGCCGGCGATGAAGAAGAAGGCGCGCGAACTGCAGGACGAAGGTACGGCGCTGACGGGGCGCCCGGGTCTGCCGCTCGAGCCGACGCCGAATCTGGCGGCTCAATAGGGCGTTGTTCGCCCTTGCTGGATGAGGGCCATGGCCGGCCCGCGATGTTCCATCAGGGCAAGGGGAGGATATCCAGTTCGCGCGCAAGCCCGTCGAGCGCCCTGCGCAATGCTGCAGGCATCGGTACGCCGTTTGCCGAACGCTCCTCCCTCGCGGCAAAACTTCCCTCGCCGGGGATGTGGATGGCTTCGACACCCGGCATGCGTTCCGAGGCCTTCAGATCGCGGATCACGGTGTCGATGCGACGCCTGAATGCGTCCACGTCGCCGAAGGCAGCGGGATTCAAGGCAACGATGCAGTGACCTGTATTGGTCGGGGTGGTGTCGTCCTTGTTGAAGTCGACAACGTCTTTGCCCATGGCGGCGCCATTCAAGGTACCTGCGAGCAAGCCGAATACCAATGCCAGACCATAGCCCTTGTAGCCGCCGATCGGCAGCAGGAAGCCTTCGTCGGCGCGAGTCGGATCGGTGAGGGGCTGCCCCTTGCGATCCATCATCCAGCCTTCGGGCATCGTTTCGCCGCGCTGGGCTTTGGTCTTGACCTTGCCGTAGGCGGCAACGGTGGTTGCCATGTCGAGCACGACCGCCTTCTCTTCGAGAGCGGGCAGTGCGACCGCGATCGGGTTGGTCGACAGGAGCATGTCGAGTCCGCCCCAAGCCGGCAGGTGATTGGCGTTGCCGACGGCGAGATAGAGTCCGATCATGTCGTGCTCGAGCGGCATCGATGCGTAGAGCGATGCCGGCCCAGCGTGATTGCTCCGACGCACGCCGACCCAACCGATGCCGTTCGCTTTCGCTTTACGGATGGCCGTTTCGGCGGCGAAGCGCATGACGAGATGGCCCATGCCGTTGTCGCCGTCGACGAGTGCCGTGGCTGCAGCCTCTTCCACGATGCGTATGTCCGGCCTGAGGTTCACGGCACCGCCCTTGATGCGGCGTATGTACTGCGGCAGTCGAAAGATGCCGTGTCCGTCGGAGCCGTTCACATCGGCTCGCGTCATCATCTCGGCGATCGAGCGGGCATCGGCGGCCGCAATCCCGACACGCTCGAAGGCGCGGGCAATGTAGGCCTGCAGTTCCCTGGCTGGGACCCGATCCCCTGGCGGTGGCTTGGTCATACGATCTCCCGTGGATTTCGAGCCGATGGCGGCGCCTGTCATGCCCGCACCGATGCGTTGGATGATTCTCGCATGATCGCAGCAGACACCGGGTGCGGGAGGGGCCGACAAACCCGTACGTTCGCCCGATTGACTTTGCGCCGATAACTCTCCATTCTCGCTTGTGAATGATTCGTTCCGGCACCGTGTCACGCTCACAATTCATGGAGGAGGCTGCTCATGTCGCACCTGGACGAGCTCGCCCGTTTCGTTGTACAGACGCCAAACGCTCACATACCCGCGCAGGCGATGATGCGCGCGAAACATGCGCTGATCGATGTCCTGGGCGTGACGATCGCCGGCAGCACCGAGGAGGTGTCGCGGATCGTTGCGCGCCATGTCGAAGCGACCTCGCGCGGCAACGCCACCGTGATCGTCAACGGTGCGCGGACCAGTGCTGCAGATGCGGCCCTGGCGAACGGGACGGCCGGGCACGCCCTCGACTTCGATGATTCGAATTTCGTGCTGGGCGGCCATCCGAGCGTGACGCTCGTGCCGGCGTTGCTGGCGGTCGCAGAGGAGAGCGGCGGCAGTGGGCGAGCGATCCTCGAAGCCTACGTCATTGGCTTCGAGGTCGCGACACGACTGGCGAGCGCAGTCCACTACGAACACTACGAGAAGGGCTGGCATCCGAGCGCCACGCTTGGCGTGTTCGGGGCCACTGCTGCGACCGCGCGTCTGCTGGGGCTCACAGAGGATCAGACGCGGCACGCGCTGGCGCTGGCAACCTCCATGGCATCGGGCGTCAAGGCAAACTTCGGTTCCATGGCAAAGCCGCTGCAGGTGGGGCACGCATGCGCCAAGGGCGTGATGTGCGCGCAGCTCGCTGCGGCCGGCCTGACGGCGAACCCCTCCGCGCTCGAGGGCAGGCAAGGTTTCTTCGATGTGTACAACGGCGAAGGCAAGTACCGTCCGGAGGCGACGCGGTTCGACGGCACGTTCGAGCTCATGCGCTCGGGCATCAAGTTCAAGAAGTATCCCTCCTGCGGATCGACGCACGCGCCTATCGACGCGGCTCGCGATCTCACGCAGGGTCGGCCTTTGCGGGCCGAGGACATCGAGTCGATCACGATCGCATTGAATCAGCGCCGGATCACGCATGTCGATCGCCCGCGCGTGACGACCGGCCTGGAAGGCAAGTTCAGCATTCAGTACACGATCGCCGCAGCGATCCTCGATGGCGGCATCAGTCTGCGGCACTTCGGGGAGGAAAGCATTGCGCGCCCCGAACTGCAGGCCATCGTCGGCCGCGTGCAGGCGCAGGGAATCCCTGGTCTCGAATCGCTGTCGCAGCAGTGCGAACTCACGGTGAGAATGAAGGATGGCAGCACGCGCTCGGTACGCCGCGACGATGCCGAGGGTCGCAGCTCCGAGGAATTCATTCCTTACCTCAAGCCGAAATTCATCGACTGCGTGGAGCAGGCGTACTCGCGCGCCGATGCCGAGCAGTTGTACGACGCGCTCGACGCCTTCGAGACCTTGGCCGACATTGCGCCGGTCATGCGCCGGCTTGCGGGTGAGTCGGTGCGATGAGGCGTATAGGGGATCGTGCCGATTCTCCGTGATGCATCGCAGGCAATCCTCTCCTGTACGAACGCAGTGTGCGGCGGTCTGGGTCTTCAGCAAAACGTTGCGCCCTTTCCGAGGCGCATGCGCTATCCTGCCGGACGCGCATCGCAGTGAGCATCGGCGATCGGCTCGGCGCATCGCGCGTTCGTGACTGCCATGGCGGATGGTCGACCGTGTGTTCGCCCGGAACAGGCTCGGCGTTCGCCCCTCGACGGATCGACAACGATGCCGTCGTTCCCAAGACAGGAGGAGCATCGATGAGGACTGGACGATTCATCGCGAGCATCGCCGCAGCATGGTTGGCGAGCGCATCGCTCGTCTGCGCACAACAGTATCCCAATCGTCCCATTCGTCTGGTGGTCGGGTTCTCGCCTGGTGGCAACTCGGATGTGTCGGCGCGTCTCGTGGCGGCGCGCATGAGCGAAGCGCTGGGCGCTTCGATGGTGGTCGACAATCGAGCGGGTGCAGCCGGAGTGGTGGCGGCACAGATCGTGGCGCGCGCGCCGGCCGATGGCCATACGCTCGCCTGGTCGAGTCAGGGCGCACTGACGATCAGTCAGATTACCGACAAGAATCCGCCTTACAACACGCTGACGGCCTTCGCGCCGATCGGACGTACCTATGCGTTCGCGAATGCGCTCCTCGTGCGGCCCGACTTTCCCGCGAAGTCCGCGGCCGACATCGTCACGATGGCGAAGCAGAAGCCGGGGGATATCAATTTTGCAACGCAAGGGGTCGGCTCGGCCGGTCACCTTTCCGCTCAGATGTTGCAGAAGGTCGCGGGCATACGGATGGCCCACGTACCGTACAAGGGCGGATCCGACGTCATCGTTGCACTGCTCGGCGGCGATGTACGCGTCGGATTCGTCGCCACGACCACCGCCGCGAACGTACGGGGCAAGTTGCGGGCGCTTGCAGTCACGGGCAGGGATCGGGATCCGAGTCTTCCTGACGTGCCCTCCATGCGGGAGGCCGGGCTGGAAGGGTACGATGCGACGTTCTGGTTCGGCATGCTCGCGCCGGCTGGTACGCCTCAGCCCATCATCAAGCGTTTGAACGGGGTGCTGCAGGAGATCCTGAAGGATCCCGCGCTTGCAAAGATCACGATTCGCCAGGGTCTCAATCCGGTCCCGTCCTCTCCGGAAGAGCTTGCGACGTTGATTCGGACCGAGATGGACCGTTGGCGCGACGTGGTCACCGTCAATTAGACGCTACTGCTTCGTCTCGATGACAGACTCGTAATCCAGGCGATCTCCGATCTGGACATTCTGGTTTTTCGGAATGTCCCGTATCGTTTATTCTGCTTCTTCGGAATTCTGCCGTCCGCATATTCTCGCTGCGACTCTTCGACGCTACGGAGGTGGTGCAATGCGTGTTCTCATCGATATGTCGTGTTCGCAGGCGAACGATCTGCGCGAGGTCGCAGCGCGGCGCGTGAATTTCGTGCTGCGTCGGCTGAACTGGCTCGTGGCGACCGTACGCGTGAGGTTCGCCGACGAGAATGGTCCGCGCGGTGGAATAGACAAGCGCTGCCGAATCGAGTTGGCGACGCCTGGAAAACCTACTGTCGTGGCGACGTCGAAGGCGTCCGGGTGGCGGGGGGCTTTCGAATCGGCGCTCGCGCGTGCCGCGAGAACGCTGCGTAAGGGGCGGCAACGTGAGCGCCGACCCGCCCGGGGCGGCCGCGGCGATGCATTGTCGTGGCAGGATCCCGCCGAGCTTGCTTGATTCGTCGGCGTCAGTCACGCGAGAGCAGGGAGAAACCATGACGTTCGTGATGTTCGTAGCCGGACTCGCCGCGCTGATACTCGGGGCGAATTCGTTGGTGCGCGGCGCGTCGAAGCTCGCACTGTCGATCGGGATCTCGCCGCTGGTCGTCGGGCTCACCGTCGTTGCCTTCGGCACCAGTGCGCCGGAGATGGCGGTGTCGGTCGGCGCGGTGTTCAGCGGCCGCACGGACATCGCGGTCGGCAACGTCGTCGGCAGCAACATCATCAACGTGCTCTTCATCCTCGGCGTGAGCGCGTTGATCATCCCGCTGGTCGTCAATGTTCAGCTCATCCGCCAGGAAGTACCGATCATGATCGCCGCCTCGGTGCTGCTGCTCGTCCTTGCGCTGGATGGCCGTCTCGGATGGAACGACGGGATGATGATGTTCGGTCTGATGATCGCCTATACTTCGTACCTCGTTGTCCAATCGCGTCGCGAGACGCGTGCGGCCCAGGCGGAGTTCGATGCCGAAGTCCGACCGGCCGTCGCCGGCGCCTGGGACGATCGCTGGAGCGTGCAGTGTCTGCTCGTGCTCGCAGGGCTCGGCCTGCTCGTGGTCGGCTCGAACTGGCTCGTCGATGCCGCGGTAACGTTCGCGCGGGCACTTGGGGTCAGCGACGTCGTCATCGGGCTCACGGTGGTCGCGGCCGGTACGTCGCTGCCGGAGGTGGCCGCGTCGATCGCGGCTGCCTTGAAGGGCGAGCGCGACATCGCCGTCGGCAATGTCGTCGGCTCGAATTTGTTCAACATCCTCGGCTGCCTCGGGCTATCAGCGCTGGCGGCCGGCAATTCGGGGCTCGACGTGGCACCTTCCATCGTGAGATTCGACATTTGGGTGATGATCGCCGTCGCCCTCGTTTGTTTACCGATCTTCGTGAGCGGTCGCGAGATCGCCCGCTGGGAGGGGGGGGTGCTCGTGGGAGCCTACGTCGCATACGTCACATATCTGGTGCTCGCCCAGCAGCAGCATGATGTGTTGCCCGCGTTTTCGACGGCGATGATGAGTTTCGTCATTCCGATCGCACTCGTCGCCATCGTGGCAACGCTGCTGCGGGCCAAAACCGCGACATGATGCTGCTCGTACTTGCGTTGCTGCCGTTCGCTGCGGCAGCAACGGTAGCCCTCATGCCCTCGACATGGCGGCGCGGCGCGGCCTGGACGGCGGGGCTGACCGCCGTCGCAGCAACCGCGCTCACCCTTCAGGCCGGACCGTCGGTGTTCGCGGGCGGCGTGCCGTCGTGGTCCGTGGCGTGGATGCCCTCCCTCGGACTTCACTTCGGCTTTCGCCTCGATGGGCTCGCGTGGCTGTTCGCCCTGCTCGTGAGCGGCATCGGGGCGCTGGTGGTGCTGTATGCGGCAATGTATCTCGACCGCAAGGATCCGGCGGTACGCTTCTATGCGTTTCTTCTGTTTTTCATGGGCGCGATGTTGGGCGTCGTGCTTGCGGACAACCTGCTCTTGCTGGTGGTGTTCTGGGAGCTGACGAGTCTTTCCTCGTTTCTGCTAATCGGTTACTGGCATCGCCGCGAGGACGCACGAGAGGGCGCGCGCATGGCGCTCGCGATCACCGGGGGAGGGGGGTTGTGTCTGCTCGCCGGGGTATTGCTCATCGGGTACATCGTCGGCGACTTCCGACTCGATACCGTCCTGAGATCCGGCGATCTGATTCGCTCGCACGCGCTGTACGAAGTTGCGCTCGTGCTGGTGTTGCTGGGGGCGTTCACGAAGAGCGCTCAGGTCCCGTTCCATTTCTGGTTGCCGCATGCGATGGCGGCGCCGACGCCGGTATCGGCCTATTTGCATTCGGCGACGATGGTGAAGGCGGGCGTTTTCCTTTTGGCGCGCCTCTACCCTGCGTTGGGTCATAGCGAGCCGTGGTTCTGGATCGTGTCGCTCGTCGGTTTGTCGACCCTCGTACTCGGCGCGTACATTGCGATCTTCAAGCATGACCTCAAGGGGCTGCTTGCCTATTCGACGATCAGTCATCTCGGGCTCATCACGCTGCTGTTCGGCCTCGACGAGCCCCTTGCCGTGGTGGCCGGGGTGTTCCACATCATCAATCACGCCACGTTCAAGGCGAGCTTGTTCATGAGCGCCGGCATCATCGATCACGAGACCGGCACGCGGGACATGCGACGCATCAACGGTCTGTTCAAGTTCATGCCGTTTACGGCAACGCTGGGTATGGTGGCTGCGGCCTCGATGGCGGGCGTACCGCTCATGAACGGCTTTCTGTCGAAGGAGATGTTCTTCGCGGAAACGGTTGCCCTCGACGCACACTCGCCCATGAATTGGCTATTGCCGCTGGGGGCGACCGTGGCGGGTGTATTCAGCGTTGCCTATTCGATCCGGTTCGTCTACGACGTGTTCTTCAACGGCGATCCGGTCGACCTGCCCAGGCATCCTCATGAAGCGCCCTTCTTCATGCGGTTGCCCGTGCTCTTGCTGGTATTGCTGTGCGTGACCGTGGGCTTGCTGCCTGCTGTGACCGTGGGCCCGACGCTGGCGGTGGCGGCGCAGGCGGCGCTCTTCGCCGAACCGCTGCCGGCCTACGAGTTGGCCATCTGGCACGGCTGGAATTTGCCGGTGCTGATGAGCCTGGTCGCTGTTGTCGGCGGCACGCTGCTTTACTTCGGCTTGCAGCGGTTCATCAACCTGCATCGAATCGTCGATCTTCCGTTGTTGTGGAAGAAGAGCGGGCGGGATCGGTTCGTCGCGGCGATCGATCATGGACTCCTGGCAGCACATCGCGTGACCGGCGCCCTGCAGACGGGTAGTCTGCAAGGGTATCTGGCCCTCCTGGTGTCGATGGCGCTTGTTGCCGGTGCTTGGCCGTTTTTGCGAGCGGACGCGCCTCCTTTCGCTGCTCCGGCCCTGCATGTCGAAGGCATGACCGGCGGCTCCCTGGTATTGGGGACGATCGGGATGATGTGTGCTTTGGGGTGCGCCGCTGCCCACCGGCACAGGCTGACCGCGGTGCTGCTGGTGTCGGTGGTCGGCCTGGTGGTTTGTCTCGCGTTCGTTTTGCTGTCTGCTCCGGATCTTGCCCTGACGCAGCTGCTGGTCGAGATGGCCGCGACGGTGCTCATGATGCTGGCGATGACCTGGTTGCCCGTAGAGGGGCCCGTCGAAAATGCGACCGGGCGAAAGTGGCGCGATGCGCTGCTCGCCGTCGGCGTCGGCCTCGGGGTGGCGACGTTCGTCTGGCTGGCGCTCGCGCAACCGGCGGATTCGATCGCGAACTTCTTTTTGGAGCGTTCGCTCCCGGAGGGCGGCGGATCCAACGTAGTGAACGTGATCATCGTGGACTTTCGTGCCTTCGATACGCTGGGTGAGATCACGGTAATGGCAGTGGCGGCGTTCATCGTGCATGCGCTGCTGTCGGAGGCGAAAGCAGGCGGCAGCCTGCGGGGATCTGCACGGATCGATGCACCGCCGCTGATGTTGCAGCTGGCCTCGCAGTGGATCCTGCCTTTCGCCGTTCTCGTATCGTTGCACCTCTTCGTTCGCGGGCACAATCTGCCCGGTGGGGGCTTCATCGCGGGCTTGGTCCTGGCGCTCGGGTTTATGCTGCAGGCCGTGGCTCACGGCCTCGGCTGGATGGAAGAGCGAACGCGGTTCGACTACCGTCTCTGGATCGGTTGGGGCCTCTTGATTGCCGGCGGCATCGGCATTGCAAGCGGATTTGTCGGATCGCCGTTCCTGACGAGCACCTATGATTATCCGTGGCTGCCGGGGATCGGCGGTGTGCCGTTGGCCAGCGCGGCCGTGTTCGATCTGGGGGTCTATCTCGTGGTGACGGGCGCGACGCTGCTGCTTCTGCTGACGATCGCACGTTTCGGCCGGGAGGAGGTTCGATGATCCTGTTGATGGCGGTCGGGATCGGTACGATGGCCGGTTGCGGCGTATGGCTGCTGCTCCGCGCTCGGACATTCGATGCAGTGCTCGGGCTTACGTTGCTGTCGTACGGCGTCAATCTGTTCATATTCTCGATGGGGCGGCTCAAGATCGGTGCAACCCCTATTCTGGAGCGTGGGGGCGAAACGCTGGCAAACACTGCCGATCCGTTGCCTCAGGCACTGGTGCTCACCGCGATCGTCATCAGTTTCGCCATGACCGCATTGTTGCTCGCGCTCGCGTTGCGTACCCACTCGGCAACCGGCAGCGATCACGTCGATGGCGAGGAACGCGAGCAATGATCGGCCTCAATCAATGGATCATCGCGCCGGTCGTCGTTCCGCTCGTCGCGGGCGGGATCTGCATGGTGATGTCTGCGCGCAGCCCGAAGGTCACCGCCGCCGTATCCCTTTTGGGTACGCTGGTGTTTGCGCTCGTTGCTGCAATACTCCTCGATCAGGCTCGCGACGACGCAGTTCAGACGTATCTGCTGGGCAACTGGCAAGCGCCCTTTGGCATTGCACTCGCGCTCGATCGGTTGTCTGCCCTCATGCTGGGTCTGACGGCGCTGGTTGCGCTGCTCGCGCTCGTGTACGCGCTTGCGGGGGACGATCGTCGAGGTCCCCATTTCCACACATTGTTTCAGTTCCAGTTGATGGGGCTTGCGGGAGCCTTTCTCACGGCTGATCTTTTCAACCTGTTCGTCTTCTTCGAAGTGCTGCTCTGCGCGAGCTACGGTCTGATGCTGCACGGTGAAGGTCGAGGCCGCACGGCGCGTCTGAAAGCGACCGTGCATTACCTGATCTTCAATCTGACCGGGTCGGCGTTGTTCCTGATCGCCGTTGCATTGCTTTACGGCATCACGGGCACGCTGAACATGGCCGACATGGCGCTGCGGCTCGCGGCGCTTCCGCAGGAAAGTGCTGCGCTTGCACAGTCCGCAGCACTCATGCTGCTTGTCGTATTCGCGGTCAAAGCCGCACTCCTGCCGCTTTACTTCTGGTTGCCCGACGCATACGCCAGTGCGACGGCGCCGGTGGCGGCGTTGTTCGCGATCATGACCAAGGTGGGGGTATACGGCATCATTCGAACCACCACCTTGCTTTTCGCGGACACCGGTGACGAACTGCAAAGCGCGGTCGCCGGCGTGTTCGTGCCGGTACTTCCGGCGCTCGCCCTGGCGACTTTGGTGCTGGCCGTCCTCGGTGTCTTGTCGGCGCGGCGTTTGCGTGGCCTGATAGCCTACCTGGTCGTGGCTTCGGCCGGAACGCTGCTGCTTGCCGTCGGCCTGGCGACCACGGATACCATCGCTGCAGGGCTTTTTTATCTGGTGCATAGTACGCTGACCGCATCGGTATGGTTTCTCCTCGCGGACCGGATCGGCGGCGCACGCTCGTGCGGGGACGAATTGCAGCACAGCGTGCCGATGCCGCAGCATGCCTGGGCACCGATGGGCATTGCCTTCTTCATCGCTTCTGTCGCCGTCGCCGGCATGCCGCCGCTCGCCGGATTTCTTGGAAAGGCGCTACTGCTCGACGCCGCAGGCACAACGGGATTCGGCACGGCGGTGTTCGTCGGTGTGCTTCTGTCGAGCTTTGGCGTGCTGATTGCGCTGTCGCGCGCAGGCTCGGCGATATTCTGGCGGCGCGGTGCCGATGCGGAAGCGGCGCATCCGCCGGATTCTTCCGGCCGCTCGAAAAGTGCGGCAATCGCGCTTGGTCTGGGACTCATGGTGGCCACGTCGATTCTGGCGAAGCCGATCGGCGATTACACGAATGCGGCGGCCATCCAGTTGGCGGATCGTCGTGCCTATATCGACGCGGTGCTCGATGCGCAACCGGTACCACCGCTTTACGATATTCGGCGCGAGATGCGCGAGCGGGGTGAGGGCAAATGAGACGTCTGCTGCCTGAGCCGCGCCTGTCGGCCGCGTTGTTCATCGGCTGGCTCATGCTCAATGGGTCCACGTCGGTGGGCCACATAGTGCTGGGTGCAGCATTGGGCATGGTGTTGCCGCTTGCCTCGCAGCGCTGGCGGCCGGATCGTCCAAAAGTCGTGCGCTGGCGACCGGTGTTGCGACTGGGGTGCATCGTTCTCGTGGATATCGTGATGTCGAACATCGTCGTCGCCAGGCGAATTCTGGGCGCCGAACGCAACATCACGCCGCGCTTCATTCGCATCCCCCTCGAGATCCGCGACCCGCACGGGCTCGTCGCACTCGCCGGCATCGTCACGATGACGCCGGGAACACTGTCTGCCGACTTGAGCGAAGACCGGCGCGAGTTGCTGGTACATGCTTTCCACCTGACCGATGCGCACGACGAGGCACGGGTAGTGCAGAGCATTCGTGAGCGTTACGAGGCGCCGCTGATCTCGATCTTCGAAGGAATCCCCCCATGACGCTGCTTCCGATCGTTCTGCCGATCGTCGTTGGCATCCTCGTGCTCGCTTTCGTTCTTGCTGCATGGCGGATGGCGCGTGGGCCGTCTGCGCTCGATCGTCTGCTGGCGCTCGATACGTTGTACATCGTATCCCTGGCGCTTCTGGTGGCCTGGGGCATCTGGCAGAACTCGATGCTTTACTTCGAAGTCGCGCTGCTGATCGGCCTGCTCGGATTCTTCGGCACCGTGGTGATCGCAACCTATTTGCTGCGCGGGAGAATCGTGCCATGAACGTCCCGTTGTGGGTCGAGATCACGATAGCGGTGCCAGCGCTGATCGGCGCAGTATTCACCTTGATCGGGTCTCTCGGGCTCGCCCGACTGAGTGATTTCGGCAAGCGTCTGCATGGCCCGACGAAGGCGACGACCCTCGGCGTCGGATGTATTCTCATCGCATCCATGTTGTGGTTCGGGATCACGTCCGGGACGAGCACCCATGAACTGTTGATCTCGCTGTTCCTGTTCGTCACGGCACCGGTGTCGGCCCAGTTGCTCATCAAGGCAGCGATGCAACGAAAGATCATCGATGTCGCCGGGGATGACTCGGAGCGCGGACGAGGGCCGGGATAGGCTGCAGCGACTCCGGCGTTCCATCGTGGGTGGTTGCGTGCGATAACGTTCATCGCCGGTGCGATCCTCGCGGGGAGCGCGCATCCGGGGTGCATCTTCCGCGACCCTGAGCGCTGCGGCTGCACCGAACGGGCGCCCTTTCCTGAAATGCTGGCCTCGGGATTCGATTATTGGCACCATCGGGACATCCAATCCGTCGGAGCATGTGCATGAAGTTCAAGTTCGCGACCGGTGCCCTGATTCTTATGTCGTTCTGTGGCGCAACTGTGGCACAAGACAAATCCGCAGCATCCTACCCGTCGAAACCGATTCGGCTGATCGTTCCGTTTGCGGGGGGCGGCGGCCTCGATATCACGACGCGGATGATCGGTCAGAAGCTCACGGAAAAATGGGGCGTCAACGTCGTCGTCGATGCCCGTCCGGGGGCAGCAACGATCGTCGGTACGGAAATCGCATCCAAGGCGGCGCCGGATGGATATACCATGCTCATGATCACGACGACGTTCGCGATCAATCCGAGTCTCTACCCGAAGCTGCCCTACGATCCGTTGAGGGATTTCGCCCCGGTTACGCAACTCAATGCGCAGCCGAACATCATCGTCGTGCCGGCATCCTTGCCGGCATCCTCCGTGAAGGAGTTGATCGCCCTTGCCAAGGGCAAGCCTGGCGGTCTGACTTACGCGACGCCCGGTGCCGGGTCGGCGCCGCATCTGTCGGCAGAGCTGTTCCGACGCATGGCCGGGATAGAACTGATCCATGTGCCGTACAAAGGTATTCCGGCGGCTGTGGCGGATGTCGTCGGAGGGCGCGTCAACATGCTTTTCACCACGACGCTCTCGGCGACGCCGTTCATTGCAAGCGGCAAGGTTAAAGCCCTGGCGCTCACGAGTTCCAAGCGACTCGATACGATGGCGGACGTGCCGACTATCGGCGAGACCCTGAAGGGTTACGAGGCCGAAGCGTTTCAGGGAATGGTTGCGCCGGCGGGCGTGCCGCGCGCGATCGTGGAGCGAATGGCGCAGGAGGTCGCTGCTGCGATTCGTCAACCGGATATCGCGAAGTCGTTCGTGGCTTCGGGGGCCATCGGGGTCGGCAGTTCCCCGGCGGAGTTCGGCAAGTTCCTGCGTACCGAGATGACGAAATGGGCGGGCGTCATCAAGGACGCCGGCATCAAGCTGGAACGTTGAGACGTTCGGGCCATTCAGTTTGCGATGTTCGACTCGCGCCTGATGGCGATCGTTCGCGCCGCAGGGCCGCCGCTTTCGCACAAGCTCGGGTTCGGCACGGCGTGCGGGCCGTAGGGCTTCAGTCGGGTTTTGCGCCCGATGCTCGAATGATCGGGGCCCAGCGTTCGATTTCCGCCTTGATGAAGCTCCGGAATTCTTCCGGAGCGTTCGTCTCCGGTGCCGCCCCGTCGTTGATCAGGCGTTTGCGCAGTTCCGGGCTTTGCAGGGCCGCGACCATCGCCTGATGCAGTCTCCCGATGATGGCGGCCGGCAAGCCTTGCGGGCCGAGTACACCGTACCAGAGATTCACGTCGTAGCCTTTCACACCGGCTTCTGCGATGGTCGGAATTTCCGGAAACGCCGAAACTCGGCTTGCACCGGTGACGCCGAGCGGACGCACCCTGCCGCTGCGAATGTGGGGTGCCACGCCGGTCACGCCTCCGAAGACCACCGGTACTTGACCTGCGATGAGGTCGATATAGGCCGGGCCGAGGCCCTTGTAGGGCACATGGACCATGTCGGTCTTCGTCAGCAGCTTGAAATACTCGGCCGTGAGATGCGCGCCGCTGCCGTTGCCGCCGGAACCGTACACGAGCATTCCGGGTCGCGCGCGTGCAACCGCGATCAATTCCGGAACGGACCTGGCCGGGATGGAAGGGTGGACGACGAGGATCTGCGGCGATTTGGCAGCCAGCGAAATCGGCTGCAGATCCTTGACCGGATCGTACGACAGTCTGGGATAGAGCGACGGATTGACGGCGAGTGTGGCGATGTTTCCCAAGAGCAGGGTGTACCCGTCGGGCGCCGAGCGTGCGGCTGCGTCGACCCCGATGGCCCCGCCTGCGCCCCCTCGATTGTCCATCACCATTTGCGTGCCGAGAACTTCGCCGAGCTTGCCTCCCACCAGACGTCCGATGATGTCGTTGGCTCCGGCTGCGGCGAACGGGATGACGAAGCGGATCGGGCGGTTTGGATAGATCGTGGATTGTGCGTCGCATGCAGTGGAAACGAAGGCCGCAGCGATTGCGATGGATGTGCGTAGGCGGGCGAAGCGCATGGACGGCTCCTGTGGCTGTTTCATGACGAACTCGATCGCACGGAGCGTTCTTCTTCGAACTTTGGCAAGGTAAGCGATCAGGCCGTGCGCAGTGCCTGATCGGTCCGATAGCGCGGGCCATTCTCGATGCGCTCGAAGTATGACCGATGCGCGTCGCTCCCGGTGGGCCATTGCGCGAGGAAGCGCTGCCGTGCGACATCCGGATCGACTTCGACCGCTATCGCGTCGATGAAGACATCACCGCGTCGCGCGCCGAACCGTGATCCGCCGTCTGTTACCGGCGAGAGCGCGATTCGGGTCAGAAGCCCTGCGGGATCGCCGTCGAAGTTGGGCATGCCCGCCGCGCCGTTGTTTAGGATCCAGCGGGAGCGCGCATCATCGTTGCTGCGCAGCTCCTGGAATACCGGCAGACAGGTGTGGCTGCATGCAAAGGCATCTGCGCCGGCGAGGGCGAACCATCGATCGACGGAATCCCGGTGCTTCGCGTCCTGGAGATGTTCCTGCGCGAAGCTCCAGCCTGCGAGCGATTCCGCATCACCGTGAACCACTGCGATGCGCAGATCGCCCACCTCGGCGCGTGCCCACATCGGCAATGCCGCGAGCTGCTGGCGTTGCTCGGGCGTGACGGTCTGTCGCAATCGGGCCAGGATGCGATTGGAGCGTTCGACGACATCGTCCGCGACCCACTCAGGATACGCGCAGCCGCAGCCCGCATCGTCCTCCTTCGCTTCGCCGCAAAGTTCGGTCTCCACGTTTCCACGCGTGGCGATGTGCTCGAGCACCGTGCGCTGCACGCGGGTGAAAACGTCGTGATCGATATCGAACCAGTGGAAGTCGCCGTTGAAGACGAGACGCTTCGTTCCCGCCTCGGCATCGAAGAGCGTGAGGATGCGCTCGAGGGCCAGAGCATTGCCGTAAAGTCCGCCCACGACGTACAGCACATCGAGGTCCCGCAACCCGTCAGGCCCTGGTACGTTCAGTGCTGCAGGACCGTAGCGGTAATGCAGCGGGCAACTGCGCCCGGGGGAGGGCGCATGGGCTGTCATCAGGGCGCGACCGTCGCTGCCGCGATGGCGCTCAATGCCTTGCGGACATTCTCCGCTGCCGGGCAATCGTTGCCACCCTGGCGGCGTACGATCCATGCCGGGTCGTTGTAGGCAAGCCAGACTCGGGACTGGGCGTCGACCCAGACGAGCGCTTTCATGGGCAGATCGATACCGACGGCCTGGGCGCACTCCATCAGGGGCGTACCCGCCTGCGGATTGCCGAAGATCAGCAGTTCCGTGGGGCGCAGGGTTTTGCCGATCTTGGCTGCGCCGGCTGCGTGATCGATGCGCGCGACGATGGCCAGACCGCGCTTGCGCACTTCGTCTTCAAGACGTCGAACGGTGTCGCTGGCGCTGTGCGGGCTCATGACGGTCACCATGCCGTTCTCCTGAGCGGACAGGGTGGCGCATCCGGACAGACCGAGGAGTGCAGCGAGAAGCGCGATGCGGATGTTGGAAGTGATCATGAGTGTCTCCGTGGGGTTGGGTCGAACGCGGCGCGTCAGGCTGCACCAAGCCGGCTGGAAAGAGTGGGTTCGCCGGGCACGGCATGGATGATGCGGGCTCCAGCCGGGCCATAGAGTTCCCGCAAAGCGTGTGTGTCGACGGCCTTTGCAGGCAGGTCCCAATGAATGCGGCCGTGAGCGATACCGATCACCCGATCGGAAAGTTCGCCGAGCAGATCGGGCTGATGCACCACGCTGATCAAGGTCTTGTCGGCGGCGACCTTGCGCAGCGTCGCGCAAGCTGCCCGCGTCGCACTTGGATCCAGTGCCGACGTAGGCTCGTCGGCGAGGATCAGTCGCGGTCGCTGCAGCACCAGACGGGCGAGCGCAACCTTCTGGCGCTCGCCCCCCGAGAGTCGGTCGGCACGAATGTCCGCGCGATCGAAGATGTCGAGCGCAGTGAGGGCTGCGTCGGCCTCCTCGAGCAACGATTGCGGATAGAGCCGAAGTACGTTGCGCCAGAGGGGCAACGATTGCATGCGTACCGACGCACCGACGAGGACGTTCTCGCGCGCGGTCAGCCGCGGGACCAGATTGAGTCCCTGCATCACCTGACCGATCTGCGAGCGCAGTTCTCGCAGCTGCGCCCGACTCAAGCCGCAGTGCGCGTCGAGTCGACGGCCCAGCACATCCGCGTGACCATTCACGATGGGCGCGAACCCCGTGATCACGCGCAGAAAGGTGCTCTTGCCGGCCCCGTTGGGGCCCACGATGCCGATGCGTTCTCCGGTGCGGACTTCCAGGTGTGCGATGTCGAGCAGCGTGCGCCCGGCGACCACGACCTGGATGTCGCACAGCCGGACGACGGGGGAGGGTGGCGTCCTCGTCGTCATATCAAGGCTCGCCGGATTCTTCTCGACAGCGCATCGAAGCTCATGACCAGCGCGACCAGAACGAGGAGGATCGTCGCGAGTCGTCCCCATTGAAAAAGACTGACGGCTTCCGAGATCAGCAGCCCGAGCCCGCCGGCTCCGATGAGACCGAGGATGGTCGAGTCGCGAATATTGTATTCCCAGACGTAAAGATGGCTGCTCACGAACTGGGGCAGGACCGATGGCCAGACGCCGTGAAAGAACACCTGCGTGGAGGTGGCGCCGGTGGCCCGGACCGCGTCGATCGCGCTCATGTCCAGCGCTTCGATCGCTTCCGCATACAGCTTGCCGTAGGTTCCCATCGAGTGCAGCGCAATGGCGAGGATGCCCGCCGTCGGGCCTAGCCCCACGATGCCGACGAGCACGAGGCCGAACACCAGCGTATGGACGGCACGTGCTACGTCGAGGATGCTCTTCGCGGCGAGACCGAGAGGCTTCGGGGCTCGCAGATTTCGTGCAGCCAGCATACCGAGCGGCAGGGCCAGCAGGGCTGCTAGGAGCGAACCGAGCGTCGCGATCTGAAACGTGACCCAGGTGGCGCGGGCCAATGCCGCGAGAAATGCAGCTTCGACGTCTCGACGATTCTCGATCCGGAGTACCGTACCGTCGTCGCTGCGGTACTCCAGCCGTTCGGGACCGAACCACACATCGAAAAAACTGGGCCGCGCGAAGTCGCCCAGCGACTTGACGAGGTTTTCCCACGGATTGCGTCCCAACGACAAGTCGCCTGCAGCGAACAGGCTCCCCAGGCACGCAGCGACGAGCACGGTGTACACGACGCCGAGCCCCAGGAAGCGCAGCCGCGACGCCGGCAGGTCGAGGCCCAGCCTTCGAAGTGCGATCGACATCGTGCGGCTACCTGGCCGTCAGCGTACCGGTGGCGAGGCCGGCATCGCGGATCGGTTTGTAGGCGGCGTTGTCGCTGTCGACGAAGCCCGTATAGTGTGTGGGCAGCAGCCTGGGTTGGGTCTTCAGCAGCGTTCCGGTCTCCGAGAGGGCGACACGCAGGCGAGCGACGAGCGCCTTGTCCTGATGGAGCTTCGCGTGTATCGCGAAGGCATCGTTGGGCAGCGGCGGGGAGGTCCAGATGATCCTGCTGCGATCGGCCTTGATCATGCCCTGCTCGATCATGGCGTTTCGGTTCCGGTTGTAGTCGGCACCGGCGTCGATCTTGCCGGAGGTGACCTGCATCTGGATCGCCTGATGTTTGGTATGCAGTACGTTGCCGAAGTGCTTGGTCGGATCGATCCCCTTCTGCATGAAGAAATGCAGCGGAATGAGGTAGCCGGAGGTCGATCCCTTGTCGCCGAAGGCGAACGTGCGCCCTTTGCCCTGAGTGAGCAGATCGTCGATCGAGTTCAGTCCCGAGCCGGGGTGCGTGACGATGAGCGCGAAGTACTCCGGCTTGCCGTCGTACAGGATGGTCGAAATCGCCTGCGCTCCCGCACGATGATTCGCCAGGACGTAACCCCACGGGCCCATCAATGCGAGATCCGTTTCGCCCGTGGCCAGCGATTGTGCGAGTCCCTCCCAGGTGTCCACGGTGCGAAGCTGGATCGTGCGCCCGAGATGCTTGGAAAGGTGCTCGGCGAGCGGGCGATAGGTTGCGTCGTTCTTCTCGCGGTCGGGCTGGAAGAGCCCGACGCCCAGCCGCAGGGGGCTGCCTTGCGCAACAGCTGCCGAAGCACAGCAAAGTGCCGCAACGGTGCTCGCGATCAGTGTGAAGGTTCGAAGCATGATGGTGTGCATTTCACATTGGGTGCGGTGCTCGAGGATGCGCAAGGTTCACGGCCGATAACCAAGACTTCGGGACACGGTTCAGATCCCCCGGCTCGTCGATGTCGGCCACCGGGGGAAGTTCGGCGATGCGCAATCCGATCGATCCTGCTCGTACGCGAGTCGAAGGCATCACTTCGGATGTGCTCCACGCAATGTCGCGAAAGAGCGCCGGCGCAGGATGCCTCAGACCGACGAGTCCGTAGCCGCCGTCGAGGGCGGGTACGAACACGGCATCGTGATCGTTCAGTGCCGTCGCCGCCGAGCACAGTGCGTGAACGTCGAGGTCGGGAAGGTCCGTGCCGAAGAGGATGGCCGCGGATGCCTTGGCCAGTGCACGTTCAAGGGCTCGATTCATTCGTGCGCCGAGGTCGCCTTCGCCTTGTTCGACCAAATCGATGCGATGGCGGGCATGCAGCGCATCGAATACCGGGTGCGATCCATCCGGAGTTACGCAGACTTCGACCGGCCCGATGTCGGCATTGCACGCGACGGCGACCGCATGTTCGAGCATACGCTGGGCAAGTGCGGCTGCGCCTTGCGCACCCAGTACCGGAATCAGTCGGGTCTTGGCTTGACCGGGTACCGGTGCACGGGCGAAGACGATCACCGCCACAGCGCCGGCTTTCGTCGAAGGTACCTCGTCCCGGTGCATCGGATCGCTGCTCATCGGGCGTCGTTCAGTTTCCAGTCGTAGTCGAGAAACGTGATCTCGACCTTTTGCGTGCGGATGCGGTCGCGGTCGGAAGCGGCATCGGCGAGCCGATCGGCATGGCGTGCGAAGAAGGCGGGCAGCGAGGCAATGCCGCGATGACCCAAACGAAAATCCTCCCCGTACCAGTCGAAGATCTTGGAGACCTCGATTCGTGCGCGCTCGGCGTTGTATCGATTGCGACTGCGATCGGACAGGAAGCGTACCGTCTGTTCTTCGAGCTGGGCTTCGAGACGCTCGCCCACGAAGGCCTCCTCGCGCAATGCCGGGCAGCCGATGCTTGCGCAATTCACAGCGAAGTGGACGCGCGGTTCATCGTAGCGGCCGCGCTTTCGGAGCATTTCGTGTTCGATGTCGTCCAGGGAAACGGTGGCGCCCAGCAGAGGGACCCACTTGCGTTTCCAGGGTGTCGTCAGGAACGATCCCAGATCGCGAATCGAGGCAAGATCCGGGTACTTGGTGAGGATGAGTTCGACGGTGTACGCGTTGTAGGCATTGATCAGGAAGGCTTGCTGCTGTACGGCCGAGAACGACTTGAATGCCGACTCGCTGACGGCCGAGAGCGTACCGAGATAGGCTTGCAGAAGCTTGCGATCATTGATGAAGCCGGCATAGCGCACTTGCGTCGCCTGGCCGCCGCGCAGGACGGCGACGTGCTTCCTGAGTAGCGCGGTCCACGTCGCGTGGGTGTGATCGAAGGTCGGCTGCGCGTAGCTGCGGCCGACGAGTACGAGCACCGGCAGGCCCAGCACGATGCGACGGCGCATGTGACTGACCATCGTTTCGTTTGCCATCAATTGCGCTCCCACGCGTGATAGCGGCCCACCCATTCGAGAAGCTTTTGCGGTGCATGCGCGCGCTTCCATTCGCCTGCGGCATACTTGTTCGCTTCGGCGAGCGTGGGATAGGTGTGGATCGTGCCGAGGATCTTGTTGAGCCCAAGCTTGTGCTTCATCGCGAGCACGTATTCCGCGAGAAGGTCTCCGGCATGCTCGCCGACGATGGTGACACCGAGGATCGTATCTTTCCCCGGAACGGTGAGCACCTTGACGAATCCGTGCGCTGTGCCGTCGGCGATGGCCCGATCCAGATCGTCGATGCCGTAACGGGTGACTTCATAAGGCGTGCCTGCGGCTTTCGCCTCGTCCTCAGAAAGTCCGACCCGGGCGACCTCGGGATCGGTAAAAGTCGTCCACGGGATCACCGAGTAGTCAGCCTTGAAGCGCTTGAAGCGGCCGAAGAGCGCATTCACCGCCGCATACCAGGCCTGATGGGCTGCGGTGTGCGTGAACTGGAAAGGCCCGGCCACGTCGCCAACGGCATAGATGTTCGGATAGAGCGTCTGCAGCCAGGCGTTGGTCTCGATCGTCTTGCGCGGCGTGAGCGCAATGCCGAGTTCTTCGAGTCCGTACCCGGATACCCGCGGGCTGCGCCCCACGGCGCAAAGGAGTTCGTCGAACTCAATCGGCAACTCGCGTTCGCCGTGCTTCACGATGAGGCGCTTGCCTTGGGCGCTGCTTTCCACTCGGACCGCCTGATGGCCTACGAGCAGCCGAACACCGTCGGCTCGAAGCGATGCGGCGACGAGGTCGGCGGCATCGGGATCCTCGCGGCTCATGATGCGCGGAGCCATTTCGACCTGCGACACTTCGCTGCCGAGGCGGGCGAAGGCCTGGGCGAGTTCGCATCCGATCGGCCCGCCCCCAAGCACGACCAGACGCCGGGGCAACGACTTCAAACCCCACACCGTATCGCTCGTGAGACACCCGACTTCCTTCAATCCCGGGATCGGCGGGACGAACGGCGTGGCACCCGCAGCGATGACGATGCTGCGTGTGGTCAGCGTGTGCCGGGCGCCATTCTGGGCGGTGATCTCGACGCTCCAGGGCGTGACGATGCGCGCATGCCCCTGCAGCACTTCGACACCGAGGCTCGTGTAGCGCTCGACCGAGTCGTGGGGCGCGATCGTGCGTATGACTTCGTGCACTCTCGCCATCACGGCGGAAAAGTCGACGCGACCGACGACATCCGTCATGCCGAGATCGGAGGCCGTGCGCACCTGCTTGGCGAGCTTGGCCGATCGAAGCAGTGCCTTGCTCGGCACGCAGCCGTAGTTGAGGCAATCGCCCCCCATGACATGGCCTTCGATCAGGGTCACCTTCGCCTTCACAGCAGCGCCGATATAGGCCGTGACGAGCCCGCCTGCACCTGCGCCGATGACGATCAGGTTGCGATCGAAACGCGCCGGGCGAGACCATCGTGCATAGACCTTGCGCCGCTGCACGATACCGACGAGCCACTTGGCCAGCAGCGGAAAGAGTCCAAGAAGAACGAAGCTCCCCAGCAATGCGGGCGACAGGATGTCGCCGGGGGACTGGAGGGCGCCGAGCTGGGTGCCGGCATTCACATACACCAGCGTGCCCGGCAGCATGCCGATCTGGCTGACGATGTAATAGCGTGCAGCACCGATCGGCGTCAGCCCGGAGAGCAGGTTGACGAGCCAGAACGGGAAGACCGGAACGAGGCGCAGCGTGAGTAGATAGAACGTGCCATCACGCGCCATGCCTTCGTTGATCGGGGCGAGGCGCTTGCCGAAGCGGGCCTGGATGGCATCGCGCAGGAGATAGCGCGCGGCAAGAAAGGCGAGCAGTGCGCCGAGGCTGCTTGCGAACGACACGATGACGAAGCCCCAGCCCAGACCGAACATGGCGCCGGCGGCGAGCGTGAGAATCGACGCGCCCGGAAACGACACGGCCGTGGCGACCACGTAGATGCCGAAGAAGGCGAGCCCGGTGCGCAGCGGGTGGGCGTCGACCTGTGCCGACAATGCGTCACGGCTGGCCTTGAGGCTGTCGAAGGTAAGCAGGTGGCCGAGATCGAAGTGTTGGTAGAGCGCGAATGCGGCGAGCACGACGACCGCTACCACGATCCACCGCGTCTTGCGCAAGGCAGCCATCATGCGTAGCCATCGACGAGGGTGTCTGCGCTCTCGAGAGCGCCGGCGCAACTGCTGCCCTGACCGGCGGTGCAGCCGTAGCAATGATCTGCCACGCGGATGGGGGCGCCGGCCGCGTCGATCTCCAGCAGTTCGCGCAGGTGCGGCCGTTCACGCGGCCCGAGGGGGGCCCGCAGGCCGAGCATCTGATTGAAGTCGCAATCGTAGAGGTAGCCTTGCCAGTCGACGCTCACCAGGGTTCGGCACATCACGTTGTCGAGGTTGTCGTCTCGGTGGGCCGAACGCAGCAACTGCATGTAGGTGCCGAACGTGCCCTTGCTCACCAGGGTGCTGCCGAAGCGCTGGATCGGCATGTTCGCGAGCGCGTAGAGGCGATCGAAGCGGATCCCGAAGTGCTGTTCGAGTTCGCGCTTGTAGTCGGCTTCGAGCGGGCCTTGCGGCGGCGGCAAGGAAGGTCCCTGCGGGTTGTAGACCAGGTTGAGGCGCAGCGCCCCACCCTGGCCGTAGCCCAGTGCGTTGAGCTCGCGCAGCCCTGCGATGCTGCGCTCGAAGACGCCGTCGCCCCGCTGGCGATCCACGTTGGCGGCAGAGTAGCAGGGCAGGGAGGCGACGATCTCCACGCCTTGGTGCGCGAGAAAGGCAGAGAGATCTTCCTGCCCGGGTTCCGAGAGTATCGTGAGGTTGCACCGATCGATGACCTGCGTGCCGAGCGCGCGTGCCGCAGCGACGAGGCGCCGAAACGCCGGATGAAGCTCGGGTGCGCCGCCCGTGAGATCGAGCGTGGCGATCCGCCGCCGGCGCAGGACATCCACGACGAGTTCGATCGTCGGGTCATCCATCGATTCGGTTCGGGTCGGTCCGGCATTGACGTGGCAGTGCAGGCACGACTGGTTGCAGCGGTAGCCGAGATTGACTTGCAGCGTTTCCAGGCGCCGACGGCGCAGCGGCGGAAAATCGGTCGTCAGGAGCAGCGGCAAGGTCGGATGCATGCGATTCGCTTTCGGGGAAGGCTCGTTCCGCAATGGTATTCGATGCCGTGCGCGATCCGGTTACAGTTCGCGCGTTCTTCCGTGTCATCCGAATACCCGGGCCGGCTCCCGGGTTACCTCGATCTGGTGTAAAACTCGGGGTCTTTACAGGCACGCGTCGAAACGAGGAGACACGCATGACCGTACGCATTGGTTACCTGCTGCCCACGCGCGAGAACATCATGGAGGGCCGACCCGAGGGCGAGCCGCTGCTGCAGCTGGCCGAGCGGGCCGAAGCCATGGGGTACGACTCCGTCTGGGTCGGTGATTCGCTGTTGGCACGCCCGCGTCATGAACCGCTCACGCTCCTCGCGGGCGTCGCGGGCCGGACCCGCCGTGTCAAATTGGGTACCGCCGTGCTGCTGCCGATGTTGCGCAATCCGGTCCTGCTGGCGCATCAGATCGCCACGGTGGATCAGGTCAGTGCAGGACGGCTCATCCTCGGCGTCGGTATCGCGAGCGACGTGCCCAACGTGCGGGCCGAGTTCCGCGCCGCCGGAGTGCCGTTCGAGAAGCGCGTCGGCACGCTGATGGAAGGTGTGCGGCTGTGTCGCGCGCTATGGACAGGCAAGCCGGTCGATTGGGAAGGCCGCTGGCACGTCGAACAGGGTGTCCTCGGACCTACGCCATATCAAGCGGGCGGCCCGCCGATCTGGGGGGGCGGTTCGGCCCCTGCTGCCCTGGAACGCGCCGGCAAGCACTTCAACGGCTGGTTTCCGACTGGCCCGGACTCGAAGCGCTGGGGTGAACAATGGCGTCAGGTGCAGGAGATCGCAAAGGCAGCGGGGCGTCGCCCCAGCGAGGTCGAGGCCGCGGTCTATCTGACGATCGCCGTCGACGAGGATGCGGCCAAGGCCGAGCAGCGCATCAACGACTTCCTGTCCGGCTACTATGGCCAGCGTCCCGACGTACTGAAAAAGCGGCAAGCGTGCTTTTCGGGGGCAGCGTCGGGGGCGGCGGATTTCATCAACGGTTACATCGAGCAGGGCGCGCAGACCGTGGTGCTGCGGTTTGCGGGCGAGCACGACAAGCAGCTGGAAATCTTCGCCCGCATGCGCGAGCAGCTCAAAGGCTGAAAGCGGCGCCGCACCGTACCGCTCAGGCGTCGGGCAAGCGTTCCGTGGCGTGGCGGGCGATCCGGCGCCAGAACCACCAGCCGATCGCGATCAGGATACTTGCCAGCGCGAAGTAGCCGCGCAGGCCGAGATACGGGGCTAGCAGCCCGGCCACCAGCGGGGCCGTTGCGCTGCCCATCTGCTGGATGGCCGTGCCGTAGGACAAAGTCCGCGCTTCCATGCCGTGCGGCGCACGATCGCGGATCATCCGAATCAGCGTCGGCGGCAGCCCGGAGACGAACAGCGCGAACGCGATGCGGGCGATCAGCAGTTCGAGCGGATTGCGCACGAGCGGCAGGAGGATGCTGGTGATCAACGTCCCGGTCAGGATCATCGTCAGCACGCGGGTCGTCGAATGCTTGTCGAGCATGCGTCCCCAATACGGCAGCACGACGATGCTGGCGATGGTGAATCCCATCGCCATCATTGCGACCCAGGTCTCGATGGCGAAGCCCGCGTAGCGGGTACGCTCCCCCAGGAGTTCGAGAGTGAAGAGCGTGACGTTGGAGACGGCGCCGTAGACGGTGAATGCGAACAGCACCTGCATGAAGTACAGCAGCTTCAGTTGCGGTACGCGCCACAACTGCGCGATGTCGCCGCGCAGATCGATGCGCAGCGGATGCGCGGGGCGGACGTGCTGTTCGCGCACCATGATGAGCGCGAGAAAGGCGGCCACGTACATCGCGACGCCGGTGAAGCTGAACAGCGAATGCATGCTCGGCAACACGCCGATCAGCGCCGCACCGACCAGCGGGCCGACGAGCGTGCCCGTCGAGGCGCCCGCCTGCGTAAGCGCCAGTGCGCCGCCGACTTCGCGCCTCGGGGTTGTCGTGGCGATCAGTGCCTGCCCGGCCGGCACATAGCCGTTCGCGAGTCCGGTCACCAGCAAGACCAGCGCGAATGCAATCGGGCTCGATGTAAACGCAAGGATCGTAAAACCGGTCGCCATGCCGAAGCCCGCCCGGAGGATCATCGTCTTGCGACCGTAGTAGTCGGCGAGCACGCCCCACACCGGCGTGAACGTGCAGCTCACCGCGTAGTAGCCGAACATCATCACGCCGACCCATAGCTCGAGATCGCGCTCGACACCCATGCCCTTCACGATGAGGGGAAGGAAAGCGAAGGACGCGTTCCAGCCGATGTTGATGAGCACGTTCCCAGCGGTGAGCGCGCGCATGTTCCGGCGCCAGTGCGGCTGGTCGCCGGTGCTCTTCGGCGTCTCCTCCATCGGGGTCGTTCCTCGTCGACGGCGATGCCGTCGTGCGCGTGATTCTGATTGGCTTCGGATCATACGCGATTGGTCATGCGGGTATGCATGCCACGCAGGGATTTTGCGTTCGCAGTCCAGACACTGAACTCAACACGGGCACCCGGCGGATGGCATAGTAAGATGCATCGCGTGGCCCCTTCGCAGGTGCCGCAGTCCGATCGACTACATCGCGAGGTCGTCATGTCATCAGGCGTTGCCGCTGCCATCGCCGCCGCGCACGAGCATTCATTGGTCAAGGAAGGCCTCGCCTTCATCGAGCGCGATGCGGGGCAGACGCTCGACGAGCAACTCACACTGACCGCCATTCCCGCACCGCCGTTCAAGGAGGCAGCTCGTGCGGCCTGTTTCCGCGAGCTGCTGGTCAAGGCCGGATATGCGCAGGCGTGCATCGACGACGAAGGCAACGTCATTGCGATGCGCAAGGGTATGGCGACGAACGCACCGGTCCTGGTCCTCTCCGGCCATATCGACACCGTGTTCCCGGAAGGCACGGACCTCACGATCACGAAGCGTGATGGCCTCTATTACGCTCCGGGTATACGTGACGACAGTCGCGGACTCGCTGCCGTGCTCTCGGTCGCGCGTGCCTTCGCAGCGACGGCGCTGCCCACGGTGGCAGACGTGTGGTTCGTCGGCACCGTCGGCGAAGAAGGGCTCGGCAATCTGCGCGGCGCGCGTGCCCTGTTTCGGGATCATCCCGAAATCGACGGCTTCATCTCGGTGGACGGTGGGGATATGGGGCGGGTCACGCTGGGTGCGACAGGCAGCTGTCGATATCGCGTGAGCTATACGGCACCCGGCGGTCACAGCTTCGGTGCCTTCGGCACACCGAGTGCCGCGCATGCGATGGGGCGCGCCATCGCCCGGATCGCCGATCTCCAGACGCCCGCCGATCCCAAGACGACCTTCAACGTCGGGCGTGTTCGCGGGGGCACCGGTGCGACAGCCATCGCCGAGGATGCCTCGATGGATGTCGATGTCCGATCGAACTCGGCCGAGGAACTGGAGCGCACGGCATCCAAGGTGCTGGCGATCATAGAAGCGTCGGCCAGAGACGAGAACGCGCGGTGGAAGTCGAACGAACTTTGCGTGAAGATCGAGGATCTCGGCAAGCGTCCGGCGGGTGAGCAGTCGCAGTCGCTTCCCATCGTGGAAGCGACGGTCGCCGCGGTGCAATCGCTCGGCATCGAGCGCATCCAGTACGGCTTCAGTTCGACCGACTGCAACATTCCGATCAGTCTGGGCATTCCCGCCATCGCCATTCCGGGCGGCGGCAGGAGCGGCGGCAATCATTCGCTCACCGAATGGTTCGATCCGACGCTCGGCCATCTCGGGCCCCAGAATGCGTTTCTGACCGTGCTGCTGCTCGCCGGCATTGCAGGCAGCGTGGAGCCGATGCTCAGGAAGAGAAACTAGAGCGAAGATCGCTCGTCCCCCGCGGACGCTTTGCATTCGGCTCGACGGACGCGACTACATTCGCGACAAAGGAGGAGAAGATGGGCAAGCGAACCTTGACGTGGGCGCTGACGGCGGCTGCACTGGCAGCCAGTACGTCTGTTGCGGCACAGAGTACCCCGGCATGGCCGGTCAGGCCCGTGACCCTCGTGGTCGGCCTGCAACCCGGTGCCGCAGTCGACATCGAAACGCGCATGTATGCGACGCGCATGGCCGAGAATCTCGGCAAGCCGGTCGTCGTGGACTACAAGCCCGGCGCCGGTTCGACGATCGGGGCGCATTACGTGGTCAAGTCGCCGCCGGACGGGCATACGGGCATCATGCTCACGCCGACGTTCACGTTCAGCAACATCTCCTATCCGAATCTGCCGTACGATCCGTTCAAGGACATCGCGCCGGTCGCCTTGATGAGTCGAAGGCCGAGCATCGTCATCGTGCATCCGTCGTTTCCCGTGAAATCGATGAGCGAGTACATCGCCTATGCGAAGGCGAATCCGGGGAAGGTGAACGTCGGTACCTCCGGCGCGGGCAGCTTCGCCGAACTCGGGTGGCAGTGGTACAACTCGATCGTCGGCATCACCGTGCAGATCATCAATTACAAGGGCGGCGGTCCCGCGAGTTCGGCGCTCATGGCGAACGAAGTGCAGATCGCGCTGAGCGGCATCTCGCAGATGATGCCGACCATCAAGGCCGGCAAGGTCCGTCTGCTCGCGGTGACGACGGCCGAGCGTTCGAAAGTCCTCCCCGACATTCCCACCATGGCCGAGCAGGGGGCACCCGGTTTCAACTACGAGCAATGGATCGGCGTCGGCGTCACCGCAGCCACGCCACCCGCGCTCATCGAGCGCATGAACGCCGAACTCGTGCGCGCGGCGCGCTCGCCGGAGATCCTGCGCAAGCTCGAGGACGACGGGACGATTATCGTCGGCAGCACGGCCGAGGAGTTCCGGCAGCGGATCGCTTCGGAAGCGGCTCGTTGGCGCAAGGTGGCGCAGGTTTCGGGCGCAAAGCTCGCGCAGTAGCGCCGACTAGCAGCCTGTCGGACTGGATTCGCGCGCTGCGTTGTGCCCAGAACGAGCGCAGGATAGGCGCTCGGTGCAGTCCAATATCGAAGCATGCGCTCGTTCTGGGTACGACCCCGAAGGGACGGGGCGCTTTTCGCGCGGCGGTGTCGGACGACTTGCCGATATTCTCGATATCGGCTGCGTCGTCCTTCTAGCCCTGCACGAAGAGCCCGCCCGTCGCAGTGGTGAAATCCAGTCCGACAGGCGCTAGCGCGAGACGAGGCCTCGCATCATGGCTTCCGAGCCGGCGCGAATGCACAACGAAACGCTGAAGACCCCCCACTCGTCCACCCAGCGATCATGGAGGTTGAAGCCGGCGGATTCGATGCAGCGATCGAGGTCCGCCTGGCACAGCGCTGTACCGGCTCGATCGGCGCTGTTTTCGCTGATCGGCATCAGTGCTGCGGCGTGACGGTGCCATTCCGGATGGTGCGGCCCGGTCGAGTGGATCATGCAGCCGCCCGGGGGAATCGCACGGGCCAGTCCGCCGAGCACCGTTTGCACTGTGCGGGGCGGATCACTCGCCAGTTCCTGTAGTGGGGCGATCGCGATGGTGGTGTGCGGCGCAAGCGATGCGATCCACTGTTCGTCGTGCCGATGGGCTCGTACGATGCGCAGTATCCCGCCGAGATTTCGTTCATGCGCGAACCGAGTGGCTTCCGTCACCCGTTCCTCGTCGGATTCGCAGAGCAGCACCGACTCCGGGAGGATCGCGAGCTTGTGAATCGCATCCATGACGTGGTGCCCATCGCCCGCAGCGAGATCGACGATGCGCACGGGCAGACCCGTCGCTCGAATTCTTTCCGAAGCGGTCCGGATCGCGCGTTCGAGATTCGTGGCTCGGGCTCGAAGTGCCTTGGCCGGCAGGCTCGCAAGAAAGCGGCCGTCCAGATACCGGCCCAGGGTGCTCGCGCCCGCCGGCACGTTGCGACAGACGTGTTCGACCACGGCAGAGGAATCCAGGCCCGACTTCATCGCCAAACCGATGCCGACCGAAGCGGGACCGAACGCGCGCAACGAGGTTCGGGACGCGGCGCGCCGAAGGCTGTCGATAGACGTCTCGATTCCGCTGGGGCGCACGGCGGAGGACTGGACCGCACCAAGCGAATGTGCTGGGTCGTCGAGGCGGTTGCCCATCGCGTGGCGGCGCAGGAACTGTCCGACCTTTTCGAGTACCCGGTGACGATCGCGCTCTCCGAGGAGGTCGTGGTAGAAGCCGTCGAAGGTGTGGAATTCCTTGTCGGTCGCGCAGAGGGCATTGAAAAAGGACAACTGGGGCCGGCGACGAACGAGGCGATCTTCGCCGGCGATCAGGAGCTGCAAAGGCACGCGGATCCTGCCTGCATCTGCGATGATGCGCTTCGAAGCCTCGTTCATGCTCGCGAGTAGACGGGCCGTCGTCGTGGTGCCGACCAGCGGGTCGTTGCGATAGCTTTCACGCCGGGCCAGGTCCTGGGTGAGATCTTCCGGGCGAGCGTACGTGCGCAGAGCGCTCGATCCGCGCCGCCGGGAGAGGCTTTGGAGCGCACCGGGGGCCATCGCCGCGAGGCCTCGGCATTCGAAGGCGGGGGCAGCAAGTACGAGGCTTGCAATGCGTGGCGCATAGTCGTGAGCCCAGGCTGCCGCAATGATGCCGCTGGCACCTTGGGCCACGACATGCAGGCGCGAGGCAGACAAGCCGCAGTGACGTTCGACGTGGCGCACGAATGCATCGAGATCCTTGATCAGCGTGCCGAAGCTCGGTGCATCGCCCCGAATTCCCGGGGAGCAGCCATGCCCTCGGGCATCCCAGGCGTAGAAGGCGAAATCCGCCAGACCGAGTTCGTCGACGATGTGCGCGAGGCGCCCGGAATGCTCGTGTTCGCGATGAAGCAGTACGACGGCGCCCGCAGGACGAAGCTGTCGAGACGTCCAGTGACGATAGAAGATCGCGGTGCCGTCATGACTGACGAAGCTTCGCTTCTCCGGGGTGCGACCGGCGGGGCTCGGGGTGCTGGGGGGGCGGGTCTGAGTCGCGGCTAAGAGCATGTTCCGATCTCCGTGGCGTATTCGCGCCGTCATGATGCGTGGTGTTGACGCTGCGTTCGTTTGCCTGTGCGTCAATGTGGGCGCAGTGTGAGGCGTGGTCGCGCGAGGGGCAATACTGCGATGCCCAAGTACCACGGAGGTCCATGGAAGTACCGAAAAGTGGTACTTTCCAGGGTCTGTCGAAAAGGGGATGCTCATGATCACGACGTCGCTGTTCGATTCGCTTCGGGTGCATCTGCGCGCGCGCGGCATCACGTATCAGGATCTCGCGCGCGCATTGAAGATGTCCGAATCGGCGGTGAAGAAGATGTTCGCGAAAAAGGATTGCTCGCTGAGCCGGCTCGGGCAGATCTGCGCGGTCATCCAGGTGGATATCGCCGATCTCACGCGCGGCAGCATCCGCCAGTCGAAGCTCATCAACGAGTTGACGCGCGAGCAGGAGCAGGAGATCGTGGACAACCTGCGGCTGTTCATCGTGGCTGTCTGCACGATGCAGAACTTCAAGTTCGAGGAGATCGTCGCGACTTACCGCATGAGCGAAGCCCAGTGCGTACAGATGCTGGCGCGGCTCGACCGCATCGGCTTTCTGGAACTGCTGCCGAACAATCGCTACCGCCTGCTCGTGGCGCGAACGTTTCGCTGGATTTCGAACGGCCCCATCATGCGCTGGACCAAGGCGCATGCCGCCGAGTACTTCGATCATCCCTTCGACGGACCGGGGGAGACGCTGCGCGTCATCAACGTGCGCATCTCGGCCGAGTCGCGCGCATCGCTGCTGACGCGACTCGAGCAGCTGGGCTATGAATACGAGGAGCAACACAACGCCGATGCGTGGTTGCCCGCCTACCAGCGCTATCCGCTCAGTCTGTGCTTTGCGGTGCGCCCGTGGGAACCCAAGGCCTTCGGCGAGCTGCGGCGGCGCAAGCCGCTGCCCGCCGACTGAAGCGCGATCGTCGTTTGCTCCGGATCCGGAGCGTCGAAGATCAGGCCGTCAGACGATCGTATACCCACTGCGCGGCGCTGAAGAGCTTTCTGTCCTCGTTGCGGCGCGCGATGACTTGAAGGCCGACGGGCAATCCGTTCGGCCCCTTGAATACCGGGAGCGTCATCTGAGGCCCGTGGGTGGTCGTCCAGATGGCACTGGGAGACGCATTGCCGGTCGATTCGAGACCGACCGGTGCTTCGCCGAGTGCCGATGCGGCAATCAGGATGTCGCAATCGCCGAAGCTTTGCGGCAACAGTACGCGCATGTGCTCGGCGGCATTGCGTGCGGCGACATACTCTTCATAGGTGCAGGCCAGTCCGTGCTTGAGTCGGCCGTTGCGCAGTTTCTCGGAAATCAGTTCCCAATGATGGTCGATCTCCCAGGTGAAGTTGCGGGCGAATTCGAAGCTCGACACCGCGCGATGCACCGACTCGACGTGCTCGAACTCACTGGGCAGCGTGACGTCGACGACCTTCGCACCGGCGCGCTCCAGTCGGCGCGCCGCCTGTTCGATGAGATCGCGGGTGTAGGGCTCGAGAGTGGGCCAGAAGTGCGTGCGGCAAAGTCCGATCCTCGGGGCGCCCGGGAAGGGCGCGACCGATTTAGGATTCTCGCCGAGCAGCACCTCTCGATAGAGCGCAATGTCCTCGACGGACCGCGCGATGAGTCCGACCGTATCCAGCGAACCTGCGGCCTCCTTCACCCCGACGACGCGAATATCGCCGTGCGTCGGCCGATAGCCGACGGTGCCGCAGAAGGCTGCGGGTCGGATCGTCGAGCCGGTGGTCTGCGTGCCGATGGCAAGGGGTACCATGCAATCGCCCACGGCTGCGGCGGATCCGCTCGAAGATCCGCCGGGGGTGCGCGTCGGGTCGAAGGGATTGCGCGTCTTGCCCGGGAAAACGTTGGCGAACTCCGTCGTTACCGTCTTGCCCATGAGAATGCCGCCGGCGCGACGCCCGAGCGCCACGCAGGCGGCATCGTTTCTAGGCTGGTGTCCCTTGTAGACGGGGCTGCCGTATTCTGTCGGCATGTCGTCGGTGTCGATGATATCCTTGATGCCGAACGGTACGCCCTGCAGCGGGCCGCGCTTCGGCGAGCGATCGAGCGCCCGTGCCTGCTCCAGGACGCGGTCCGGATTCAGGTACTGCCATGCGAGGACCTGCGGTTCTCGCGCTTCGATGCGTGCGAGACAGGCCCGGGCGACCGATTCGCAGGTGATGGTGCCGGCGTTGACGGCGCGGGCGATCTCGCTGGCCGTCCATTCATGGATGGGGCGGGCGGTTCCAGAGGCGGGCATGGCGGCTCCTTGAATTGTTGGCGTCGCTCGAACATACGGGATGCAGTGCGGCACGCGCAAGCGGTCTTGAATGACACGGATCGTCGGCACCATGCCTGGGCACGAAGCACATGTATGGAGCATCGGTTGAGTAGCATTCCGTGGCCTGTAACAATGTCCTCGGAGGGAATCTCTCTTGAAGGAGAACACATGCGTCTCGCCCTGATTGCAGCCGTTTCGGCCATGCCGTTTGCAGCCCATGCGGCGGATCCGTTCCCGTCCAAGCCCCTACGCCTGATCGTTCCCGTAGCGCCCGGCGGCGGTGCCGATATCACCTCGCGGGCCGTCGCGTCGAAACTCGTCGACGTGCTCGGTCAGCAGGTCATCGTCGACAACCGCTCCGGAGGCGGCGGCATCGTAGGGCTGGAAGCCACGGCTCGCGCGACGCCCGATGCGCACACGTTTGCGCAGGGCGGTATCGGCAGCCTCGCCGTGATGCCTCATTTCACGAAGTTGCCCTACGACGTCCTGCGTGACTTTACACCCGTGGCGCGGGGCGTTTCGGCGCTCAACATGCTTGTCGTGCATCCCTCGCTGCCGGTCAACAGCGTGAAGGACATGATCGCGCATGCGCAGAGGAATCCGGGCAAGCTCAACTATGGGTCGTCGGGTCCGGGCCGTGCCGATCATCTCGCCGGCGAGATCTTCAGCGGCATGGCCGGCGTGAAGATGCAGCATGTGCCGTACAAGGGCGGTGCGCCCGCGATGATCGATCTACTCGGCGGCAACATTCAACTCATCTTTGCCACGCTGTCGACTTCGATCATGCATGTGAAGGCCGGGAAGATCCGACCCATCGCGATGACTTCGTCGCAGCGCTGGGAGGGATTGCCGAACATCCCGACGGTGGCTGAAGCCGGCCTGCCGGGTTTCGCGGTCGAGAACTGGTACGGCTTCATCGGACCTCGGGGGATGCCACCGGCGCGGGTCGCCGTCCTGCATCGGGAGATCAACCGGGCGCTCGAAGCTGCGGACGTGCGGGCTCGCCTCGCGACGCTCGGCATCGTCCCCTTCACGCTGCCGACGCCCGCGGCCTTCGGCGACTATATCCGCGCCGAAATGAAGAAGTACGGCAAGGTCGTGCAGGAGGCCGGGATCAAGGGCGACTGAGCTTCACGGCGCGCACTGCCGCACGTGATGCCGTGCGGCCGGTGTTTGCGCTGGATGCGTGTTCAGATGATCTTGCGCTCGCGCAGCGATTGAATGTCGCTCTTCGAGTAGCCAAGATCTGCCAGGATCGCCTCGTTGTGCTCGCCGAGCTTCGGCGCCCGGCCGATCTTCGCCGGCGTCTCCGAGAACTGCCAAGGGGAGCCGTGCACCTTGAGCTTCTTGCCGTATTCCGGATAGTCGACTTCCGTCACGTACCCGTTGGCAACGACATCCGGATCGTTCGAAGCTTCGAGCAGCGTATTGATCGGTGCCGATACGATGTCGGCTTTGCGCAGGATGTCGACCCACTTGTCGCGGGGGCCGGTGGCGAACAGTCCGTCCAGCGTGGAGAGGAGCTTCACCCGCAGTTCGTCGTTGCCGATGATCACGCCGAGCTCGGCAAAGCCGGCTGCTTTCAGTCGATCGTAGAAACCGAGCGCAGTCATGGCTTCCTTCCACTCCCCGTTGCCCTGAAGCTGGAAGACGAGCGGTTTGCCGTTCTGATCGTTGAAGCTTGCGCTGATCCCCGGACGCTGCGGCGTACCGTTGATACGTGCCTGTCCCGTGACCGGATCCTGATTGCGCCACATGGCCGTGGTGAGCGTCCAGCCCATGAGGCGGATCTGGCCGCCGAGCAGCGAACAATCGACCTTCTGCCCGATGCCCTGCGTGCGCGCGCAATGCAGTGCGGCGAGCATGCCGCCGAAGGCCAGGATGGCGCAGGTTTCATCGGCGACGGAGACGATGCCGGTTCGAAGGGGGAGTCCGGGCTGGCTGTAGGCTTGTGTGATTCCCCCCAGTGCCTGCGCCATGGAATCGGTGCCGGGAAGCGAGGCGTTCGGCCCATTGGGACCGTAGCCCGAGATCGAAACGTAGACCAGCTTCGGGTTGTATTTCTTCAACTCATCGAAGCCGAACCCGTTTTTTTCCGCGGCCCCGGGGCGGAAATTCTGGCCGAAGATGTCCGCTCGGGCGACGAGCTTGTACAGGATCTCCTTCGCTTCGGGCGTCTTCAGATTGAGGGTTAGACTCTTCACCCCGCGGTTGTTGGTCTCGAAGTAAGTGCTCGGCAGGCCGGGGAAGATGCTCGACCCGCGGGAATTGTCGCCGCCGTTGGGGACCTCGATCTTGATGACCTCGGCGCCCAGATCCGCCATCAGCATGTACGGTACGGTGCCGGCTTGCGCCGTCGAGCATGCGACGACCTTGATCCCGTGCAGTGGTCCTTTGACTTCGCCCATGGCTTTCCTCCTCTCGACGCGTGAAGCGCCAGTATAACGGCACGTGCGAACAGGCGTTTGCAGGGTCGAGGCAAGGGACAAGCGTGTTCGTTTGCCGGCGACGATGGACGCTCCGCCGTCCTTGGCGCACTATCGCGGGTTTGGCGCACGGCGTCATCGGAACGAGAGGGAGGAGGATCATGGGCAGGCTCGACGGCAAGGTGGTGCTTTTGACGGGTGCAGGCGCCGGCATCGCGAAGGCCACGGCGAAGGCATGTGTGCGCGAGGGTGCGCGGGTATCGCTGCTGGAGATCAATGGGCAAGCTGGTCAGCGTGCAGCCGACGAAATCAATCAGTCGGGCGGTGAAGCGCTTTTCGTCCATACCGACGTCACGAAGGATGAAAGCGTCCGGGCTGCCGTCGCCGCGACCGTCGATCGGTTCGGGCGCCTCGACGTGACCTTCAACTGCGCCGGCGGATCGCTGCAGGAGGACGTGCCCGTGCACGAGATGGATCTCGATGTATGGCACCGGACCATTGCGCTCAATCTGCTGCATCCCTTCCTGATCTGCCGCCATGCGATCCCGCACATGATGAAGCAGCGTTCCGGTTCGATCGTGAACGTCGGTTCTCACATGGGGCTGACGGGAACCATCAAGCCTGCTTACGCCGCCTGCAAAGGCGGGATCGTTTCGTTCACCAAGACGCTCGCTGCCCAGTACGTCGAGTACGGGATCCGGGTGAATGCCGTCGCGCCGGGCTCCGTGCGTACCGAGCGTCAGATCAACCGGTACGAGACGTCCGCGTTCCTGGGCAACGAGAAGCCTACGCGGCAAGCGCTAGAGCGGGCGGCACTGCACAAGATGTACCCCTTCTCGAAGGGCGAGCCGGAGGACATTGCGGCCGTGGCCGTGTTCCTTGCCTCCGACGACTCGCGCATGTTGACCGGCACGACGATCGCTGCCGATGGCGGGCGCTCGAGCTATCTGAAGATTTACACCGGCGACGAATGAGCACGATCAAGGCCGGGCGCGGCGGCGCGTCGTTCGTGGTGGGGCAGGTCGAGTGCTGCGCGCACGTCGTCAAGGCGGCGAAGGGCGAGCCGAAGTAGGTGCGCGAAGCGTATGCCGAACGATCTGCCAGCCTATGACTTGCCGCTCGAGGAGCGCGATATCGGCCGGTTCCTGCGCATGCAGGCAGCCGCGATTCCCGATAGCCCCTATCTGACGGTAGGCGGACGGACGTTCACCTTCGGCGAAGCGGATGCCCGGTCTCGCGCGATTGCGATCGGCTTGAGGCGGCGGGGTGTCCGCGAGGGCGATCGCGTGATGCTCATGTTGCCGAACTGTGCCGAGTTCGTCTTCGCATGGTATGCATGCAGTCTGCTCGGTGCCGCGGTCGTGCCGATCAATTTCAACCTGCAGGGCTTTCTCCTCGACGGCCTCTTCGCCGATGCGGCCGTGCACGGGTTGATCGTGCATCGGGCGCAGTTGCCGGCGCTGTGTACGCTCGATGCGGATCTGCTTGCGCGTATTCCCTGGGTCGCCGTGGTGGACGCGGACGCGGATCCAGTTCCCGAAGCACCGCATCCAGGCGCGTTCGATTTCCGGGAACTCGCGCTCGATTCGGCGGACGATCCCGCCATCGAGCCGGACTACCGGCGAGTGCAGGTGATCTCGTACACCTCGGGTACCACCGGGCCGGCCAAGGGCGTGATGATTCCGAACGCCCAGTGCTTCTCGTCGGCCTGCACGTTCATGAAAATGACGGCCATGACGCGCGAGGACTCGCTCTACGCGCCTTTGCCGCTCTTTCACGGGCTGAGCAGCCGCATGGGGGTGGTGCCGGCGCTCGTGCTCGGCGCACACGTACACCTCGACGAGAAGTTCTCGGCGTCCGGCTACTGGGAGCGTGCCGCGGCATGCGGCGCCACGCTCGGGCTCGTCGTCCATGCCGTCGCGCCGCTCATGAAGGCTCAGCCTCCCGGACCGTGGGACCGCGCCCACAGGGTGCGCGCAATCTTCAACTGCGCGCACGATGTGCAGTTCGAAGAGCGATTCGGCGTGCGCATGGTGCGCGGGTTTTCGATGACCGAGACGAGCTTTCTCATCTGCACGCCGTATCCGGAACGACGTGTGGGCTCGATCGGCCGTGCTCATGACGACTGGGAACTGCGTCTGGTCGACGAGCACGATCGTCCCGTGCCGACGGGCAGCACGGGCGAGTTGATCGCGCGCCCGCGGCGCCCGCACATCTGGATGCAGGGCTACCTCAACAAGCCGCAAGCCACCGTCGATGCCTGGCGCAACCTCTGGTTCCACACGGGCGACATGCTGCGCCAGGACGAGGAGGGCTATTTCCATTTCGTCGACCGCAAGAAGGACAGGATCCGTCGCCGGGGAGAGAACGTGTCCTCGGCCGACATCGAGGTCGCCGTCGGCTCGCATCCCGGCGTCGCCGAGTGTGTGGCGCTCGCGCACCCGGCTTCGAACAACGAGGATGACATACGCGTGGTGGCGGTGCCGAAGCCGAACGCGGAGGTCACGCCCGCAGGGTTGCATGAGTTTCTGCAGTCGCGGCTGCCGAAATTCATGTGGCCGCGCTACATCGAGTTCGTGGATGCCGCCGCATTCGCGATCAACTACGGCACGGCCTACTACGCACTCACGACGCGAGGCCGATTGCAGCCGGACGAAACCCTGGTCGTGCACGGCGCCTCGGGGGGTGTCGGTATCGCGGCCGTGCAGCTCGCAAAGCGATTGGGCGCGCGCGTCATCGCGACCGGTAGCGATGACGTCAAGCTCGCGGAGGTGATCCGTGAAGGGGCGGATCATGCGGTCAACATCGCCACGACGGATCTTGCGCAGGCGTTGCTCGACCTCACGTCCGGTCGCGGGGCGGATGTGGTGATCGATACGGTCGGTGGTGACGTGTTCGAAGCTTCGATGCAGTCGATCGCCGTCGACGGTCGCCTCCTGATCGTCGGCTTCGTGAGCGGGCGCATTCCGCAGGTCGCCTGCAATCGAATCCTGTTCAAGGGGATCTCGGTCGTGGGCGTGCCGTATGGCGGCTTTACGGAGCGCAATCCTGCGGCCTGGCGCCAGAACATGGCTGTGCTGCTCGATCTATTGGCGGCAGGTGAGCTTCGGCCGCGCATTCACCGCTGTGCGCCGCTGGAGGATGTGCGTGCCGTACTCGACGAGCTGTCGCAACGGCGCATCCTCGGGAAGTCGGTGCTCTGCACCGACGCCGGACGCATTGCAGCCGAAGCGTTCACTCGGGCTTGATCCCGGCCTGTTTGAGTACCCGCGCCCACTTTTCCTTCTCGGCGACCAGCAAAGTCCGGAACTGTTGCGGAGTACTCGACACGGCCTCGGAGCCGTCCGCGCGTAGACGTTTCACCATCTCCGGCTGCTGCAGCGCCTCCACGATGGCGCCATTGAGACGATCGACAACGGCGCGCGGGGTGCCCTTCGGCGCGACGATGCCGTACCAGGCGACGACTTCGACACCGGTGATCCCCGTTTCGGCGAGCGTGGGCAGCTCCGGTGCCGCAGGGGACCGGGTAGGCGTTGTTACGCCGATGCCGCGGATCCTCCCGGCTTTTATGTGCTGCAAGGCGGAGACGATCGTCGGGAAGCCCACCTGCAGATTGCCCGAGATCAAATCGGTATAGGCCATCGCTGTCCCCTTGTAGGGCACATGCAGCATCTTCGTGCCTGTCGCGGACATGAAGAGTTCGCCGGTCAGGTGGATTGCGCCGGCGACGCCGGAGGATCCGAACTGGTACTTTCCGGGATTCGCCTTCAGCACCTTGACCAGCTCGGGCGGCGTGCGCGCCGGCATCGACGGATGGACGACCACGCAATAGCCTTGGGCGGAGATCTGCGAGACGGGCTCGAAGTCACGGACGACATCGGTCTTCGTCCTGTAGAGCAGGGGGTAGAGGATGCTGGCAGCTGAGACCGAAATGAGCGTGTAGCCGTCGGGTGCAGCAGTCGTACCGATTTCCAGGGCGATGCGACCGCCGGCCCCCGGCCGGTTATCGATCACGAAGGTCTGGTTCAACGCCTGGCCGAGCCGCTGCGACACGCCGCGCACGATGGTATCCATCGCGCCGCCCGGCGGCAGGGGAACGACCACGCGCACCGGGCGTTGCGGATAATCCTGAGCTAGGGCCGGGACGGCACAGGTGATGGCGGTGCCGAGCAGCGACCACCTTGCGAGCGCTCGCATGGGCATGTTTCCTCCTCGTCCGATCGGTGCGCCATCGATTCGAATACGTGTTGATAGGCGTGCCTGAGGATTCCACGATATGGATCTTCGTGCGCGCCCATGCACTCCGTGGCGACCGTGCCTCGAATCATAGATGCAAATCGGCGATTTCATATGTTGACGCCTAAAAAAAGCGTGTGGCATGATGGACCGCTTCCGGGGGTCGAGGTCTCGACCGCCGCGACAACCAACCTATCAGAGGTCTCCCATGTCCGGAGGAACTACCGAAACGCTTGCGCACTGGATCGCCGCAACCACCTACGAGCAGGTCCCTGCGGGCGCAATCGAGCAGGCCAAGAAATCCATCCTTGATTACATCGGTACCGCCGCCTATGGCACGGGCTCCGAGCTCGGCAAGATGATGATCGAGTTCGTGACGGAGCAGGGTGGCAATCCGCAATCGCGCATCATCGGCACCAAGATCCGCACGTCGAGCACCAACGCGGCCTTCGCGAACGGGACGACCGGGCATTCCGAAGACTTCGACGATCTCGGCGGCTGCGGCGGTCATCCCGCCACCGTACTCACGCCGACGGTATTGGCCCTGGCGGACGAACTGCATCTGTCGGGCAAGGAAGTGCTGACGGCCTGGGCGGTCGGGTACGAAGTCGGTACGCGGCTCAGCACCTACAACAACACGGACAAGGACTGGCACCCCACCGCCATCTACGGCACGATGGCAGCGGCCGCTGCAGCGGCAAAACTTCTGAAGCTCGACACCCAGAAGACCCGCATGGCCCTCGGCATTGCAGGCTCTGAAGCGGGCGGGCTGCGCCGCAACTTCGGCACCATGACGAAGCCCTTCCATCCTGGTCAGGCCGCGCGCAACGGTGTCATCGCCGCCAAGCTGGCCGCCAAGGGCTACACCGCCGACCCGGACATCATCGAGGGACGCCAAGGCTACGCCGACAACTTCGGCGGCGCGAAGTGCAGCATCCCGTCGATGACGAAGTTCCTCGGCAACGTGTGGTTCCTCGAAGCCGAAGGCACCCGCATCAAGCCATGGCCCTGCTGCGGCGGCAACCACCAGACGCTCACGAACCTGCTGCCGTACGCCAAGGAGAAGAAGCTCAAGCCCGAGGATATCGAACTCATCGAGCACATCGGGCCGAACATCCCGTGCACGGGTGCGCTGCTGCGTACTGAAGTCGTGGCCGGCCTCGAGGGCAAGTTCAGTCTCGCGTACAACATCTCGGCGGCCATCATCGACGGCAAGGTCGACTACAACACGTTCACCAACGAACGCGCGGCCAAGGGCGACCTGCAAGCCTTCATGAAGAAGGTGCGCCTCGTGCGCAACAACGATGTGGTTCTGCGGCGCCCGCACATCGCCGACGGCAATCACGAGGCGCGTCTGCGCTTCACGATGAAGGACGGCACGGTGAACGAGTTCGTCATGAAGGTGGCGCGCCATCTGCAGGGCGACGAAGTGATCGAGAAGTTCCGTATGAACACCGAGAAGACCCTCGGCAAGGAAAAGGTCGGAACGGCAATCGAGCTCGTCCAGCGGCTGGAGAAGGTGCAGGACGTCGCGCAGCTCATGGATGCGGTGACGCTCTAGGTTTCGCTGCAGCCTGTAGTCGTTGGTGCGAACCGACGAAGAACGGCGCCCCTCGGGGCGCCGTTCTCATTGATGCATTCGTTGCTGCGGGTCTTTACAACTTCGGTTCGGCCCGACTGGACCTGCCGGGGCCGTTCGAACGCCCGCGCATTCCGCGGCTGGATCGGTGGCCGACTACCCGCGGCCCAACGAATAGAACTCCGCGTTCGGCCGCATGCTGCTCACGTTCGCGATCCGGTTCGACATGCCGAAGAACGCCGAGATGCCGGCGATATCCCAGATGTCCGCTTCGTCGAATCCGTGTTGCTTCAGGATATCGAAATCCGCCTCGCCGACCCGGTGCGCGCTCGCCGACACCTTCATGGCGAAGTCGAGCATCGCCTTCTGCCGGTCGGTGAGATCGGCTTTGCGGTAGTTCGTAGCCACCTGATCCGCGAGCAGCGGATTCTTGGCGCGAATCCGAAGAATCGCACCATGGGCGATCACGCAGTACTGGCATTGATTCCCAGCGCTGGTAGCGACGACGATCATCTCGCGCTCGGCTTTGGTGAGGTTGCCCGGCTTTTCCATCAAGGCGTCGTGATACGCGAAAAAGGCGCGAAACTCGTCGGGACGATGTGCAAGTGCCAGGAATACGTTCGGAATGAAGCCGGACTTCTCCTGCACGGCTGCAATGCGTGCGCGAATGTCCTCGGGCATGTCCTCGAGTTTCGGGATGGGAAAACGGCTGATGGCAACATCCGAAGATTTCGTCATGGGTCGGCTCCGGTCGTGTGGTATGGCTGAAGCATCGGCGGGTTAGACGCCGGGAAAGATGCAAGCACTCATGAGCGGCGAGTCATTGGGCCGCAGGCTCGATCTTCCGCAGCAGGTCAGGGGCAAACTCGATGCCGAGCCCGGGGCCGGTCGGTACGGTGACCATGCCGTCTTTCACATCGATCTGCGGACTGTACCAGTCCGTGGGCTGATCGGGCAGCGCGGCCGCATACTCCATTTCGATGGGCAGATCCGGCAACGTCGCGCAGAAGTGCGTCGTCAGTGCCTGGCGCGGACCGAGATAGGGGCTATGCGGTGTGAGCGGCAGTCCGTAGTGGCGTGCGATGACGTTCGTGCGGTGATTGCGGATGAATCCGCCGTTGTAGAGCATGTCGGGCTGCAGGATGTCGACGACACGATTGCGGGCCATGTACTCGAAGCGCGGCAAGCTGGCGTCCTGCTCGCCGCCGGCGACAGGCAGCGCCAAGGCATCAGCGACTTCTTGGGTGGCATCGAGATCCTCGAACGGACATGGCTCCTCGAAGAATTCGACCCCATGCTCGGTCAGCAGCTTTGCTACGTCGATCGCATGAGTCGGATCGTAGGATCCGTTGGCGTCGATATACAGCTTGATCCCGAGGGCCCATGTTCGGCGGGCGAGCGCGAGCAGTGCCTCAGTGCGTCCGGGGGACGCGTCTGCGTTCCTGCTCAGGCGCCCGCCGATTTTCAGTTTCACGGCCCGGGCGCCGGTTTGTTCGATGCGCCGTCCCACCCACTCGACCTCCTGCTCGGGCGTGGTATCTCGCAGCAAGCTGGACACATAGACGGGCACCCGATCTCGCTTACGGCCGCCGAGCAGATCGCCGATCGACTTGCCGCTCGCTTTTCCCAGGAGATCGAGCACGACCGCTTCCGCCCAGGCCACCGTGGTCCAGAATGCCGAACCGGCGTACTTGTAGTTCCACTTGTAGACGTAGATTTCATCGATCATTCGTTCGAGATCGCGCGCGTCGCGACCGACGAAGAACGGCAGCACGCGCTCTTCGAGCATCGCCCGCAGGAAGTGCCGGCCTTCGTAGATCATGACGAGGCCATCGGCGCCGTCCGTCGATCGTGCCCGAAGGAAGTGGATCTGGTCGCAACGGACAAGTTCGATGGATTCGATGACGACAGGCGCGCGCGTCGCGGCATGAAGGTCGAAAAGCGGGCGCTCGTAATCGGGTCGTGGTTGCATGATGTTGTTCTTCCCTTGGCTCGATCGACGCATGGGAGACCTCGTTCCCGATGCAGTTGTGCGCGTGGACGTCGGATGGGACGGGGGCATTGACGGTCGTCCACGCATTCCGCGTATTCTCGTCTACCCTCGGTCTGTCCCCGGTTTTCACTGGCCCGCGCGCAGCAGCATAGCGGGGCTCAGGCGCATCTGCGCCAGGAGGTAGCGCGCGCCCAGACTCATGCTCAGCCCGCTGACCACGACTGCCGTCAGGAGACCACTCCAATAGAGACCCGACGGGCTCATGTCCAGCCGCCACTGCAGCAGACCGGTGGCCAGCGCGCTGCCGGCCAGCACCGCGAACCCTGCGGTCACGGTCGCAAGCAGCACGTATTCCCACACGAGAACCTGGCGCAGCAGGGTGTGACGTGCGCCCAGCGCGTGCATCACGGTGGCGTCGTAGATCTGGCGGCTACGGCCGGCCGCCACGACGCTGGCGAGTACCAGCAGGCTGGCCGCCAGGCACACGCCGGCCACGACCGCGAGGCCGCCGCTCGCGCGGCCCATGAGCACACGGGTCTCGCGCAGCATGGACTCGGTACGAGCCGTCGCGATGTTGGGCGCCGCGGCAGCCAGTCGGTCCTGCGCAGCCAGTGCGTGCTCCGCAGGCAGCCAGGCCGCCCCGACGTGACGGGTGATGAAGGGGGCGAGCACGCCGTCGCTGAAGATGGCTTCCAGCCACAAGCGCGACTGCATGCGCCGCTGGCTGTAGATGGCGACCAGCGTGGCTTCCACCGGTTGTTCCATCACTTCGAAGCGGAGGCGGTCGCCTATACGCAGCCCGAGCTGATCGGCCTCGCGGTCTTCCATCGCAACCAGTGGCGCGCCTCGATGATCGAGTGGCCACCAGGCGCCGCGGTCGATGATCACGTCGTCGAAGTTGCCGCTGCGGTCGCTGAGTTTGTGTTCGTCGCGCGATTCACGCGCGCGGGCTCCGTCGCCACTCTCGCGAAGCACTTCGCCGTTGACGGCTGCAAGCCGTCCGAGGACCAGCGGTGCGGTCTTCACTGCCTGTACACCAGGCGAAGCCCCCAGCGTTGCGTGCAGCGCAGGAATCTGTTCGGTCTGCACGTCGTAGAACACCAGCGCGGGGGCATGCACGGGCACGGTATCGTTGACGGTACGCAGGAGGGTGGCGACCACCAGGGTGCAGGCAACCAGCAGCGTGAGCGCCGAGCCCAGCGACAGCAGTGCTGCGCGCAGGGGCGAATGAGGTTGCTGCAGACCGGCCAGCGCGAGCTTCAACGGCAGGGGAAGGGCGGCGGTCTGCAATCGCGCGGCTAACCGACGCAGGATTCGGGTGGCCGCGTCCAGCACGGCCAGGATGGCTGCGGTGGTGAGCACGAAAGCCAGCCCGAAGCGGTAATCCGGCAGGCTGGCCACCAGCAAGGCCAGTGTCAGGGTCGCTGCTGCGGCGGTCAGGCCGCGGGCGAGCCTCGGTGTGTGCAGCGCTGCGCCCTCGATTCCGCGGAACAGTACGGCTGGGGAGACGGAGAGCGCGCGCCCGAGGGCGGGCAACGAAAAGGCCAGTGCGGTCAGCACTCCGAACACCCATGCCAATAGTGCCGGCTGCCACAAGCCCTGGAGCAGGAAGGTGATCGGCAGCTTGTCGGCGGCGAGTTGCGCGCCGGCCAGCGCGAGTACGATTCCGGCGGCGACGCCCACCGCGCTGGCGAGCATTGCAAGCAGCAGCACTTGCAGCAGCACGAAGGCGGCCAGCCGCGCGTTGCGTAGACCCAGCGCTCGCAGCGTGGCGAGACTCGTCAGCTTGCCCTGCAGATACGACTGCACGCTGTTGAACACACCCAAGCCGCCGATGAAAAGGGCGGAATAACCGATCAGCAGCAGGCCGGAGCCGATCTGCCCCAGAACCTCGGCCATGCGGTCGCTGCGTTCGTCGAAGCTGCGTACCTCCGCATTCAGTCCCGGGAATGCAGCCGTGAAGGCATCACGCCAGTCCGTCGCGGACTGCTTGCTACCCGGATCAACGCGGACGCGATAGCGGTACTCCAGGCGACTGACGGGTTGCACCAGGCCGGTGGCCATCAGCGCCCCTTCGGCCAACAGCACCGGGGCCGCGCCCCAGTCGGCCCGCAGGCTGCGATCGGGCTGACGCACGACGATTGCACGCACGGTCAGGGCCAGATCACCGATGAAGACGCGGTCGCCGGGATTCACGCCCAAGCGGGTGGCGAGCGCACCGTCGAGCGCGACACCCCATACGCCGCCCTGGTACGCCAGAGCGTCCTGCAGGGCGCCGGCGGGCTGCAGCGTCACGGTGCCGTAGAGTGGGTAGGTCCGGTCGGCGCTGAGGAGCTCGACCAGATGCGCGCGTCCTGCGTCGGTACGCAGCATCGTGCGAAGCTCGATCGTGCGCGAGACCGTACCCCGTGCCTCGATCCAGTCCAGCGTCGTGGACGGCAGGGGCGTGGCCGATTCGACCTCGACGTCGCCTCCGAAGAGCAGCCGGGCGTCGTGGCGCAGGGCGTCGTCCACCTGTCGGTACAGTCCCCCGCCAGCCGCCACCAGCGACACGCCCAGCACCAGGCAGGCGACGAAGATCCAGAGGCGCCGGCCGGTGGCGCGCAAGTCGCGCCAGGCAAGATCAAGCAGGAAGCGCATCGGTATTCTCGGGCGGACGCGGGACCGGCACTTCGTGCAACTGACCCTCATGCAGGCGCAGCACGCGATCGCAGCGGGAGGCGAAATCCAGGTCGTGGGTCACCAGCACGAGCGTCGTCCCCAACTCGCCGTTCAGGTCGAACAAGAGTTCGCGCACCGCCTCCGCGGTCTGGTCGTCGAGGTTGCCGGTGGGTTCGTCGGCGAGCAGCAGACGCGGGCGATGCACGAGCGCCCGTGCAATCGCGACACGCTGTTGTTCGCCCCCCGAAAGCTGGCTGGGTCGATGGCTTGCCCGGGCGTCCAGACCTACGCGGCGCAGCATGTCCGCCGCCTCGGCGCGCGCGTTGCCGGCTCCCGCCATCTGCAGCGGCAGTGCGACGTTGTCGAGGGCGCTGAGGCTCGGCAGCAGATGAAAGCTCTGGAACACGATACCGATGCGCTCGCGGCGTAGGTCTGCCAGGCCATCGCCATCCAATTGGCCGAGGTCGATGCCGTCGATGCGGATGCGTCCGGCCGCGGGGCGCTCCAGCCCGGAGAGCAGCAGCAGCAGCGAGGTCTTTCCGGAGCCGGAGGGGCCGGCGATGGCCACGCGCGTGCCCGCTGCGATACGCAGGCTCACATCACGCAGCACCTTCACCTCGCGCGGGCCGATGGTGTAGTGCATGTGCAGGCCGTCGGCTTCGATCAGGTTGTGCATGTCGGTCATGGTGGCTTCGAAACGCAATGCACGCTTAAGTTTCCGTGCGCTGAGGATTCCGTGCACGCTGCTCGTCTTCGCGCATCAGAGTGAGGCTTCATCAGGTGCCGCCATGCGAACAGGCGGCAGCTGCTCGTTGACTTCGCGTCCTGGTGCGGCCTGCGATCCCGATGATGCCAGAAAAAAGCGGCCGCACGTCCTTGCGCGTGCGCCGATCACGCAGTCGTTTCCGCCGCCTCGACCATCAGCTTCAGCGCGGCAACCTCGATTGCCCGTCGGAGATTGCGAGCAGGGGATGGCGGGAAGCCCAAGACGCGTTCCAGCGCGCCTTTCACATCGATGCTGCGAATCAGCAGGCCAGCTCGCCGCACGGGGAGGCTGATCTCCTAGGAAATCCCCCGGGTCGCCGCCGAGGTATTCCCCCATGTATCGAGTGCTCCGGGCTGCCGTAACCACGAGCAGGCAGGGGAGTTTCGCTCAATACCGCCACTCCCCTTCGTAGTTCGGGCATTCGGCAGACAGTAATGACGGGTCAGGCGTCCAGGTGCGTTGCTCCGATGAGCGGCAAAGAACCGAGGCTGGATCGTGCGGGATGTATCGGCGACGAACCTGCGGCGGGGACGCGCCACGCTGGAGCGCTCGTGTATTGCGTCGCACTGGCTACGCTGATCTGTGGTTTGGCGGCTTCGCTGTTGCTGTTCACCCATTTGCAAGAGGAAGGCCGAGCGGCCGAGCGGCGCGAGTTCGAGTTCGTCTCGAAACGCATTGTCGCCGACGTGTCGCTTGCGCTGAGCCGATACGAGCTGTTGCTTCACGAAGCACGTGGACTGCTTTCGGCCAGCGATGTTGTCGCCGCGAAGGCATGGAACGCCTACGTCGGCGCGCTTGGGACCGCACCGACGCCGCCGGGGGTGCTCGCATTCGGGTTTGCGCAGCGTATCGATTCGAATCAGGTCGCCGACGTCGAGCGCAAGATGCGCAGGCGCGGCGATTCGTCGTTTCGATCTGTTGCATCCGTGGACGGAACGGATCAAGTCGGCATCCTGTTCCATGCCCTGGATGAGTCGGCTCGGGTGGGCAGCGTGGGGCAGGACTTGATGGCCGACCCAGCCATCCTGGATGCTGTGTCTCGAGCGGTCAAGGCCGATGGCGTGACGCTGGCTCGGATGTTCATCCGAGAATCCCTCGCGCAGCGATCGGTCGTGATGATGCTGCTGCCGGTACGGGGCGCCCAATCCTCGGCGACGCATCCTCGCGGCGTGGTCTACGTGGCGCTCGACATTGCGGATATTGTGGGCGTCATGGTGTCGGGGACCGATCATGCACCGGTCCAAATCAACCTCGCAGACAGCGCCGCTGGCCAGCGCATTCAGGTTTATGGAAGCGCAAGCGCTGCGCCGGTCGCTTCGATCGACGCACCGCATGTGCAGAAGTACGTCGCGCCGGTGCGCGGGATGCCATGGCAGTTCGAACTCGTTGCGCCGTCGGCCAGGCCCGGTTGGGCGGCATCGCGGGTACCGCTGCTCGTCCTCGCGAGCGGCATATCGCTGAGCCTGTTGATCTCCTTTCTCGTGGCACGGCTCATCCACACGCAGCGCCTGGGCTCGATGCGCGCCGATCGCCTCGAAAAAGAGCACGCCATCGATCAGGCGCTTCTGGGCGGCATGGTGTCGTCGGCGATGGATGCCATCGTCAGCCTGGATCACGATCTGCGTATCGTCATCTTCAACGCAGCCGCTGAATCGATGTTCGGCCATTCGGCCGCGCAGATGCTGGGGCAGCCGCTGGATGTACTCCTCCCGGAGCGCTTCCGGCATGACCACGCGCGGCATCTCGAGGCGTTCCTGAAAGCCGGCGCAACGATACGGCGCATGGGGCGGCCGGGAAGGATTTTCGGCGTGCGTGCGGACGGGACCGAGTTCCCGATCGAGGCTTCGATCTCGGTGACGCAAGCCGTCGAGAAGCGTCTCCTCACAGTGATCATGCGGGACATCACGGAGCGCTTGCGCAGCGAGGAGGATCTTCGGCGTCACCGCGATCACCTGCACGAGCTGGTGCAGGCACGTACAGGGGAGTACCTCGCGGCCAAGGAGCTGGCCGAGGCTTCGAGCCGGGCGAAGTCGCGATTCCTGGCGAACATGTCGCACGAACTGCGCACGCCGATGCACGCGATCCTGTCGTTCTCGGATCTCGGACGAAAGCGTGCCGCATCGGCAAGCGTCGAGAAGGTAGTGAGCTATTTCGATTCCATACGCACGAGTGGTCGGCGCCTGACGCGCCTCATCGACGACCTGCTCGATCTGGCCAAACTCGAAACGGGACGGACGGTGCTCGAAGTGTCGCAGGTGGGCATGACGGCCCTGGTCAACGAAGCGTTGTCGGAACTGGGACCGTTTATCGAAGAGCGCGGAGTGCGCATCGATCTTTGCTGCACGACTCGTGACGATACGCTTGCGGTGGATGCCTTGCGCATCAGGCAGCTGCTGAGGAATCTCGTCTCGAATGCGGTGAAGTTCTCGCCCGTGGCGGGCGTCGTGCGCATCGAGATCGAGGATGCGGTACTGGACGCCGCAGCCGACGCCACCTCCGGCGGTATCGCTGCATTGAGGCTCAGCGTCGTGGATCTGGGCGTGGGCATTCCGGCCGACGAGCTCGAATCGGTGTTCGAGAAGTTCGTCGAGAGCAGCAAGACTCGCACCGGCGCAGGGGGTACCGGGCTCGGTCTCGCAATCTGCCGCGAAATCGTCGCGTTGCACGACGGGCGCGTGCGCGCTTACAACCGTTACGACGGCGGAGCGGTGTTCGAATTCGTGCTTCCGCGCGTGCGTGCGCAGCCCGGGCCGCCTGCGGCGGGCGCGCCCGTCCCGGAGAACCCAAAGGAACAAGCATGAGCAAGCGGCATGTGCTGGTCGTCGACGACGAACCGACGAATCTCGATATCGTGGCCGAGTATCTCGACGGCCTCGAACTCGACCTGGACCTGGAGTCCTGCCCACAGAGGGCATGGGAGCGGCTGCGCCAGCCAGACTGCGACTACTCGCTGGCCATACTCGATCGAATGATGCCTCATCTGGACGGCATGGCGCTGTTACGGCGCATCAAGGAGACCCCGCGACTGCAGCGGATGCCGGTCATCATGCAGACGGCCGCGGTAGCGCCCGAACAGATCGCGGAAGGCATTGCGGCCGGCGCGTTCTACTACCTCACCAAGCCTTATTCCGGCGAAGCGCTCGTCGGCGTGGTCCGATCCGCGCTCGAATCTGTCGCCATGGCCGAGATGCTGCGCGAGGTGACGCAGCGCGAAGCCCAATGTGCGCGGATGCTGCGCCGTGCCGAAATGGTCTGCGTCGATTTGAGCGACGTTCAGGCTTGCACTGAGATGATTGCCGCCATGTGCCCGGACCCAGCCACGGCGGCGATCGGCATCAAGGAATTGCTCGTCAATGCAGTGGAACACGGCAATCTCGGCATCACCTACGAGGAGAAGAAGGCACTCAGACTTGCCGATGGTTGGGATGACGAGATCGCGCGGCGTGCCGCGCTGCCGGAGAATCGCGGCAAGGTCGTGCTCGTGCAGCTTGCGCGCGAACCGGGCAGCATCGAACTCATGATCTCCGATGAGGGTCAGGGCTTCGATTGGCGCAATTACCTCGACCTCGACCACCGGCGTGCCTTCGACCCGAACGGGCGCGGCATTGCAATGGCGCGCATGTTGTCCTTTGCCAGGCTCGAGTACAACGAGTGCGGCAACCAGGTTCGAGCGACGGTTCGCATGCAGTAGCTTATCGGGCTTGCGCACGATGCCGTCGAAGTGTCGATGCGATGCGACTTCCCGCGGCCACGCGATTAGAATCCCGGGCTGGTTACGCATCCATTCTGGCTTCGGAGAATACATCCATGGACGTTCTGGTTCTGCCCGGCGACGGCATCGGGCCCGAGATTTCTGCTGCCACACTGACCGTACTCGACCGCGCGAACGAGCGCTTCAAGCTCGGGCTGCGCTGGCAGCACGACGAAATCGGCTTTGCGACGCTGAACAAGGAAGGCACCACGATGCCTGCGCGGATCCTGGAGCGGGCCCGCGGCTGTGCCGGCGTCATTCTCGGTCCGGTGTCGCACCTCGACTATCCGCCGACCGACAAGGGCGGGGTCAACCCCTCGGGCGAATTCCGTGTGAAGCTCGACCTCTACGCCAACATTCGTCCGGCGAAATCCCGCATGGGCGTAGGGCTCACGGGAAAACCGGTCGACATGCTGATCTTCCGCGAGTCGACGGAAGGCTTCTACGCGGATCGCAACATGTACATGGGCATCGGCGAGTTCATGCCGACCGAAGACATGGCGATGGCCGTGCGCCGTGTAACGGCCAAGTGCTGCGAGCGCATTGCACGTCGTGCCTTCGAGGCGGCGCGCGGACGTCGGAAGAAGGTGACGGCCGTGCACAAGGTCAATGTGCTGCGCATTTCCGACGCATTGTTCCTGCGCGAAGTGCGCAAGGTGGCACAGGAGTTTCCGGACGTCCAACTCGACGAGAAGCTCATCGACGCCATGGCGGCGCTGATCCTGCGCGATCCGACGGTGTACGACGTGATCGTCACCACCAACATGTTCGGCGACATCCTCTCCGACGAGGCCTCGGAGCTCTCCGGCAGCCTGGGTCTGGCCGGGTCGGTCAACGCGGGCGACGACTTGTGCGTGGCCCAGGCGCAGCATGGTTCTGCACCCGATATCGCAGGCAAGGGCATTGCCAATCCGACCTCCCTGATCCTCTCGGCCGGCATGATGCTCGACTGGATGGGGCGTCGCCACAATTCGACTGCGCTCACCAGTGCCGCTGCGGCCATCGAGCGGGCCATCGACGAGGCGCTGCAGAGCCCGAGTACCCGCACGCGCGATCTCCAGGGGCAGCTGGGCACGGTGGATTTCGCCAAGCTGATCGCGGACAAGCTGGCCTGACGCGTCGACGTTGAATCTTCCGGAAGCGGCGCGCGTATCCGTGATGGGGTGGCCCGGGGGCTGGTACATCGCGTGCCGGAGTGCGGTGCTGAAGCGCGCGCCGGTCGCGGTCTGCATTGCGGGTGAGCGTGTGGTGCTCTTTCGCGGTCGAGAGGGGCAACCCAATGGGCTGGAAGATCGGTGCGCGCACCGCGGTGCGCCGCTGTCGGCCGGTTGCGTCGAGGGCGACGCGCTGCGCTGTCCCTATCACGGCTGGTCGTACGATGGCAGCGGCAGGGTGCGCGAAGTGCCGTCGCTCGCATCGATGGCCAGGGTGCCCGAGGGCGCATGCGTGCGAGTCTTCCCCTGCCGGGAATCGCAAGGCTACGTCTGGGTCCGGACCGGTGCCCATGGAGCACCGCGCATGCCGCATGTCTTTGCGCACCTGGATGAAACCGGGTGGTCGCACTTTCGGATGCAGACACGCTTCCCGGCGAGTGTCGAAACCTGTCTCGAAAACTTCCTCGATTGTCCGCATGCGAGTTTCGTGCACCGCGGCTGGTTTCGTGCACCGACGGGGCGACTCGTGAAGGCGGTGGTGCGAACGCTCGACGACGGCGCCGAAGCGGAGTACTTCGATGAGCCACGCACGGGCAGTCTCGTTTGGCGCCTGCTGGCGCCGCGCTCGGGCGGGATGACGCATACGGACCGTTTCATCGCGCCGAACGTGAGTCAGGTCGACTACACGTTTCCTAACGGCCTGCACTACACGATCACGTCCTGCTGCACGCCTATCGCTACCCGTGAAACGATCGTACACACCGTGATTTCATTCCGCGGGGGGGCGTTGGGGCCGCTCGTGCGTCTCGTATTCGAGCCCTTGTCGCGCATCATCATTCGGCAGGACGTGCGGATGATCGCGCTGCAACGGGCCAACCTCGACCGCTTCGGTCCGTCGACCTTCGTGAGCAGCGAGGCGGATTTGCTCGCGCCGCTCATCGGCGCCTGGAATCACGCGCTCAGGGTCGGAGAGTCTCCGCCCAAGTCGGGAAGCGTGAGGCATGTCGAGTTGCGAATCTAAAGGTCGGCCTGTGCGGGACGTTCCGCATCGCCGCTACGTCGTGGCCGTCGTTTCCCTGCTCGTTGCGTTCGCTGCGGCAGCGATCGGTTTCTATCTCACCCAGAATGCTTCGGGCCGCATCGGTGGGGAGATGGC
>LNFM01000498.1_pt1 | contig 64392 bp, 55 predicted proteins | sample 596031 | NCBI WGS metagenome assembly LNFM01 (sample SAMN04254537, study PRJNA301005) | activated carbon metagenome | isolation source: dual media filters at the Ann Arbor, Michigan drinking water treatment plant | place: USA: Ann Arbor
GATGGATCGCCGGGATAGCGGCGCCGCGCGCGCTTGCCGACACGCTGGATCCGGCGCCAGTCGACGATCTCGAGATACTCCATCGCGTCGACCGTGTAGATCCGCAGCAGCCCGCGCGTCACCAGCTCGTCGATCATCGTGCGTACCTGGTCGTTGTCGACCGGGTCTCCGGGAAACACTTGCATGCGGATGGTGCGCGGCCGCAGCGGCTGCACGCCGAAGGAGTCGGCGAAGTTCCACAGGCCCAGAAACAGCAGGCGGGTCATCGCCGGGCAGTCGATGACGGCCTCCCAGGTCCAGAAGTCAGAAGGCAGGGTGCGATCGCGGGCCATCGGGCGGGCTCCAGGTTGAAAAGCTGAAGCCGTTGTAAGCCCGAACAACGATCGCCTGCCATTTCCGCCGCTACGCGCGAACAACCCGAGCCTCCGATGCCGATGGCGCAGGCTCTTTGCCCGCCGCTACGGTTGCCGCCCCCTCGCCCCGCTTGCGGCAGGGCTATCGCAAATGGCGTCCGCACACCCGACTTCATGCTGACGAGGCCGCGCTTGCGGCCGTCTCGAAGCATGGGCCACAGGCACCGCGCGGGTTGCCCACCCTTCGAGACGCGCCAAGCGGCGCTCCTCAGGGTGAGGTCGAGGCCATATGCGAATCCCCTGCCGCTTGCGGGGAGCGAGAGGCCGGTCAGTTCGCGCCGTTGGCCTCCGCCGGCGGCAGGAAGCGGCGTACGAGATGGTCGGCGACGAAGTGGTGGAAGCGGGCGGTGCCGTGGCCATCGTCGGGGATGAGGAAATCCTCGAGCGTCAGGCCGGCCTGGGCGAAGAGCGGCTGGAGGAACAGCATGGTCGCACCGGTGCGCGCGATCATCGGCGGGATGCGATCGGGGTAGTACAGCCGATCCTTGCTCCAGTAGATCACGACCAGCTCGGCGCCGTAGCGCTCGCGCACCTGCAGCCTGATCCTGGTCAGGATCGCCTCGGCCAGCGCGAGCTGCCGGGAGGTCCGGAAGCCGCGTCGGACGATGACCGCGATCTCCGAGCCCAGCACGGCCGACATCACGCGCCGCACGATCCAGCCGCGCTTGGCCCGCACGTCGCGCGACATGCCCATGTTGCGCACGCCCTCGGGCGTGATCTCGTACTGCGCCACGTCGCCCCAGTGCGCGTGGGCGTAGTCGCCGCCGTCGCGCAACAGGTGATCGTCGTTGAACCACAGGAAGACCTGGCGCACCTTGCCGCCGGCGACCGCCTTGTCCACCGCGCCCGACTCCAGCCGCGTCAGCGTCTGGCCCGCGCCATAGCCACTGACGCCGAAATTCAGCACGCGGTAGCGCCCGCCGCTCGCCAGCGCGACGCGGTTCGGCAGGGTCTCCGCGTCGTTGACGCCGTCGCCGAAAATGAAGGAGTCGCCGAAGAAGATCACCAGCTCGCCATCAGGGTTCGACGCCGGCACGACGCGACGCTGCTCGGCGTCGATGGTGTAGACGGCGTCGTAGATCGTCTTGTCGCCGTACATCGACAGGGCGCGAATGGTGGCCGATGCCCTGGGCTGCCAGCCGAGCATCGGGATGGGCACGTAAAGCGGCGGCGGCTCGTGGCGGTGCACGACGCCGACATGCTCGGTGTGCGAGCCCTTCGAGGCCTGGATGACGATCTCGGCCGCTGCGAGGCAGAGGACGATCGCCGCCACCGCGATGGCGGCGTTTCGCGCCGCCGGCCGGGTGCGCGGAATCGCGACGGCGATCGCGGCCCCGCCTGTCAAGATCGCGCCGGTCAGCAACGAGTTGGCGACGAACAGCCCGATGCCCCAGGCCGCCAGCACCAGCCCGATCAAAGACGTCCACGGATACTTGACGATGCCACTCTGCAATCGAGCCCAAGCGGTCGACATGCCTTCCCTCTAGCAAGCGCGCCCCCGGCGATACGCGCGACTGTAGCCGAACGAAAGAATAGGTCCACCCTCCGCGCAGCCGATGCGCCCATGTCCGCGCCGATCATTTTCTACCTTCCCCCGGAGGGCAGGGTTGGATCGCCAGTGTCTTCCTTCTCCCCGCGAAGGCGGGGAGAAGGAAAGAATGCCATATGCGATCGCCCTGTCCCGGAGGGGGAAGGTGGCGCGAAGCGACGGATGGGGGATGCCTCAGCGCGCTCGGTGTTCGTCTTCGACATCCCCCTTCCGCACTTCGGGTACCTTCCCCCTCCGGGGGAAGGGAGTAAGCTTGTGAAATGAAGTGGTCGACGATTGGCGATGCGCCCAGGCGGCGCGAGGATGTGCGGTTCACCACGGGGCGGGGGCAGTACCTCGACGACCTCGTGTTCGAGAACTTGGCGCATGCCGTCGTGCTGCGCTCGACGCATGCGCATGCGGAGGTTGGGGGGATCGACACCACAGCGGCACGTAAGGCGCCGGGTGTGCTGATGGTGTTGACGGCGGCCGAGGTGAACGCCGACGGGTTGCAGGCGCTGCGGCCGCATGTCGAAGCGAACGTGCAGACCGGCGAGCCGTTCAAGTTCCTGCCGCAGCCGCTGCTGGCCACCGATCGCGTGCGCTATGTCGGCGAGCCGGTGGCGCTGATCGTCGCCAACACGAAGAACCAGGCGCTCGACGCCGCCGAGCTGATCGACGTCGACTACCGCCCCCTGCCCGCTCTGGTCACGCCCACCGACGCCATGAAGCCCGGCGCGCCGTTGATCACCGACGCGGTGCCGGCCAACACCTGCTTGGACTGGCGCATGGGCGACGCCGCCGTCGTCGACGCCGCCTTCGCGCGCGCCGCCCACGTCGTGACCTTGAGCCTCGACAACCACCGCATCACCACCAACCCGATGGAGCCGCGCGGCGCGGTGGCGCAGTTCGACGCCGCCTCCGGCCGCTACACGCTGCACGTCTCGAGCCAGAACATCCACGGCATCCGCACCCTCACGGCCCGCGCGCTCAACGTGCCACCCGAACAAGTGCGCTTCATCGCGCCGGATGTCGGCGGCGGCTTCGGCGCCAAGAACTTCGTCTATGCCGAGTTCCCGCTGCTGGCCTGGGCGGCGAAATGCAGCGGGCGCGCCGTCAAATGGATCGCCACGCGCTCGGAGGTGATGACCGCCGACCATGCCGGGCGCGACCACCACGCCACCGCCTCGCTGGCGCTCGACATCAAGGGCAACTTCCTCGCCCTGCGTTGCGACAGCACCTTCAACGTCGGCGGTTATCTCTGCGGCGCCGGCGCCGGCGTGGCGACCTTCCAGCACGTGCACCTGCCCGGCTCGGTCTACGCCATCCCGGCGATCGAGGTTCTGGTGAAGGCGGTGCTGACCAACACCACGCCGATCGGCGTCACGCGTGGGCCGGGCTTCGCCGAGTCGATCAACGTCATGGAGCGGCTGATCGACGCCGCCGCGCGCCGCCACGGCTTCGATCGCGTCGAGCTGCGCCGCCGCAACATGTCACCGGCGCCGATGACCAACGCTTTCGGCTTCAAGGTCGACAGCGGCGCCTTCGCCGAGACCATGGACAAGGCGCTGGAGCGCGCGGACATCAAGGGCTTCGCCGCGCGCAAAAAGGAAAGCGAGGCACGCGGCATGCTGCGCGGGTTGGGCTTCGCCTATCACATCAAAGGCACCGGCGGCTCGCCCGACGAGAACGTCGACGTGCGCTTCGACGAAGACGGCACGGTGCGGCTGATCACCGGCACGCAGACCATCGGCCAGGGCCACGAGACGACCTTCCCACAAATCCTCGCGCACCGCCTGGGCATCGACAACGCGCGCATCCACCTGTGCCAGGGCGACACCGACTTGATCGTCAACGGGGGAGGACACGGCAGCTCGCGCGCCACCTACATGGGCGGCACGGCGATGTGGCGCGCCTCGGACGACATCATCGCCAAGGGCACCAAGCTGGCGGCGCGCGCGCTCGAGGCGGCCGAGGCCGACATCGTGTTCGACAACGGCGCCTTCAAGGTCGCCGGCACCGACCGTGCCATCGGCATTCTCGACGTCGCCGCCTTGGGCCGCGCGCACGGCACGCCGCTCGACACCTTCCACGCCTGGACGCGCGAGGCGATGACCTTCCCCAACGGCACGCATGTCGTGGAGGTCGAGGTCGATCCCGAGACCGGCGTGACGCGCCTGCTGCGCTACACCGCGGTCGACGACTACGGCGTGCTGGTCAACCCGATGGTCGCATCAGGCCAGGCGCACGGCGCGATGGCCCAGGGCATCGGCCAGGCGCTGATGGAGGTGACGGCGTATGACGGGCAGAGCGGGCAGCTGCTGAGCGGCACGTTCATGGACTACACCATGCCGCGCGCGGACGATCTGCCGAGCTTCGATCTCGGGTTCAACCCGACGCGGTGCGTGACGAACCCGCTGGGGGTGAAGGGGTGTGGTGAGGCTGGGGCGATCGCGGCGTTTCCGGCGATTCACAATGCGGTGCTGGATGCGTTGGCGCCGGTGGGGGTAGTGGAGATCGACGGGCCGGCGACACCGATGCGCGTGTGGAAAGCAATAGCCGATCCAGTATCGACCTGAGCGGACTCCCATCTCGCCCCCGCCAGGACTCATACGGACTTTTGCACACCTAGTTCCCTGCGGCTGTCATTTGCCAAAGACGCTAACCACAACTTGAACCAATGTGTATCCGGTAGGCCATATCACCAGTATCGATCCAGCCCCGTAAAGCACCAGCAGGATTGCCCGCCATTCCGCACGAATTCTGTCGGCGATGTTATAGACTCGCGCAAACTGGCTTGCGTCATACGGAACGTTAGCCGAGTGAATGTAACGAATCGCCAACCGCTGAAATCGCTCCAGCCTACCCGACTTCGCATAGTCGTTTTCTACATTCGCAAAGTCCACCGCATCTTCATGCTTCTTGATCTCAGGAGGACATGCGAACCAATACAGGCCTGCTGCAATCGCGAACGTCCATCCCCCGAAGTAGAGGCACTGTAACCGCCAGAGAGCATCACACCGGCCGATGCTGCACAGGCTGGTATGTAGCGCGAACCAGTCGACAAACTTGTCACTCAACAGGATCAGGTATCCCAGGATGGGAACGGCCAGAGCGGACTTTGCCAAAGCTGAATTGCCGATCGGCCGAAGCTGACTCCATAACGGGATCCACTGAGTCATCATCCCCTCTTCCATCTTGTGTGGCCGTGTCAGGCTTGCACTATTGCTCTAATAGGAGAACGGGGACATCTCGCTACCTAGTCACAACGTGCCAGAATACCTGCCCCATGGTCGTCAGCGTTGGGGCTGCTATCAGGCTGATCCCCAGCACGTAACATATGGCGGCTGCAATGCGAGCCGCAGGATACTTGTAATCCATCGCGTGATAAGCGTTCAGGACCAGCATCAGAGACTTGCGGCGCTCATGGTGAATTTGCTGCTCCGGAGTGTAGTCAGCGCGGTCGAGGTGACCGAGGGCAATTTCGTTCTCCGTCAGCACATCCTCAATTAGCTTATCCCTTTCGTCGCCAGTCACGAGGAAGATCAAGTCCTTCAGTCGGCCATCCGCATGCAGGTCCAAGACCTCGCCCTCACCGGCATTGTAGTCAGTACTGTCTCGGTACTTCTTCACCATTGCTGGGCACCACAGGGCATACACAACGGATCCCGCCGCAAATGCGCACCCGCCAAAGTATAGGAAGTGCAGGCGCCAGCCGACTAGACCGGCAAACCCCTTCAGCGCCAACCACTCTTCGATTCGCGCGTTGTACAACAAGAAGTACCCAAGAACCGGGACCAGCAGTGCTGACATGGCGAATCGCGAATTGCCGATGTTCCGAAGCCAGCTCCAAAGGAGCCAGTGATAGCGCACTCGAAACCACAGGCTTGCCCATCGTGCAGCTAGCAACTTCCGCATCACGCCCCCAAACCGCCGCGCCATCTATCGCTGCTGCGGTTAGCTATCTTGTGCCTCGACACTCGCGAATCCGCCGCGAACCCGATCTTCTTTATAGGCGACTTCCACAATCGTAGCTCCCCTTCGGCAACGTTGCCAGTTCTTGCAACTACGACGATTTCGCCTTCAGCCCATCCCATACTGCATCGGCTACGGTTCACGATCGTTGACGGGGCAAACACTGGAACCGGCTGATCAAACCCCTTCAACACCCGCGGCTCCAGCTCAACGAGCGGCACGCTCGCGCCGATCGCCTCAGCGGCCGCGCGATCGACGAGGATCTCGCGATCTTCCGCGTTCGAGTGTCTTAACAGTGTCAGGCTTGCGCTATTGCGTTATTTTGCAGCGGCGGATCATGAGAACCGGATCCACCAACCTCCTACACAACATTTATGTTGCGCTACTCACTGGCAACACGTATGTTTCATCCCATGAACGCGGCGGAGCTTCGCCGCTGGCTCGCCAAGCGCGGTTGCAAGTTCGAGACCCACAAGGGCGGCAGCGGACATGTCACGGTGACCTTGGGCGGCAAGACGTCCCAGTTGCCGATGCACGGCTCCAACAAGGACCTCGGCACCGGCCTGGTCAACAAGATCAAGAAGGACCTCGGCCTGAAATAGGCCGGACGAACACAGAAAGCGGAATCCCCATGCGTACCCTGTCCTACCGTATCGCGCTGACCCCTGATGATAACGGCACCGTGCTCGTGACCTGCCCGGATCTTCCTGAGGTCACGACCTTTGGTGACGACGAGGACGAGGCGCGGTTGCGGGCGGTGGACGCGATCGAGGAAGCGCTTGCGGCGCGCATCGCGCGACGCGAGCCGATCAAGGCGCCGACGAGCGGCAAGGGTCCGCTGGTCACGCTGCCCGCGCTGACCGCCCTGAAGGTCGAGCTGTATAAAGCCGCCTTGAAGGACAATGTGCGCAAGGCGGAGCTGGCGCGCCGGCTGTCGGTCCATGCGCCCCAGGTCGATCGGTTGTTCGACCTCACGCACGATTCGAAGCTTGAGCAGATCGAGTCGGCGTTCAGAGCGCTGGGACGCCGGATCGTCCTGAAGGTCGAGAAGGCGGCGTAGCCGCCCTGTGTCACCCTCGGGATCGCGGATGGCCTCGAAGAGAAAAGCGGTGCCGCATCGGGCACCTTCGGTTCTGGCGATCACGCATCCGCCAATAACCCGATCTACGTCGCGATCGGCCTGCGGCGCTCGTGGCTCCCCTTCAGTAGCGCCTCCAGCCCCCTCACCACCCCGCCGTCGATGACGTGCCTGTCGGCGACTCGGATACTCTGGGAAAATCCAGCACAAGAGGGCAACGCCTCATACAGGTGACAAAGGCAGGTGCGATGCTCGTGTCCCGAACCTGGCAAACCCTTCGCAGCGCCGCCGCCGCCATCCGCGTCTGGTTCCGCGTGACCTTCGTCGATCTGGGTCGGCACCTGCGCTGGTCCTACCTGCCGCCGCTGATGGTCTATTTCGCGGCCGGCATATCGAGCCTAACGGCGATCGTCGGCACCTTCTTCGTCAAGGATTATCTCGGCCTGTCGGCGGCCTTCCTGGCCGGCCTGGCGTTCTGGGCCGGCATCCCCTGGGCGCTCAAGATGCCGCTGGGCCATCTGGTCGATCTCATCTGGCGCTGGAAGGCGCTGCTGGTGTGGTTCGGCGCGGGGCTGATCGCGACCAGCATCGCCATCATGTACGGCCTGATCGCCCACACCGATGCGATGACCGCGATCATGTCCGCCGGCGCCTGGTACGTCCTGGCCGCCCTGCTGGCGCCCAGCGGCTACGTCGTGCAGGACGTGGTCGCGGATGCTATGACGGTCGAGGCCGTGCCCGGGCTCGACGCGAACGGCAAGCGGTTCGCCGAGGCCGACATCAAGGCCATGCACACCACCATGCAGACGCTCGGCCGCGTCGCCATCATCGGCGGGACGGTGGCGGTGGCGTTCGTCAACATCGTGATGTTCGACGGCGTCGAGGCGATGGCGGCGGCGCAGAAGAGGGCCATCTACGCCGACATCTACCTGCTGGCACTGATCATTCCCGTGGTGTCCGTCGTCGGCGTGACGCTGGGCTGGCTGACGCTGCATCGGCGTGCCAGTCGGCTGCGCGCGCAGGGCGTCGCGGAAGACGCGATCGCGGCGGACCTCTTCGCCCCACCGGAGACGGTCAAGCCCAACTGGCTGATCCTTGGCGGCAGCTTGGCGTTCGTCGTCTTCAGCCTGGCCACGGGACTGGGAGACGTCCCCTATGCGCAGGAGATCATCTTTGTCGGCTCCATGGCGATCGTTCTCTTCCTGATCCGCCGACTCATGCTCGAGATCGCCCCTGATATGCGCGGCCCGCTGATCGGCACCGCCGTCATCATCTTCGTGTTCCGCGCCGTGCCGCTGCCGGGACCCGGCGCCACCTGGTTCCAGATCGACGTGCTGAAGTTCGACCAGCAATTCGTCTCGGTGCTGTCGCTGATCACCGCGGTCCTGACGCTGGTTGGCCTGGTGGTGTTGCGACCGCTGATGGCGCGCCGGTCCATCGCTTATATCGTCGCGCTGCTGACGATCGCCGCCGGGGTGCTCTCGTTGCCCAATATCGGCCTGTTCTACGGCCTGCATCACTGGACATCGGCGTTGACCGGCGGCCTGGTCGATGCGCGCGTCATCGCGATCATGGACACCGCGCTCGAATCGCCGCTCGGCCAGGTCGCGATGATTCCGATGCTGGCCTGGATCGCCCGCAACGCGCCGGCCAACCTCAAGGCGACCTTCTTCGCGGTGATGGCCTCGTTCACCAACCTCGCTTTGTCGGCGTCCGCCCTGCTGACCAAGTACCTCAACCAGGTCTTCACCGTGACGCGCGAGGTCAAGGACCCCGCGACGGGCGCCATCAAGACCGCCGCCGATTACGGCGAGCTCGGCTGGATCCTGATCACGGTCGCCATCATCGGTGTCGCGGTACCCCTGGCGGTGGTCGCGCTGGTGCAGCACAGCCGGCTGCGGACCGAGCAGTGAGACCATGCGTGGCGGGCTGGGATTTTCCTCCCTCCCACCGCGTTCGGCAGGGCTATCGCATGTGGCTTCCAATCTACCTTCCTCCGGAGGGGGAAGGTGGCGCGCGCAGCGCGACGGATGGGGGATGTTTCAGCGCGTCAGGTGTTCGTCTTCGACATCCCCCATCCGCCCTTCGGGCACCTTCCCCCTCCGGGGGAAGGTAACAAGAGCGTGTCAGGCTTGCGTTGTTGCGTTGCTCGTCGGGTGGCAAGGCGCGAACACCGGAACCGGCTTATCAAATCCCTTCAACGTCCGCGGCTCCAGCTCGACGAGCTTCACGCGCGCGCCGATCGCGTCGGCCGCCGCGCGGTCGATGAGGATCTCGCGATCCTCCGCGCTCGAGCACAGGCGCGAGGCGAGGTTCACGACGGTGCCGATCGCGGTGTAGTTGAGGCGTCCCTCGGAGCCGATGCGGCCGACCGTGGCGGGGCCCATCGCCAGGCCCATGCCGAAGCCGAGCCTGGGGTGCAGCGCGCGCCAGCCGACCAGCAGCGCCTGCACCTCGCGTTGCATGTCGCGCGCCATGTTGATCGCGCGCAGCGCCGGCTCGGGCGTGGCGACCGGCGCGTTGAGCATCAGCATCACGCCGTCGCCGAAGAAGTTCACCAAGGTCGCGCCGTGGTCGCTCGCCACCCTTTCGAGCGCGTCGTAGTACTCGCGCAGCACGCCGATGATGGCGTCGGGCGCGGCCTGGCCGGAGAAGGCGGTGAAATCCCGCAGATCGCAGAAGACGACCACGACCTCGACGCGCCGTCCGTCGAGCACGCGGTCGTTACCGCCGCGGTCGATCAGCTCGGCGACCTGCGGCGGCAGAAAGCGCTTGAGCCTGTCGATGCGCGCGGCGCGCTCCTGCGAGATCGACAGCTCGTTGGCCATCGCGTTGGCGCGGTTGGCGAGGCGCTCGAACTCGTCGCCCGTCGCCAGTCGGATGCGGTAATCGAGCTGTCCCGCGCCGATGCGCCTGACGCCATCTTCCAGCACGCGGATGGGTTCCACCATGCGGCGGGTCAGCCAGTAGGCGAGCGCGGCGGCCAGCGCCGTGCCGCCGACGAGCAGCGCGCCCGTGCGCCACAGCGCGGCCTGGATCGGCGCGAAGGCTTCGCCCAGCGGCTGCTTGACGATGACGCTCCAGTCGACGCCGGGAATCTTGACCATCGCCGCCATCACCGTCTTGCCCGCGGTGTCCTTGCCGGCCGCCGCCTGGCCCGATGGCCGCTCGAGGATCGCCGCGCGCAGGGCCCGCAGTGGTCGCTGCGCCGCTTCGTCCGCGCGCAGCACCAGGCTCAGATCGGGATGGGCGATGAGGCGACCCGGCCTGTCGAGCACGAAGGCGTCGCCGGTGCGGCCCACGCGGATGGCCGCGATCACCTCCCAGATGAACTTGAGGTTCACCTGGGCGACAGCGACGCCGGCGGCGCTGCGGTTGCCCGCGACGGCGATGGTCATGAACGGCTCCGAGCCATCCTGGAACGTCACCGGGCCGAACCAGATCCGATCCGAGCGCGCGCCCACCACCGCCGGCGTCTCGGCGTAGTCGGCGCCGCTTTCGATCCTGTTGAGGCCAATGCGCGAGACGTACAGGCGTTCCTTGCCGGCGGCGTCGAGCACCGCGAGGCTTTCGATGGCCGGGACCTGGCGCAACACGCGCAGCGCATCGATCCGTCGCCGGTCATCGACCCGGTCGTCCAGCGGCAGTTGCACGGCCCAGCTCATCTGGCCGTGGATGATCTCGAGGAAGTCCTGGATCTTGGCCGACGCCAGTCGGGCTTCGGCGTCGAGCAGATCGTTCAGCCGGGCGCGCTGGTCGTCGTAGCCGAGCCACGCCTCGCTGCCGCCCGCGATCAGCAGCGGCCCGACCACGGCGGCGAAGAGCGCGCGAAAGTACTTCCAGAACAGCGAGCGGCGAGGCCGGGCGCGGGGATCGGCCATGGTCTCAGGCGGCGCGGCGGCCGGTGGGCCGCGTCATTCGACCACCCGGTCGGCGCTGCTCAGCAGCGAGGGCGGGAAGGACAGGCCGAGCGCGCTGGCCGCCTTCAGGTTGATGAACAGCTCGACCTTGGTGACGCGCTGCACCGGCAGATCGGCGGGCTTCCCGCCGTTCAGGATGCGGCCGGCATAGAGTCCGGCATGACGGTGCGACTGGCTGAAATCGCCGCCGTAGCTCATCAGGCCGCCGGCCAGCGGGAAGTCGCGGGATTGCGTGATCGTCGGCATGGCATGACGGATCGCGACCTCGGCGAGCAGCTGGCTGCGATAGGTAAAGTAGGGATCCGAGCTGAAGACCAGCCCGCCCGCTTGCGCCTCGCGCGCGGCGGCGAACAGCGCGGCGAACTGATCTTCTGTGCTGGCCTTCAGGACAACGAGCTCGACGCCGAGCGCCTCCGCGGCGACCTGGAGATTCTTCAACTGCGATCCCGAGGTCGGGCTTCTCGGATTGATGGCGACGGCGAATTTCCGCGCGCCCGGGCGCACCTCCTTCATGAACTCCACCCGCTTGCGCGAGACCTCCACGTTCAGGCTCGATACGCCGGTCAGATTGCCGCCGGGCTGGGACAGGCTGCTCACCACGCCGAGGGCCACGGGATCGCCGCCCATCTCGAAGACGATCGGGATGGTCGATGTCGCGGCTTTCGCCGCCAGCGCGACCTCGGCGCCGCCGGGGGCCACGATCACCGCCACGTTCCGCTCGGCCAGCTCCTTGGCCAGCGCCGGCAGCCTGGTGTACTGGCCCTCCGCCCATCGGTACTCGACGGCGACCGTGCGGCCTTCGGCGTAGCCGGCCTCGGTCAGGCCTTCGCGAAAGGCGGCGAGGCGACTGCGATAGCGGTCCGGTGTTTCGGAGCCGAGATAGCCGATGACCGGCAGGGCTTGCGCGCGCGCCGGGCCGATCGCCGCCAGCGCGCCGCCGGCGAGGGCGATGAAATCGCGCCGCTTCATTCGATCCGCGGCGTCTTTCGTGGCGCCAGCCATGAAACGCATGGTCGCCTCCCCTTCGAGCCGGCATTGCACAGACGCTGAGTTGATCAGGTAATCACGCTGACAACCACTGTTCAATGAGCGGCGCGTGAGCGGACGCTCCGACACACGCCCCGTGAAGTACCTGACGACCCGATCCCAGACGGCCTCAGGCTATTCAACGGCGCGGCGCTCTGACACTGTTGTCGGGTGATGACGGCGACAATGTGTTCCCGGAGATGGTCGCTCGGCGCGCTCGCGGCGCTGATGATGTTCGCCGTTGGCGGCGCGTCCGCGCAGCAGGGCAAGCTGGACCGGCTCGAGGTCGTTCAGTCGGGCCTGTACACCGCCAGCGTCGCGCGCCGCGACAGCTCGCCCGGCACGCCCACCGGCAAGGCCTCGATCGTCGACAGCCCGGCCTTCTACTCTGACGAGACACGGGTTCCCGCGCAGCTTGGCATCCGGTTCGGCTTCCAGTACCGGCTGATCGGATCGCCACCCGGCCGCGAAGCCCGGCTGCGCGGCGTGTGGCATATCCCGGCGCCCGGAATCACCAACCCGGTCAGCGGCAATACTTACCGCCAGAGCACGCGCGACTTCACCGCGTCGATCGGCGACACGCAGATCCACGGCTACGGCTTCGATCAGCCCTGGGAGATCGTCGAGGGCGAATGGGTCCTCGAGATCTGGCACAACGACCGCCTGCTCGCGAGCCGGTCGTTCGTGGTCGGGAAGCCGTAGTAGCCCTCAGACGAACGTCGAGCCGCGACAGTCAAGCAATACAAGAGGATTGCCGGCTCGCGGCAGACGTAGAAATCTGTCATTCGGGGCCCAGCGGGGAATCCAAGAAGTCTTCCTGGGAGCGCCGGCGTCCCGCCGGCTCATAAAGATGCCGGCGGGACGCCAGCGCTCCCAATGAGATCCCTCGCTGCGCTCGGGATGACAGGGATGGGTGGAGTTACGTCTATGGCAACGGGCATCACGGCTGAGGACTGGATCGCGCATCACACGCTGATGGCGCCGCACGCGCCGGCGGCGCTCGATCTGGCGTCGGGGCGGCGGTTCACCTATGCGCAGTACGATCAGCGCATCACGCGCGCGGCGCTTTGGATGCGGCGCGCGTTCGGCGTCAAGCGCGGCGATCGCGTCGCGGTGCTGTCGATGAACGACACCGATGTCTTCGAGCTGCAATTCGCCTGCCAGCGCCTGGGCGCGATCTTCATGCCGCTGAATTGGCGGCTGGCGGTGCCGGAGCTGGAGTTCATCGCCAAGGACTCCACGCCTGTTGTGCTGATCCACGGCTCGGAGTTCACCGACGCCGCGCGCGAGGTGCAGAAGCTGGCCTCCGTCCCGCATCTCGCGACGCTGGCCAACGGCAAGGCCAGCGACTACGAGGCCGGCCTCGCCGCCGCGACGGGCGCGCTCGAGCGGCAGGCGCTCGATCTCGATGACACCTGGACCATCATGTACACGTCGGGCACGACGGGGCGGCCCAAGGGCGCGCAGATCACCTACGGCATGGCCTTCTTCAACAGCGTGCACTGCTCGATCGGCGTCGGGCTGACGTCGAAGAGCCGCAACCTGGTGTTCCTGCCGACCTTCCACACCGGCGGTCTCAACGTCTACGGCAACCCGATCTTCCACACCGGCGGCTTGAACGTCGTGCTGCGCGCCTTCGACCCCGCCCGGTTCCTGTCGCTGCTCGCCGACAAGGAGATCGGCATCACCCATGCGCTGGGCGTGCCGACCAACTTCCTGTTGCTCGCGCAACAACCGGGATTCGCCGAGGCTGATTTCTCCCATCTCCAACATCTCGGCATCGGCGGCGCGGCCGCCCCGCTGGCGCTGATCGAGACATTCGGGAAGAAGGGCGTGATGCTGCAGCAATTCTGGGGCATGACCGAGACTGGGCCGCTCGGCCTGCTGCTGACGGCGGACAAGGCGCTCGGCAAGATCGGCTCGTCCGGCCTGCCGCCGCTCTATGTGCATCTGAAGATCTGCGACCCCGAGGGCCGCGAGGTCAAACGCGGCGAGACCGGCGAGCTGATGATCAAGGGCCCCAACGTCACGCCGGGCTACTGGAATCGGCCGGAGGCCAACAAGACGTCGTTCACGGCGGATGGCTGGTTCCACACCGGCGACGCCGCGCGTCAGGACGCGGACGGCTACTACTATATCGTCGACCGCTGGAAGGACATGTTCATCTCCGGCGGCGAGAACGTCTACCCTGTCGAGGTCGAGAACGTGATCTACCAGCTCGACGGCGTGCTGGAGAACGCGGTGGTCGGCGTGCCGCACGAGAAATGGGGCGAGGTCGGCCGCGCCTATGTGGTGCTCAAACCCGGCGCGAATTTGGATGAGAGCGCGGTCCTCGACCACTGCGGCACCCAGCTCGCGCGCTACAAGGTGCCCAAGGAAGTCCGCTTCATCAGCGAGCTGCCGCACAACGCCACCGGCAAGATCCTCAAGCACCAGCTGCCGCGCAGTTAGGCCATAGACGTAGCCGATACATGATATATCCTCCAGGGCATGAGCATCGTCGCCCTGACCGTCAGCCGCGAGAACCTCACCGCGCGCGTCTATGCGCAGCTGCGCGAATCGCTGATGGCCGGGCGCTTCTGGCCCGGCCAGCGGCTGCGCATCCGCGAGATGGCGCTGGCGATGGGCGTGAGCCAGACGCCGGTGCGCGAGGCGATCATGCAGCTCGTGCGCGAGGGTGGCCTGGAGATGCGCTCGAGCGCGGCCATCACCGTGGCCAAGCTCTCGGTCGCCCGCTACAAGCAGCTGCGCGAGGTGCGCCTGCTGCTCGAGGGGCTGGCGACCGAGACGGCCACGCCGCTCCTGACGCCGCACGATATCCAACGGCTCGAGACGCTGCACGCCAGGCTGATCAAGGCGGAGAAGGATGACGATCGCGAGGCCGCGACGCTCACCAATTTCCAGTTCCACTTCACCATCTATCGCGGCTCCCAGCTCAGCGACCTGGTCGAGATCCTCGACAGCATCTGGCTGCGCAACGGGCCGCTGCTGAAGTTCCTCTACCCGCACGCCGCGCCGAGCTATCGCGGCCGTCACCAGCACCTGGTGCTGCTCGACGCGTTGCGCCGGCGCGACGCCGCCGCCGCCAAGCGGGCCATCCAGGACGACATCCTCGAAGGCGGCGCGCGGCTGGTCGACCTGATGGAGCGCATCGAGGCCGGCGCGGTGCGCGTCGTCGAGAACGACGCCGGCGAGAGCAGCCTGGTGTTTCCGCCGCGGCGGCGCAAAGCGGCGGCGTCGTGATGGGCCGCCTGCTCCTCTTCAAGCTGATGCAGGCCGTGCCGGTGATCCTGATCGTCTCGGTGCTGGCCTTCCTGCTGATGAGCCTGCTGCCCGGCGACCCCGCCGTGATCATCGCCGGCGAGGGCGCGACGCCGGAGGCGATCGATCAGGTGCGCCGCGGCCTGGGCCTCGACCAGCCCTTCCACGTGCAGCTCGGACGCTGGTTCGCGCGGCTCGCCGAGGGCAACTTCGGCGCTTCGCTGATGCTGAACCAGAGCGTGCTGTCGGCGATGGGCGAGCGCCTGCCGGTGACGCTCTCGCTCGCCGGTCTGTCGCTCGCCTTCACTCTGCCGGTGGGCATCTTCGCCGGCTCGGTCGCCGCCTACTACCGGCAGACCTGGGTCGATTCGGTCGTCATGACCTTCGCTCTGCTGGGTGTGTCGATCCCCGGTTTCTGGATCGCCATCCTCGCGGTGATCCTGTTCAGCGTCACGCTGGGCTGGCTGCCCTCGAGCGGCTACGTGCCGATATCGCAGGACATGGTGCTGTGGTTCCGCTCGCTGGTGATGCCCGCGGCGATGCTGTCGCTGTTCCAGATCGGCTTTCTCGCGCGCATGACGCGCTCGGCTATGCTCGACGTTCTGAGCCAGGACTTCATCCGCACCGCGCGCTCGAAGGGTCTCAGCGAGTGGAAGACCGTGGGCAAGCACGCCTTCCGCAACGCGCTGATCATGGTGATCACCACGCTCGGCATCCTGGTGTCGACGGCGATCGGCGGTTCCGTGGTGATCGAGCAGGTCTTCGCGCTCCCTGGCATCGGCCGCCTCGTCGTGCAGGGCATCCTGGCGCGCGACTACCCGCTCGTGCAGGGCGTCATGCTGATCTACGGCTTCGCCTTCGTGATCGTCAATCTCACCGTCGACGTGCTCTACACCTTCGCCGACCCACGGGTGCGCTATGACTGACGCGGTGGTCGTCGCCGCACCGGTGCTGGCGCCGCGCAAACGCTTCCAGCTCGCGCGCCGGCTGATGGCGCACCGCTCCTTCCGCATCGGCTTCGTGCTCGTGGTCCTGCTGGCTCTGGCCGCGATCCTCGCGCCGGTGCTGAGCAGCCTCGAGCCCTCGGCGATGCGGGTGCGCTTCCGCTTCCACCCGCCGTCGCCCGAGTTCCCGCTGGGCAGCGACAATTTCGGCCGCGACATCTTCACCCGCGTGCTCCACGGCGCGCGCGTCTCGCTGTGGATCGGACTCGTGGTCTCGCTCCTCTCCGGCGCGGTCGGCGCGACCATCGGCGTCATCGCCGCGCAGTTCCGCCGCCTCGACGCGCCGATCATGCGCCTGGTCGACGCGCTGATGTCCTTCCCCGCCATCCTGCTGGCGCTCGGCATCGCCGCCGCGCTGGGGCCGCGCATGGAAAGCGTGATCATCGCGCTCACCGTCGCCTACGTGCCCGCCGGCGTGCGCATCGTTCGCGCCTCGGCGCTGGTCGTGCGCGAGCTCGACTACGTGCAGGCCGCGCGCATTTCCGGCGCCAGCAACGCGCGCATCATGTTCCGCCACATCCTGCCCAACAGCTTCGGGCCGCTGCTGGTGCACATGACCTTCGTCTTCGCCTACTCGATCCTCGCCGAGGCGGCGCTGTCCTTCCTCGGCGTGGGCGTCCAGCCGCCGATCGCGAGCTGGGGCAATATCATCGCCGAGGGCCGCGACTACGCCACCGAGGCGTGGTGGGTCATGGTCTTCCCCGGCGTCGGCATCAGCCTCGCGGCGCTCGGCCTGAACCTGCTGGGCGACGGCATGCGCGATGTCCTCGATCCGCGCCTGAAGGGAGCCTGAGCATGGCGCCCGAACCGCCGGCGTCTCCGCTCGTCGCGATCGAGGACCTCACCGTGCAGTTCCGCACCGATCGCGGCTGGGCGACGGCGACCGAGAGCGTGTCCTTCGAGATCGGCGACGGCGATTGTTTGGGCGTGGTCGGTGAATCCGGCAGCGGCAAGAGCGTCACCGCGCTCTCCATCCTGCGCCTGCACGCGCGCGGCACGTCGCGCGTCACGTCGGGTACGATCCGCTACGACGGCAAGGACTTGCTGCGCGTTCGCGAAAGCGACATGCGGGCCATCCGCGGCCGCGATATCGCCATGGTCTTCCAGGACCCGATGTCTTCGCTCAATCCCGTGCTGACGGTCTGCGACCAGATCTCCGAGACGCTGATGCTGCACCGCGGGCTGTCGCGTCTGGAGGCGCGCAAGCGCGCGATAGAGCTGCTCGACCTGGTGCGAATCGCCGATGCCGCACGCCGCATCGACGAGTATCCGCATCGCTTCTCCGGCGGCATGCGCCAGCGCGTGATGATCGCCATCGCCATCGCCTGCCGCCCGCGCCTGCTGATCGCCGACGAGCCGACGACGGCGCTCGATGTCACCATCCAGGCGCAGATCCTCGAGTTGCTGCGCGACCTGCGCGCCGAACTCGGCATGGCGGTGATGCTGATCTCGCACGATCTGGGCGTGATCGCCGAGTTCGCACGCCGCGTCGTCGTGATGTACGCGGGCCGCGTCGTCGAAGACGCGCCGGTCGACGTGCTGTTCCGCCGCGCCAGGCACCCCTACACCGAGGGCCTGATGGCCTCGATGCCGGCGCTTGATGGGCCGGTGCGCCGTCTCCACTCGATCCCTGGCCGCATCCCCGACATCAACGAGAAGGTCGAGGGCTGCCGCTTCAGCCCGCGCTGTGGCCACGCCGAGGCGGTGTGCCTGACGGCGATGCCCGACCTGGTGTCCGTCAGCCCGGGCCATCGCGTGCGCTGCGCGCCACGCACCCGCGCGGCGGGAGCCGGCTGATGGCCACCGATCCAATCATCGAGGTGCGCGACCTCGACATGGCGTTCCCGGTGCGCGGCGGCCAGGGCGGCAAGACCGTGATCCAGCAGGTGCTGCACAAGTTGAACTTCGACATCGCGCCCGGCGAGACCCTGGGTCTCGTGGGCGAGTCGGGCTCCGGCAAGTCGACGGCCGGCCGCATCCTTGTCGGCCTCTACGAACCGACCGGCGGCTCGGTGAAGCTGTTCGGCCAGTCCATCACCGGCGCCCAGCGCAGGCTGGGTCTCGCCGCCGTGCGCTCGCGCCTGCAGTTCGTCTTCCAGGATCCACACGCGGCGCTCAACCCGCGCATGCGCGTCGGCGAGTCGATCGCCGAGCCGATCGCCATCGCCGGCGGCCGCACGCGCCGCGAGCGTACCGATCGCGTACGCGAGCTCCTGGAGATGGTCGGCCTGCCGCGTGACGGCGCCGAGCGCTTCCCGCACGAGTTCTCCGGCGGCCAGCGGCAGCGCATCGTCATCGCCCGCGCGCTGGCGCTGCAGCCCGGCTTCATCGTCTGCGACGAGCCGGTCTCGGCACTCGACGTGTCGATCCAGGCGCAGATCGTCAACCTTCTGATGGACCTGCAGCAGAAGTTCGGCCTGAGCTACCTGTTCATCGCCCATGACCTCGCCGTGGTACGCGCGATCGCGCACAGGGTCGCCGTGCTCTACGCCGGCTCGATCGTCGAGATCGCGCCCAAGGACGAGCTCTACAGCGACCCGCGGCATCCTTACACTCGCGCCCTGCTGGACGCCGTCCCGCGCGCCGATCCCGAGCGCGTGCGCGGGCCGGTGTTGGGCGGCGAGGTACCGAGCCTGCTGGCGCCACCGCCGGGCTGCCGCTTCCACACCCGCTGCCCGCACGTGATGCCGCGCTGCCGCATCGACATTCCCGAACTGCGCGTGACGGCGCCCGGTCGCCACGTCGCCTGTCATCTGCATGCGTAATCAAAGACCGCCCACGGAAAGGATCCGACGATGATGATCTCCCGAAGCTTCCGCTCAGCCCTGCTGGCATCGGCGCTTCTCGCCGGCGTCGCCCTGCCACCCGCCGTCCTCGCGCAGCAGCGCGGCGGCACGCTGACCTACGCCTATGTCTCCGGACCGGGCACGCTGGACCCGCATGTCGCGGCCAGCCTGGTCGAGCTCGAGGTGATCCACCATATCTTCGAGACCTTGGTGGCGATCGACGCCAACTACAACACCAAGCCGGCGCTGGCGTCGAAAGCCGAGGCGAGCGCCGACGCCAAGACCTTCACCTTCGCCCTGCGCAAAGGCGTCAAATTCCACAATGGCAAGGAGATGACCTCGGCCGACGTGCTGGCGACGTTCGAGCGCTACAAGAAGCTCAGCCCCAATGCCAGCGTGCTGGCCGAGGTCGAGTCCTTCGAGGCACCAGACCCATATACCTTCGTGGTCAAGCTGACCAAGCCCAACGCCGTCTTCATCGACGTGCTGAAGTCGCCGGTCTATCCCTTCGCCATCATTCCGGTGGAGCAGAAGGACAAAGCGGCGCGCGCGCTCGACGTCATCGGCACCGGTCCGTACGCGCTGGGCGAATGGGTCAAGGACAGCCATCTCGTACTGCGGCGCTTCGAGGGCTACGTCGCCGACGAGAGCTCGACGGGGCCCGACGGGCTGGCCGGCAAGCGCACCGCCTATCTCGACGCCATCCGCTACAACTTCGTGCCCGAGGCCAACACACGCATCGCCGCCATCCAGTCCGGCGGTGCCGATGTGATCAGCGACGTGCCGCCCGACCTGATGAAGCGCTTCGATGGCCGGCCGGAATTCACGCTGCTGAAGATCTTCCCGTTCTGCATGTCGGTCTTCGTCGTCAACTCGCAGCAGGGGCCGACCGCCAATCCGCTGGTGCGCCAGGCGATCTCCGCCGCGCTCAACGCGACCGAGGTGCTGGAGGCGATGGGCTCGGTGTCGCAGGCCACCCATTCGCTGGTCTACGCCAACAGCCCTTACTACCAGGGCGACGCGATGAAGAAGTACTACAACCAGAACAACGCGGCGAAGGCCAAGGAGCTGCTGGCGAAGGCTGGCTACAAGGGCGAGAAGATCACGCTGCAGACCAACTCCAATTACGCCACCATGCGCAACGCGATCCTGGTGCTGTCGGAACAGCTCAAAGCCGTGGGCATGAACGTCAGTGTCGATGTCGTGGACTGGACGACCAACGCCAGCAACATGCAGCGCGGTACCGGCACGTGGAACGTCTCGACCACCGGATTCTGCTCGAACCCGCTGCTCGGTCCGCAGCAGTGGCGCGTGATGTTCTATACGTTCCCGCAGGTGAAGAACGACACCGCCCTCGATGCGGCCTATGAGAAGTTCTACACCTCGCTCGACCCGAAGATCCGTGTCGCAGCCTGGGCCGACATCGAGCAGCGCGTGCTCGACCAGGCCTACATGATCAAGATCGGCGACACCGGCACGATCCGCGTCTTCAACAACAAGAAGGTCGAGGGCTACACGCCCTACTACATCCCGCGCTTCTGGAACGTGTCGCTGAAGTAGCTCTCTTTACCTTTCGCCGGAGGGGGGATTTCTCAACGACTCCTCCATCCGTCTTCGACATCCCCATCCGCCCTTCGGGCACCTTCCCCCTCCGGGGGGAAGGTAGTTGTTGAGAGAGCCGACCATGCCGTCGAACCGTTCCGGCCCGCCGCGCCCGGAAGCCCAGTGGATGCCGGAGTTCCGGCCAATGAACGTCGTGAAGCGGCATTCGTTGGCCATGCACCCCGGCGACTCCTGGCATCTCGCGCACTGGTACGAGGCGCCACGCGAGGATCCGGCGGTGCCGGAGGTTTACACCTACACCGACGCGATCTCGTACGCGCCGGGCGACGAGATAGCCTTCCATACCAGCACCACCGCCGCGCGCTGGACGCTGCAGATCTATCGCGATGGCGCGAAGCCGACGCTGGTGCACGACGCGAAGGACCTGCCCGGCGCCTTCCACAAGATGCCGGAGAAGGCCTATGCCCGCGGCTGCGGCTGGCCGGCGGGCTATCGCTGGCGGCTGCCATCCGACCTCGCCTCCGGCTTCTACCGCGTCGTGTCGAGCTGCGCCCTCGAGGATGGCCGCAGCTTCGTGCAGCACCATTTCTTCGTCGTTACGCCCACCATCGAGAAGCCCGAGGGTCGCTTCCTGCTGATCCTGCCGACCTCGACCTGGCTGGCCTACAACGACTGGGGCGGCGCCAATTCCTACGACGGCATCGATGGTCCCGAAGGCAACCAGTTCTCGCCGACGCTCAGCGTCGAGCGCCCTTGGACGCGCGGCCTGGTCTGGCTGCCGCCCGGCGCGCCCCGGCTGAGCGATCCGATCAAGCGGCCAGCCTGGGAAGCGCCGCGCTACTACACCAAGGAATGGGCGTACACCAACGGCTTCGCGCAGTTCTTCGCCTCGGCCGGCTGGGCCCAGTTCGACCGCCACTTCGTGGTCTGGGCCGAGCGCGAGGGCTACGCCTTTGACATCATCACCCAGACCGACCTGCACAATCACCCGGAGATCCTACGGCGCTACAGGCTGGGCGTGATCGTCGGCCACGACGAATACTGGACCAAGGAGATGCGCGACACGGTCGACGCCTTTGTCGACGACGGCGGCAGAATGGCGCGCTTCGCCGGCAACTTCCTCTGGCAGGTGCGCTTCGAGGACGGCGGCAAGCGGCAGGTCTGCTACAAGGCGCGCGCCCATGCCGAGGACCCGGTGAAGGGCGCCTTGCTGAGCGGCGCCTGGGAAGACCCGAAGATCGGCCGGCCCGGCGCGCTGACCTTCGGCGTCAACGGCCTGCAGGGCGTATACTCGTCATGGGGCGCTTTCATCCCGCGCGCCAGTCGTGGCTTCACCGTCTATCGCCCGGCGCATTGGGCCTTCGACGGCACCGAGAGCCACTACGGCGATGTGATCGGCGGCGATGCCGGCATCTTTGCCTACGAGGTCGACGGGCTGGACTACACCTTCCGCAAGGGACTGCCCTACCCGACGGGCGACGACGGCGCCCCCGATACGATCGAGATCCTCGCCATGGCCCCGGCGGTGCGCGTCGAGGAGGAGCATCGCGGCGAGGGCTTCCGCTACTACATCGGCAACGGACGCGCCGACTCGACGACCTCGGCCAAGCCCAAGGGCGCCAGCGCCGAGGCAGCGACCAAGGATCCGCAGCGCTACGGCTCGGGCATGGTGGTATCGATGAAGCGCGGCAAGGGCGAGGTGTTCTGCGCCGGCAGTTGCGAGTGGCTGATGGGCCTGGCTAAGGGCGATTTCGTCACCGAGCAGGTCACCCGCAATGTGCTGAACCGGTTCCTGGGTTCACAACACCCTTGATGCACGAGCGGGGATTTGGCTGCTACTCTCCCCGCCGGAACGCGAACCTCAAGGGTACCCTGCCATGAACGCCGAAAGCCCCGCCACCAACAAATGGATCGGCCAGCGCACCCTGCGCCCCGACGGCCTCGACAAGGTCACCGGCCGCGCCGCCTATGCCGCCGACACCACCATGCCCGGCATGATCTGGGGCAAGGTGCTGCGCAGCCCGCACGCGCATGCCCGCATCAAGTCGATCGACACCTCGGCGGCCGAGAAGCTGCCGGGTGTGAAGGCCGTGATGACCTCGAAGGACGTGGTGCATTTCCCGGTCGAGAAATCGGTGATGCTGGGCATCCAGGACATGCGCTGGATGTCGCGCAACGTCATGGCGCGCGACAAGGTGCTGTTCCCCGGCCATCCCGTCGCCGCCGTCGCCGCCACCACACAGGCGATCGCGGCCCAGGCCTGCGAGCTGATCAAGGTCGAGTACGAGGTGCTGCCCTTCGTCATCGACATCGAGGACGCGATCAAGCCCGGCGCGCCGATCCTGCACGACCATATCCAGTGGGAAGGCAAGCCCTCGAACATCGCCGGCAAGCTCGAGCACAAGCTCGGCGACATCGAGGCCGGCTTCAAGGAGGCCGAGGTCATCGTCGAGCGCAAGTTCACGACCGAGCCGGTGCATCAGGGCTATATCGAGCCGCATGCCTGCCTGGTGAGCGTGATCGAGGACAAGTGCACAATCTGGAGCTCAAGCCAGGGCCAGTTCATGGTCCGCGCCATGTGCTCGTATCTCACGGGCCTGCCGCAGAGCGACATCCGCGCCATTCCCGCCGAGATCGGCGGCGGCTTCGGCGGCAAGACCATCGTCTACCTCGAGCCGCTGGCGCTGATCCTGTCGCGCAAATCAGGCAAACCGGTGAAGATGCAGATGTCGCGGGAAGAAGTCTTCCGCGCCTCCGGCCCGACCTCGGGCTCGGTGTGCACGGTGAAGCTCGGCGCCAAGAAGGACGGCACCCTGGTCGCCGCGCACGGCATCTTCTACCTGCAGGCGGGCGCGCTGCCCGGTTCGCCGATCCGCGGCGCCGCCGGCTGCTCTTTCGCGCCCTACAACATCCCCAACGTGCTGTCGCAGGGCTTCGACGTGGTGTCGAATCGGTCGAAGGTCGCGGCCTATCGCGCGCCCGGCGCGCCGATCGGCGCCTTCGCCGTGGAGAGCCTCATCGACGAGCTGTGCCAGAAGCTGAAGATCGATCCGCTCGAGTTCCGCCTGAAGAACGCCGCCAAGCAGGGCACCAAGGCCGCGCATGGCCCGGTCTTCCCGGTGATCGGCTACATCGAGACGATCAAGGCGGCGATGGAGCACCCGCACTACAAGACGCCGCTGGGCCCCAATCAGGGACGCGGCGTGGCCAGTGGCTTCTGGTTCAACGCCGGCGGCGAGTCGAGCGCGCAGCTCAACATCAACGAGGACGGCACCGTCGTCGTGATCACCGGCCATCCCGATGTCGGCGGCTCGCGCGCCTCGACCGCGAACATCGCCGCCGAGCTGCTGGGCATCGACTACAAGAAGGTCAACGTGCTGATCGGCGATACCGCCTCGATCGGCTTCAGCAACCTCACCGGCGGCAGCCGCGTCACCTTCGCCTCGGCCATGGTGGTCACGCAGTCGGCCGAGAAGGTCATCACCATCCTGAAGGAGCGCGCGGCGAAGATCTGGAAGATCGATCCCGACGCCGTGGTCTGGGAGAACGGCGAGGCGAGACCGGCCGGCGACAACGCCGGCAAGTTCGACCCGCTGTCCCTGGCGCAGATCGCGGCGAAGGCGAGCGAGACCGGTGGCCCGATCGGCGGCGGCGTCTCCATCAATACGACGGGCGCCGAAGGCGGCTTCGCCACCCACATCTGCGACGTCGAGCTCGATCCCGCGACCGGCCAGTCCAAGGTGCTGCGCTACACGTCCTTCCAGGATGTCGGCCGCGCCATCCATCCGGACTATGTCGAGGGCCAGATGCAGGGCGGTGTCGCGCAAGGCATCGGCTGGGCGCTGAACGAGGAGTACATCTACGACAAGAACGGCCGCGTCGATAACGCCAGCTTCCTCGACTACCGCATGCCGGTGGCCTCGGACCTGCCGATGCTCGACTCCGTCATGATCGAGGTGCCGAACCCCAAGCACCCGCAGGGCGTGCGCGGCGTCGGCGAGGTTTGCCTCGTCCCCGCCCTCGCCGCCGTCGCCAACGCGCTCACCGCGGCGGCCGGACACCGCTTCGACAGCCTGCCGATGTCGCCGCCGAAGGTGCTGGCGGCGCTCGACAAGTAGGTCCCGAACTTCATTTGTGCGGTGGCGGCGCGACGAGCGCCGCCACTTGTGTTTTGACGTGGAGCAAGGCCATGGCACGCATTCCTATCCTGCGAGAAGACGATCCCGCGTTGCCCGACGACGCGCGGGCGTTCCTCGAACACGCCGGTCAATCGCGCGGCCGGCTGATCAACATCTACCGCGCCATGGCCAACCGGCCGGCGGCGGGCCAGGCCTTCTCGCAGATGATCCACACGGTCTACCGCTCGGGATCGAGCCTGCCGCCCAAGCAGGCCGAGCTCGCCTATCTGACGGCCACGGTCGTCAACAACTGCTACTATTGAATCCCCACGCACACCGTGCTCGGTCGAGCCGCCGGACTGACAGAACAGCAGATGGCCCACCTCGCGGACGATCCCCTGCCCGCGTCGGTCTACCAGCCGGCTGACGAAGCCATCATCCGCTACGCCCAGAAATCGACCCGGCTCGAGCCGATCGACGACGATACCTACGGCGCGCTCGCCCGGCATTTCTCCCGTGAGCAGATCATCGACATCTGCCTGACCGTGGGCGTCAGCAACATGGTCAACCGCTTCCACGCGACGTTCCAGACCGACCTCGACGAGGCGACAACCGCCGAGGCCGAAGCCGGCGATCGCCTCGCCGGCAGCTGTCCCATTGCCCGCCCGAAGCCGCCTCGCTAGCGCTTGCGGCCGGCGAGCGTGAACGCGCTCTCGGTGCCGCAGCTCTCGACGTGCGGACACTCGCGTACCATCTCGAAAGTCTCACCCGCCTCGAACGTACGCGTCTGCCCGTTCCAATTGCGGGTTAGCTCGTCTTCGGAGTTCTGCCGATCAACGGTTGGCTTCCTGTTCGCGACGACCCTGTACCTCCTGCGTTCACCGCTCATCCCACGGCAAAGGAAGTCAGACGAGGCCGGAATGCTGTCACGAAAGCGTTGGTCGTCCGCAGCAACCAATGCTTCTGCTGATCGAAGGTCGCTGCATCATTGGTATCAAAGGGATGTCGCGCCACGATAGTGAATTTGGCAGCGTCGGCATCGTCGCGCTCGAAGGTCAGCGTTTCGCCGATCTCTTGTTCGATCGTCACCTTCTCGGCCTGCAGCGCCTCAAAGCGCTCGGCCGCACGCTCGCCTACCAGCGTCACGAAGACGCCGGCAACACCCTGCGAGCGATAGGCCGTCAGCCGTCCAGGTGGCGGCAGTGGTAGCCTCACCCAGTTGACACCGCCAATACGCGGTGCCGGTTGTTCCGGATGATCGAAGCGGGCGTGCGCGATGAAGTCGTCCCAGAACGCACGGATGGCGGCACGCTTGGCGGCCGCCTCGGGTTGCGCCACAGCCTCTACCTCCTCGGCGACCTCCTCCGTCTCGGCTAGCGCGAGCGGCCTGCCGCCCTCGCCCACCAGCACAGTACGAGTGACGACCTCCGTGCGCAGCGAGATCGACGGCAGCACGATCCGGCTACCCGCGTCGTCCGACCAGACCTGGAACTCGACCAGCGCGACTCGGGCGAGATGCCCGCCACCCATGCCAAGAAAGCCGGCAACGCCATGAAGGTCACCGCGGATTCCATCACCGGCGATGACCAGATCGAAATCGCCGCGCGACAGACAGGTCGACACGTTGTCCACGAAGCGCGCTTCGTCCAATGTCGGTTGCGCCGCCTTCGCGATATCGAACAGGACATTGCCGCTACGCGACAACTTGGCTGCCACACGCGCGGTAAGGTCGGCATAGTTCCAGCGCTGCAGCAGCGACGCGTACTCCAGGATCTGCGCGATCACCTCGCGCCGCGCCTGCGGGTTTCGCCACAGCTTACATTCAACCAGGACAGGCCGCCCCGTGCTGGCAAAACCGAAGATGTCGAGGAAGACCGGCCGCCCCTCCGTCGGCAGCGCCAGTTCGCGGCAGACCGGAATGAAGCTGCCGGCTCCCGGATCGATCAGATCCATCGGCATGAGCACAGGGTGTTCGAACAGCATCTCCTGCAGCCAGCGCTCGTCGAAGCCGGCAGTGGCCGAAAGACGGGTATTGGCGAGGCTCCTCGCAGCGGGCGTGCGGGACGGGTCGATGATCAGGGCGTGCATGGTCACCATCATAGGCGAGCGAAGCTCGGCCCGTAACTTGCGTTCGTGTCCCGTGCGGTCATGAATGAGATCGGCTTAACAGGTTGGAGAATGCGTTGGACGGGTCCGGTCAGGGCGCGGCGATCGACAGGCGCGTCAAGCATTTCGGTGCGGTGCGCGCCATCGACGGCATGTCGCTGGCGGCCGAGAGCGGCAACGAGGAGGAGTATCCGATCATGCTGGTGGTTCACCATCTCGGGAAGTCGCAGAGTGAACGGATCGTCTGGCTCTGCGAGGAACTCGGCATTCCCTACGACCTCAAGGTATACGACCGCGACAAGGTCACCCGCCTCGCGCCGCCCGAGTACAAGAAGCTGCATCCAATCGGCGCGGCACCGGTGATCCATGACGGCGATACCTGCATCGCCGAGTCCGGCGCGATCGTCGACTACATCATCGCGAAGTACGGCAACGGGCGCCTGACCCTCAAGCCCGAGCATCCCGACTTCGCGCAGTTTCTCTACTGGCTGCATTTCGCCAACGGCACGTTCCAGCCGGCGACCGGCCGCAACATGATCCTGAACCGGCTCGAGTTGCCGACGGACAATCCAGTCGTGACCGCGATGCGAGATCGGTTGGCGCTGGCGCTTGGCTCTCTGGAGGAGCGCCTGAAGGCGAATCAATTCCTGGCTGGCACGGCGTTCACGACGGCCGACATCATGGTCGTCTTCACGCTCACGACCATGCGGCTGTTCTACGCCTACGACCTGAAACCCTACCCGGCCATTCTCGCCTATCTGCAACGGATCGGCGCGCGCCCCGCCTATCAGCGCGCCATGGCCAAGGGCGATCCCGACATGACGCCGCCGCTGACTTAGTCCAGCGGCTTGGGATCGAGGAAACGCTTCACCACGTTCTCCATCAGCCGCGAGACGTTATTGTCGTAGCGGTTGTACGAGAGCGCCGTGACCCAGGCGATCGAGCCGGTGGAGAATACACCGCCGCCCTTGGCGGTCGGGAAGTAGACGAGGTCGGCGCGCACGCGGGAATTCTGCTCACCGTCGAGGCCGCGATGGAAGGTGCGGAACTCCTCGGGCGCGGGCATGCCGCCGTAGCCGATGCGATCGGCGCTGGCGACGAGCAGCATCGAGGGTGGCGAGCCGAGTTCGGGATCGGCGCGATCGATCTCCAACCCCGCGGCGCCGCCATTGCGCGCGCCGAAATCGCCGATCATCTCGCCCGGCGCGATACCCTCGAACATCCAGGCGACGCGCGGGTTCTCGCCGTCGGGCATGCGGCGATAGCCGGCCGAACGGTCGAAGACCTGGGCGTCGAAGCCGACGCCGACCAGGCGCTGCGGCGCGCGGCCGTTGCTGCGCCACAGCCCGGCCGGCTCGCCGGTGAAGGCCAAATGCGCCTCGCCCGCCTCGCCTTCCCAGGTGCGCACGCCGGTTACGTCGCGGCGCACCTCGATCACGCCCGGCAGATCGCGGTGGAAGGCGATGCGCCAGTAGAAGCCGTTGCCGCCGAGATACATGTGGCGGCCGCCCGAGCGCTGATAGGCGTCGATCGCGTCCCACATCTCCCGTGAATAGTATTCCGGATGCGACAAGGTCATGACACAGCGATAGGGGCTGAGCGCCGCCAGACCGTCGCGATGCAGGTCCTCGTCGCTGATCAGGTCGTAGTCGATGCCCTTCTCGTCCAGCCAGTCGATCAGGTGGGTGTCGTTGCCATAGTTGAAGGTATTGCAGCGCGGCCGCATGTTGAGGATCGGCCGCTTCGCGCTGCTCACGCGCCAGCCGCTGCCGTCGGCGTGGGTGTCGTAGGTCGACAGGCCGACCTCGCGATGCGCCTGCAGGTAGAGATCATCGCGCGACAGCACGATCAGGCCTTCGAGCATCGACTCGGCGTGCACCTGATCCATGCGCAGCGCGCCGTTGGCGTAGGCCAGGTACGTCGCCAGCGGCGCCACGATGGCGAGCTTAGCTTTCGGCGCGGCACGCGGCGTGCGCACGAAGAAGCCGACATAGCTCTCGACAGGATCGCCATCGGCCGGCGTCGCGGTCATGCGCAGCGCGTAGTAGCCGCCGCGCAGGTCGGCGGGAATGCCGAGCGTGAAGTCGGGCGACCATCCCGCGTCCTGCATGTCGTCGGAACAGAAATGGATCGCGCCGTAATGCGCCGGTAGCGCGCGCCAGTCGTTGGCCGTGCCGTCCCAGTTCGCGCCGGTGACGCCGCGCGCCGCGATCTGCACCAGCTCGCCATGCAGGCGGTTGGCCGAGCGATCGCGCACGGTCTGGCCGGGGATGTCGATCGAGAAGTCCCACGCCGCGATGAGATCGGGATCGCCAGGTGGCGGATTGAGCGCCGCGCACAGCGCGCGCATGGCGGCGGCGGCGATCACACCGCGACAGAGTCGTGGTCGGTCGATCTTGCCGTCGAAATTCGCCTCGCCGATCGCCCGCGCCGCGATCATCAACGGCGCGTCACCGGGCCAACGCAGCCCGGGCGCCGCCGTTGCTGTGCCCCGGGAAGTGCGGTCACGCCCGGCCTGCGGGTCGAGACTGACTTGGCGGACGGACAGCGCGCCGGTGCGTGCGTCGTAGCTGCCGCAGACGAAGAGCCATTCGCGGCTCAGCGCCGGTTGGCTCGTGCGCGCGGCCACCACGCTCTTGCCGTCGCCCATTGCCAGCTCGAGATGCCCCTCGGCATCGAGACCGAAGCACCAGCCCTTCCCGTCGCGTCCGCGCGCCAGGATGGTCTGCGCCGCCGTACTCGGCATGGTCGGCCAGATGAAGGCGCCGACGCTGAAGCTCTCGATGCCGTGCAGCATCGGTCGATCCGCGATCACCACGCTGGAGCCTGGCCGCAACGGCTGATGACGCAACGCGCGCTTGCCGTCGACCGATGACGGGATTGGTACGACCTTCAATCCGGGGCCACCGGGATCGGGATCGCCGCAGCGCACGCGCACCAGCGACACGTCGACCTGCTTGAGCGTCGCGCTGGAGAGATGGAAGGCGACCTGCCCGCCCGCTTCGACCACCGGCGGCCAAGCGTAGCCGAGGACCGCGGTCGTATCGATGCCACCCAACCGCATGTCAGTCACCGATCGCCGGTTCAGTCAGAGCTTGGCCGGTCAGCGCTTCCCAGCGCAGCTTGAAGATGTCCCACTCGGCCGCCGCCGGTGAGTCGTAGGTCCGGTTGTGCATCAGCTCGACCGGCGCATTGCGCTTGCCGGGCAGCAGGCCGAGCATCCAGCGCTTGCCTGGCTCGACGGCGAACAGCACGTAGCGCCCGCCCGGCGATTCCCAGCGCATGCGATGCAGCAGCATCTGCAGCTCGCGGCTATGCGGCCCCTTCGGGCTGCGCCGGAACTCCTCGACGAGATCGGTGCGGCTGGCATCGATGGGATAGTGCGCGGCGTCGGGCGCGTTGTTCAGCATGCGGGCAACTCTCCTGGACAGGCATCGTAGGGGCAGCACCACCAAAGCAGAAGGGCCGCCCCTTGGGGGCGGCCCTTCCATTGCCACGGCCTCATGTCCGAGGCCAAGACAGCTGATCAGTCGGTGTTCCCCGAAATGGAGACAGCAACGATCCAGGCCTTGGCCATACGGGGCCGAACGTGACAATGAGACACTGGATCACCTCCTTTCGGTTGTCGGAACAGGACAGATACTATGACGTACTCCGCGCCAAACGACAAGGGAATCGAGCCATGAAGGTCCGCACGCTGGCCGATATCGAGGCGCTGGAGCGCGCGCCGCTGGGCGAGCGAGTCCGGCAGCAGAACGTGCTGGAGCTGCTGCAGGAGGCGGCGCGAAAGAACGGCCGCAACGTCGCCATCCGCTATCTCGCCGGCACCGGGCCCGAGGCCGAGGTCCAGGACGTCAATTTCCTCCAGCTGCTGCGGCGCACGATCCAGAGCGCCAACCTGCTGCGCAGCCAGGGCATCGGCCACGACGATGTCGTCACGCTGCTGATGCCCAGCGTGCCGGAAACCTTCTACGCGCTGTGGGGCGCGCAGATCGTCGCCGTGGCCAATCCGGTAAACTACTTCCTCGAAGCCTCGCAGATCGCCGGCATCATGAGGGAGGCCGGCGCCAAGGCGCTGATCGCCGCCGATCCCTCGATCTTTCCCGACATCTGGCCCAAGGTCGAAGCGATCCGCGCGGCGATTCCCGACCTCAAGGTCTTCCGCGTCGGCGGCGGCGGCAACGTCCCGGGCGTGATCGACTTCGACACCGAGCGCGCGGCGCAGGCCGGCGACTGGCTGCTGTCGCGCAAGCCGCTGCGCCCCGACACGCTGGCGGCGCTGTTCCACACCGGTGGCACGACCGGCCTGCCCAAGCTCGCCCGCCATACGCATGGCGCGCTGGCGCTGATGGCCTGGACCAACACGCTGATGTTCGACATGGGGCCGGGCACCGTGCTGCTCAATCCCCTGCCCCAGTTCCACGTCGGCGGCTCGCTATTCGGCGCGCTGGCCCCTATCGCCAACGGCTGGACGGTGGTGATCCCGACGCCGCTGGGTGCGCGCAATCCCAATGTGGTGCGCGACTACTGGGGCATCGTCGAGCGCCACAAGGTCACGGTCGGTGGCGCGGTACCGACCTCGCTGGCGGCGATCATGAACGTGCCGCGCGAGGGCCACGATATCTCCTCGCTCAAGGCCTTCGTCACTGGCGGTTCGACCGTGCCGGTCGAGCTGATCCGCCGCATCGAGCGCGAGATCGGCGCGCCGGTGATCGAGGGCTACGGCATGACCGAGGTGCATTGCTATTCGACCATGAACCCGCTGCACGGCGAACGCCGGTCAGGCTCGGTCGGCCTGCGCCTGCCCTACGTCCAGCTGCGTATCGCCGATGTGGCGCCCGACGGCGCCATCCGCCGCGACTGCGCCACGGGTGAGATCGGCCACGTGCTGATGCGTGGCCCCCAGGTGACGCCGGGCTATCTCGATCGGCGCCACGACAAGGGCGCGATGCTGGGCGATGGCTGGCTCGATTCGGGCGATCTCGGCCGGCTCGACGCCGAGGGTTATGTCTGGCTCACCGGCCGCTCGAAGGACCTGATCATCCGCGGCGGCCACAACATCGACCCCGTCGTGATCGAGGAGGCGCTCAACCGCCATCCCGCGGTCGAGACCGCCGCCGCCGTCGGCCTGCCCGACACCTATGCCGGCGAAGTGCCGATGGTCTATGTCCAGCTCCGGCCCGGCGCGACGGCCACGTCGGAGGAGCTGCGCGAGTTCTGCCGCAAGGAGATCCCCGAACGCGCCGCCGTGCCGGTGCAGGTGGTGCCGATCCCGGCCATGCCGGTGACCGGCGTCGGCAAGATCTTCAAGCCGGCGCTGCGGCTCGACGCGGCACAGCGCGCCTTCGACGCCGCGCTGACGCCATTGCGCGCCGAGGGTGTGACAGCGGAGGTGACGGCGGGCAACGATGCGACCCACGGCACCCTCGCCACGGTACACGTCACGACAGCCGGCGGCACCTCACGTGAAGCGATCACCGCGCGCTGCACCGAGCTGCTGGGCGGTTTCCAGATCCGCCATGTTGTGACGTTCGACACGCGATAACTTTACTGACGGTTGCATTTGCGCAACCGTCTGCTCTACTGCTCGGCGCAGTGTCCCGACGCCGAGGTCACCATGGATGCGCTCGAGAAACGGCTGGCGCGACTGCGCAGCTTCAACGCCTGGGTGCAGGGCGGCGATGCGGATCTCGGCGAGGAAAGCGCCGATCGCGGCGCGCGGGCGCTGGAGTCCATGCCCGCCGTGCCGATCGAGGATCGCGTCGCGCTGGAAAGCATCGTGCTGCGGCGCACGCGCCCGGTCCTGGCGATCCGCAACAACATCACCCGCCTGGAGTTCGTCGATCCCGCCGACAGCGAGATCTGGAAGGCGCGCCTTGAAGCCGCGCGGCCATTCCTCGACAAGGCGATCCGCGCCGTGGGCCGCATCAACCTGAGCGGCGCGGATCTCGACTGGGTCGGCACCGGCTGGCTGATCGCGGACAACATGCTGGTGACCAACCGCCATGTCGCCAGTCTTTTCGTGGCACACGACGGAAGAGGTTTCACCTTCGGCATGGGCCGCAGCGGCAGGATCGGGGCCGATATCGACTTCCTTCAGGAGATCGACAATCTCGACGCGCTGACATTCAGGCTCGTGCGGCCGCTGCATGTCGAGGATGCCGGCGGCCCCGACATCGCCTTGTTCGAGGTCGAGGTGATGTCGGGCGACGCCAGGCTGGCCGCGCCCATCGCGCTCGCCGCCAAGCCGCGCGTCACCAACAACGCCGCCACCATCGGCTATCCCGCCTATGACAGCCGCATCGGCGAGCCGGAGCTGATGGAGGACATCTACGGCAAGGTCTACAACAAGAAGCGGCTGGCGCCGGGCGGCGTCACCAAGCTCGAGGAGTTGCGCCTGCTGCACAACTGCACGACCCTGGGCGGCAATTCCGGATCGGCGGTCGTCGATCTCGACACCGGCGAGGCGCTGGGCCTGCATTTCAGCGGCAGGTTCCTCGACACCAACTACGCGGTGCGTGCCGACGTGGTGAAGCGCGTGCTCGACGATGTCCGGGCTGGCCGGCGCTCGATCAGCGTGGCCTCCCGGCCAGAGACGGCCGCCGCGCCACTCCAGCTGACCGTGCCAAGCGGTCGCGCCAGCGTCAGCATGACGGTCCCGTTGACCATCACGGTCTCCCTCGGCGAGCCGACGACGAGCGCGCCTGTTCGTCGCCGCGTCGCGCCCGCGGCGCCGCTCGACGACGGCGCGATCGACGGTGAGGAAGCGCCTGCCGCCGACTACCGCGATCGCGAAGGCTACGACTCCGCCTTCCTCGGTGACGGCAGCCTGGCGGTGGCGTTGCCCACGCTCGACCGGCACGCCGACGATGTTCTCGACTTCGAGTTTGAGGGCAAGACCGAGACCGAGCTGCGCTACGACCACTACTCCGTGGTGATGAGCCGTCGCCGCCGCATGTGCTTCTTCAGCGCCGTGAACATCGACGGCGCGCTGTCGAAGAAGAGCAAGCGCGTCGGCTGGAAATGGGATCCGCGCATCCCCAAGAAACAGCAGATCATGAACGAGTGCTATGGCAATCCGCCGAAGTTCAGCCGCGGGCACATGACGCGGCGCGAGGATCCGGGCTGGGGCGAGACAGCGGCCGTGGCGAAGCGCGGCAACGAGGATTCGATGCATGTGACCAACGCCACGCCCCAGATGCAGGCGTTCAACGCGCCGATCTGGCTGGAGCTGGAGGACTACGCGCTCGACCACACCAAGGAAGACCGCATGCGCGTCTCGGTCTTCACCGGCCCCTACTTCGCCGACGACGACCCGACGATGCACGGCGTGCGCATCCCGCGCGCCTTCTGGAAGATCATCGCCTTCATCCACGACGACACCGGCAAGCTCTGTGCCACCGGCTACGAGATGGATCAGAGCGACAGCCTGCCCGCGGCGGACGAGGAGTTCGTCTTCGGCCCGCTGACCTCCTCGCATCTCAACATCGCGGTGCAGGTACCGATCCGCTCGATCCAGGCCAAGAGCGGGCTGAGCTTCGGCCGGCTGGCCGAGGTCGATCCGCTGGCCGAGGCCGAGGAGGCGATCGGCGAGGCAGCGCGCGTGCCGCTGGCCAGCCTGGAGCAGATCCGCTTCGTGCGCTGACGCGGTTGGCGCATGCTGATATAGTGGTGCGCCCAAATTGCAGACGACACGACAAATGCAAGGGCAAGGGGCAGGTCGACGACCTGGACAATAGGCCATGCGCGCTCTGACGCCGGCTGAACTCGTTGCGCTCGCCAAGCTGCTGACGTCGGCGCTGAGCTTCGACAGCCTGCAGCGCATGGTCTATCTCGGCACCGGCGATCAGCTCTACGAGCAGTATGTCGGACCAGGCCGACCGCTCAGGCCGACCATCGAGGACTTGCTGAAGGAGCTGGACAAACTCGGCATCACCGAGAAATTCCTCGCCGTCGTCTATCGCGAGCTTCCGTTCCGCGCCGATGTGCGCGGCGCGATCGATGCGCTCTATCCGCAGATCGCCGCCCATGCGGCGCAACAGCCTGTGGTCTTCCAGATCCAGCAGGGAGGCGTCGCGCAGCCGTCCGAACCCGGTGTCGGCCCCGGCCTGCAGCGCAACGTCCGGCCGCGCCTCAAGCAGGTCGATCTACGGATCTGGCTCGACCGGGTCGAAGCGGTGGAGCGCCAGATTTGCCGCGTCGAAGCCGACGGCCAGGCGATCGGCACCGGCTTTCTCGTCGGCCCGTCGGCGGTGCTGACCAACTGGCACGTCGTCGACGAGGTGCGCAACCTGGGCAAGCTCGCACAGCTTGCCTGTCGCTTCGACTACCGGCGGCTGTCGAACAACACGCTCGATCCGGGCAAGCTGATCACCGTCGCCAAAGTCACCGACGAGCGACCGTGCAGCGACGCCGAACGGACCGCCACGCCTGATGATCCGCCACCCAAGGCGGGCGAGCTCGACTACGCGCTGCTCGAGCTGGGCGCGGCCGCGGGCACTGAGCGCGGATTCGCCAAGCTCGACGGCGCCCCGATCGCGGCCAACGATCCGCTGATCATCGTGCAGCATCCGACCGGGGAGCCGGCCAAGTTCGCCGTCGACACCGGCTCGGTGATCGGCCTGATCCATGCCGGCCAGCGGCTGCGCTACCGGACCAACACCGAGGCCGGCTCGTCAGGCTCGCCATGCTTCACCATGGACATGGACCTGGTCGCGCTGCATCACCTGGGCGACCCGCGCGTTCGCGATCCTCTGTTCAACCAGGCCATCCCTATCGCGCTCGTCAAAGAGAGCATCATCGCGCGCGGTCATGGCGCGGCGCTGTCGGCTTGAGGTCGGCCCATGACCGACACGCTCACAGCCCAGCAGTTCGACGAACTCTGCCGCGTCATGGGCGACAACCTGAAGCGCGAAGATTTCGAGCGCGTGCTGGAGCGCTATCCCGGCAATGAGGGGCCGGGCACCTGCTTGCCGGACAAGGGTGCGCCGCTGGAATTCGCGACGAGCTGCATGAAGGCGGTCAAGCTCGAGGGCACGGTGCTGCCCTTCCTCTCACGCGTCGTCGAGCAGAAGTGGAAAGATGAGAAGTTCCGCGCCTCGATCGTCGGCAAGGTCCGCGTGCTGGTGCGGGCGTCGGCGGCCGTGGAGCCCCAGGCCAAGACGATCGCCGGCGCCTTGACCGCGCTGACCGCGGCGCTGGCCGCGTCGCCGACGCCGCAATGTCCCGGTCGCACGACCTGCGACTTCGTGCGCCAGTCGCGTCCGGCGCTCCAGATCGTCATCGGCTCGCTCGACCAGTTTGACGCGTTGAAGTCGCTGCACGACAGCCTGCATGTCCTGCAGGTCAACGGCGCCGATTGGCTCGATGAGGATCAGACCGAGCAGACCCGCGACCTGCCGCGCGAGACGTTCATCGAAATTGTCGAGCGGCTGCGCAACGTCGCGGCCGAGGTCGAGACGCGCCTGCCCGGCGACGTCGTTGAATGCTGCCGTCGCTGCCACACCATCGCGACCGCCGCCGCCCAGCGACTAGCCACCGGCGCGGAGGACGAGTCGGAGTTCGCGCTGGCTGAGCTGCGCGCCCTGGTGGCCCGCGAGCCCGAAGTCATCGACGAGGCGATGTTCGTTCTGTCACGCGATCTGCCGCTGCGCGCCCTGCGCGACCTGATTGGTTCGGGCGCCAGCGTGTCCGGCGCGCCCGGCCAACAGATGATGGAGGCCGGCGAGGCCTTGCGCCAGATGAGCGAAGCCCTGCGCGCCCGCATCCTGGAGCACGCGCTGTGGCAGGCGACCGAGGTCCGTATCCGCGCGCTGGACCGCATCCTGGACAGCCCTACCGGCAGCTTCCTGCGCGACCTCTTCATGGAATGGAGCGCGATCCGGCAGAACCTGCGTACGCTGGTCGACGCGGCGCCCAACGTGCCGGCGATCGACCTGCCGCTCAACGCCGCCCTTGTGCTCTACGAGCGGGCGCTGCCGATCCAGGGCAAGCCGACGCCGCCCGGCCCTTCGCCCGAGGAGCGACTGGTCGAGATAGCCGCGGCCTTCGAAGAATTCCGTCTCAAGGCGAGCCTGCAGTTCCTCACCGTCGACAAGGCGTTGAAGGCCGAGTTCTCGAGCCTGCTGCCGCTGCGCGACTCGCTGCAGGCGCTCGAAGCCCAGGTTTCGCTGTTCTGCGCCTGCCCCTGACGCCGGTGCCGCCATGATACCCGCCGACTCCGCCTTCTCCCCTCTCGTCGCTCAGTTGCGGCAGCAGCACCAAGACCTCGCGCGGCGTTGCCTGTCGGCGCAGGTCGGTGCCGACGAACGCCAGGCTTTCATCGACGAACTGATCGCGTCGGGCAAGGTGCTCGCGTCGGGCCGCGATCGCGACGCTGTCCGCAAGCTGCTCTTCTACTGGACCGCCGACGCGGTAAGCCGCGGCGAGCGATCGAGAGAGGAGCCGCTGCCGTCGCTGCAGCCGTTCGATGGCGAGAAGGCCGACGCCGGATCGGCCGTCAGGCGCGCCCTGACGATGGCGCAATCCTCGGAGGACATCGAAGCGACCACCGCCGACACCCGCGCCGCTATCCGCATCGCCACCTTGGCGCGGCAATGGATGAGCGATAACCGCGGTGCCGGCTATCTGCTGACGGGCGAGGCGCTGCAGGAAGCCGCCCGGCTCGCCGACAAGGATCCCGACATTCGCACGCTGGTCGACGCGAGCACGGCGGCCGAAACCGTCCGCGCGGCGGCGGAGGCCGAGCGCACGGCAGCGGAGTTGTACAAGGCGAAGCGCGCGAAGATGGTTTTCATCGGCTTCATCGCCGGAGCGATCCTGGTCCTGATCCTGAGCATAACCGGCATCTATCTCTGGCGAGTCACGAAGGAATTGCAGACAACGCGCCTGCAGCTCGAAACAACGACCGCGCGCTTGGCTGACTTCGACAAGAAAAATCAGGAAGAAGCCCGCAGCGCGCTCGACGCGCTTCGGTGGGGACGGGACGATCCGCTGGAGCCGCTCAAGAAGCTGCTGAAGCGCCTGGGCGATGCGCAACCCGAGGAGCTCGATCGGCTTCAGTACAGGCCGCCGGCCGGACCGGCATCGGCCGCCCAAGGAGACAAGATCGACCGGGATCCTCGGGTACCGACCCTGCGCCCGGTGGCGACCGATCTGGGCGTATGCAAAGGCGTGCTGTGGCTGGGCAGCGACGCGGCGAAGCTCATCGAGTATCAGGGCGCATTGAAGGACCTGAAGGCCGGGGCGACCATCACGGTGAACGACGGCGTGAACATTCGCCTGCGAGAGAAGATGCCCGCGGCCAACTACGTGATGACGCCGCAGATCGGGTTGATACCAGGCGGCGCCACCCTCAAGCTGACTGGCGTACCTGAAAGGCATACTCGGGCCGGTGTCGATCAGTACTTCGCGCCGGTCGACGCGCCCCGCCAGTACTGCGTGCGCGTCTTCATCCAGTATGTCGGCGACGACGATCAGGTCGACGATCTGCGCGCGCGACTGCGTCCGCTCGGGGTCCAGGTGCCCGCGGCCCAAGAGGTCAGGAAGGCGCCAGCCGACGCCGAAGTGCGCGTCTTCACGAAAGACGACCGCGGCGTCGCCAACCTGGTGGCAGATCAGCTGAAGCCCTTCAACGGCGGCAGGAAGCTCGCGGTCGTCGAGCTGTACAACTTCCCGACCAGGCCCGCGCCGGGGACCATCGAGGTCTGGATTACCCTGAAGAGGTAGGTCCAGCTGCCCGCGCTCGCAAGCCGTAGAGCCCCACCGCCAGCGTCGGCAGTGCGCCGATGAGAAAGCCGATGCGGTAGCTGTCGCCGAAGGCCAGCGCGGCGCTGAACAGCAGCGGCAGCACCAGCGAACCGGCGTCCCCGAAAGACAGCACGACGCCCGTGGTGGCGCCGATCCGGCCGGGCGGCGACAGGCGCGCCACCTCGGCCAGCAGCACGCCGTGCCAGCTCACGGCGGTGGCGCTGAACAGGCTCGCCGACAGCACCAGCAGCCACATCGGCCAATCATTCTGCAGCGACGCGGTCAGCGCCGCCGCCGCCGACATGGCGACGCCCAGCAAAGCGAGCAGTCGGTCCGGCCGCATCAGGCGCGAGCCGACCCAACCCCAGCCGATGCGCGCCGGCACCGCGACGGCCACGGCGATCGAGAACACCAGCCCGGCGCGCGCCAGGTCGTTGCCTAGGCCGCGCACGAGGTAAAGGACGAAGAAACCCGTGAACAGCGACTGCAAGCCCACGAAGCTGAACATGCTGAAGCACAGCAGGCGTAGGTCGGGCACGCGCAGCACCGAGACGATGTTGCCGCGGATCGCCGCCGGCGTCAGCGGCTGTGTCGGATTGCGATCGGTGTCGAAGCGCGCGCGCAGCGGCTGGAGCGCCACCGCGGTGCCGACGCAGATCGCGGCGCAGACCAGGATCGCGGCGCGCCAGCCGTAGGCCTCGACCAGCGCCGGCGCCAGCACGCCGGCGAGCATCAGGCCGGCCGGCACACCGGTCTGCTTGAGCGAGAAGATCAGCGGCGCCAGATGCGGCGGCGAGAAGCGGCCCAGCAGATGCGAGCTCGACGGTGTCGACACCGCCTGGCCCAGGCCGCTGGCGAAGCCGCCGGGCACGAAGCTGCCGATCCAGCCCGTGGCGCTCAGCGCCAGGCCGCCGCCGAGCGACAGCATGCCGACCTGCGTCATGCGCAGCGCGCCATAGCGCAGGATGAAGCCGCCGCAGATCAGCGTGGACAGAAAGCCCGCGGCCGAGGAAACGCTGAGGAAGACACCGACCAGCGCCGGGCTTATCGCGAGATCAGCGACGATCGCCGGCGCGATCAGCGGGATCACCGCGCGCCCCAAGGTGGCGCAGGTCTGCTGCAACAGCATCGCGACGAGCGCGATCTTGAGAGCGGAAATGGGTCGGGCCTCCAGACTCAACTCCTACCTTCCCCCGGAGGGGGAAGGTGGCGCGCGTAGCGCGACGGATGGGGGATGTTTCAACGCGCTCGGTGTCCGTCTTCGACATCCCCCTTCCGCCCTTCGGGCACCTTCCCCCTCCTGGGGAAGCAGGGCGATCGCATATGGCTTTCTTTCCTTCTCCCCGCGAAGGCGGGGAGAAGGTGCCCGAAGGGCGGATGAGGGGCTTCGCGGAGGCTCAACAACGACAGCATTGCCTGTGGCGCGAGGAAGCCCCTCATCCGCCCCGCCTTCGCGGGGAGAAGGAAGAGCTTGGCGATCCACTTGCGATAGCCCTGCCGGGGGAAGGGAGCAGGAACTCACGCCTTGAACCGCGCGATGGCCTTCTCGTCGAATTTCAGGCCAAGCCCCGGCGTCTTCGGCAGCACGAGCATGCCGTTCTCGATCGCTGGCGTCTCCTCGTAGAGCGCCAGCATCCAGGGCATATACTCGACGGTCAGCCCGTTGGGACAGGCGGCCACCATGTGCAGCAGGATCTCGGGCATGACGTGGCTGACCACCGGCAGGTTGAAGGCCTCGGCCATTCCGGCGACCTTCATCCACTGCGAGGGACCGCCGACGCGCGCGAGATCGATCATCACGATATCGACCGAGCGCGCCTCGATCATGTGGCGGAACGGCACGATGCCCCAGACATACTCGCCGCCGGCGATCGGCGTCTTCAGCGCCTGGGTGACGCGTGCCAGACCGGCATAGTCGTCGTGCGCGGTGACATCCTCGAGCCAGAACAGGCCGACATCCTCGATCCGGCTGCCGATATCGATCGCCTGCTCCGGCCGCCACCGCTGATTGATGTCGCACATCAGCGTGACATCAGGACCGATCGCCTCGCGCACGACGCGTACGCGGCGCACCTCCTCGGCCGGCGTCGGATCGCCGGACAGCGCCATCTGGGTCTTCATCGCCTTGAAGCCCTTCTGCACCAGGATCTGCGCCGCCTGCCGGGCCTGACCGTCCGTCAGCCCACGGCGCAGCGAGCCCGAGGCATAGGTGGCGATGCGACCGCGATGGCCGCCGAGCAGCTTCCACAGCGGCTGGTCGAGCGCCTTGCCCTTAATGTCCCACAACGCCGTATCGATCGCCGATAACGCGAGCGTAAAGATCCCGCCCGGCCCGCAGGCATCGCCGGTGCCGGCGCGCAACTTGGCGACGATGTGCTCGATGCGCATCGGATCCTCGCCGACGATCGCCGCGCTGAGATCCTCGACCGCGGCATGCAGCGAGCGCGTCATGCGCCCACCGTAGAGCGTCACGCCGATGCCCTCGATGCCGCTGTCGGTGCGCAGGCGCAGAATGACGATGGGGCGCAGGCGGCCCGCCTCCTCCGGCATGTTGGCCAGCGGATCATCCTCGGGCACACGCAGGATCGTGGCCTCGTAGCTGGCGATCTTCATCTCTATCTCCCGGGTGACGATCCTACCTTCCCCCGGAGGGGGAAGGTGGCAGCGCGAAGCGCTGACGGAAGGGGGATGTCGAAGACGAACGCGGGAGTCCGGCTTCGACATCCCCCATCCGCCCTTCGGGCACCTTCCCCCTCCGGGGGAAGGTAGTCTCGCTTGATCACAACCGCCGGCGCGTCAGGTCGCGCGGGTTGTCCATCGTCTCGCGGATGCCGACGAGCCAGCCGTCGTGACCCTCGGCGTAGTTGCGGTTGGTCTGCTGCGGGTCGCGGTTGACCAGCGGGCGCGCGTACATCGGGTGGCTCATGCTGCGCACTTCGTGCTCGATCTTGAACAGCGCCTTGCCCGTCGCCGGATCGACGATGGTGTTGAAGCGATACTGGTACTGGTTGCTCTCCTCGCTCACCAGGCCGAGCTTCGACAGCGCCTTGTGCGGGCCGGAGAAGCTCGCGACATATACCTGGATGTGATGGTTGTCGTAGGGCTTCTGCTCCGCATCGGTCTCGCGGAACACCAGCTCCTGCGCCCGGCCGACCGAGACGTGCGCCGCCTTCGCGCCTTTCTTTTCCTCGACGCGCGCCTGGGTGCCCATCACGTCGCGATAGAAGGCAGCGATTCCCTTGGCCGTGCCCTCAGGCACGTCGAAAGCGACATAGGGCATGGCGAGACTCGTGCGGCCGAATTGCGCCGACGGTTCATGACAGCGCATGACGTTGCCCCATGGGCAGGTCGTCTCGACGTAGTCCTCATGCTCGGAGAAGCCGAACTTCGTGTTGCGCAGCAGGTCTTTGACACGCCCGAGCCTTGTCAGCAGCTGGGTGCGGTCGGGAATCACCAGCCCGACCTGGCCGCGCAACACCTGCGGTGAGCCGGTGGGCAGATGGAACTGGCTGCGTGGCCCTACATTGATCCACATGTTGTCGATGCTGGTCATCATGTACGGATCGCGCGTCAGCCCCAGGCCGCTGACGTAGTACAGCGTCGCCAACCCCTGGTCGGGGATGGTGACGTTGACATGCTCCAGGCCGACGATGTTGCCGAGATCCTCGGCGCCGCGGTCGTAGGTCGTCATTGTCGCCTCACGTCTTGAGAAGCGCCGCCATGACGCGCTCGCGCGTCAGCGGCATGTCGTGGATACGAACGCCCAGCGCATGGGCGACAGCGTTGCCGATCGCCGCCGCAGTGGGGCCAACGGTGCATTCGCCGACGCCCAGCGGCGGGTTGCCGGCGCCGTCGACGAACTCGGCCTCCATCTCGGGCACCTCGCTGAAGCGCAGGATCGGATAGCTGTCCCAGTCGCGCGAGGCGATGCCCTGCGCGTCGAGCTTCACCTGCTCCTTCAAGGTCCAGCTCACCGCCTGGATGATGCCGCCCTCGAGCTGGTTGAGTGCGCCGTCGGGATTGACCACCAGCCCGGCGTCGGCGACGCACCACACGCGGTCGACCTTCACGGTCTCCTGCACTGTGACGGACGCGACCACGGCGGCATAGGCCGCGCGGTTCTTGTACCGCGCCATCGCCAGCCCGAGCCCCTTGCCCGAACCGCCGGCGCCGCGCGCCTTCCAGTTCGCGCGCTCGGCGACCAGCTCGACGATACGCCGCGCGCGCTTCTCGGACAGGATCGACAGGCGGTAAGCGACGGGGTCTTCGCCGGCCTTGGCCGCCAGCTCGTCGATCAGCATCTCGATGGCGTAGACGTTGGGCAGCGCGCCCAACCCGCGCAGCGCCGAGGTGCGCACCGGCGGCCGTCGCACGAGGTGGTGCAGGATGCGGTGCGCCGCCACATCGTAGATCGGCACGGCGTTGCGCGTGCCGCCGCCGCCGCGCGCCTCAGGCGGATCGAAAGGCTCCACCTCGGGTGGCGGGTTGGCCAGCGCTTCCGTCGCCAGCAGGTACCCGCTGCCGCTACCCGGCCGCTGCACATGCGTGGGACTCCAGATCTCGGTCGTCCAGTCGGTCGGCCGACCCTTATCGTTGAGGTCGACATGCAAGGTGACCAGCATCGCCGGCCCGACCGGCTCGAAGGCGAACTCTTCCTCGCGGCGCCATTGCAGGCGGATCCATCGATCGGGAATGCGTATCGCGACCAGTGACGCATCCAGCGCCGCGTCGTCCGCGCCGTTATGGCCGTAGCAGCCGGCGCCATGCAGATGCTGCGCGGTGATCGCCTCGATCGGCAGATTGAGCGCCGTCGCGAGATTCTTCCGCAGCGGATGCATGCCCTGCCCGTGCGAGCGCACGGTGAGATGGCCGTCGTGGAACCGCACCAGCGCACAGGACGGCGCCATCGAGGCGTGCGCCACATAGGGCCGCGAGACCGTGATGCGCGCCAGGTTCTTCGGCGGCGTTGTCTGAGGTGGCGCGCCGATGTGGCGATCCTCGGCCGGCTGGTCCTTCAACCAATGCGCTTCCTGCTCGGCCGGTGCGATCGGCCTCACGTTGCGCCAGGTCGCATACCGCTCGGCCGCGACAGCAGCCGCCTGCGCCACGCTCTCGACCGGGCTGACGAAGGCGACGAAATTGGCCTCGCGCACGATTTGCAACTCGCCCTTCGCGGCACGGCGGATCGCGGCCTCGTCGAGTGCGGTGAGCGTCGCGCCGCGTGAGGGCTGACGCAGCGTGCGCGCATGCAGCACGTCAGGCGGCAGCACATCGTGCACGAACGCGGCGCCACTGAGCTTTGCCGGCAGATCGATACGCGGCACGCTCTGGCCGACCACCGTGTATGACGACGCCGGCTTCACCAGCGCGGTGCCGGTGACGTTCTGGCTGAGATCGATCTCGGCCGCGACGCTCCAATAGTCCTGGCCCGTGGCCGCGCCGTTCTGCAGGAACTGGCCGCCCTCGATGCTGAGGTCGCTGGGGCTGCAGTTGAGCCTAAGCGCCGCGCGCTCCGTCGCCTTGGCCCGCACTTCGGCGCAGACCAATCGCACCGAGCCGCCCGAGACCTCGATGGACAGCGACGAGGTGGTGTAGAGCTCGTCCGGACCGGCGTCCGTGTCACCCGACAGCACGACGACGCGATCGAGCGGCACGTCGAGCTCGTCGGCGGCAATCTGGCCGATGGCGGTCACCACACCCTGGCCGATCTCGACCTTGCCGGTGGCGATGCGCACGGTGCGATCGGGCAGGAAGCGAATCCAGCGGTCGAGCCGCGGGTTCTCGATCAGGCTGGCGGGCAGCGCGGGCGCGTTCATGTGGCACCTCGCAGCGACGCCGCCGCTCGTTCGACCGCGCGCAGAATGCGCTGATGCGCGCCGCAGCGGCAAAGATGCTTATCGAGCGCGGCGATGATGTCGGCACGGCTCGGGCTGGGGTTGCGATCGAGCAACGCCTTGGTCGCCATCACGATGCCGGAGAGGCAGTAGCCGCACTGGCCGGCCTGCTCGTCGAGAAAGGCCTGCTGGATGGGATGCGGCTTGTCGGCGCTGCCCAAGCCCTCGACGGTCATTACAGAGCGCTTGGCCACGGTGCCGATCTCGCGCGTGCAGGCATAAGTCGGCTGGCCATCGACCAACACCACGCAGCTACCGCATTGCTCCAGCCCGCAGCCGTAACGCGTGCCCATCAGGCCCAGCCGGTTGCGCAGGATATCCAGCAAGCTCGCAGTCTCCGACGCCTCGACGCTGCGCGCCACGCCATTGACGGTGAAAGCGATGTCCATGCTTTACCTCTTCTCTACCTTCCTCCGGAGGGGGAAGGTGGCGCGCGCAGCGCGACGGATGAGGGATGTCGAAGACGAACGCGGGAGTCCGGCTTCGACATCCCCCATCCGCCCTTCGGGCACCCTCCCCCTCCGGGGGAAGGTATCATCACGACGGCTTGGCACGCTCGCGGCGGCGTTCCTCGCCGCGCGCCAGCAGCGCCTCGCGCTGGGCCGGGTCGATATGGTTGTAGCGCGCGCGCCAGCCGGGATCGTCCTTCCAGGCGAAGGGCGCGCGCGCCGTGGTGCGCGGTCCCGTCGCCGATTCGAGCAGGCGCAGGCCCTGCTCGACGATGGCGCGCTGCATGTCGGGCCGCCAGGGATGGCCACAGGGATTGCCCAGCGGGAAGTCGCTGAACAGGAAACGCGGCACGCCGCAATGCTCGACGATGTCGAGCGCCGAGCCGATCACGACGGTCGGCACGCCGTTAGCTTCGAGATGTCGGGCGACCAAACTCACGGTTTGGTGACAGACGGGTCAAAGCGCGCACAGGAGCGCGGCATCCGCGCCATCCTCGCGTATTCGCGCCAACACATTGGGCGCATCGGTCTCTATCGTCTTCTTCTGGCTGTACTCGGTCGGCACGCCATGGAAGCGCGTGGCGAGGCCGCCGACCACGCCCTCCGAAACCAGCGTCGAGACCGCCGCGATCGGCAAGTAGCTCTCGCGATCGTCGGTATGGGTCGATTCCTTGTCCCAGGCGACGTTGGTCGTGGGCCGCTCCGGCGGCGACGATACCGCGCCCGACCAGACATGCCGCACGCCGTTGGCGTCGCGGTTGCTGTCGCCGGGCGGGCCGGCGGTGGTGACAAGCGCTACTCGCGCCTGTGACAGCGGCTTCTTCAGTCGCGCAAAGGGCACATCGGGGAATGTAGCCCAGACGTAGTCGCTATTGTAGCCCAGGGCGCGGTAGTAGTGCCGCGTACGCTCCATGTAGCCAGTCGGTTGCCCGTCCATCATCACGCCTCCGCGTAGGGTTGGCCCCACTTCTCCGAGTATACGAACTCCGACAGCTTGCCGCGTCCGACCGGCCCGAACTTACCCATGGGATAGCCGATCGGCAGAATGGCGTACGACCGGACGCCGGGCGGCAGGCCGAGCGCGGCATCCGCTTCCTTCTCGAACAGCATGTGCCGCGTGGTCAGCGTCGAGCCGAGGCCCAGCGCGCGCGTCGCCAGCAGCATGTTCTGCACAGCCGGATAGATCGACGCACCGGACATCCGGCTGGGATTGGGGCCATCCTCGAGGCAGCAGACGATCCACACCGGCGCCTCGTGGTAGTGCTCAGTGAGGTATTCGACGGCGGAATGCTGGCGCTTGAACTTCGCCGGGTCGGAGCCCGGCGGCGGCGGTGAGCTGGCGTAACGCGGGCCGATCACCTCGTCGAAGGCCTTCCTGTACCAGACCGCCACCGCCTTCTTGATCTCGGGCTTCTTCAGCACCAGGAACTTCCACTTCTGCGCATTGCCACCGTTGGCAGCGCAGATGCCGGCTTCAAGGATCTTGCGAATCAGATCGTCGGGCACCGGGTCCGGCTTGAGCCGCCGCATCGCCCGCGTCGTGTGCATGATCTCGAAGACGTCAGCCATGGCGCATGCTCCCATAGATTCCTTGCCGGAACGCTAGTCCCGTTCCGTTGCCACGCCGCGCCCTAGTTGCGCACATGCGGCATGACTTCCTTGCACAGCAGCTCGAGCGAGCGCATCACCTTCGCATGCGGGATCTGCGCGCCGCAGTTCATTTCGGCGAGGATGCCGTCGAGGCCAAGTTCCGCCTGCAGCGCCTTGAGCCGTGTCACGACCTGATCGGGCGTGCCGACGATGATCTTTTCGCGCAGCGCTTCGTCGTAGCTGACGCTGCCGAGCCGCGCGGCTCGGCCGGCGCGATCCTCGACCGCGCGCGTGCCCTCGGCATTGGCGGTCGCAGCCATTATCGACGCCATCTCCTGATAAAACTGCATGACGCTGGCGCGCGGCTCCTCGTAGGCGCGCTCCTCGGTCTCCGCGACATAGACCGGCACACGCAGATAGATCTCGCCCTTGCCGGGATGGCCGGCGTCGCGCCAGGCTGCGTGATACTCGGCGATCAGCGGCGCCAACTCCGACAACACGCCCAGGCGCACGGCGACGAAGATCGGAAAGCCCAATTGGCCGATGCGGGCGTAGCTGTCCGGGCTGGTCGCGGCGATGCGGATCGGCGGGTGCGGCTTCTGCCACGGTTTGGGCACGAGATGCACGTCGCTGAACTGGTGGTACTTGCCCTCGAAGGAGAATTTCGGCTGCGTCCAGGCGCGGCGGATGATCTCCAGCACCTCGGCGAATCGCTCCTGACTCTCGCCATACGGCACGCCATAGGCCTGGTAGGTGCGGGGAAAGCCCGAGCGACCGACACCGAAGATCAGCCGGCCATGGCTGATGTGATCGACTGTCGCCGCCTCCTCGGCCACGCGAAGCGGATGGCATAGCGGCAGCACCTGCACGGCGATGCCGATCTTCATGCGCGTGGTGCGCGCGGCGATGGCACTGGCGATCGCCAGCGGTGCGGAGGCCACCGAACGCGTCGGCGCGACATGCAGCTCGGCGAGCCACATGCAGTCCAGACCCCAGCGCTCCGCCGCGTCGACCTGCTCGAACGACTCGGCGAAGGCCCGCTCCTCGCTGTGGCCGCGCGGGCACTGGAATTCGTGGAACATGCCGATTTCCATGGCCGTCCCTCCCTTGGCGCATGCTAGTGGTCGGGGCAACGGGAGGAAAGGCCATGACGAACTTCGTGCTGATCCACGGCGCATACCAGGGTGGCTGGATCTGGAAGCTGGTCGCCGAGCGGCTGCGCGCCGCGGGCCATGCCGTGTGCGCCCCCTCGCTCGATGGCTGCGCCGAGCGCGCGCCGCAGCTGCGGCCGGGCATCGACACTGAATCGCATGGCGAGGAGATCGCCCGGCTGATGCACTACGAGGACCTCAAGGACGTGGTCCTTGTCGGCACGTCCAGCGGCGGCATGGCGCTGGCCGCCGCCGCCGAGCGGGCCCGTGATCGCATCGCCCGCCTCGTCTATGTCGATGCGCTGGCACTGTTCGACGGCGAGAAGCTGCGCGACATCGTCAGCCGCCCAGCCACCATCAATAACGAGCATTCGCTGGGCCCGTCGCGCGAGGACGCGGTGGGCCGCATGTTCGCCGGCATGGACCCCACGCTGGCCGCGTGGGCGGCCGACCGCATCACGTTGCATCCGATCAAGGTCTTCACCCAGCCGGTGAAGCTGCCGAGCTTCTGGCGGCAGGACTGGAAGGCCAGCGTGATCTACTGCCCGCAGGCACAGAATCCCGGCGAAGCGCATCAGCGCCGCTGCGCCGAGAAGCTCAAGGCGCGCTGGCACGTGATCGACACCGGCCACTACCCGATGCTGAGCACGCCGGATAAGCTCACGCGATTGATCATTTCTGGTTAGGCCGCAGACTCGCGATTGCGGATTGAATAGCTGCCTGGAGGCCCGCCTTCATCATGGCCAAACAGGCACGCCATCCAGCCCCGTGATTTCGGGTAGGCCGCAGATCAGGTTCGCATTCTGCACCGCCTGGCCGGCGGCTCCCTTGCCGAGATTGTCGACCGCGCCCATCGCGATCACCAAGTTGCGCTCTGGATCGGCCGCATAGCTGACAAACGAGAGGTTCGAGCCGGTAGCCCATTTGGTCTGTGGCGGCGTGTCGGTCACCCGGACGAACGCCCGGCCAGCGTAGAAGCGCCGGGCCGCTTCCAGGCACTGCTCCGTGGTGGCGCGGCCGCGGCAGTAGATGGTGGCGAGTACGCCACGGGTCATCGGCACCAGGTGCGGCGTGAACACAAGCCCGGCCGCGCTGCCGCCGCTCAGCCGCTCGATGGTCTTCGCCATCTCGGGCATGTGCGTGTGCTTGAGCAGACCGTAGGGCACCAGGTTCTCGTTGTTCTCGGCGTAGCCGAACTTGCTATCGGCGCCGCCCCGGCCGGCACCGGAGATGCCGGTCTTGGCGTCGATCACGATGTTGCCGGGCTCGATCAGTCTGTTGGCCAGCAGCGGTGCCAGCGCGGTCAGCACCGCCGCGGGAAAGCAGCCGGGGTTGGCAACGCGGGTCCGCCCCTCGATCTGGACTGGCCAGACGTCGGCCAGACCGTACGCCCAACCCTCGACGTAGCGATGGTCGCCGCCGATATCGACGATCTTCACGTCCTTCGGGACGCGCGCCAGCGCCTCGGCCGAGGCGCCCGTGGGCAGCGACGCGAACAGCACGTCGAGCTTGGGCAGGTTCGCAGGATCCCACTTCTCGATCACCAGCTCGGCCAGCCTGGCCGGCACACCGGGGAAGCGGTCCACCAAACGGCTGCCGGCGCTGCCCTCGCCCGCGGCGTAGACCAGCTCGAAAGACGGGTGGCTCGCGACCAGGCGCATCGCCTCGCCGCCGCCAAAACCGCTGATCCCGACAATGCCGATGCGAATGCTCATGGTGGTGTCCTCTGGGTTCGGGCAAAACAAAACCCCCGGAGCCGGGGGCTGCGGGGGTTCAGGAATGCGGGCCGGGGTCGCTCCGGCGTGTGGGACCTACGGTGAGGCAGTCACCACGCGGACGGACGCTGATCGACGCGCAGCCCGAAGAGCCGCCGCTTGGGTGCAGCGGCGTCGGCGTCGATCACAAAGGTTCTGGTTCCCGAGCATGTGCGTCGACACTGTCGCGACCCACTTCAGTCGTCAAGCGGATTGTCCGGAGACGACCACCCATCTCGGACGTTGCTCGTTTATGGATTCACACCGAGTTGGGTGCGCCGGCGCTCTCAGTCAGCCGAAGTACGCACGCTCCAGCCGGTTGTGCAGGTCTGGTTCCTTGGTATTAGCCTCCAGCACGATCGAGCCGCGCGCGAGCGCGTAGACGCGGTCGGCGAGCTTCAGCGCCTTGTCGATCAGCTGCTCGACCAGCAGGACGGATGTCCCCGCCTCGCGCAATTGAGCGGCGGTGGTCAGCACGCGATCGACCAGCACCGGGGACAGGCCGGCCGAGGGCTCGTCAAGCATCAGCAGTCGTGGGCGTCGTACCAGGCCCTGCGCCACCGCCAGCATCTGCTGCTGGCCGCCGGAGAGCGTGACGGCCTTGTCGTTGCGCTTCGCGGCGATCTCCGGGAAGTAGCCCAGTGCCTCCTCGACCCGTCGCGTGCGCTCGGCGGCGCTCATGCCGTAGCCGGCCAGCATCAGATTGTCGGTGACGCTGAGCTGGGTGAAGACGCGGTGGCCTTCAACGACATGCACAAGGCCGGCGTTGACCGCGTCGCGCGGATCGCCGCGGCTCATGTCCTTGCCGCCGAAATGGATGGTCCCGGTGCGCGGCAGCAGGCCGGAGATCGCCTTCAGCAGGGTGCTCTTGCCGGCGCCGTTGGGGCCGAGCAGCGCCACGATCTCGCCGGCGCCGACGGTGAGGTCGATGCCGCTCAGCACGTTGATCTTGCCGTAGCCGGTCGATAGTCCGCGGACCGCGAGGAGTGGATCAGCCGCCGAGGTAGGCATTGACCACCTCCCGGTGCGAGCGGATCTCGTCGGGCGTGCCGGCCGCCAGCACCTTGCCGAGATTGAGCACGGTCACGCGATCGCTGACCTCGAAGATCATGTCGGCGTGGTGCTCGACCAGCATCACACCCACGCCCGCCCGGCTGATCGCCACGACCAACGCGCCCAATCGCCGGATCTCCTCGGCCGACAGGCCGGCGGCGGGCTCGTCGAGCATCAGAAAGGACGGCCGCAGCATCAGCGCGCGGGCGATCTCCATGAAGCGCAGCTCGCTGTGCTGCAGGCGATCGGCGCGCACCGAGGCGAGCGACTCCAGCCCCACCGTCCGCAGCGCCAGCATCGCCGCCTCGCGCAGCCGCTTCTCGTCGCGATGATGACGCGGCAGCCGCAGCATCGACTCGGTGAAGCCGCCCTGCCCGTCGATCGTGCCGCCAATCATCACGTTGTCCAGCACCGAGGCGCTGCCGATCAGGCGCGGCGTCTGGAAGGTGCGCGCGATGCGGTAGGCGGCGCGCAGGTGAGGCGCACCTGACGGAAGCTCGGCGCCGTTGAGCCGGACCCGTCCCGATGTCGGCGCGTAGTAGCCGGAGATCACATTGAGCGTCGTCGTCTTCCCGCTGCCATTGGGGCCGATCAGGCCGTGCACCTCGCCGGTATTGACTTTCAGGTCGATGCCATCGATGGCGCGCACGCCGCCGAAATGCAACGCGAGGTCGCTGAGCTCGATCGTAGCGGGTGGTCTCTTTTCCAGCACGTGGGCCAGCAGCTCCGGCCGGGCGACGATCTCGCGATGCTGCGGCAGCGGCCGGCGGTTCTTGTAGTCGAGCAGGTCGGCGATACCGCCGGGAATCACCAGCACGATTACCAGGAGCAACGCTGCGTAGACGAAGGTCGACCACGCCACAAGGGGTGCGGCGAACTCCGGCAGGATGGTAAGGATGATGGTGCCCAAAAGCGGCCCCATGATCGAGCCGCGCCCGCCGATCAGGACACCGATGAAGAACAGCACCGAGATCTCGAAGGTGAAGGCGTCGGGCGTGATGTAGCTCTGCAGCGAGGAGAACAGCCCGCCGGCCACGCCCGCCACCGCGCCGGCGAAGACGAACACCGTCATCAGCAGGCGCGGCTTGGCGATGCCCGAGGCCTCGGCCGCGACCTCCGCGTCGCGGATCGCAACCAGCGCGCGGCCGAAACGGCTGGTGGCGATGTTGTAACTCATCCAGGTGACCAGCGCGGCCAGCAGCAGGCAGAGATAGTAGAAGCCCCATTCGGGGTTGAACGGCCATGGAAACTCGGGGCCGGGGGTGCCGACGCCGCCACCGGTGACATCGGTCCACGCCAGCGCCACCTGGGTCACGATGGTGGCGAAGCCCAGCGTGGTCATCGCGAAGTAGAAAGTGCGCAGGCGCAAAGCCGGCAGGCCGACGATGACGCCGAAGATCGCGCCCAGCACGCCGCTGGCGATCAGCGCGAGAAAGGGATTCCACGGTGCCATCACCTTGCCGGCGGTGAGCACCGCCGTGGTGTAGGCACCCACGGTCAGCAACGCCACCCAGCCGATGGCGATCTGGCCGGCATAGCCCACGATGAGATTGAGGCCGGCGCAGAGGATCCAATAGATGCAGGCGCGCTGGGCGATGACGCCGATATAAGAGTCGCCGAGCAGCGGCAGGCAGACGCCGATGAGCGCCAGCACGATCCAGCCGGCGGCGCTTTCGAGGCGCGCGAACCGGCCGATTCCCGGCGCGCGCCCGGATGGCGACGACGCGGTGACCTCCGTCATACGCGCCTCGCCGTCGCCGCGCCCGCCAGGCCCTCGGGGCGCAGCAGCAGGACGATGATGAAGACGACGAAGACGGCGACCGAGGCGAAGATGCCACCGACCAGGAAGTTCGCGGCCTGCTGGAAGAGGCCCAGCGCCAGCCCGCCGATCACCGCGCCGCGGTTCGAGCCCATGCCGCCCAGCGCCACGGGCACGAAGCCGTAGAAGTTCAGGATCGCCTGGTTGCCGAAGAAGGCCAGCAGGATCTGCGCGCCGGCGAACCCCGCCAGAGCGCCGATCACGCCCGCCAGTGCGTAGCTGGCCATGCGCAACCTGGTCTCGGGCAAGCCGAGCGCCCGAGCAGCGTAGCTGTCCTCGGCGATGGCTAGGAAGGCGCGGCCGACCAGCGTCTTGCGGTACAGAAACTCGAGCCCGACGATGGTCAACGCGCAGGCGAGCATGGGCAGCCAGAATTTCTGATCGAGCACGCCCTCGCCGATCGGAATCAACCGCGGAAACGGTTGCGCGTCGGTGCCCCAGTAGATCGCGGTGACCTGCTGGACCATCAGCGCGAGCGCGAGCGTCGACAGCACATAGAGGTGCTGGTCGATGCTCTTGAGCACCGGACGCACCGTGACGATCTCGGTGATAACGCCGAGGATGGCGCCGCAGGCGAGCACGAGCACGAGGCCCACGACGACCGGCAGGCCGAGCTTGGTGATGAAGAGCGCGCCCAGCACACCGCCCAGCATTCCCAGCATGCCAGCGGTAAAGCTGAACACGCGGGATGCGGAGAACATCACGTTGTACGTGATGCCCATCAGTGCGTAGACCGCTCCTACAGCCAACCCGTAGGAGACGATCGATTGCAGCATCGGCTAGCTGCTGTAGCCGGGCGCGAGGTTGAACGCACCGTCACGCAGGGAGTTGACCTCGCACATCACAACTTCCCGGTCGGGGAAGCCATTGTGCTGCTGCGGCGTCCACGTGACGGTGCCGTAGATGCCCGGCCAGTTGGTCAGCTTGTTCCAGTAGGCGACGATGTCGTCGGCCTTGGTGCCGGTGGTCTTCAAGGTTTCGGCGATCAGCGACACGCCATCCCAGCCCAGCGCCACCCACCACAGCAGCGTGTCGCTGAACTCGACCTTGGCGCCCTTCAGGCGATCGACGAACACCGCGGCGCGATCGGGCAGCTTGCCGTTGACGTAGCAGCAATTGCGGAAGTTGTTGGAGTAGACCTTGTTCCAGTTCTCCGGCTTCTCGAGCAGCGCCTTGGTCTGGCCCGAGCCCAAGGTCGTCTGGCCGACGACCGGCACGTCCCAGCCCATCGCGCCACGCGTGTTGAGAATACGCGAGAGGAAGCCGGCGTTGACGCTCCACGGCATGATCGCCTGCGCGCCGGCGCTCTGCATGCGCAGCAACTCGGGCTTGAGGTCGGGGTTGGCCGCGTCGACGTGGTTCTCGTAGACCACCTCGGCGCCCTTGGCCTTGAGCATCGGCACATAGGTCTTCACCGAGGCTGTGCCGTAGCCTGTCGTGTCGCTGATCACCGCGACCTTCTTCAGCTTCAGCACATCGAGCACATAATGATTCGCACCGATGCCGACCTGGGTGTTGGTCGGCGCCTGGCGGAACGACATCGGATACTTGGCCACGTCGATCAGCTCGTCGACCCAGCACGGGTGCAGCATCGGCACCTTGTCGCGCGCGATCAGCGGCGTCGCCGCCAGCGCCTCGCCGGAATTCAGCGGACCCCAGATCAGCGCGACCTTCTCGCGCTTGGTCAGCTCGGCCACGGCGTTGACCGCCTTGGTCGGATCGCTCTGCGTGTCGCGCACGATCAGCTCGATCGGCGCGCCGTTGACGCCGCCGGCCTTGTTGATCGCCTCGACCGCGAGCATCGCGCCGCGATTGATGCCGACGCCGGTCGACGAGCTTGGACCGGTGAGCGCCGGCAGGTAGCCAACCTTGATCGGCGCCTTCTGGGCGAACGCGGGCTTGGGCAGGCTCGACGCGAGCGACAGGGCGCCGACCGCTGTGGCCCCCGATAGAATCTGACGGCGGCGCATCGACATTGTTTCCTCCCTATGGATTCTTTTTTGTGCGGGTCGTCACCAACCCGCATTCGCGTCGCGAGCCTAGTCCTCGGACGCGCGAACGGTCAACACAGGTCAGTTATGCTTCCAACGCCGGCTCGCCGTTGTCGCGACGGATGTCGTTGATGATCTGCAGCACGCGCTCGCGATAGGGCCGGTACTGCACGCCGAACTCCCGCACCAGGCGCGTATTGTCGATCATGTAGTTGCCCGACGCGTCGCGTCCGCCGGTCTCCTTGGCGAAGGTAATCTTCGCGTCAGGTAAGTAACCGCGGACGATATCGGCGATCTCGCCGAGGCTGATGGTGATGCCGCCGGTGTTGTAGATGCGATGCGCCGGTTTCTCCGCCATCAGCACGCGGGCGAAGACCTCGCAGATATCGTCGACATGGATCGGGCAACGCATCGCGTCCTTGAACGGAAACGAGATCGCGTTGCCACGCGCCGGCTCGGTGATGAGGTTCACGTGATCGACCGAGCCGCGCACCTTGTCCGGACCGGTGACGTTGGCGGGGCGGATGCCGGTGATCAGCATGCCGAACTTCTCGCTGTAGTCCTGTGCCTGCCACTCATTGACGATCTTGTGCTTGGCGTACTGGTACTCGCCGTGTACGTCGTCGGCCTCGGTCACCGGCCGATTGCCGTAATGCGTCTGCTTGCCGTTCACCGCCAGCGAGCTGGCGTACATGGTGTGCGTGACGCCGAGCAGGCGGGCGGCTTCGAAGCAATTGTCCATGCCCAGGATGTTGAGCTTCATCGCCACATGCGGCGCGTGATCGGATCCCAAGTAGTAGGAGAGATTGACCACGCGCTCGGGCCGCACCTTGCCCATCACCGCCATCAGATCGTCGAACTGGGTGACATCGCCGCGCAGCGAGGCGACCTTGCCGCCAAGGTCGGCGAAGGAATGCGCCGTCGGGTTGATATCCATACAGATGACCGCATGGCCTTGCGCGGCCAGCAGGCGTACCAGGCGATGGCCGATGAAGCCGGTACCGCCGATGACCAGGATCGACATGGCTTATCCTCCGAAAGTGGAGCGGCTCATATGCCCGGCTTCATGCGCCGGTCGATCTCCGATTCGAGCGCCCTGACGCGGATGTTGTACTGATTGTTGATGGTGCCGTTGCGCTCGTCGAGATTGAGCGAGCTGTGCAGGCGGATGCTGTAGCGCTGCTGGCTGTAGAGGATCGTCACGACGGCGGCCTTGTTGTCCCACTCCTGCGTCGCACGCAGCTCGCCCGGCCGTATCTTGTCGGCCTTCCAGCCCTTGGTCGTGATGGCCTGGTTGATGAAGGCCTCGATCTGATAGACGCCAGCGGGCTGCACCGCGGCCGGGATCGGCTTGTCCACGGTGTAGATCTCGGGGCTAAACGCGCCGCATCCCGCGAGCGCCAGGGCGAACGCGAGTCCGACGATCCTGATCGATTTCATGGGTCTGATCCCCCTGACCTAGCCGCTCACTCCGCGCGATCCGCCGGCCCGTTCGGCAGAACCGTCCGCACGATCGAGGCGTCGAGCGCCTCGTAGTCGTGATAGCCGATGGTGGCATAGAGCTCGGCGCGCGTCTGCATGCGCGGCACCATCTTGTGCGTGCCGCCGTCGCGCCGGATCGCGGCGTACAGCTCCTCCTGCGCTTTGTTAGCCACCCGCAGCGAGGAGACCGGCCAGATCACCATGCGATAGCCCATCGCCTCGAACTCGGCCGCCGTGAAGAACGGCGTGCGGCCGAACTCGGTCATATTGGCCAGCAGCTTCACGCCGGGCATGGCCCGCGCGAACGCGCGGAACATCTCGGCGCTGGTCAGCGCCTCCGGGAAGATCGCGTCGGCGCCGGCCTGCAGATAGAGCTTGGCCCGCGCCACCGCGCCCTCGATGCCCTCGTTGGCCGCCGCGTCGGTGCGCGCGATCACGAAGAGGTGCCGCCGGGCCTTGGCCGCGGCGGCGACCTTGGCCGCCATGTCGCGCGCATCGGCCAGCTTCTTGTCGTTGAGGTGGCCGCACTTCTTGGGCAGCAGCTGATCCTCGATATGCACCGCCGCGGCGCCGGCCTCCTCGAAGGCACGCACCATGTGCATGACGTTGAGCGCCTCGCCATAGCCGGTATCGCCATCGACCAGCACCGGCAGACCGCTGCGCGCCACCTGGCGGATGAAGAAGCAGACTTCGTCGACGGTGATGATGCCGAGATCGGGCAGCCCCATCGATGCCGACATCGCCGCGCCCGAGAGATAGGCCGCCTCAAAGCCGGCGGCCTTGGCCTGCAGCGCGGCGAGGCCGTTGTGCGTACCGGGCATGCCGAGGATGCCGGGTCGCGCCAACAACTGGCGGAAGCGCTGGCCGGCGGGCTCGCGCGGCAGGTCGGCGTCGACGAGGTAGGGCATCAGAAGGCGATGACCTGGCGCGCGACCTCGCCTTTCTTGAGCTCGGCATAGGCCTCGTTGATCTGCTCCAGCGCCACGCGGCCGGAGATCATCAGGTCGAGCTTCAAGAGGCCGCGCATGTAGAAGTCGACGAAGCGCGGCATGTCGGTGCGGAAGCGATTCGAGCCCATGGCGCAGCCCTGGATGCGCTTCTCGCCCAGGATCTCCGCGCCCGACAGCTCGAAGCGCATGCCCACCGGCATCATGCCGATCACCGTGGCGCAGCCGCCGCGCTTGGTCATGCGGAAGGACTGCTCGACCGTCTGCTTCAGGCCGACGCATTCGAAGGAGTAGTCGACGCCGCCATCGGTCATGGCGCGGATCTCCTTCACCGGATCGACGGTGGAGGCGTCGACGAAGTCGGTGGCGCCGAATTCCTTGGCCAGGTTCGACTTCGAGGCCACGCGGTCGATGGCGATGATACGGCCGGCGCCGGCGATCGCCGCGCCATTGATCGCCGACAGGCCGATGCCGCCCAGGCCGATCACCGCGACCGTCGAGCCCGGCTCGACCTTCGCCGTGCGGAACACCGCGCCAACGCCCGTCGTGACGGCGCAGCCAATCAGCGCGGCGCGATCCAGCGGCATGTCCTCGCGGATCTTCACCACCGCATGCTCGTGCACCAGCATGTGGTCGGCAAAGGACGACAGGTTGCCGGGCTGCGGCATCGCCACGCCGTTCAGGCTCATGCGCGGTGGCGCGCTCTCTGGCCGCCGCGTCGCCGGGCTGACGCACAGCGACATGCGCCCGCTCAGGCAGTACTCGCACTCGCCGCAGAACACCGAGACGCAGGTGATGACGTGGTCACCCGGCTTCACATAGGTGACGTCCGAGCCGACGGCGAGCACCACGCCAGACGATTCGTGGCCCAGCACGCAAGGGCACGGGCGCGGATAGAGGCCCTCCATGTAGTGCAGGTCGCTGTGGCAGACCCCGGCGAAGGCCGTCTTGATCAGCACTTCGTTGCGCGCCGGCTGGTCGAGATCGATCATCTCGATCTTCAACGGCTCGTGCGGCCGGTGCATGACGGCTGCCTTGGCTTTCATGAGACGCCTCCCCTGTTCACGGACTAGACTAGCGCCGACAGCATGGCGGAGGAAATGAACGATGCTCAAGACCGGACGTGTCGCGCTGGGCCGCATGGAGGAAGTGATCTTCGGCAAGCCGGCGGCGGAAGCCGTGGCCGAGGTGGTCCAGCGCCTGGGCGCGCAACGCGTGTTCCTGATGGTCAGCGGCACGCTCAACCGCGAGACCGACGAGATCGAGAAGATCCGGACAGCGCTGGGCAATTACTGCGTCGGCACCTTCGACGCCATGCCGCCACACACGCCGCGCGCCGCGGTGATCGCCGCCGCCAACCAGGCTCGCGCCGCCAAGGCTGATCTGATCCTCACCGTCGGCGGCGGCTCGATCACCGACGGCGCCAAGGCGGTGCAGCTCTGCCTGGCGCGCAACATCACCACGCCGGAGGGCATGGACGAATGCCGCGCCACACCGGGCAAGGACAGCGCGGCCGAGCCGACGCTGGGCATCCGCCAGGTCAGCGTGCCCACCACGCTGTCGGCCGGCGAGTTCAGCGCCATTTCAGGCGTCACCGACGAGCGCACCAAGGTGAAGGAACTGTTCCGCCATCCCATGGTGATCCCGCAGGTGGTGATCCTCGATCCCGCGGTCACCGTGCACACGCCGGAATGGCTGTGGCTGTCGACCGGCATCCGCGCCGTCGATCATTGCGTCGAGGGCGTCTGCTCGAACGAGGCGCATCCCTATGCCGACGCCCAAGGGCTGCGCGGGTTGACCTTGCTGACGCAAGGACTGAAGGCGGTGAAGGCCGATCCGGCCAACCTGCAGGCGCGGCTCGACTGCCAGCTCGGCTCGTGGCTGTCGATGGGCCCGCTGGCCAGCGGCGTGCCGATGGGCGCGAGCCACGGCATCGGCTACATCCTGGGCGCGGCCTTCGACGTGCCGCACGGCCATACCTCGTGCATCATGCTGCCCTCGGTGATGCGCTGGAACAAGCCGGCCAACGCCGAGCGCCAGTCGATGATCGCCGCGGCGATGGGCAAGCCCGGCGCCGAGGCCGCCGACGTGCTGCACGAGTTCATCGCCGGTCTGGGCATGCCGCGCAGCCTGAGCGCCGTGAAGATCGGGCCGGAGCATTTCGACAAGATCGCCGCGGGCGCGATGCACACGCCGTGGGTGCCGCGCAACCCGCGGCCGATCCCGACGCCCGCGCAGGTCCGCGAGATCCTCGAGCTGGCGGCCTGACCATGACGAGCAAGGGCGAATATCGCGGGCTGATCCACCGCAACAACGCCGACCTCGCGGCCTGGCTGGCGAAGCGGCCGACCGAAGCGGCGCTCGAACCCGCGCTGCCGATCATCGACCCGCATCATCATCTCTGGGATACGCCGCAACGCGGCGAGTATCTGCTGCCGGAATTCCTCGCCGATGCCGGCGGCGGCCACAACATCGTCTCGTCCGTGTTCCTCGAATGCCAGTCGATGTTCCGCGCCGATGGCCCGGACGAGATGAAGCCCGTCGGCGAGGTCGAGTTCGTCAACGGCGTGGCGGCCATGGCCGCGTCGGGCGGCTACGGCAAGACGCGGGTCTGCGAGGCGATCGTCGGCTGGGCCGACCTGATGCTGGGAACGCGTGTGCGCGCGGTGCTGGAGGCGCTGATCGCCGCCGGCAACGGCCGCTTCCGTGGCACGCGCTATGGCACGTCCTATGACGAGGGTGTCGCCGGCAAATACGTCTCGCGTCGCATGCCGCAGCACCGCCTGCTCGATCCCAAGTTCCGGGAGGGCTTCGCGGAGTTGGGCAGGCTCGGCCTGACCTTCGACTCCTGGCACTTCCATCCGCAGCTGCCCGACCTCGTCGACCTCGCGCGCGCCTTCCCCGGCCAGACGATCATCGTCGACCATGTCGGCGGCGTGCTGGGCGTCGGGCAATACGCCGGCAAAAACGCGGAGATCATGCCTGTGTGGCGCAAGAGCATCGGCGAACTCGCCGCCTGCCCCAACGTCAACATCAAGCTGGGCGGGCTGGGCATGACCTCGTTCGGCTTCGGCTTCCACGAGCGCGACGTGCCGCCCTCCTCCGAGGAGTTGGCGACGACCTGGAAGCCCTACATCGAGCCCTGCATCGAGGCCTTCGGCGTCAACCGCTGCATGTTCGAGAGCAACTTCCCGCCCGACAAGCAGTCCTGCGGCTACACCGAGCTGTGGAACGCCTTCAAGCGCATCACCGCGGGCGCCTCCGCCGCCGAGAAGAAAGCGCTCTACAGCGGCACCGCCGCGCGGGTCTACAAAATGACCGCGCCGTAACCACCCGGTCGTCCTGAGCACAGCGAAGGCAATCACTTAGGCGTTCTTCCCTTCTCCCCGCGAAGGCGGAGAGAAGGTGCCGAGCGTCAGCGAGGCGGATGAGGGGCTTCTTCGCGCAACGACCAACGCTGTCGTTGTCGAGACTCTGAGAAGCCCCTCATCCACCCTTCGGGCACCTTCTCCCCGCCTTCGCGGGGAGAAGGACGACCGTTCGAACCCCACGCCGCTCAGGCCAGCGCCATCTCCTTGTAGCCATTGGCCGCGACCTCGTCGCAGCGGGCGCGGTAGGCCGGGGCGCTGCCGCTGTAACGCGCGATGATGCGGGTGGTCTTGCCCTCGACGTTGCGGTTGATGCCGGTCATCCACGAGTCGATCTCGTTGGACAGCAGGCCGACGCCCAGCGCCTTGACGTGCTCGGTCCAGGACTGCACGCCGGCTGGCGTCGCCGCGACGCGCGAGATCTGGTGGTCGCGGGCGTGGCGGATCAGGCCGGTGACCCATTCGACGTTGTACTCGATGCTGCGCGGGATGTTGCCCAGCGCCGTGTGCGGGCCCATCAGCATCATCATGTTGGGGAAGCGCTCGACCATCACGCCGAGATAGGTCTGCGGGCCGCCCTTCCAATGCTGCTTGAGCTTCAGCCCGCCCTCGCCCTGGATGTCGATGCGATCGAAGCTGCCGGTGATGGCGTCGAAGCCGGTGGCGTAGATGATGATGTCGAACTCGTACGCGCGATCGCTGGTCTTGATGCCCGTCTCGGTGATGCGCTCGATCGGCGTCTCGGTGATGTCGACCAGCTTCACATTGGGCTGGTTGTAGACCTCGTAGTACTTTGTCTCCAGCGGCACGCGGCGCGTGCCGAAGCCGTGGTTCTTCGGGATCAGCTTCTCGGCGACCGCCTGGTCCTTCACGCGCTGGCGGATCTTGCGTGCGACAAAGTCGGAGATCAGCGCGTTGGCGTTCCGATCGGTCAGGATGTCGCGGAAATTGCCCTGCCAGATGCCGAAGCCCGGCTCGGCATAGAGCTTCTCGAAGAACGCCTCGCGCTCCGCGTCGCTCACTTCGAAGACGCCGCGTGGATCGGGCGTGTGCACGAAGCAGCTGAAGGTCTCCTGGCAGCGCTTGAAGATCGCCGGATAGTCGGCGCGGATCTTCGCCATCTCCTCCTTGCTGATCTTGCCGTTGTGCAACGGCGCGCACCAATTGGGCGTGCGCTGGAAGATCGTCAGGTGGCCGGCGGTCTTGGCGACCTCCTGGATGGTCTGGACGCCGGTCGCGCCGGTGCCGATCACCGCCACGCGCTTGCCCTCGAACTTCACTTCGTCATGCGGCCAGGTGGCGGTGTGGAAGGAGCGGCCCTTGAAGCTGGGGATGCCCTCGATTCGCGGCATGGTCGGCGCCGAGAGCGGGCCGATGGCGGTGACCATGAAGCGGCTGCGGAACTGGCTGCCGTCCTCCAGCGCGATATCCCAGCCGCGGCGCGCCTCGTTGTAGTGCGCGACCTTGACTCGGCTGCGGAACTGGATGTCGCGGCGCAGATCGAACTTGTCGGCGACGAAGTTGAGGTAGCGCAGGGTCTCGGGCTGGGGCGAGAAATGCTCGGTCCAGTCCCACTCCTCCAGCAGCTCTTTGGAGAAGGAGTAGCCGTACGACCAACTCTCGGAATCGAAACGCGCGCCGGGGTAGCGGTTCCAGTACCAGGTGCCGCCCACGCCGGTGCCGGCCTCCAGCACACGGACCTTCAGGCCCAGCTCGCGCAGGCGGTAGAGCTGATACAGGCCCGAGATCCCGGCGCCGATGACGATGACGTCGAAATCCTGCGGTTCAGCCATTTCTTCACTCCGATGAGACGCTGGCAGTATATCCGCCACGGCTGCGGAGTTTCTGCAACGGTGGCATGCCCCTTGAGGCCGGGCGCGATGTCGCGGAGCGAACCGGCGGGCCGCCTTCCGTGGTAGTTTCCGCTCGGATCCCGCGATTCCCAGGAGCTTCCCCCATGGCCCGGCTCAAGTTTGGCGCCTTCCTCGCGCCGCACCACCCCATCGGCGAGCACCCGATGCTGCAGTTCCGCCGGGATCTCGATCTCGTCGAGCACCTCGACAAGCTCGGCTACGACGAATTCTGGTGCGGCGAGCACCATTCCTCCGGCTGGGAGATGATCGCCTCGCCGGAGATGTTCCTGGCGGCGGCCGGCGAGCGCTCGAAGCGCATCATGCTGGGCACCGGCGTGGTCTCGCTGCCCTACCACCACCCCTTCAACGTCGCGCAGCGCATGGTGCAGCTCGACCACATGACCGGCGGCCGCGCCATCTTCGGCTCGGGCCCCGGCGCGCTGGCCTCGGACGCGCACACGCTGGGCGTCGACCCGATGGTGCTGCGCGACCGCCAGGACGAGGCGATCAGCGTCATCCGCCGGCTGATGCGCGGCGAACGGGTCACGGCCAAGTCCGAGTGGTTCACCCTGCAGGACGCCGCCCTGCAGCTCCTGCCGCTGCAGGAGGACATGCCCTTCGTCGTCGCCTCGCAGATCAGCCCCTCGGGCATGACGCTCGCCGGCAAGCACGGCATCGGCATCATCTCGATCGGCTCGATGTCCGACGAGGGCCTGCAGTCGCTGCCGCAGCAATGGGCCTTCGCCGAGGACGCGGCGAAGAAGCATGGCCAGACCGTCGACCGCAAGAACTGGCGCGTGCTGCTCAGCTGGCACATCGCCGAGACGCGCCAGAAGGCCCGCGAGCAGGCGCGTGACGGCCTGATGCGGCACCACAACGAGTACATCACCGCCACCCTGCAGCGGCCGGGCGCGCGGCCCTTCAAGACGCCGGATGAAGCCGTCGACAAGATGGCCTTCTCCGAGGGCACGGCGGCGACCATCGGCACGCCCGACGATCTCGTGGCCAAGATCAAGTCGGTCCTCGAGGTCAGCGGCGGCTTCGGCACGGTCGTCGGCTTCGTGCACGACTGGGCCAATCCGGAAGACACGATGCGCAGCTACGACATGGTCGCGCGCTATGTCGTGCCGGAGATCAACGGCTACCTGAAGGGCCTGCGCACCTCGCAGAAATTCGTGATCGAGAACCGCGACGTGTTCATGCGCGCGCGCGAGGCGGTCATGAGCAAGATCATGGGCAACGAGGCCGCCGCCGCCGCGCTCGCGGTGACCAAGTCGCCGATGCTCAGCGCGTCGAGCTCCAACGTGCCGGATCTCGACGCGGCCCGCGCGAAGGCGGCGGCGAAGAAGTAGCGATCAGCGCCTCCGGGTCTTCGGGCCGCGCCGCTCCAGCGGCGCTCATGAGGCGTCGCTGGAGCGACGTGGCCCAAACGCCTTGAAGGCCGCTGTCTGGTCGGGGCGCGCCACTCCAGTGGCGCGTCTTGTGGTTCGGCCGCCGCGCCACTGGAGTGGCGCGCAGCGGCAAGCGAAAGGCCTGAGCCACAAGCATCGGATGCTCCGATTCGGCGCCCGTAGCGGCGGAAATAGGAGGCGGCGAAACGTTTCTGTACACTTGCTCCAGTCATTCCGATCGGAGCCCCGCATGTCACGCGACCGCACCCTGCCTTCGGACTTCTGGACATGGGAAGCCGTCATCGACTGCTCGATGACGGCCCGCCTGCTGTTCCTCGGCCTGTGGAACTTCGCCGACGATCATGGCGTGCAGCCCCTGCGGCCGCGCACCATCCGCATGCAGGTGTTTCCCGGCGATCCGATCGATGAGAACGCTGTGCGTGCGCTGATCGACGAACTGGTGGCGCGCGGGCTGGTGCGCACCTTCACGGTCGAGGGTCAGGAATACCTGTCGGTGATCCACTGGGAGCAGATCCAGCGGGTCAGTCGCCGCGCGCGGCATCGCTATCCGCCGGACCCCGCCAAGCCGGTGCCGGTCGAGCCGGTGGCACCGCCGCGACCCGCCGCATCCCCCACGACCGATGGCGTCAGGGTGTCATCGCGCTGGCGCAAGGCGATTCGCTTTCGTTTGGGAAAGGGCTGGCCGGGCGGGCCGCCGCACGACCTCGAACGCTGGATGGCGCGCTGGCTGGTCGAGGGCCACAACCTGGAACGCGACGTGCTGCCGGCGATCGACGCGGTCTGCCAGGCCGGCGCTCCGCTATCAGGATTGCAGGCGGTCTCGGATCACTTGGCGATCCATTCCCTCGCCCGGACGGGCAAGAGGGATGTCGAAGCCGAGCGTATGGCTCCTTGAGCATTCATCCCTTCCCCCGAAGGGGCAAGGTGGCGCGCAGCGACGGAAGGGGGATGTTTCAACGCACACGGTATCCGTCTTCGACATCCCCCTTCCGCCCTTCGGGCACCTTCCCCCTCCGGGGGAAGGGAAGGCCGCACGAGGAGAGAGCGCCGTCGAACGACTCAGTACTTCGCGATCACCTTCTCGGCGAAGTCCCTGAGATTTT
>LNFM01004661.1_pt1 | contig 64389 bp, 65 predicted proteins | sample 596031 | NCBI WGS metagenome assembly LNFM01 (sample SAMN04254537, study PRJNA301005) | activated carbon metagenome | isolation source: dual media filters at the Ann Arbor, Michigan drinking water treatment plant | place: USA: Ann Arbor
GCGAAGCGGCGAGAACGAGAGATACAGCAATTTTCTTCATTTGGGAAAACCCCCTAGCAAAACTTATTGAAAAACCTGACAGGCACACTGCACGGATGCAGTAATGTCTGCGGTTTGTCCCTCTAGCCCCTTCATATTTTCATGGCAATCACGTTTTTTATGCTTAAGCGGTGACCGGCCCCGGTTTCGGGATTAACTCAACCTAAAAGGTAGAAAACACGGCCAATTTGCGCCGATTGACATCATATAAAGAATTCTTTATATGATGTCGCTATGATCGATTTGCTCAACATAACGCGTGCTTTGGCCGACCCCACGCGCCTGCGAATCGTATTTCTAGTGCTTAAACTTGAACTATCGGTTGGCGAACTGGTGCAGATTTTGGGGCAAAGCCAGCCCCGCGTGTCGCGCCACGTCCGGATTTTGGACGAGGCAGGGATATTGGAACGGCGTAAAGAGGGTAGTTGGGTTTTCATGCGACCTGGCCCGGTCATGACCGACGGTCGGCTGGCGCCGCTTTTTGCCAGTACCGATATTACGCAGGCAAAGGCGTTTATGCGCGATCTGGTGAAGCTCGAAGAAGTTCGAGCAGCCCGCACTGATATGGCTGCGGCCTATTTTGCCGCGCATGCCGATGAATGGGATTCGCTTCGTTCACTCCATGTGACCGAAACCGAAGTAGAGGAAGCTATTGGCCAGATTCTGGCGATGGCACCGCTCGGCAACGTCCTGGATGTGGGCACCGGCACCGGCCGAATGGTCGAATTATTTGCCGCAGATGCCAATCATTTTGTCGCGCTGGACAATAATATAGAAATGTTGCGCCTTGCGCGGGCGAAGCTTGGCAATCTGGGTGCGGATGTGGCCGCTAAAGTCGAAATCATGCTGGGCGATTTCAACGCGTTGCCCTTGGCGGACGGCGAATTTGACACCATCATCTTCCACCAGGTTCTGCATTATGCCCAGCATCCTGAGGGTGTAATCGCCGAGGCCGTCCGCGTACTGGCATCCAAGGGCAGGCTGATCATCATCGATTTTGCCGCGCACGATCGTGAAGAACTCCGTACCGTGCATGCGCACGCCCGGTTGGGCTTCGCCGATGAACTCATCGGAAAAGCATTTCAGGCCAATGGGGTCCATCTGGCGCATCAGGTGACGCTGGATGGCGGCGCGCTCGCCGTAAAAATCTGGATGGGACAAAAACAGGGACAAGTGCAATTGGCACCAAACCCGAAATTAAGGATAGTTGCATGATTCTCCCCCTTGCTCAAATGCAGGAAGCCAGCCGGGCCGTGGCGGCACCTTTATTTGCCGACCTTGCTGGCGACTGCGAAATCAGTTTTGAATTTTTCCCGCCGAAGACGGAAAAGATGGAAGAACAGTTGTGGGATTCGGTCGTCACATTGGCACCGCTGCAGCCCCGCTTTGTCTCGGTTACATATGGCGCAGGCGGAACCACGCGCGAACGCACGCACAATACGGTGGCGCGTATTGCCCGCGAAACCGATATTCCAGCCGCCGCGCATTTGACATGCGTGGAGGCTTCCAAATCAGAGATTGCCAACGTCGCCAACGCCTATTGGCGGGCAGGCGTGCGGCACATTGTGGCGCTACGCGGCGATGCACCCAATTCCGACGGCAAATTTATACCGCACCCAGATGGCTATGCGAGCGCCGCTGAACTGGTTGAAGGCTTGCGCAAGCTGCACCCTTTCGAGATTTCGGTCAGCGCCTATCCCGAAACCCATCCGGAGGCATTGTCAGCGTCGACGGACATTGATTTTCTGAAACGCAAACTCGATGCAGGCGCGAGCCGGGCCATTACCCAGTTCTTTTTCGAACCTGAAACATTTTTCCGTTTCCGCGATGCGGTCGCCGCAGCGGGAATCGATGCGGAGATAGTACCGGGCATCATGCCCGTGTCCAACTTCGCCGCCATTACCCGCATGTCGAGTATGACAGGTACGGCTATCCCCACGTGGATGGCACATCTGTTTGAAGGGCTGGACGACCACCCACCGGCACGCCAGTTGGTCGCAGCGACGATTGCCGCTGAAATGTGCCGCCGACTTTATGCGGGCGGGGTGCGAGATTTCCATTTTTACACGCTTAACCGCGCAGAACTGTCTTACGCTATTTGCCATTTGCTCGGTAAACGCCCTGCGGCAATAGCGCAGGAGAAGGCGGCATGAGCGCCCGCGAAGAGTTTGTTGCGAGGGCTGCAAAGCAGATCCTCGTATTCGACGGCGGTTACGGCACTGCGATTCAGAGCTATAAGCTGACCGAAGCGGATTATCGCGGCTTGCTCGAAGTCACGCACGACCAGAAGGGCAATAATGACCTTTTGTCGATTACCCGGCCCGATATCATAAAGGCCATCCATAGCGCCTATCTCGACGCGGGTGCCGATATGATCGAAACCAATACGTTCAGCGGCACCAAGATCAGCATGGCCGATTATGGCTGCGAACATCTGGTCCGCGAACTTAATCTGGTTTCCGCCAAAGTCGCGCGCGAATGCTGTGATGAAGCTGAAGCCAAAGACGGCAAAAGGCGTTTTGTCGCTGGTTCGATCGGCCCGACCAACAAGACATTGTCGTTATCCCCCGATGTTAATGACCCGGGCTACCGCGAGATTGATTTTGATTATCTCAAAGATGTCTACCGCGAACAGTGCGATGCGCTAATCGAAGGTGGTGTTGATTTCCTGTTGATTGAAACAATTTTCGATACGCTCAACGCCAAATGCGCAGCCATGGCGGCGCAGGAAGCGGCGCAAGCTTCGGGTCGCGACGTGCCATTGATGATTTCGATGACGATCACCGACATGGCAGGCCGGAACCTGTCAGGGCATACAGTCGAGGCATTTTGGGCGGCGATCCGTCATGTAAAGCCGCTCACCATCGGCCTGAATTGTTCGTTCGGTGCAGATCTATTGCGCCCGCATCTGGCGGCTTTATCGAAACAAGCTAACGCACTCGTCATGGCCTATCCCAATGCGGGATTGCCAAATGATCTGGCCGAATATGACGAACTACCTGAAACGACAGCGGCGCTCATCGGGCAGTGGCTTGACGATGGACTGGTGAATATCGTCGGCGGGTGCTGTGGTACGACGCCTGCGCATATCGCGGCGATTGCCAAAGCCGTCGAAGACCGAGCGCCACGTCAAATCCCCGCAGCTCCCACCTTAACCACATTAGCAGGCCTCGAACCTTTCGTGATGGCTGCGTAAACTGAAACGATAAAATGAACATATCCTCCTCCCGTTTCGTCAATATTGGCGAGCGCACCAACGTTACCGGTAGCGCCAAATTCAAGAAGCTTATCCTTAGCGGCGACTATGAAGCGGCGGTCGAGGTCGCGCGCGATCAGGTCGAAAACGGCGCGCAGATCGTCGACATCAATATGGATGAAGGCTTGCTTGATGCGCACGAGGCGATGACGACGTTCATCAAACGCATCGCGGCCGAGCCAGACATCGCGCGGGTGCCGTTGATGATCGACAGTTCCAAATGGAGCGTCATCGAGGCGGGTCTGAAATGCGTTTCGGGTAAGCCGATCGTCAATTCGATCTCGATGAAGGAAGGCGAGGAGCAGTTCCTGTACCATGCCCGATTGTGCATGGCTTATGGTGCAGCCGCAGTCGTCATGGCGTTCGATGAGACCGGACAGGCCGACACGAAAGAACGCAAGGTCGAGATTTGCAAGCGCGCGTATGACTTGCTCATCGGCATCGGTTTTCCGCCAGAAGACATTATTTTCGACCCCAATATTTTCGCGGTGGCGACCGGAATCGAGGAGCATAATAATTACGGCGTCGATTTCATCGAGGCGCTGAAAGAACTGCGCGTCCTGTGCCCGCATGCGCATTATTCGGGTGGGCTATCGAACCTGTCCTTTTCGTTCAGGGGCAACGAACCCGTGCGCCGAGCGATGCACTCGATCTTTCTGTATCACGCCATTCCCGCCGGATTGGACATGGCAATCGTCAACGCAGGCCAACTCGATATCTATGACGATATCGATCCCGAACTGCGCTTGGCTTGCGAAGATGTCATCCTCAACCGCGATCCCGACGCGACCGAACGGCTAATTACGCTGGCCGAAAAATATCGAGGTACCGACGTCGCGCAGGAAAAGGCCGAGGCCGAATGGCGCGGCTGGGAAGTTAAGAAACGCCTCGAACATGCGCTCGTCAAGGGTATCGACGCGCATATTGTCGACGACACTGAAGAAGCTCGGCTGGCGATCAAGGCTGCAAATGGCCGACCCATCGAGGTCATCGAAGGCCCGCTAATGGACGGCATGAATGTCGTCGGCGACCTGTTCGGCTCTGGCAAAATGTTCCTGCCGCAGGTGGTCAAATCGGCGCGCGTGATGAAGAAAGCTGTCGCGCATCTCTTCCCCTATATCGAGGCCGAAAAAGAGGTTGGCGCGAAGGGCAAGGGCAAGATCATAATGGCGACCGTAAAGGGCGACGTCCATGACATCGGTAAGAATATCGTTGGCGTAGTGCTTCAGTGCAATGGCTTTGAAATTGTTGATCTGGGTGTGATGGTATCGTGGCCCGATATTCTTAAAGCTGCCAATGAAAATGACGCTGATATGATCGGGCTTTCCGGGCTGATCACGCCTTCGCTCGACGAGATGGTGACCGTTGCCGAGGAAATGCAGAAGGCAGGGATGACTATGCCGCTGATGATCGGCGGCGCAACCACGTCGAAAACGCACACAGCGCTTCGCATTGAGCCGGTGTATTCCGGTCCCGTCATTCACGTCCTTGACGCTTCACGGGCGGTGGGTGTTGCTGGAACGCTCGTCAGCGATACGATGGCTGATAAGTTCGTCGCCGACACCCGCGCCGAATATGAGCATATCCGCGATGCCCGCGCCGGCAAGACCGCAAAGCCGCTCGCAACGCTTGAAGAGGCCCGCGCCAATAGCTTTGAAATCGACGAAAGCCTGAAGCCTGCACCTCCCGCGAAGCCCGGCGTCCATGTCTATGACGATTGGGACCTCGCCGACTTGCGCAATTATATCGACTGGACGCCCTTTTTCCGCGCGTGGGAATTGCATGGTAATTATCCGGCGATTCTGACTGACCCGGTTGTGGGCGAAAGCGCGACCAGTCTGTTCGCTGATGCCAATGCGATGCTCGACAAGATCGTCAACGAAAAATGGCTCCGCGCCAAGGGCGTAGCAGGCCTTTGGCCGTGCTGGCGCGATGGCGACGATGTTGTGGTCTATTGCGAACAGACCGAAGCGCACATCCGCCTGCCGTTCCTGCGCCAGCAAATCGCCAAGCGCGAGGGCAGGGCCAACATGTGCCTCGCCGATTTTATCAGCCCCTATGGCGATTGGATTGGCGGTTTTGCGGTGACCACGGGTCACGGTATCGGCACGCATCTAGCACAGTTCAAGGCGAGTATCGACGATTACTCCGACATCATGTTGAAGGCGCTCGCCGATCGCTTGGCCGAGGCCTTTGCCGAACGGATGCACGAGCATGTTCGCAAGGATCTCTGGGCCTATGCGCCCGACGAGCAGTTCACGATGGAAGCGCTCAACCGCGAAGAATATCGCGGTATCCGGCCAGCACCCGGCTATCCGGCATGCCCCGACCATAGCCTGAAACCGATCCTGTTCGACTTGCTCGACGCGACGCATAAGACCGGCATTACGCTGACCGAAAGTTTTGCGATGCTGCCCACTGCGGCAGTTAGCGGTTTTTACTTTGGCCATCCGCAATCCGAATATTTCGGCGTTGCGCGGATCGGCGAGGATCAGGTCACTGAATATGCTGCGCGGCGCGATGTCGACATGGCAACTGCGACCCGCTGGCTGCGGCCCAATCTCAACGAATAAGCCTAATGCTGTCCCTCAAAGGGACGGCGTTTTCCTGCCTTGGTTAATCGGCTGGATATGTTGGGCAGGTTAGCGTTACGGCTGATTCAGGAGCCACTGCCATGACGAAAACTGCCCTCATTCTTGTTATGCTGTTGTCTACCGCGGCGACCGCGCAAAATGCTACCCCGTTCCAGAGCGCCGAAACCGGGCGCGGCTATGGCAGCTTGCAACAGGCTGTCGATGCCATTGGCGAAGGCGAAGGCACGATTATCATAGCCCCCGGCAACTATCGCCAATGTGCGGTGCAACAGGCTGGCGTCATTGCATTTCGTGCCTCTGTGCCGGGTCAGACGGTGTTCGATGGTGCAACATGTGAGGGCAAGGCGGCATTAGTCCTGCGCGGGCGGGCGGCAAGCATCGACGGCATCATCTTTCAGAATATGCGCGTGAAGGATCGCAACGGAGCGGGCATTCGCCTCGAAAAAGGCGACCTAACGATCACCCGCGCAATATTCCGCAACAGCGAGCAGGGAATTTTGACCGCCGACGATCGCTCGGGCTCGATCAGCATCGACCGCTCGACCTTCTCCGGTCTAGGCCGCTGCGATGGCGATTATGCCTGCGCACATGGTATATATATCGGCGGCTATGGCGCGCTCAGAGTTACCAACAGCCGGTTCGAACGCGGCAATGGCGGCCATTACGTCAAAAGCCGCGCCACGCGGATTTCGGTGACCGACAGCGCGTTCGACGATACAAGAGGCAAGGAAACCAATTATATGATCGACCTGCCGAACGGTGCGGTCGGCCAGATTGCGCGCAATGTTTTTGTACAGGGCGCGAGCAAAGAAAATTACAGTGCGTTCATCACCGTCGCGCCGGAAGGCCGCCAGCAATCGAGCGTGGGGCTGTCGATCAGCGCCAACGAAGCCAGCATTGCGCCCGGGGTGGATCGCAACACGGTGTTTCTCGCGGATTGGTCAGGCGACCGGATTGCGCTTGGTGGCAACCGGCTCGGGCGAGGGTTGAAACCTTTCGAACGACGATAGCTGTTCGCCTGACCAGGCTTTCACTTAAGCCTCTAAGATTTAGGTCAATGTTAAAATGAATTGGCAGGCATTTTTCGTCCGCTAAACGAGTAAACCCCGCATAATCAGTTCGATGGTATGCTCGCGATATCGGTCGCGCATATTTTCGTTGAAATCGTCCTGATTATAGCAATGCCGCAGCACCAGCCGCGATGAATAGAACCGGTCCGCAGCGCCTGTGACGGTAAAATAGAAAAATTGCGGATCGATCTTGCGGAATTTGCCGGCCTTAACGCCTTCGCTGATCAGGTCTTCATATGCCTTGGCGATGGGACGCAGATAGAGTTCGGCAATCCGCGCGGCTTCCACCGGTGCGCTGTCGCGGACAGTGCGCATCAGCAGGCGGTTGAGATAAGGGAAGGCATAATAGGTATCGATGACCTTGCCGATATGCAGCTGAAGCTTTTCCTGCGGCGGCATGTCCTTGGCGACCAGCGCCTCCAGACTGTGCACGATGTTACCCATGTCACGGTCGAGCAAAGCCAGCATAAGGCCGTTTTTGTTGCCGAAATAATATTTGACCAAAGCGCTGTTGAGACCGGCGCGCAGCGACAACTCGGACAACGACAGGTCGATGGTATCGCCCTCACGCATGATCTGGCTCGCCGCCTCGATCAATTGATCGCGCGCATTCGCGTTTTCGATTGGGTCGGTTATGAGCTTTGGTCCGGTCGTTGCCATCTAATTCCCCTTTTCCCTAACGTCACTTATAAGCAGGTTCATCCCACCAAGGGAAGAAGTCAGGCAAATCTGTGGAAACTTTGTCGGGATAGGCAGGCGTGCGCTTTTCGAGGAAGCTAGATATGCCTTCTGTGGCGTCGCCCGAGCGCGAGCGGCGATAGACGGCACGGCTGTCGATCTGGTGCGCGGCCATCGGGTGATCAGCGGATGGCAATCGCCACAGCATTGCGCGGGTAAGGGCAATGGAAACAGGGGCCGTGTTGTCGGCGATCTCGCGCGCAAGTTTTTGCGCCGCTGGCAGCAGATCGGCTGGCGCATGGACCGAGCGGACAAGGCCACCCTGCAAAGCTTCGGCAGCGTCGAACACCCGTCCCGTCATGCACCATTCAAGCGCCTGCTGCATGCCGACGAGACGCGGCAGGAACCAGCTCGACGCGGCTTCAGGCACAATCCCGCGCCGTGCAAAGACAAAACCGAACCGTGCGGTTTCGCTTGCGAGGCGGAAATCCATCGGGAGTTGCATGGTGGCACCGATGCCCACGGCAGCACCGTTGATCGCCCCGATAACAGGCTTTTTGCACTGGAAAATCCGCAGCGTCAGGCGGCCACCCGAATCGCGCACGCGCTCGTCGGACAGGCTTTCGACCGCCGAGCCGCTTGCAAAAACCTCGCCGCCGCCGTCAGGCGTGAGGTCAGCACCTGCGCAAAAAGCGCGCTCACCCGACCCCGTGACAATCACCGCGCGCACATCGTCATCGGCATCCACCAGATCAAATGCGCTGCACAATTCGCGCATCATCACATTGGTAAAGGCATTCATTTTCTCCGGACGATGCAGCGTGATCGTTGCGATGCCGTCGGCAACATTATACAGGATCTGGGTGAAGTCGGTCATTGCCTCAACGCGGCGACATACGGATTGCACCGTCGACGCGGACATCTTCACCGTTGAAATAGCCGCATTCGATCATCGTCAACGCGACCATCGCATATTCTTCCGGGTTGCCTAGGCGTTTGGGGAAGGGCACCGACGCGGCAAGCGCTTCCTTCACCTGCGGCGGCGCGCCATTCATCAATGGCGTGTTGAATATACCCGGCAGGATCGTGTTGACGCGGATGCCCTCGCTCATCAGGTCGCGAGCGATGGGCAGGGTCATGCCAACTACGCCACCTTTCGATGCCGAATAAGCCGCCTGACCCATCTGGCCATCTTCTGCCGCGACTGAAGCGGTGTTGACCATCGCCCCGCGTTCGCCATCTTCCATGGGCTCAAGCGTCAGCATGCCAGCCGCCGACTTGGCGATACAGCGGAAGGTGCCGACGAGGTTGATCTGGATGATGCGGTTGAATGCATCGAGCGGGAAATGCTTGATCGAGCCATCTTCTTTCGAACGGCTAGCGGTCTTGATTGCGTTGCCGGTTCCAGCGCAGTTCACAAGGATACGTTCCTGCCCATGCGCGGCGCGTGCCTTTGCAAAACCTGCATCGACGCTATCGTCGTCGGTGACGTTGACCTCGCAGAAAATACCGCCAATCTCAGCCGCAACCGCTTCGCCCTTTTCGGCTTGCAGGTCGAACAAGGCGACCTTTACGCCCTTGGCAGCCAATGCTCGCGCAGTTGCTTCGCCAAGGCCAGATGCACCGCCGGTGACGACAGCTGCGATAGAGGAATCCAGTTTCATGTCTTGTCCTTAATATTGGAATTGGGAGCGTTCAAACGCGCTCGATAATCGTCACGTTGGCCTGTCCGCCGCCTTCGCACATTGTCTGCAGCCCGTATTTGCCGCCGCGTGCTTCGAGTGCGTTGAGCAATGTCGCCATCAACTTCGTGCCCGACGCGCCAAGCGGGTGGCCCAAGGCAATCGCGCCGCCGTGCACGTTGATCTTGGACCGGTCGCCGCCGACATGCTTAAGCCAAGCCAAAGGTACCGGCGCGAAGGCTTCGTTTACTTCGTACAGGTCGATATCCCCTATCTTCATGCCCGAACGCTGAAATGCGCGGTCGGTTGCGAACAAGGGTTCCTCTAGCATGATGACGGGGTCGCCAGCAGTCACGGTCAGGTTCACAATCCGCGCGCGCGGAGTGAGGCCGTGTTCCTTGAGCGCCCTTTCCGAAACGATCAGGACCGCCGATGAGCCGTCGCAAATCTGGCTGGCATTGGCGGCCGTAATCGAGCCACCTTCCTGCAGTAATTTGACGCCCGACAGGCTCTCAAAGGTCGCATCATACCGGATGCCTTCGTCGCTGTCGTGGATGATATGGCCCTCAGGAGTCTCAACTTCGACGCCGACGATTTCATTTGCAAACAAGCCGCCTTGAGTGGCCGCAATCGCCTTCTGGTGGGATTCAAGCGCGAACTGGTCGAGGTCTTCGCGGCTGAAGCCGTGCTTCTTCACGAGCATTTCAGCGCCCATGAACTGGCTGAACATGATGCCCGGATAGGCTTCCTCCAGACGCGGGCTCTTATATGTACCGAGGCCTTCTTTCTTGAACAGCATCGAGGTCGAACCCATCGGCACGCGAGTCATGCTCTCGATTCCCGCCGCAAGAACGATGTCCTGAGTGCCCGACATAACGCCTTGCGCCGCGAACATCATCGATTGCTGAGACGATCCGCATTGCCGGTCTATGCTGACCGAGGGAATCGAGTTGGGCAGTTTGGACGCCAGAACGATATTGCGGCCGACATCGCCCGCCTGCTCGCCTCCCATCATGACGCATCCCATGATGACGTCTTCAATCGCTGCGGGATCGAAATCATTGCGGTCGGCGATGGCATCAAGGACGGCTGCGCCCAGATCAACGGGATGCACCCCAGCCAGCTTGCCGCCGCGACGGCCTCCTGCGGTACGCACCGCGTCGACGATATAGGCATCTGCCATTTTTGTTCTCCTGAATATCGAAATTTAATCGTACGATTAAACTTTGAAGGTGGAGAGTCAAGGGCAACTTCCCCTCTCCCGACGGGAGAGGGGCTTTAGCTTAAGCCGCCTCGCGCGCGATCGTGATCACCTGCGGATAGGTGAATTCGAGCAAGCCTTCTTCGCCCAGTTCAGCGCCAAAGCCCGACTGCTTGTGTCCGGCAAATGGCGCATTCGGTGCCAAGTGCATCGATTCATTGATCCAGACGGTGCCGGTTTCGAGCTGCTCGGCGATTTCAACTGCACCTTCGGGATTGCTCGTCCATATCGAACCGGCAAGGCCGTAATCCGACGCGTTTGCGCGGCTGATAACTTCATCAACGGTCGAGAATTTCATCAGCGGCATGACCGGGCCGAACTGCTCTTCAGCCACAATCCGCGCATCTTCGGGCGGATTATCGAGCACCGTTACCGGCACAAAATAGCCGGGGATCGATGGATCATGATCACCGCCGACAAGGAATTTATAGCCCTTGTCCTTGGCATCCGCGATCAGCTCAAGCACGCGATTATATTGCTGCTTGTTCTGGATTGGCCCAATCGCGGTTCCCTGTTCGGCGCCGTCGCCGACCTTCACTGCGCCCGCATAAGCGGCAATCGCGGCTGACAATTCGTCATAGATATCTTCGTGGATGTAAATGCGTTTGGCCGCGATGCAGACCTGGCCCGCATTGTAGAAGCTTGCCCAGAACAGCTTTTCGGCGACCTTGGAGACATCGGCATCAGGCAACACGATCGCTGCGTCATTGCCGCCCAGTTCAAGCGTGATCCGCTTCAGGTCCTTCGACGCCGATTCCATCACGCGTTTGCCGGTCGCGGTCGATCCTGTGAAGGTGATCTTGTCGATGTCCGGATGCCCGGTGAGCATTGGCCCTAATGCATCGCCGCCGGTAATGACATTCAGCACGCCAGGCGGAAATACGCCCGCAATTAGTTCGGCCATGCGCAAAGTCGCGAGCGGAGTGAACGGCGAAGGCTTGAGCACCATCGTGCAGCCCGAGAGTAAAGCAGGCACGATTTTCTGCACAGCCATCAGCACTGGGAAGTTCCACGGCACGATGCCGCCGACCACACCAACGGGAACGCGGCGGGTGCGGCTGAGGCGTTTGTCGCTATCTTCGCTGATTGTTTCTTCCAGACTGAGCGTCGAAAGCGCGCGGCTCATGCCGACGCATCCCGCGATTTCGCTGCCAGCCTGCATATGTGGTTTGCCTTGTTCCGACGTCAGCAAGCGCATCAGCTCATCGCTGTTCGCCTTGATCGCATCGGCCATTTTGGCAAAACAGGCACGGCGTTCTTCAACGCTGGTTTTCTTCCATTTCGGGAAAGCCGCACGCGCGGCGGCAACTGCGGCGTCGAGTTCAGCCTGGCCGCAATCGGGCACCTGGCCGATGACTTGTTCGGTCGCCGGATTGACGACATCGATCCAATTGTCGCCCGCGACAAGTTCGCCGTTGATCAGATTCTTGTATTGCGTTGTCATCCTAATTCTCCTTGTGAGTCTTTAGACATCATAGCCTAGGCTTTGTGTTTCGCCCAATATTCATCGCGCAGAAGGCGTTTGTAGAGCTTGCCGGTGTCATGACGTGGCAACTCGTCGCGGAAATCGATACGGCGCGGGATTTTAACGCCCGACAGCTTTTCGCGCGCATATGCGGTGAGCTCGTCACGCAGTGCCTCGCCAGCATCAGCCATGTCGAGCGGCTGCACGACGGCAATCACTTCTTCGCCCATCTCATCGTGAGGCCCTCCAATTACTGCGACATCGCGCACTTTGGGATGCGTGACCAGATGGTTTTCGATCTCCTGCGGATAGATGTTCACTCCGCCCGAAATGATCATGAAACTCTTGCGGTCGGTAAGGTAGAGATAGCCCTCATCGTCCAATCGCCCGACATCGCCCAAAGTGGTCCAGCCATGCTTGTTGGTGGCACTTTTGGTTTTTTCGGGGTCGTTATGGTAGCTGAAGCTAGCGGCACTTTCGAAAAACACCGTGCCTTCCTGCCCAACCGGAACATCGTCGCCATTCTCGTCGCAGATATGCATGACGGCGTTGAGCGGCCGCCCGACCGAGCCTTTGTGGGTTAGCCATTCTTCGCTCGAAATGAAGGTAATCCCTTGGCCTTCGGTCCCGGCATAATATTCACGCAGAACTGGCCCCCACCATGCGATCATCGCTTCCTTGATCGGCACCGGGCAGGGTGCTGCGGCATGAACGGCGGTTTCTAGGGTCGTCACATCATATTTGTTGCGGACGTCTTGGGGTAATTTCAGCATCCGCGCGAAATGCGTGGGCACCCACTGGCTGGCGGTGATCTTGTATTTTTCGATCGCAGCCAAGGCGGCTTCGGGATCGAATTTCTCCATAACTACCACGGTGCCGCCCAGGCGGTGAACGGCGATGCACCAACGCAAAGGTGCTGCGTGATAGAGCGGCGCAGGCGAGAGATAGATGCTGTTGCCGGAAAATTTGAACGCCATCATCGCGAGGCCCGATAGCGCGTTTGCTCCGGCGATGTCTGGATCCTCGGGCAGCGGAAAGCGGACGCCTTTTGGTTGGCCAGTTGTGCCCGAACTGTAGAGCATATCGGTGCCTGCGCGCTGGTCAGCGATGGGTGTGACCGGCATTTGCGCAACCGCGGCTTCGTAAGACTCCCAACCGGCATGTTCACCGCCAAGGATATACCGCTTCACCGGACTTTGAAGCTGGTCGAGCGTCGCGCCTAAATAAGGTGATGCGAACAGCGCCTTCGATCCGCTGTCGTTCAGGATATAATCCATCTCGGGTGCTGTCAGCCGGCAACTGATTGCGACGTAAATCAACCCGGCTCGCTGCGCGCCCCACACGAGGTCGAAAAACTCTGCGCGGTTTTCGAGGCAGAAGGCAACGGTGTCGCCTTGTTCGAGCCCTAGTGAGCGGAACAGATGCGCGCTTTGGTTCGAGCGCTCGTCGAGTTGCTTGTACGTCACGACTTCGCCCGAACCCGCCATGATGACTGCGGGCTTGTCGGGGTTCGCGGCGGCGTGGACGACGGGGTGGCCCATTATTCGCCCAGCCAGTTAGGTTTGCGTTTCTCGGCAAAGGCCATCGCGCCTTCGCGGCTGTCTTTCGAAGTGAAAACCGGCGCGCAGATTTCGTTCTGCTTCTTCCACATTTCGGCCGAGGTCCAGTCTGGGCGCTCGTTTATCACACGCTTGGTGGCGATCAGCGCCAGCGGGCCATTCGCCGCGACCTTCGCTGCGAGTTCGAGCGCGGTATCGATGGCGGCGCCGTTTGTCACGCGGTTGACGAAGCCCATTTCATAGGCGCGCTGGGCCGAGATGAAATCGCCGGTCAGCGCGAGCTCCATTGCCATCCGCTTGCCTATGATCGACGGCAAGGTAAGCAAACCCCCCGCAGCCGCGACCAGGCCGCGCTTGACCTCGGGAATACCGAACTGCGCCTTGTCGTTCGCCACGAGAAGGTCGCAGGCTATGGCGATCTCCATTCCGCCGGCGAGCGCATAGCCTTCGACGGCACCGATCAGCGGCTTGGCCGGCGGCGATTCGATGAACCCGGCAAAGCCCTTGCCCTTTATGCTGGGCAATTCGCCGCGTAGGAATGCTTTCAAATCCATGCCCGAACAGAAGGTGCCGCCTGCGCCAGTAATGATGCCAGCGTTCAGACTCTTATCGCTATCGAGCAGCTCCATCGCAGCCGCGATGCCCTGAGCTACCGCCTGATTGACGGCGTTCTTGGCTTCGGGGCGGTTGATCGTGATTATCAGCACGCCGTCCTGCGCTTGCGTCAGCACTTCACTCATTTTGTCACTCTCCAATAACGCTGGCGGAGCTCTTTAGCGGCCCTTGGGCAATCCCAGCACATGCTCACCGATGATATTCTTCTGGATCTGGCTGGTGCCACCTCCGATGGTGGCGGAGAAGCTGTTGAGGTAGGCGCGGTGCCAGTAACCGTCGTCCACGGCATTTTCGTCGCCAACATAATAGCCTGCGCGCGCGCCCTGAAATTGCAGGCTGAATTCGGTGAGTTCTCGGACCAATTCCGTGCGCGCCAGCTTGTTCATCAGCGCCAGCCCCATCGGCCGGTCGCTGGTCAGCGGAGCCATCCGGCGGCGCTGGTTGTTCAGATTGAGCGCCTGAATCTCGATCATATAATCGACCAGCCTGTCGCGCATCACCGGATCGTCGAGCACCGGCTTGCCGCCGCGTTTGGCGGTGCGCGCCATGTCAACGACGCTCATCACGTCCATTTCCTTGACGAAATAGCCCCCGACCGGATTGACCTTCGCGCCGCGCTCATATTCGAGCGTTTTCATCGCGACCATCCAGCCCTGCCCTTCTTCGCCAACCAATCCGCTCGCAGGTATCCGCGCATCGGTGAAGAAGCATTGGGTGAAGCCGTATTCGCCGGTGAGTTTTTTGAGGCGGCGGGTTTCGACGCCAGGAATTTTCATCGGCGCGAGGAAGAATGAAAGCCCCGCATATTTGCTCGGCCCATCATTTGACGTCCGTGCGAGCAGGATCATATAATCGGCCCGGTCGCCCAACGACGTCCAGATTTTCGAGCCGTTGACGACATATTCGTCGCCGTCGCGCACCGCCTTGGTCTGCGCGCTGCCAAGGTCAGAGCCATGCTCTGGCTCGGAAAAACCCTGGCACCAGATTTCTTCGGCAGTCAGCATCGGCTTGATATACCGGCGCTTGTCTTCCTCGCGCCCAATGTCGAGTAGCAAAGGCCCGGTCCAGCCATTGCCGATGGCGTTGATCATGATCGGCGCGTCGTGCGCCTTCATGATTCGGGTCGCAATCCGTTGATATTCGGGATCCATCCCGTAACCGCCATATTCGGTCGGCCATGACATACCGAAATAGCCTGCCTCGTAAACCTTGCGCTGCCAATCGCGGAGGAAATCGAACTGCTGGTCGGTGGATACTTCCATAAAGGTCAGCGGCAACATGAAGCCGGGATCGCGTACCGAATTTACGGTAAACCACGCATCGCACTGCTTTTCGAAATCGGCTAATTCTTGGGGGCTCGGTTTGCTCATCGCTGATTCCTCTCTCGCCATTTAATTGCGCGATTAAAGAGGCGATTGCAAGGGTGAGAACGGGAATTTATTGAACAAGCCCGCTCGGCACTTTATTAAAAGGCAAGCGTAGTTGCGCGTTGCCGTTGAAGCCTATGAAATATCAGGAACGGCCTATTTGCGCAACGCACTGCTCGCAAGCGCGATCGGGCGTCAATCGGAGCAAGCGGCGAGCCGACGCAATTTCTTTACTCATCGGCCCTGTGCGCGCCACCTTCTTACAACCCGCTCCAGTATCTCGGCCTCGCCGCCGGTTTCCTGCCATAGCTGGCTGAACGACGGGTCTTCGGAAGCCGGGCGTTTTTCTTCTTCCAGATTGTCAAGCGCGACACGGATTGGGATGCTCACACCCTCGCCGCAGATGATGCATTCGCGGTTACGCAGGGCAGGGATGGAATCGAGAAACCCGCGCGCACCTTCGGGCATTGCAGCGCGGACGAAGGCCTGGTCGCGGTCGTTGTTCAAACGCATCGAAATGATCGTGCCGCACTGCGACAGTACACCTTCGGCCAGATCGGACGGACGCTGGGTAATCAGGCCAAGCGACACGCCATATTTACGGCCTTCCTTGGCGATCCGTTCGAGAACCGATCGCACCGCACTGTCTTTCGACACGCGGTCCGACGGGATGTAACGGTGCGCTTCCTCGCAAACCAGCAATATCGGACGCTGCGGTTCGTTGCGGGACCAGATGGCATAGTCGAAGACGAGGCGCGACAGAACCGCGACCACAGTCGAGGTAATGTCCGACGGCACGCCCGACACGTCGATGATTGAAATGGGCTTGCCACCCGATGGCAGGCGGAAAATCTTGCCGACAAACTCTGCCATCGTGTCGCCGACCAGCATCCCTGAAAACATGAAATTATAGCGTGGGTCGGCCTTCAATTCGTCGATCTTGCCTTTCAGACGCATGAACGGCGCGCTGTTCGTTGCCTTGTCGAGCTTGCCCATCTCGGTCTGGATTATGTTCGTCAGGTCGGACAGAAGATACGGGATCGGCGCATCGACGGTCAGCTTGCCGATGCTTTCGGCGATGCGGTTTTTAGACCGTGCCTGCAGAAGGCAGCGCGCGAGAATGTCGCTATCAATCTGCTTGTCGTCGCCGTTGGAGGTAACGAACACTTCGACATGCTCTGCAAAGTTCATCATCCAATAGGGCATGTTGAGGTTGTTGACATCGAACAATGCACCATTGGTTTTGAACGCGGCGGAATATTCGCCGTGCGGGTCGATCATCACGATATGGCCTTCGGGCGCGATGTCGCATATCTTGTGCAAGATGAGCGCGGCGCTGGTCGATTTACCCGTACCGGTCGAACCCAAAAGCGCGAAATGCTTGCCAAGCATCGCATCGACATAAAGCGCTCCGCGTATGTCCTTAGTCGGAAACACTGTGCCAATTTCGACATGCGCACGGCTATCTGCGGCATAGACTTGCTTCATGTCCGGGCTGGAGACGGCGTAAACTTCACTGCCCGGAACCGGGTAACGCGTCACACCGCGACGGAAATTGTAGATTTTCCCGGTGAGCCTTTCTTCATCGCCTTCACCAAGAAAGTCGACCGCCGCCATGATTGTGCCGGGTTCGCGCTCATGCAGTTTTTGCGTGCGGATGCTGGCGAGCAGCCAGGTATTGCCAACGCGGATCTTGATTTGGCTACCGACCTGACCCGCCATAGCGATGCTCGGGTCGCTATGCGCCATCAGTTCATTAAGTACCGCGGCATCCAAGGTCACCTGCGAGCCGGAACCTGCAATTTCCATCACAAAGCCGATATGGTGCAAGCCGCCGCTCGTGACCGGCGCAGGCGCGAAAGGCGCGGGTTGGGGGTCGCGGTAGCCAGGCGTGATAGGCACTTGCGTCAACGAAGCAGGCGACCCGCCGCCTTCAGCCGGTTGGCCAGAGGAAAACTGGTGATTTCCCGAGATATCCATAAACCCCATTGCCCCTTTAATTTGAACAACAGGGGATAAAGCGGACAGGTAAAGAATTATTTACTATCGCGCCGGGGCTAAAACCGTTGAAATATATAGCCGGCAAACCAGCCGAGCAGCAGCGACACCAGCACCGCCATAGTCCCGTAAAATAGCGAATAATCGCGCGCTAATATCGTAATCAGTTGTTCAAAGCCGGTCTTGCGGACACGGACCTCAACCTTGTCGTCGGCGACAATCACACGACCGTCTCGGATGAGCAGTGTTTCGGCAACATAAGTTCCGACAGGTACGCTGGACGGGATATTCAGCCGGGCGCGGTACAGCACCTGATCAGTAATCTCTACGCTGCCCGCTTCTTCGCGGAATAGTCCGCCGCGTCGCTGCAGATCAACCAGACCGCTGCTGAACCGGCGCTGCTCCTTGGCATCGACCTCTCCGCTCGGCGATAATTGCAATTTGTCGAGTCCCAGTTCGTAGATTGCCGCGGTCTTATCATCGACGATTTGGTCCAGCGGCCGCGATGATGCGATGGCATAATATGCGGGAACCGAACGAAAATCACTGCTGTCGGCATTGATCCAGATTCCTGCGATCTTCTGCTTTTCGCGCAAGGTAATAGGACTCGTGGGCCCGCGCAGCACGACAGCGACATCGATCTGGCCCTCGGGCGCGACACCGCGCGGGTAGATGATCGCCCCAAAAAGTAACAATTCGGCACCGGTAAAGCCCGACTGGATATCTATCTGCCGCTGCGAGACGTCGGGCACCAGCTTAGGAACGCTTTGTGCCGACGCCGCAATCGGCATCAACAGCAATAGCAGCGCGATCAAGCGCATCATAGCGCCTGCACCGTATATATCTCGTCTGGCCGCCAGCCAAGGCCAAGCGCCATGCGGATCGCAACCAGCAGAACGATGATGGCCAGCAACAGCCGCAAATTTTCAGGCCGCATGCGCTGGGCCAAACGCGCACCGATTTGCGCCCCGATGACGCTGCCGATCAGCAGGAATACCGCGAGCACGATATCGACCGCTTTGGTGGTCAGGCTGTGCATCATTGTTGCGGTCATGGTGACGAACAATATCTGGAATAAGGATGTGCCGACGACGACCTGCGCACCCATGCCGAGCAGATAAAGCATCGCTGGCACCATGATGAACCCACCGCCGACACCCAGCAGCATCGTCATGATGCCGGTAATGAAACCCAAAATGAGGGGCGCGAGCGGCGAGATATACAGGCCCGAACGGTAAAAACGCCATCGCATCGGCAGGTTGGCAACAAGCGGATGGTGGCGGCGTTTAGCGGCCGGTACCGGTCGTCCCGCGCGTACCGCAAGCACGCTAGCCAGGCTTTCCTTGGCCATCAGCCCGCCTATGCTGCCGAGCATCAGGACATAAAGAATGTTGATGACGGTATCGATCTGGCCCAGTGCTTCCAATATTTCGAATATTGCAGCGCCCGCAGCTGTCCCAAACATGCCGCCGACGACCAGTACCGCGCCCATCTGAAAATCGACGCCGCCGCGTTTCATATGGGCGAATACACCCGATACGCTGGCCCCGGTCACCTGCGTTGAGGCAGATGCCGCCGCCACCGTCGGTGGTATTCCGTAGAAAATAAGCAAGGGCGTTGTCAAAAAGCCGCCGCCCACTCCGAACATTCCCGACAACATGCCCACCGCCCCGCCGAGCAGGATGATGACCAAGGCATTGACCGACAAATTGGCGATGGGAAGGTAAATATCCATATGGGCGCGGCGACCCTAACCCGTTTCGGAGTCGGGATAAAGGCTGTGTCTTAGAAACTCGTCGACATGGTCAGCGCAGGGCCTCTGGCCGGGCGGGCATCACCGGCCACACGCCAGCGCCAATCGGCGACGCCGCGCCGATCGCCTCGCGAACGACCATCGTCTTGCCATGTACTTCGGCGAATTCGTCACAATAATGCCCGCTTATCCAGCGTGAACCGTTCGTTCGAACGGGGATGACGGGCAATTGAACGCCGCGCCCGCTTGCCATCCCAGCTACCGCCCTCCATAGACAAACATCATGGAAGAACACGGTAAACAGGGCAGCGGCGGCTCAGCGCTGCGGAAGTTTCTATCCAGCGAAGCAGCCGGTGGAATATTGTTAATGGCAGCCGCAGCGCTTGCTATGATCATAGCCAATTCGCCGCTTGGACACGGCTATCATGACTTGCTGCATAGCGCGGTCAGCCCTGCCCTGACCGATAAGCTGGGCCCGATGACTGCTCATCTGTGGATCAACGACGGGCTGATGGCCGTATTTTTTCTCTATGTCGGGCTGGAGATTAAGCGTGAGCTGGTCGACGGGCGGCTATCGACGTGGGGGCAAAGGCGCCTGCCAGTGGTCGCTGCAATCGGCGGCATGGCGGTGCCCGCCGCCATCTATCTGGCTTTTGCCGGAGGGGATCCAGCACTCAGCAATGGTTGGGCGATCCCGGCCGCAACCGACATCGCTTTTGCAATGGGTGTGCTTGCGCTGCTTGGCAGCCGCGCGCCGACCTCGCTGAAGTTATTCCTTGTCACCGTTGCCATCGTCGATGACATGGGGGCAGTCGCGATCATTGCCTTTTTCTACACCGCTGGTCTCGACATAACCGCACTGGCATTCGCAGCTGCGATTCTTGGCGGTATGATGATTATGAACCGGACGGGTGTTCGGTCGATACCCCTCTATCTGATCGGCTTTGGTCTGTTGTGGTACGCGGTATTGCTATCCGGGGTGCATGCGACAATCGCTGGCGTTTTGGCGGCGTTCGCGGTGCCGATCATCCGCACACCAGGTGCGCCCGACAGCCCGGATTCGCCACTGCACAAATTGGAACATGCGCTCGCCACGCCGGTCGCCTTTTTCATTGTGCCTTTGTTCGGCTTCGCCAATGCTGGGGTCGACGTTGCGGGAATCACGATCGATGAAATGCTCGCGCCGATGCCGATGGGCATCGCTGCTGGACTGTTCATCGGCAAGCAGATCGGCATATTCGGTGTAGTCTGGCTGGCGGTAAAGACTGGTTTCGCTAGCAAACCGCGCGGAGCCACCTGGCTGCAGATTTACGCAGTCGCAATCCTGTGTGGGATCGGCTTCACTATGAGCCTGTTCATCGGCGGACTTGCATTCCCGACTATCGAGTTGATTGACGAGGCCAAGCTTGGAACGCTAGCCGGCTCAATACTGGCGGCGCTGGTTGGATATAGCCTTTTGAGGGTGGCACCTCTGGACAAAAACCATGCGCGCGAGGAGGCTGAACAGGAGCAGGAGATTGCGCGCGATGGCGATATTGCAGATCTATGCGATGAGGTCGAAGTTAAGGCGTGATTGCATTGGCTGATGCCGCAAGTCGGAGAGAAAGAATGACAAGAAAAATCTTGGGCGCGCTGCTTGCGACCGCTGCGGTGTGCGCGTGTACGACTACTGAGCCAGCTTCGCCAAGGGCAACGCCAGCGCAATCCACACAAACAGCCGCCAAGTTGCCAGAAATCGTCGACGGCTATTTACGGCTTACCCTAGAGGCAGGCACGCATGAGGCTGAGTGGGTAGATGCTTATTATGGCCCTGCGGAAACGAAGGCATCGGCCGACGCGAATCCGCGAAGCATTGCTGCGTTACTGACGGATGCAAAGGCAATGATAGCCAGCCTCGATCAATCGAATTTCGCGCCTACCGATATGCGCCGTGCCAAGGCTTTACGCGGAATGCTGATCGCCGCCGAAACGCGGTTGCAGATGCTGCAAGGGCGTAAGTTCAGTTTTGCCAATGAGGCCAAAGGGCAATTTGCGACTGTGCCTGAACTTAAGCCTTTGTCGGATTATGACTCGGTGCTGGCGCGTCTTGAAGCGCTTATACCCGGCATCGGTCCGCTCGAGGCCCGTGTCGATGCGTTCAACGAACGTTTCACAATTCCAAAAGACCGCCTGCAGATCGTTTTCGATGCCGCAATTGCCGAGTGCAAACGGCGAACGGCTGCATACATAAAGTTGCCGGAAGGCGAAAACTTCACGATGGAGTTCGTCACCGGCAAGCCGTGGTCTGGCTATAACTATTACAAGGGCAATTACAAAAGCCTGATCCAGATCAACACCGACTTGCCAATCCGTATCAGCCGCGCGGTCGATCTTGGATGTCATGAGGGCTATCCCGGTCATCATGTCCTGAACCTGCTGGTCGAAAGCAAGTTGGCGAGGGGCCAGGATTGGAAGGAATATGAGGTCAACCCGCTCTACAGCCCGACCAGCGTGTTGTCCGAAGGCAGCGCCAATTACGGCATAGACCTGGCCTTTCCCGGACCCGAGCGGCTAAAGTTTGAACGCGATGTGCTGTACCCGCTGGCCGGCCTTGATCCTAAGACGGCGGAGGCCTATTGGAACATGCAGCAAATGACCGAAGCGCTCTCGGGTGCGCGGCTGACGATCGCGAAAATGTATCTCGATGGCGAAGTGACCAGGTCGCAGGCGCTCGAACTGACCCAGAAATATCTGCTGCTCTCGCCAGCCCGCGCCGAGCAATCGGTTGGTTTCACCGACCATTATCGCAGCTATGTAATCAATTACGGCTGGGGCAAGGATTTGGTCCGGAACTATATCGAGCGCGGCAAGCCGGACGCAAAAACGCGTTGGACCCGAATGGAAAAGATATTGAGCGAGCCGACCTTGCCTTCTGATTTGCTGCCTTAAGCAACATGCTCGCGAAACCAAGTCGTCAGCTCTTCGTCGGACAACTCACCCGCGGCGAGGGCAATGACTGTTTGGGTTGCGTCCTGTCGGTCGAAGGTCAGCACTTGGCCATTCAACCCCAGAAATAGTTGCGCCAACACCCACGCTGTGCGTGTGTTGCCGTCGGCAAAGTGGTTTCTGGCCACATCATATGCATAAGCAGCTGCCAGTGCAGCAGGATCTTCCGTTCCATAACTCCACTGGTTAATGGGCCGCGCCAATGCAGAAGCGAGCAAGTGCGAATCGCGGACCCCAGAAATCCCACCATGTGCGGCGAGTTGCCGGTCATGAATTGATAGTGCGACTCGGCTATCGAGCCAGCGCGGCTCTCAGCGAATTTCAGTTGGTATTAGAGGAGCTTATTGCGCAAGTGTGCGCAAGATGTCGCGATCCTCGCGCATTATCGTTTCAGCAATAGCCATCTTAGCTTCGAACCCCGGATTGGACGGCGTCAGATGAAATCCATCGGCAGTTTCCGTCAGATCCAAATCGTCACCAAGCGACACACGCAATTAGGAGAGAATCTACTTAGGCAGAATCATGCCCGCACTGTTCTCGACCTTGATGACTTTTAGCGGCTTGTTCATACACATGTTATCACAGGCTAAGCTTTGTTGGACAAGTCAGTCAACCTGACCCTTACCGATTGGGAGATCAAATTCGCCGTGCCGAATATCGTCATAAAGCTGATATCGGTCGCGTCGCGGCCCACGGCTATGCGGACGAGATTTTCCTCAGGCGCCAGCCGGGTCGCGTCCACCAAATGCCAGCGGCCGTCCAGATAGACCTCAACAACCGCGTGGAAATCGGGAGGGTCGATGCCGAGGCCATAAGCCGATACCATGCGGGCTGGCACATCGGCGGCGCGGGCAAAAGCGATCAGCAGATGCGCGAAGTCTCGGCACACGCCGCGGTGCGAAATGAAGGTATCGGTTGCGGTCGATCCTGTGCCTGAAAAACCCGGCGCATATTCGATATTGCCATAGATCCAATCCGCCATCTGTAGTATCTGGTCGCCTTTGGTGGGGCCATCAAAGCGCGTGGCGACAAAATTCTCGTGCTTGTCCGACGGACAATATCGGCTTGGCATAAGATACTGGATATAGGCAGGCGGCAGGTCGGCATGCGGTACCACCCCGAGACCAGCGATATTGGTTGGTGCGCGGTCAATCGCGGCAGTGGCGGTATATGTGATGTCTATCCGCCCTGTCGCATGCAGCCAGGTCCGCCGTCCAAGGCCGTCCATACCTTCAATCGTCGTCAACGGAGAGCAGTCGCCCTTGACCTTCAACAGGTCGGTGAGGAGCTGTTGGTCCGCCATGTTGGGAATAGCCTCCACCGCGAGCAGCACGTCGGCCGCCTGTGGCAGATGGTAATTAAGCGTAGCGGTAATATCGACGGTCGTCAGGGAGGAGTTCATGCGCCGCCCTTCGGGCATTTGCGGGAGTCGCGCAAGCTTTGTCCTGCGCGTTGTTTATCAGGGAATCAAGAACCTAACCGTGTTGCGATAATAAGAAGCGAGCGGCTCTCCTCCGGCATCCAGAGCAGGGTCGAACCGTGCCCGGCGCATGACCGATTTGCATACCGCATCGTCAAATTCTTTGGGCCGCGTCGTGGATTGGATATGGCACGCGCTAGGCACTCCATCGGAGCCCACGCTCAACCGAAATTCCACGATTGCGGGCTGTCCCGATGCCAGCATATCGAGGGGGTAATCTGACGACACCACCCATTTGCTCGGCGATTGCCGGGGCTTTAACTTACGTGTCAGCGCTTTGTGCTTTTCGGTGTCGATGCCCCACGTGGTCATCAAGTTATCGATGCATTTATCTAGCGCAACAAAGGGCCCGCGCATCGATCCGGTTTCCAGTGTGACGGTTCGGCGAACAGGTTTGCCGATGGTTAGATATCGAATCGCCTTTTGCCGTGATTCGCTGATTGGTGCGAAATCAATCGGCTCATCATCATCGCTTTTTGTAGCTGCGGCAAATTCGGAAGCTGTGGCTGGGGCAACGCGCATACGGCCAGCAAAAATGAGTGCAGGCAGCTTGCCCAAATTGCCGCTAAAATAAAATATTTTTTGTTCGGCTTCGGTTGGACCGAACCGCAGCGACGCATCGCCCTTTTCAACAAAAGTCTTTACTGGTTTCCCCGCCAGCGTCAGGCGAAAATATTCGGTCGGTCCATAACGGTCAAAGAATGCATAGGTCAGTTCCTCACCTTGGCCAAACTGACGTCCAAGACGGCAGCGGTCGTCTGCATAATCGACATGCCACGCCGAAGATGGCTTCAATACCAGCGGTCCTTTGGCGGACTGGGCAATCGCTGGGGTTGCCGTCGCGATCATCGCGAGGGCTGCAATGGTTTTCGTGTTCATCACAAAGACTTAAATATGCTTTTGCTTTTGCGCAAGAAAAACGGCGGCCATTGCTGACCGCCGTTCTTTAAATGTCAGCATGAATGCATTTAGAGCTTGCTCACCAGATCCGGAACCACCGTGAACAAATCACCGACCAGACCGATATCCGCCACCTGGAAGATCGGCGCGTCCTCATCCTTGTTGATGGCGACGATGATCTTTGAGTCCTTCATGCCTGCGAGATGCTGGATCGCGCCGATCTTGCCGGTTTGGCCGACCTGATAGTCGTTGGGGACATAGCCTGCGTCGACCGCCGCGCGTGATGCACCGACGCCCGCACCGAGTTTGTCGGCGAGTGGCAGGATAGTTGCCGAAAACGTCTCGGCGTCTTTCAATGCGCGCCCGCCCGATACGATGATCTTGGCAGAGGTGAGCTCAGGACGTTCTTGTTTGGCGATTTCCGCCGACACGAAGCTCGAGATGCCAGCATCGCCGCTGCCCGAGACGGCTTCGATTGTAGCCGATCCGCCGGTTGCATCTGCCTTGGCGAAGGCGGTGCCACGTACGGTGATGACCTTCTTGGCGTCCGACGACTGCACGGTGGCAATCGCGTTGCCTGCGTAGATCGGGCGGGTGAAGGTATCTGCGCTCTCGACACTGAGGATATCCGAGATTTGCATCACGTCGAGCAATGCTGCAACGCGCGGGGCGATGTTCTTGCCGTTCGATGTGGCAGGTGCGAGGAATGCGTCATGCGTGCTCATCAATCCGGCAACAAGTGGCGCGACATTTTCTGCGAGCTGCTGCGCGTAAGCCGCGTCATCGGCAACATGGACCGTGGCAACGCCAGCGACCTTAGCTGCCTGCTCGGCAACCGCTCCGCAGCCCGAGCCTGCGACGAGCAAATGCACTTCGCCAAGCTGCGAGGCAGCGGTGACGACTGCTAATGTCGCGTCCTTCATCGACGTATTGTCATGCTCTACATAAACGAGGGTCTTCATGCGGCCACTCCCATTTCCTTGAGTTTTGCGACCAGCGCATCGACGTCGGCAACCTTGATACCGGCACTGCGCACAGGAGGCTCAACAACTTTCAGCGTATTGAGGCGCGGCGTCACGTCGACGCCGTAATCGGCCGGCGTCTTGGTCGCCATCGGCTTGCTTTTGGCCTTCATGATGTTGGGCAGTGATGCGTAACGCGGCTCGTTGAGGCGAAGGTCGGTGGTGACGATCGCGGGCATTTTCAGCGACAATGTCTGCAACCCGCCATCCACTTCGCGTGCGACATGCACTTCGTCGCCGGATACGGTGACTGTATTGGCAAAGGTGCCCTGCGGACGGCCAGTCAACGCTGCCAGCATCTGGCCGGTCTGGTTGCTGTCATCATCAATCGCTTGCTTGCCCAATATGACAAGGCCGGGCTGTTCTTCGTCCATGATCTTGGCAAGTATTTTGGCAACGCCCAGTGGCTCGACATCTTCGGCCACGACGAGGATCGCGCGGTCAGCGCCCATGGCGAGCGCGGTACGTAAAGTTTCCTGCGCCTTTTCAGGACCAACGGAGACTGCGATGACTTCGGTCGCAACGCCCTTTTCGCGCAAGCGAAGCGCTTCCTCGACCGCGATTTCGTCGAATGGGTTCATGCTCATTTTGACATTGGCCAGATCGACGCCAGTGCCATCGGCTTTTACCCGCGGCTTTACGTTATAATCGATGACCCGCTTTACAGGGACGATGATCTTCATGGTTCAGTCCTCTTCTACCGACTCAGGGCGAGTAGATGCCCGCCAAAGATAATGCGCCTATGCTTGACGTTTACGTGAACGTCAAGCGGTTGATGGTGCGTCATGCTGAACTTGTTTCAGCATCTTAATCATGAGGCAGCGCTGACCTCAATTAAGACCCTGAACGAGTTTAGGGTGACGCGTAAAAACTCAAGCCGCCTTGCGAACTTCGGCGACAATCTTCTCAGCCGCATCGCCCAAGTCATTGGCGGACACAATCGGCAAGCCCGAATTGGCGAGGATATCCTTGCCCTGCTGCACATTGGTGCCTTCGAGTCGAACGACCAAAGGCACCGAAAGGTTCACTTCCTTTGCAGCGGCCACAATACCGTCGGCGATAATATCGCATTTCATGATGCCGCCGAAGATGTTGACGAGAATGCCCTTTACTGCGGGATCTTTCAGGATGATTTTGAACGCCGCAGTTACCTTTTCCTTGCTCGCGCCGCCGCCGACGTCGAGGAAGTTGGCCGGGAATTCGCCATTGAGCTTGATGATATCCATCGTCGCCATGGCAAGCCCTGCGCCATTGACCATGCAGCCGATATTGCCGTCGAGCTTGATGTAAGCGAGGTCGTATTCCGATGCTTCAACCTCGGCGGGGTCCTCCTCGGTCAGGTCGCGCAAGGTCGCCAAATCCTTATGGCGGAACATTGCGTTGCCGTCGAACGCGACCTTGGCATCGAGCACCAGAAGCTCATCGCCATTCGCGCCTTTGCAGACCGCGAGCGGGTTGATTTCGATCTGTTCTGCATCGGTGCCGATGAAAGCGGCGTACAGGCCAGCGAGCACGGTCTGTGCCTGCTTAGCCAAATCGCCAGTCAAGCCCAATGTTGCTGCCACCGAGCGGCCATGATGAGGCATAATGCCAGTTGCGGGGTCGATGGTGATCGTGTGGATCTTTTCAGGCGTGTCATGAGCCACATCTTCGATATTCATCCCGCCTTCGGTCGAGGCGACAACTGCAATCCGGCTGGTCGCGCGGTCGACGAGCAATGCGAGGTAGAATTCCTGTTTAATGTCGGCGCCGTCGGTGATGTAGAGACGGTTGACCTGCTTGCCAGCATCGCCGGTCTGGATGGTGACCAGCGTGTTGCCCAGCATTTCCTTGGCATGTGCTTCAACTTCATCGAGGTTGAACGCCAGACGAACGCCGCCTTTGGCATCGGGTCCCAGTTCCTTGAACTTGCCCTTGCCGCGGCCGCCGGCATGGATTTGCGATTTCACGACATAAAGCGGACCAGGGAGTTGCTTGGCAGCGGCAACCGCTTCTTCAACGCTGAGTGCGGCGATGCCCTTGGGCACAGCGACGCCGAATTTCGCCAGCAGTTCCTTGGCCTGATATTCATGGATATTCATGGGAGATTGCGTCCTTGGTAGGGAAAATTCGCCTTGGGCTTAAGCACAGACAGGCGGTGAATGGAAGGCTCTGCCGACATTTTTCACAACAGATTGAGGCCGACCAATTCGCGCCGTAAACTCTCTGCGTCAGTAAAATGATGAGCAGAAAAGCCGTTCTCGCGGGCGCTCATAACATTGTCATGATTGTCATCGATGAAGATGGCCTCGCCCGGCTGCAGGGCAAAGCGCTCCAGCGCAAGCGCGTAAATGGCGGGGTCGGGCTTCACTAACTTTTCGACACCCGACACGATGATGTCGCCAAAATGATCAAATATCGGCTGGGTGGGGCGAAACATGTCCCAGAATTCTGCGCCGAAGTTGGTGATCGCGAATAACGGCACCCGGCGTTCAGCGAGTTCGCTTACGATCTCAAGCGAACCTTCGACTGGCCCCGGCAGCGTTTCATTGAATCGGGTAACATATGCATCGATCAGCACTGCAAATTGTGGAAATTCCGCGGTGCGTTCCGCCGCCATGTCGGCAAGCGTGCGACCGGCGTCATGCTGGAAATGCCATTGTGGAGTCACGACATGCGTGACGAAATATTCAAGATCTGCCTTATCCTCGATCAACTTGGCGAACAGATGACGCAAATCCCATTCGAACAAGACTTTGCCAACATCAAATACGACCGTGGTTATCATTGTCATCGATCTTACCTCGCAAGCGGACACAAAAAAGCCGCCCACGAATCAGATTCGGAGCGGCGTTTTGTTGGAACCATCTGCCCGCATGAAGCAGGCAAAGCCAATTAACCCTGGCGTGCCTTGAAGCGCGGCTGGGTCTTATTGATGACATAAGTCCGGCCACGGCGGCGAATCACGCGGTTATCGCGGTGACGACCCTTGAGGGACTTGAGAGAATTAACGACTTTCATCGGATTTACCCGTCTTTTTGATGCATAAAGCTTTAATTGAAGGCGCGCTCCTATGGGTGGACCGGTTCAAAGTCAAGCATCTTGGCGCGGTTTTTGCGATTCAATCTCGCTGGTCAGGGCCCATACATGGCTTGCCATCAACGGAGCGAGGCGTAAGGATAGCGTCATGAAAAAATCAATCTATGTTATCAGTGTACTCACCTTGCTCGCTTTGTCGGGCTGCGTCGTTCCAACGGGCCCCGTCGAGGTCACGAGGTTCAACCGCGCGGCTGAAGGCGTGACTTATGGCAATAGTACATACTCGGTCGAGGTCGCAGGTGATTCGGCGGCTGGTCAGGGGTTGGCGGCAACCCCGTATGTCGCAGCCGTCGCGCGCGAAATGCAACGCGTTGGCTATTCCGACAAGCTGGGTGGCGGTTCCGATGTAACCGCCGAAGTTCGCGTCACAACTGCTGATATTTCACCACAGCGCAATCCACTGTCGGTCGGCGTCGGTGGATCGGCGGGTAGCTATGGTTCGGGCGTCGGCCTTGGTATCGGTATCGATCTAAGCGGTCGTTCGAAATGGCAGGTCGAAACGACACTGTCGGTTCGAATCATCCGCCGCAGTGACAATCTTGTGATCTGGGAAGGCAAAGCCGTTCAATCCGCCAAGGCAGGATCGCCCGCGGCCCAGCCCGGCATTGCAGCGTCAAAATTGGCCGAAGCGATGTTTAGGGACTTCCCCGGCGTGTCGGGTGAGACTATCCGCGTGCCATGAGCATACAAGACATTAACTGCGCTTTTGATAGCGGCAACATCATCGTCCATTCCATTAATGGTGCAACCGCAACGCTTGGCATCCGCAAGGACAAGGATTCGGAATTTGCGCAGTGGTTCCATTTCCGCGTTGCCTGCGTGGCGGGTGAAGAAATCACTTTGCGGATTACGGGGCTTGAGGGCAGCGCCTATCCAGGCGGCTGGCCGGACTACAACGCCTGCGTTTCCGAAGACCGCGATTATTGGGGGAGGGCTCCGTCGACCTATGACAAAGGTGAAGACGGCGGCACGCTGACCATTCGTTACACGCCGACCGGCGACCTGTGTTGGTTCGCCTATTTCGCGCCGTACAGCATGGAACGGCATCATGATCTGGTTGCCGATATCGCGGGGCATGAAGGCGTCGACTATCGTTGCCTCGGCCATAGCCTTGAAGGCCAGCCGATTGATTGCCTGGAAATGGGCGAAGGCGATATCCATGTTTGGCTATACGGACGCCAGCATCCTGGCGAAACACAGGCGGAATATTGGATGGAGGGTGCGCTGGCGATGCTCACTGACTCGTCCGATCCGCATGCACGCACCTTGCGCCAGAAATGCCGCCTGCATATCGTGCCTAACTGCAATCCGGATGGCAGCTGCCGCGGACATTTGCGCACCAATTATGCCGGCGTAAACCTGAACCGCGAATGGGCGACACCGACGCTTGAAAAAAGCCCCGAAGTTTTGGCGATCCGAAACGCCATGGACGAAAGCGGCGTTCACTGGGCAATGGATGTCCACGGCGACGAAGCCATTCCCGCCGCCTTCATCGCCGGTTTTCATGGGATACCGTCATGGACCGACGAGCAGGGCGGAAAATATGACGCCTATCTGAAGCGCCTTTCCGACCGCACGCCTGATTTCCAGACAAAGCTTGGCTATGCAATCGCAGGTGCTGGCAAGGCCAACCTGACGATGTCCACCAACCAATTAGCCGAGCGTTTCGGGCCGTCGCATGGCTGTGTGAGTATGACGCTGGAAATGCCATTCAAAGACAATCACGAATTGCCCGATCCAGAACAAGGCTGGTCGCCGGAGCGATGCATGTTGCTGGCGAGGGAGTGCCTAGCGACATTGGCGGAGATGGTCTGAGGGCAGGTGATGCGGATAATTGAAGACGATCTATCCGGCCCTCAAATCCGCGCGCTTCTCGAGGCGCATTTTGCCGGCATGCTGGCGAGCTCGCCACCTGGTAGCTGTCATTTTCTCGACTTCGACGGGCTGAATGCAGCCGATGTGACCTTCTGGTCGGTATGGGATGGTGACAGTCTCGCCGGGTGCGGGGCGCTGAAGGAGCTTTCGCCCGAGTATGGTGAGATCAAGTCGATGCGCACTCATTCCGACCATTTGCGCAAAGGCGTCGGTGCAGTGATGTTGGAGCATATTATCGCGACGGCAAAGGCACGCGGCTATCAGCAGCTAAGCTTAGAGACCGGTTCAACTCCAGATTTCGATGCAGCGCACGGGTTGTATCTCCGTTACGGATTTGAATATTGCCCGCCCTTTGGTGATTATGTCGAAGACCCGTTCAGCCGTTTCATGACCTTGGCGATCTGACCAACTTGCGTTAGGGCGCGGGCAAACATCGAAGGACTATTTATGCCCAAACTCATCCTCATCCGTCACGGCCAGTCGCAGTGGAATCTGGAAAACCGGTTTACCGGCTGGTGGGATGTCGATGTTACCGAGCAGGGCGTGGCCGAAGCAAAGGCCGCCGGGCAGTTGATGAAAGCAAAGGGCATCACCCCCGACATATGCTTCACCAGTGTCCAGAGCCGCGCGATCAAGACGCTTAATCTCGCGCTTGAGGAAATGGGTCGTTTGTGGGTTCCAGTGACCAAAAACTGGCACCTGAACGAACGCCATTATGGCGGGCTGACCGGGCTTGATAAGGCCGAGACGGCTGCCAAACATGGCGAGGCCCAAGTCAAGATCTGGCGCCGCAGTTTTGACATTCCGCCACCGCCACTTGAGGCAGGTTCGCCTTATGACCTGTCGTCCGATCCGCGTTATGCCGGAATTGCGATCCCCAATACCGAAAGCTTGAAGGACACCATCGCTCGCGTGCTGCCTTATTGGGAGAGCGCGATTGTGCCCGAATTGGAGGCGGGCAAAACGGTTCTGATTTCAGCACACGGCAATTCGCTCCGCGCGCTTGTCAAGCATCTGTCGGGTATATCAGACGCTGACATCACTGGTTTGGAAATCCCGACCGGGCAGCCGATTGTGTTTGATCTCGACGCAGAACTGAACGCAGGCGAGCGCTACTATCTGTCGGAACGCTAAATCAGTGGGCTAATGCCCTTGGCCTGCTTGGCCGCATACATCGACCGGTCTGCGCGAAGCAGCAACTCGCTCGGTTTGACACCTGGTTCAAACGGGGCGAAACCTGCGGAAACGCTAGGTTTCAACGTCGCGCCTGCATGGTCGATGCTCAATTTGCCGATGGCCTTGCCAATACGCTCGGCCTTGCCGGCCAATTCGGCCTCGGGGATATTGTCGAGTAATATCGCAAATTCATCGCCACCGACCCGCGCGACGAGGTCGGAACGCCGGACTGCACCCATCAAGGCCTTGGCGATTGCAAGCAGCAATATATCTCCCGCTTGATGGCCAAGACTGTCATTCACGTTTTTCAGATTATCGACATCGACGAACAGCAAGCCATATTCGCCACCATAGCGATGCGCACGCCAGCACCAGCGGTCGAGCTCTTCCATAAAATGGCGCCGGTTAAACAAAGGTGTTAGTGTGTCGCACACAACCAGCCGCTCCAGCTCGGCCACGCGTGCCTTTAGCTGGTTGTTCTCACGCTCCAACGCCGACAATGGTTTTGTCGAACCTAGCGCGGACATAGTGCCCGTTTTCTGATCCAAATTAAATAGTCCCCGATATTTTATGCGACCCGGGGTATCTTTTGTTATTTCCGCCCTCAATCAGAATTCCGGCCGAAAAGCAAGAGTTTACAGTATGACAAGAGCGCAAACGGTTGTGTAACGCAATATCCATTCACAATTGCGGTTCGCGGCTACGGTCGCTAAGGACAGATGCTTCTTAAGGGTCGGGGGACGACAGTTGAGCGAAGCACCGCCGCTAATCGGCATAATCATGGGCAGCCGTTCCGATTGGGAAACGATGCGCGAGGCGTCGGCGACATTGGCCGCGCTTCATATTCCGCACGAATGCAAAGTCGTCTCTGCCCACCGCACGCCCGAACGATTATATGAATATGCCAAAGGCGCGGCCACGCGCGGCCTGCAGTGCATCATCGCAGGTGCGGGCGGCGCAGCGCATTTGCCCGGCATGGCTGCGTCGATGACAAGATTGCCCGTGCTTGGCGTTCCGGTCCAATCGAAAGCGCTGGATGGAATGGATAGCCTGCTCTCAATCGTCCAGATGCCAGCGGGAATTCCGGTCGGTACGCTTGCCATCGGTAAAGCAGGTGCGACCAACGCGGCTTTGCTGGCAGCGGCGATGCTGGCAAATAACGACGCTGGGCTGGCAACGCGGTTGGACGCATGGCGCGCTGCGCAAACCGCATCGGTGGCCGAGACACCCGAATGACCGCAGGCTTATGACTGGAACTTTGGCTCCGGGTTCGACAATCGGAATCATGGGCGGCGGGCAGTTGGGCCGGATGCTTGCGATCGCGGCGGCGCAACTTGGCTATCGCTGCCATATCTACGCGCCAGCCGGGGACAATGTGGCGTGCGATGTTGCGGCGGACGCGACGATAGCGGCATATGATGATCTAGAGGCATTGAAGGCGTTCGCCAAAGCGTGCGACGTCGTCACATTCGAATTTGAAAATGTACCGGTGCTGCCGCTGAAAACCATCGCGCGCGATGTTCCGATCCACCCGCCTATCAAAGCGCTGGAGATTGGTCAGGATCGCGTCGAGGAAAAGGAATTTGTTCGGCAGCTGGGCGGCAAGACCGCGAATTTCGCGGTGGCGCGCAGCGAGATCGAGGTTGAAGACGCTGTTGCCGCCGTCGGCACGCCCGCGATCCTGAAAACAATCCGCATGGGCTATGACGGCAAAGGGCAGGTGCGGGTGACGGACAAGAGCGAGCTTGCCAGTGCGTGGCGCCGGGCGGGCGCGCAGCCGCTGATCGTCGAGGCGATGGTGCAGTTTGACGCCGAATTTTCGGTCATCCTGGTACGCGGTGCAGATGGCGAAATCCGCTATTGGGATAGTTCGCGTAATGCCCACGAGGATGGCATATTGGCGACATCGACCTTGCCAGCCGGGCCGCTGATAGAAAGCCAGCAGGTGGCTGCGCGCAAAATGGCGGCGGCAGTGGCCGGCGCACTTGATTATGTTGGCGTGTTTACCGCCGAGTTTTTTGCCAGCAGCGAAGGTCCCTTGTTCAATGAAATCGCCCCGCGCGTCCACAATAGCGGGCATTGGACGATCGAAGGCGCTGAAACCAGCCAGTTTGAAAATCATATCCGCGCCATTTGCGGGCTGCCCCTGGGAAGCACCGTAATGATTGCCGAACGAGTCGAGATGCAGAATTTGATTGGCAAGGATGGCGAGCGCTATTTGCAGCTGCTGAACGACCCTGCGGCCAATGTGCATCTCTACGGCAAGGCAGAGGCGCGTCCCGGGCGAAAAATAGGCCACGTCACCCGCTTGTATAGATAAATAAAAGTCGGCAAGACGGGAGATATGAATCATCCCGAAATCGTCCTTGTCCTCGCCCGCGCCGCCAATGGAGTTATCGGGAGGGATGGCGGGATGCCTTTCAAGCAAATCACCAAAGGCCGCCCGATGATCATGGGGCGCAAGACGTTCGACAGCCTGCCGGGGTTGCTGGATGGACGGCGGCATATCGTGCTGACCCGCGATACCGAATGGGAAGAAGACGGGGCGGAGGTCGCGCATTCGGTCGAAGAGGCGTTGAAACTCGCTAACGGGCCGCATGTGTGCGTGATCGGCGGAGCAGAAATCTACAAACTGTTCCTGCCGCTTGCCGACCGCATTGAACTGACCGAGATTGCAGCGTCGCCGGAGGGTGACACATCAATGCCAGCGTTTGACAAGGCCGTATGGCAGGAAGCTGCGCGCGAAAGCCACGCGGCGGACGGCAAGGTTCCGGCGCATGATTTCGTGACTTTGGTCCGAAAAGGGGAGTGACATGCGCAAACGTTTTTGGATTCCGCTCGCGCTGATCGGCGCTGCTGCGGTCGGGTTTTTCGGGATAGCGCCGGGCTATGTCGAAGGGTCGATGAACGTCATCGACGGCAAGCCGCTGATCAAGGTGAGCGATGAAGCGGAGGCGCTGCACAAGACGCTGACGATTGTCGATTTGCACAGCGACAGCCTGATGTGGAATCGCGATATCAATGACCGAGCGTCGCGCGGACACATGGACCTGCCGCGATTGCAGGATGGTAATGTCGCGTTGCAGCTCTTCTCTTCAGTGACCAAGACCCCCAAGGGCCAGAATTACGACGGAAACAGTGACGAGACTGATAATATCACCTTGTTGACCGTGGCTCAGTTGCAACCGGTGAAAACGTGGACTTCGCTGGTCGAGCGGTCGCTGTATCACGCCGCAAAGCGCGACGCGGCGATTTCGGGCTCCGGCGGTTTGTTGAAGCCTGTCGATACGGCGGGCCAAATCGATGCGCTTATGCCAGCGCGGCAAAAGTCGCCGCGTCCGATAGGTGCCATGATGACCATCGAAGGCCTGCAAAATCTCGAAGGCAAAGCCGCCAATCTTGACCGGCTATACGATGCCGGGTTCCGCATGGCGGGCCTCACCCACTTCTTTGACAATGAGCTTGGCGGGTCGATGCACGGGCTGAAGAAAGGCGGGCTCACACCGTTCGGCCGCGATATCGTGCGGCGGATGGAGGCCAAGGGGATGATCATCGATATCGCCCATCTCAGCCACACAGGCGTTGCCGAATTGCTGGCGATGGCTAAGCGTCCGGTGGTTTCGAGTCACGGTGGAGTGCAAGCCACCTGCAAGGTCAACCGCAACCTGACCGATGAAGAGATTCGCGGCGTTGCGAAAACCGGCGGCGTTATAGGCATCGGCTATTGGGAAGGCGCGGTGTGCTCGACCGATCCGCGCGCGGCGGCCAAGGCGATGAAGCATGTCCGCGATCTGGTCGGCATTGCCCATGTCGCGCTCGGTTCGGATTATGACGGAGCGACGACCGTGCGGTTCGACACCTCGCAACTGGTGCAGGTTACGCAGGCGCTGATGGATGAAGGCCTCACACCGCAAGAAATCCGCGCTGTGATGGGCGAGAATGCGCTGCGTGTTATTCGCGCAGGGCTAGTGCCCATGTCTGAGATTTTCGTCGCAAAATGACGATCCCCCGCCTTAATGCAAACCAACGGATGCCCGATGAATTGCGCAGCGCTGTCGTCGCATTAGGCAATTTCGACGGCTTTCATCTGGGGCATCAGGCGGTGGCGGGCGAAGCTATCCGACAGGCAAGAGCGGCCGGGCGTCCGGCGATTATCGCCACCTTTGACCCGCATCCGGTGCGATTCTTCACGCCGCAAGCGCCGTGGTTCCGGCTGACCACGCTCGATCAACGGCAGCACTTGTTCGAAGCGGCAGGTGCGGACGCCATGCTGGTGTTCGATTTCGATGCCAGCCTTGCCGCAACCTCGGCACAAGATTTCATCGTCAAATTGCTGGTGGAGCGGCTCGGCATTTCGGCGGTGGTGACCGGCGAAGATTTCACTTTCGGCAAAGGCCGTGGCGGCAACATCGATGTTTTGCGCGAACTTGGTGCCGTGCACGGTCTCGGCTCGATAGCGATGGGGCCAGTGGTCGACGAAAGCGGCGTCATTTCTTCCAGCCGCATCCGTGAAGCATTACAGGCGGGTGATTGCGCCACGGCAACGCAGTTACTGACCCGCCCCTTTGCGGTAGAAGGCTTGGTTCAGCATGGTGACAAGAATGGTCGGTTGCTTGGCTTTCCCACCGCCAATATCGACATGGGCCACTATCTCCGCCCGCGATACGGCATTTACGCAGTGAAGGGGCGCTTGCCAGATGGCCGCGTTCTGAACGGTGCCGCAAATCTCGGCATTCGCCCAAGTTTCGACCCGCCGAAGGAATTGCTTGAGCCGCATTTCTTTGACTTCGGTGAAGACGTCTACGGCCAGCAAATCGAGGTGGAATTCCACGCCTTCATTCGCGGCGAGGCGAAGTTTGACAGCATGGACGCGCTAATGGTGCAGATGGCCAAGGATTGTGACAAAGCGCGAGACATATTGGACGCACAATGAAACTCACAAAAGGCAAGAAACGGGCGCTGGCCATCGTCGTGCTGGTCCTCGTCGGTCTGTCGCTCCTCAACGCAAGCTGGCTCGCGCCAAAGCCCGAAGGCAAGCCGAAGCTTATCGCGCATCGCGGGGTTTATCATCTCTATGACAAACGTGCCGCCGCCGGCCGCGATACCTGCACCGCGCGATTCATCAACCCACCCGATCATGAGGTGTTCGAGAACAGTATCCCCTCGATCCAGATGGCTGCAGGACTGGGCGGTGCGTTGGTCGAAATCGACGTTGCGCCGACCAAAGACGGCAAGATGGTGCTGTTCCATGACTGGACCGTCGATTGCCGTACCGATGGTAAGGGCGAAACGCGCAACCTGACTTTGGCCGAGCTCAAAGCGCTCGATATCGGTTATGGCTATACCGCCGATGGCGGCAAGACATACCCATTACGCGGCAAGGGCGTGGGGCAGATACCGACAGTTGAGGAAGCGCTGGCGGCGCTGCCCTCGCGGGCTCTGCTGTTCAACTTCAAATCTAAAAACCCTACCGAGGCCGACCAGTTGGTCGCCATATTGAAGGCATCGGGCCGCGATTACGAAAAGCTCGGTGATGCCTTTTACGGCGCTCAAGGCCCGGTGGACCGCATTCGGCAGTTGGCACCCAACAACTGGGCGTTCAACATGAAAGCGGAGGCGAAGGCCTGCACCACCGATTATGTGCTGTACGGCTGGACCGGCATAATCCCGAAAAGCTGTGAGGGCGGCGTGCTCGTTATTCCGATCAATTATCAGTGGCCGATGTGGGGCTGGCCCAACCGCCTGATCGCGCGGATGGAAAGCGTCGGCGCGCGTGTGATCGTGACAGGACCTTATGAAAGCGGCAAGTCTAACGAGGGGCTGACCGATGTGCACGATCTTGGGAAAATACCAGGCAGCTTCAACGGTTATATTTGGGTCGAGGATATCTGGGCGATCGGGCCTGCGTTGAAGGGCAAGTGAACCACGTTAGTAATAGGCGCCTCGCGCTCAAATAGTTGTCACAACCGCCATCCTCGCCTAAGCACCGCCGCGACATGACTGACCCGATCGATTACCGCGACACCGTTTTCCTGCCGAAAACAGATTTCCCCATGAAGGCCGGGCTCCCGCAAAAGGAGCCGGGTATCTTAAAGCGCTGGCAGGAGATGGATCTCTACGCGACCTTGCGCAACCGCCGCCGCGGGCGTGAGAAGTTCATCCTGCACGACGGCCCGCCTTATGCCAATGGCGACATGCATATCGGCCATGCGCTGAACCATATTCTCAAGGATATGGTGGTCCGCACGCAGAGTCTGCTCGGCAAGGACGCGCCTTATGTGCCCGGTTGGGATTGCCACGGCCTGCCCATCGAGTGGAAGGTCGAAGAGCAATATCGCAAGAAAAAGCTCAACAAGGACGAGGTGCCTGCCGTTGAATTCCGCGCCGAATGCCGCGCTTATGCGCAAGGCTGGGTGGATACGCAGCGCGAGCAGCTGAAGCGGCTGGGCATCAATGGCGATTGGGACAATCCCTATCTGACGATGGATTTCCAGGCCGAGGCCACGATTGTTTCGGAGCTGATGAAATTTGCCGAGAGCGGCCAGCTCTATCGCGGCGCCAAGCCGGTGATGTGGTCGCCGGTCGAAAAGACCGCCTTGGCCGAAGCCGAGATCGAATATGAGGATATCGTCTCGACTCAGATCGATGTGGCGTTCGAGATACTCGAAAGCCCGATTGCCGAACTGGTCGGCGCACATGCGGTGATCTGGACGACGACACCCTGGACGATCCCGGTCAATCAGGCTTTGGCTTATGGGCCGGATGTTGATTATGTGTTGCTGCACGATGGCCGCAGTCCGCGCAGTTTTCTCGTCGCCAAAGAACTCGCTAATTCCTTTCAAGAACGTGGCGGGACTGAAACTGTAGGTACTTTGGTTTGGCATGAGAGCGAATGGCCCACTTTCAAAGGCTCCGACTTAGCGGGAACTATGGTCCGCCACCCGATGCACCATCTCGGCGGCTTCTTTGCCAAGCCGCGTCCGATGCTCGCGGGCGACTTTGTAACTACTGACAGCGGCACCGGGCTTGTCCATATGTCTCCCGATCATGGCGAGGATGATTTCGACCTGTGCAAGGCGAACGGCATTGATCCGGTCTTCGCGGTCGAAGGCGACGGCAAATACCGCACCGACTGGCTCTGGCTTGGCGGCGAAGGCAGCGTCATCAACCCCAAATTCAACGCGCCCGATGGGCCGATCTGCTCTGCGTTGCGCGAAAGTGGCGGGCTGCTCGCGGCGTCGGCGGATTACAAGCACAGCTATCCGCATAGCTGGCGCTCAAAGGCGAAGGTCATTTATCGCTGCACCCCGCAGTGGTTTGTGAGCATGGATAAGGAGTTGCCGGGCGGCACGCTGCGCGAAAAGGCAATGACCGCGATTTCGGACACCCGCTTCATCCCCGAAAAAGGACGCAACCGCCTGTCGTCGATGGTTGAGGGGCGCCCCGACTGGGTACTCAGCCGCCAGCGTGCTTGGGGTGTACCGATCACCTTGTTCGTGAAGAAGGGGACGAACCAGTATCTCAATGACGCAGGCGTCAACGCACGCATCATCGCCGGCGTCCGCGAAAATGGCGTCGATGGCTGGTCCGAAGAGCGATCGCAGGAATATCTCGGCAGCGACTATGCGCTCGCCGATTACGAACGCGTGACCGACATTCTCGACGTTTGGTTCGATTCGGGTTGCACCCATGTGTTCACACTGGAAAGCGGGCGCTGGCCCGACCTGCAATGGCCCGCCGACCTCTATCTCGAAGGCAGTGACCAGCATCGCGGCTGGTTCCAGTCAAGCTTGCTGCAAAGCTGCGGCACACGCGGCCGCGCGCCCTACAACGCGGTTCTGACGCATGGCTTTACGATGGACCAGAAGGGCATGAAAATGTCCAAGTCGCTGGGCAACACGATCAACCCGCTCGACCTGATGCGCGATAGCGGTGCGGATATCCTGCGGCTCTGGGCGCTGACGGTGGATTTCACTGAGGACCACCGGATCGGCAAGGAAATCCTGCAAGGCGTGTCGGACCAGTATCGTAAGTTGCGCAACACGTTTCGCTATTTGCTCGGCGCGCTCGACGGCTTTTCGGATGCCGAGAAAGTCGCGGTCGCCGATATGCCCGAGCTGGAGCGCTATATGCTCCATCTACTCGCCAATATGGACGCGAAGTTGAAGACGGCGGTCAATGACTTCGACTTCAACACTTACGTGCGCCTGCTCACCGATTTCGCCAATGAAGACCTGTCGGCCTTCTTCTTCGATATCCGCAAGGATTGCCTCTATTGCGATGCAGCCACCGATCCGAAGCGGATGGCGTATCGCACGGTTTTAGACATCCTGTTCCACGCGCTGGTGCGATACGCCGCGCCGGTGCTGGTGTTTACGAGCGAAGAGGTGTGGCAGACGCGTTTTGGCACCGATGCAGAAAGCGTCCATTTCTCGGATTGGCCGGAGATCGATGCAGGTTGGGTAAACCATGACCTGTCGGCGAAATGGGTCCAACTGCGTGAGCTACGCAGTTCCGTGACCGAAGCAATAGAACCAATGCGACGCGAAAAAACCGTTGGGTCAAGCCTGCAGGTTGAAGTTTCGGTTCCGGACATCAATGCTATATTGTCTAATTATCGCGACGATGATTTGGCTGAACTGTTTATCACGTCGACGGCGAAACCAGTTGCTGGACTGAACGCTCCTGAAATTCGCCCTACCACAAATAGCAAATGTGGCCGCTGTTGGCGGTACCTGCCCGAGGTTGCCGATGATGGCGCGCTGTGCGGGCGGTGTGAAAGCGTCGTCAATGGGTAAACACTTCTCTATCCCGACCCGTCATGATGAAATTGTTTCAGCATCTATCGTGCAGCCTTCACCGTCGGATGCGGTGGAGAAAAGTACCCTGAAACAAGTTCAGGGTGACGATGCGGCTTTGGTGGGTTAGGACGCGCTCATGAATCCTAACCCCAAATTCCGCCTGCAGGGCATCATGCTGGCGAGCCTTGTGTTCATCGCTGACCAGATCGTCAAATATGCGATGCTCGGGCCGTTGCAACTGAAGAGCCGCGGCGTCATTCATATCATCTCATTCTTCGACCTGCGCTATGCCGAAAATCGCGGCGTATCGATGAGTTTCCTGACCGCCAGCAGCGATGCCGAGCGCTGGGCGCTGGTCGCTTTGACTTCGGTAATCGCGGCCGCCGTGGCCGTGTGGATGTGGCGCGAGAAGTTGCGCGGGGACATATTGGCGCTGTCGCTGGTGCTCGGCGGCGCGCTCGGCAATATCGTCGATCGCGTGCGTTATGGCTATGTCGTCGATTATGCCGACCTGCATTTCGGGGCTTTTCGGCCCTTCTACATCTTCAACCTGGCCGATGCCTGCATCACCATTGGCGTGCTGATATTGCTTGCCCGCGCCTTCCTGATGCGCGAAAAGGTCCCCGAAGAGCAACAGCCCGTTCAGCAACCGGCAAGCAGCGCGGAAATATCGGAGAGAGCATGAAGCGGAAAATGATTTTGGCAGGCGCAGCGATCCTCGCCCTGTCCGGCTGCGGCTCGACCAGCATACTCGACCGTGAGCGGCCCGATGAATTTGCGGTCAGCCGTTCAAAACCCATCGAGGTGCCAGCGCAATTCACGTTGCCCGCGCCGACCCCCAACGCGCCGCGTCCGCAGGATGGCGACACCAAGGAGCTTGTGCTCGAAGCAATGTTCGGCGGCGCAGCGCCTGCGCCGCGCCCGTAAGGATATAATGATGACGAAGAAAAACATTCTTGCAGGTACCGCGCTGGCATCGATGGCTGTGCTCTCGGGCTGCGCCTCTGCCGGCAATGTCGGCCAGCAATTGTGGGATTGGGATATTCGCGGCCAACAGGCAGCGGCGCCTGCAACCGGTCGCGCCGCGCCCTTGGTCGTGCCTCCCGATTTCGCACTCGAACCGTCGGCCACCGTCGCGGTTCGCCCCTCCGAAGGCGGTCAGGAACAGGTTCTCGAAGCATTGTTCGGCGGCGCCGCACCGCGCTCGGCAGCTGAGCGCGCAATCTCTACCACCCCCGGCACCGCCGAAATGGGCATCCGCTCATCGGTCGGTGATCCGCAGACCAATACGGTCAACAAGGGCTCGATCACCCGCGACATTATCGCTGCACCAGAGGGTGATGGCCAGACCGCACAGGCGGTTATTCCGGGGTGATATAAGTGCGCGGGTTTTAGGCCCGCACGCTCGCTTCCTCCACGCCCGCGCTGTTGTGGCGCAGCGCTTTTAGCACTGTATCGACGATTTGCGGCGCGTTGAGGCCTGCGTCGTCATACTGCTTTTGCGGATTGTCTTGGTCCTGGAAGAGGTCCGGCAAGCGCAGTGTTCGGATTTTCAGGCCGGTGTCCATCAAGCCGAGATCGCTCGCAAGTGTCAGCACGTGGGCGCCTAGACCGCCGATTGCTCCCTCTTCGACAGTGACCACAACTTCATGGGTGGCGATCAGGTGGCGGATCATGTTTTCGTCGAGCGGCTTGGCAAAGCGCAGGTCGGCGACGGTGGCGCTGAGGCCCTTGGCTTCGAGCGTGTCGGCGGCCTTGAGCGCTTCGGCTAGGCGCGTGCCGAGCGACAGGATCGCGACCTTTTTGCCCTCGCGAACAATCCGGCCCTTGCCGATTTCGAGCTGCAACGGGATTTCGGGCATCGCGACACCGGTGCCATTGCCACGCGGGTAACGGAATGCAATCGGGCCGCTGTCATGGAGTGCCGCGGTATAGGTCATATGGACCAGTTCGGCTTCGTCGGCTGGCGACATCACCACGAAATTGGGAAGCGTCGCCAGATAGGTTACATCGAAAGACCCGGCATGCGTACTGCCGTCTGCGCCGACCAGACCGGCGCGGTCGATGGCGAAACGAACGGGCAGGTTCTGGATCGCGACGTCGTGGACGACCTGATCATAAGCGCGCTGCAGGAAAGTCGAATAGATCGCGCAGAACGGCCGCATTCCTTGGGCGGCCAGACCAGCTGCAAAGGTCACGCCGTGCTGTTCGGCTATGCCGACGTCAAAGGCGCGGTCGGGATGCGCTTGCGCGAATTTGTCGACCCCGGTGCCCGACGGCATCGCGGCGGTAATCGCGCAGATCAGCGGGTCGGTGTCGGCCAGCTTCGCCAGCGTTTCGCCGAACACATTCTGGTACGCAGGCGGACCGCCACCGGGGCCCTTGTCCTGCTTGCCGGTGATGACGTCGAATTTCGCGACGCCGTGATATTTGTCGGCAGCGGCTTCTGCGGGCGCATAGCCCTTGCCCTTTTTGGTGACGACATGGATCAACACCGGACCTTCGGCATTGTCGCGAATATTTTCGAGGACCGGGATCAGCTGATCGAGATTATGGCCGTCGATCGGGCCGACATAATAGAAGCCAAGCTCCTCGAACAATGTCCCACCCATCGCCATGCCGCGCGCGAATTCCTCGGCCTTGGATGCCGCGGTATAGACGCGACGCGAAAGCCGGCGTGCGATCTTACTAGCCATGCTGCGAAGGCCAAGATATTCGCTGCTTGATACCAAACGCGCCAGATAGGCCGAAAGCCCGCCCACCGGCGGTGCAATCGACATGTCGTTGTCGTTAAGGATGACGACCAGACGATTGCCCGCAGCAGCTGCATTGTTCATTGCCTCATAGGCCATACCAGCCGACATCGCGCCATCGCCGATGACGGCAATCGCCTTGCCGGGCTGTCCGGCCATCTTGTTGGCCACGGCAAAACCCAGCGCGGCGGAAATCGATGTTGAGCTATGCGCTGCGCCGAACGGGTCATATTCGCTCTCGCTGCGCTTGGTGAAGCCTGACAGCCCGCCGCCGGTACGCAACGTGCGAATCCGGTCGCGCCTGCCCGTCAGTATCTTGTGCGGATAGCATTGGTGGCCAACGTCCCAGATCAACCGGTCGCGCGGGGTATCGAACACATAATGGATCGCGGTGGTCAATTCGACAACACCCAATCCAGCCCCCAAATGGCCGCCGGTCACAGAAACTGCGGAGATGGTTTCGGCGCGAAGTTCATCGGCGAGCTGACGTAGGTCAGATGAGGGCAGGGCACGCAAATCTGCGGGGCTATTGACCTTGTCGAGCAAGGGCGTGTCTGGTTTTTGCGACATAGCTTTCCGCTTTAACCGGTAAAATCAGCGCTGTCAGTCAGAATCCGTCAATCGCAGTCGGCACATTTGCCGCGCACTTCGATAACAGGGCGGACTTGCGCAAATCCGGCACCTTCGGCCGCGGCACGGACGCTTCCGGAAAGCCTGTCATCGTCGAGATGCGTCGCAGTGCCGCAGGTATCGCAGATCAGGAAAATGCAGTCGTGCAAGCATCCCGGGTGCGAATTGGCGACATAGGCGTTGGCGCTCTCAACGCGGCGCGCGAGGTTGGTTGCGACGAATAGGTCCAGGATCCGGTATACGCTATTCGGCGCAACCCGCTTGCCGCGCTTTTGCGAAACCTGGTCGGCAATGTCATAAGCCGACGCAGGCTTTTCATAGGTTGCCAGTACCGCAAAAATATCGGCCCGCATGTCGGTCCACTGCTCACCGGCATTAACAAGCGCTGCCTGCGCTGCGTCGGTCAGTGCAGTGCCGCCATGCTCGTGGTGATGATGTAATGCCATTTTCAGAATATAGGCCTGACAGGCCAGCGGGTCAATTGGAAGCGCGGTGGTTCAGATCGTGCCCGAGCGCGAGTACGCCGACACCCAATATCGTCCAGAGGATTTCGGTGCCACCATGCGGCAAGGTCAACGCGCCGGCCATCATACCGATGCCAAGCGCGCCAATGGCGGCTGGCATTACAAAGCCGTGGTCCCAGATTCCTTTGCCCAGCGCCAAGGTGCCGAAAATAATCGCAAGAAAAAGGCCAGTTTCGTGGATGGCGGGATCAAGCAACGCACCACCTGCAGATGCAAGCAATGCCAGCAAGACCGTGGTCGCCAGACAATGCATCAGGCACAGACCGGCGATGCTCAACCCGAGCCCATCCCAGCGCCATTTTGTCCACGTCTGCGTCATTGCAACGGCGCTCTAGCGCGATTCGGTTGAGGTTACAATATATCATTTCTGATTTTTCGGCGTCTTAAGCAGGATTTTCACTGAAAAGCAGCGCCTTCCAAAGCGGCTTGCATTTGTAACATGATACGCCAGACTTAGGCATCAAACATCGGGTGAGGGGAAACGAGATGGATCGCAACGAACGCAGCAGATTGGGTGATTTTGCCACAGCTATACAGCGCCGTGACATCATACGTGGTGCTGCAATGCTTGGCGCAGGCGCGGCGCTGATGCGGCCGATGCCAATGATTGCACAAGCGGGCGGCATGGCCGAAGTCCGCAAGGCAGCGCTAGCGGGCCGCGATGCGTCGCTTAAACGCATCCGCGACTGGATTGCCTTGCCTTCGATTGCCGCAGAAAACCGTAATATGCCCGAAGGGGCGGCTTATATGGCCGAACTTGCGCGTGATGCGGGTTTCGCAAATGTCGAGATCGTCCCGACCGACGGTCATCCCGGCGTGTTCGGCACGATCGATGTCGGCGCAAAGCGGACGCTCGGCATATATTTCATGTACGACGTTAAGCAATTTGATCCCGCCGAATGGTCATCGCCGCCGCTCGAAGGACGAATGGTCGAACGGCCCGGCTTTGGCACAGCAATCATGGGGCGCGGGGCAACCAACCAGAAGGGGCCAGAGGCGACTTTCCTTGCGGCGCTCCACGCAATCCGCGCGGCGGGGCGCAAATTGCCCGTTAACATCGTACTGATCTGCGAAGGTGAGGAAGAAATCGGCTCGCCCAATTTCCGCCAGATTGCCACCAAGCCAAATATCCTCGCCGCTTTGCGCAAATGCGAAGGCATATTCATTCCGGCAGGGTGGCAGGACAAAAATGGTAATGTATCGGTCAATCTGGGGTCGAAAGGTATTATCGAACTTGAATTGGTAGCCAGCGGCGAAAGATGGGGACGTGGGCCGAAGGGCGACGTCCATTCGAGCCTGAAAGCGATGATCGATTCGCCCGCATGGCGGTTGGTTGCCGCACTGAACAGCCTGGTCACACCCGACGGCAACACGCCATTGATCGACGGCTGGTTTGAAAATGTCCGACCGCTCACCGCGCGCGAAAAGAGCCTGATTGTCGAAGCCGCCAAATTGGGTGACGAAGCGCAACAAAAAGCGGTGCTAGGCGTAACCCACTGGATCGATAACCTACCTTATCCCGACGCGCTGGTCCGCTTGGCGCAAGAGCCGACGGTCAATATCGAAGGGCTGGTTGCGGGCTATACTGGCCCGGGCGGGAAAACCGTTTTGCCCGGCCGCGCCGTTGCCAAGCTCGACCTGCGCCTGGTTCCGAACCAGACCCGCGCCGAAGCGGAAAAGAAGCTGCGCGCGCATCTCGACAAAAGAGGCTTCACCGATATCGAAATGAATGTCAGCGGCGGTTATGATCCGACTGAGGCTTCAGAAACGAGCAGGCTCATTCAAACCGAGTTGGCGACTTACAAAAAGCTTGGTGTGCAGGCTAACCTCAATGCGCGGTTGGCCGGCAGCTGGCCGGGGGCAACCTTTACCGCACCACCTGTATCTATTCCGGCTGGGCATTTCGGGCTTGGTCACGGCAGCGGTGCGCATGCGCCCGACGAATATTATCTGATTGATTCAACCAATCCAAAGGTCGCAGGGTTGGTCGATGCGACAATGGGCTATGCCGAATTTCTCTACACATTGGCGGCGATAAAATAGCGGCCACCTGTTCGCTGCTTTTACGTCGCCCGCAATTTCGATAGCGCTTCGCTTGCCGCCGCGACGGTCCGCGCGACGTCATTGGTGTTCGTGTTCCAGCCGCAGACGCTGATCCGCATCACGCGCTCGCCGTCCCAGCTGCCACCGCTTAGGAAGGCCTCGCCGCCCGCGTTGATCGATTCGATGACCGCGTCGCTGATATTGGCGCCGTCACTTGCATCGAAACGAATCAGGCCTTGGTTCATGGTCGGCCTTGCAATTCCGGTTGCACCCGGCAAACGCACAATGCCGTCATAGATGGCTACCGCATGATCGCAGCACCGCTCGATCATTCCCGCAAGCCCGTCTCGGCCGAGTTCCATCAAAGCCGCCAGCGCGGGCAAAGCGCGCGCGCGGCGCGACCATTCGGGGGTAAAGTCCATCGGATCGCGCACGTCGCCGCCGCTGGTCAGATAGGCCGCGGTCATTCGCATCGCCGCGCTGTGGGCCTCAGGATCCCGCGTAATCGCCATTCCGCAGTCATAAGGCGTGTTCAGCCATTTATGCCCGTCGGTGGCCCAACTGTCGGCCAATGCTACGCCCGTAACGAGCGATGCCAGACGCGGGCTTGCGTTGGCCCAGAGCCCGAATGCTCCATCAACATGCACCCATGCGCCAGCCGCGTGGGCAATCGGACAAAGCGCTGCAAAATCATCACAAGCGCCGATGTTCAGGTCGCCTGCGTTCAGAATGACAATTGTTGGCGCATCGGGCGCTTCGGCCAGCGCCGCGCGAAGTACATCCGCCGACACTTGACCGGGTCGATCCTCGCCTAAGGGCACAATGCACTCGCTGCCCAGCCCAAGTAAGCGAAGCGCCCGCGTAACCGAGGAATGATGGTGTGCGTTGGCCAGTACGCGGATGATCGGCGCACCTTGAAGCCCCTTTGCTTCGACATCCCATCCTTTGCGCGCCAGCACCGCATGCCGCGCAGCCGCGAGCGCGGTCGTGTGCGCCATCTGACAGCCGGTGACGAAAGCGTAGCTGGCGCCGGCTGGCAGCCGGAGCGCTTCAAGCAAGAATTGGCCTGCTAGTTCCTCAAGTACCGAACCCGCCGGACTGGTTGAGGCTAACACGGCATTTTGGTCCCATGCAGAGCACATGATGTCAGTCGCCAGCGCAGCGGGCAGCGCGCCGCCCTTAACCCACGCAAAGAAACGACCACCGGCATTGCCGGTCAATCCCGGCTCTGCCGCCGCCGCAATAGCCCGAACGACATCATTCGCCGCTATTCCATGTTCGGGAAAATGTGGTGGCAGCGGTGCCAGCATTTCGGCGGGCGTGCCACGCGAGGCGACTGGGCGCGTTTCGAGCGAGTCCAAAAAGCGGCGGGCTTCAGCAAAGGCGATGTCGAGCGTGTCCATCAGGCTGCCTAACGAATCCATTTCATGATGGCATCCCAATTCTTGCGTTCGAAATTTGGTCGACGGATTTCCGATAGGCTGAATTTCTTGCAACTGCGGCATCCCGATTAGCAACACGACAACGCCATGTTAAACTTGCCAGCGGCTGCAACCCCGCGCATATCGCGGGATATGGATATCGCACTGACTTCCCAGCAACGACCATTGACGGCCGTCACCCGGCCTGAAGCGTTGATCAGCTGGTTGATGTTTATCGCGGCCCTCGTCTTCGCTATGGTCGTTGTCGGCGGGATTACACGGCTCACTGAATCGGGGCTGTCGATTACCGAATGGAAGCCGATTACCGGCGCCATCCCTCCGCTGAGCGAGGCTGTCTGGGTCTCGGAGTTCGAGAAATATAAACAAATTCCGGAATATACGCAGATCAATGGACCGGCTGGCATGACGCTGGCTGAGTTTAAGTTCATTTATTTCTGGGAATGGGTGCACCGCTTGCTGGGTCGTGTGGTCGGCGTCGCGTTTGCTTTGCCGCTGGCTTGGTTCTGGGTGAAGCAGGCGATTCCGGCGGGGTATAAGCCGCGTTTGCTGGCGTTGATGGCGCTTGGCGGGCTGCAAGGCACAATTGGCTGGTGGATGGTGTCATCGGGCCTTTCGGCGCGTACCGATGTCAGCCATTACCGGCTGGCAGTGCATTTGCTTACGGCGCTGTTCATTCTCGGCGGCCTCGTCTGGACCGCGCTCGATCTGAAGATGCTCAGCCGTAACGAACAGGCAAAGCCGGCAAAGCTTACCGGATTTTCGCTCGCGGTGTTGCTCGTCTTATTCATCCAATTGCTGTTCGGGGCGTGGGTCGCGGGGCTGAATGCGGGTTATGTTTCAAATAGTTGGCCCTTGATGAATGATCGGTTGGTGCCGGACGGAATCGACGCTTCTAAGGGCGCATTATACGCGCTCGTCAACGACCCGTTCTTAACCCATTTTGTGCACCGTTGGTGGGCATGGGTTGCGGTAATAGCCTTGGTCATGCTTTCCCGTCGGACCAGACAGGCAGGGGTACGGCCTGCATCACTCGCCATCCACAGCGCATTCGGCGTGCAGATCCTACTCGGCATCGCCACGGTGATGACCGGGGTTAACATCGTTCTAGCTGTATCTCATCAGGCGGTTGGCGCGTTGCTGGTCGCGGCAACGGTCTGGGGCGCGCACGTGCTCGGGCACCAGAAGGATCTCGCGCATGCCCAAAAATGAGGTTGCACTGATCTACGCGGTGTTTCCAACAGCAGGCGAGGGGCATGATGTGTGCCGTCGGCTGCTACAAGAACGCCTGATCGCCTGTGCCAACCGGTTGCCGATGGTGATTTCGCATTTCCGCTGGGAAGGCGAGATCGAGGCCAAGGAAGAGCATCCGGTGATCTTCAAAACCAGCCCGGCCAAGGCCGACGCGGCTATAAAGCGCATCTCCGCGCTTCACCGTTATGACGTGCCTGCAATTGTCCAGCTGTCGACTGAATCCGCCTATCAGCCATTTGCCGAATGGGTGGCGTCCGAGACAGCCTGAATTAGGTTTTCAAAAAGTTGCCCGGCAGTCGGCGATGCCAGTGATCGATCTGGCAGCGGCAGTCCTCCAATGCAAGCTGTCGCAACTGCTCCACTTCAATGGCGAGAATAGTCGCTGGGCGACTTTTAGTTTAGGCTCCGAAGAATCTAACTATATTCCCTTCATGGTTTGGGACTTGGGCAGGGCGATGCGCAAGAAGGAAGAGGTCGAGTCTGGGCGGCTCATGGACTTCGAATTCCGGCAGCGTGTCCGTTCGACGCGCCTTTTTTCTCGAAAGCTTGGTGTCGATGAAGGGTCGTTAGTAGGCGAGATCGCTTTGCGAAGCGACGATGACCTGCTTGACTTGGTTGCCGAACAAACTTCTCGCGCCAGAGATGATGTAGCCACAGTTTACGCACAATGTTTGGGCGAAGCCCGCCAGCATATGATCGCTGACAGAGGTGATCCGACACCCAATCGGTTGGGCTGACGACCGCAATGTCGTAGGAAGGGGACATTGCACTTTCTGCCCAAATGAGGCAGTATCATTTTTACGGAGAGTGGAGGCGCCATGGCAGATTTGGAAAAGGCGAAAGCCACGCAGTTACACAATATCGAGATCAAGACCGGGCAGAAATTGTCGGCGTTGTACGATCAAATTGGCGCTTCCGGCAAGGTAAGCCACGGCGAGGTCCGAACTTGGGTCATGGAGAAATTCGGTCTGGGCTATGGAGACGCAAATGCGCTCGCGCATGCAGTAAAGGCAGTTACTTCCGAGACCCCGACCGCCGATGATCCGCTGGATGCGATTTATGCAGGCAAAAAAGAACATTTGCGCGGCATCCATGACGCGCTGATTGCCGCTATCAGTCTTTGGGGCGAGTTCGAGCAATCTCCAAAGAAGGCATATATAGCCCTTCGGAGAAAGAAGCAGTTTGCGATGCTTGGCCCAAAAAACCTCGGCTCATCTGAACTCGGAATCAACCTCAAGGATGAGGCTGCAAGCAGCCGAATAATCCCGCAGAAGCCCGGTGGCATGTGCCAATATGCTGTTTCGCTCAAAAACGTGGATGATATCGACGAGGAAATTTTGCGAGTGCTGCGCCGAGCGTTTGACGTAGCGGGATGAAGGCAGCTTGAGTCCGCAATGTTGCCGGAAACCGGCATTCACGCTGCGAATTTCGCCTATACATAAAGCACAGGTTAGCATGTAGGGCCTCGGGCGACGCCTGATGCGGCGCACGATACCCAGTAAAAACCTTAACGGTATTATTATACCCTCCGTAAAACCCGCGCTTTTGCTTGACTATTGGCGACTTCATCGTCATTAGCGCCACTTCGCGTGCGGGACCTTCAACGATTCTGCACAACTATCCAAATTCGAAAGGTTCGATTAGCGATGAAAACGCTATCCAGAGTTACGAAATCGATCCGTCCGCAGGACGTTGAGAAATCGTGGATCCTCTCGTTGGCCGCGTTGCTAGCATCATCGCCAACATCCTGCGCGGCAAGACCAAGCCAAGCTACACCCCGCACGTTGATTGCGGCGACCATGTTGTCGTCATCAACGCCGACAAGGTGAAGTTCACCGGCAAGAAGCTTACCGACAAGGTCTATTATCGCCACACCGGTTATATCGGTGGCATCAAGGCGGTTACCGCTGGCAAGATCCTCGAAGGCAAATTCCCTGAGCGCGTGCTTGAAAAGGCAGTTGAGCGCATGGTCCCCCGTGGTCCTTTGGGCCGTGCGCAGATGCGCGCGCTTCACCTCTATAACGGCACCGAGCATCCGCATGACGGCCAGCAGCCAACAACGCTCGATGTCGCTTCCATGAACCGCAAGAACAAGGTGGGTGCATAATGTCCGAAACTGCCAACACACTCGCTGATCTCGAAACATTGGGCGCCGAAACGTCGGTACCAGCTGGATCGCAGATCTCTGCGGTTATCCGCGAACAGGAACTCGATGCGCAGGGCCGCGCCTATGCGACCGGCCGCCGCAAGGACGCGGTTGCCCGCGTCTGGCTGAAGCCGGGCACTGGCAAGATCGTCGTCAACGGCCGCGATCAGGAAGTCTATTTCGCGCGTCCCTCGCTTCGCCTTGTCATCAACCAGCCGTTCGGCGTTACCGAACGCGTTGGCCAGTATGACGTGATGATCACCGTCAAGGGTGGCGGTCTTTCGGGCCAGGCTGGCGCGGTCAAGCATGGCATCGCGCAGGCGCTTTCGAAATATGAACCACTGCTGCGTAGCGCGGTCAAGGCCGAAGGCTTCCTGACCCGCGACAGCCGCGTCGTCGAGCGTAAGAAATACGGCAAGGCCAAGGCGCGCAAGAGCTTCCAGTTCTCGAAGCGTTAAAAAGTTACAGGAACGAGAGGGTTTACCCTTTCGGCCTGCTAGGGAAGGGCGGCTCCGACGGGAGCCGCCTTTTTTCGTTGTGCTGCAGGCTGTTGGCGGGCAGACATTGCGGATGATCAAATATTTTCTGCTCAGCCTGCTCGTCATCATCTTAGCCGTTGGTGGCTGGTTTTGGATGAAAACCGATCCGCAAAAACTCGATTTTGTTGACCGCGTTGCACCGGGAACTGCCGAACACAGCAAGGCGCCAACCGTCGCCATCGCCTACGGAGATGATGCGCGCCAAAAACTTGATGTTTATGTGCCCGAAGGCAAGGCCGGTACAGCCTATCCCGTGCTGGTATTCTACCACGGCGGCGCATGGCGCGATGGCGAACGTGATGGCTACGGCTTTCTGGGCCGCGCTTTTGCCGCGCGCGGCATCGTCACCGTCATTGCCGATTATCGCAAAACGCCAAAGCACCGCTTTCCTGCGTTTGTCGAGGATGCCGCTTCGTCCGTCGCATGGGTCCATGCCAATATAAGCAAATATCAAGGTGACCCCGAAAAGCTTTTCATCATGGGCCACAGCGCGGGCGCGCATATCATAATGATGACCGCGCTCGACAAGCAATGGCTGGCGGTCAAGGGTCTCGAACCTTCGATCATCAAGGGCGCGATTGGGCTGGCCGGGGGCTATGATTTCCTGCCGCTCACCACCGATTCATCCAAAATCGCACTGGGCGGGTGGCCTGACCTCACCGAGACTCAGCCGATCACTTACGCCCGCGCCGACGCGCCACCTTTGCTGTTGCTGACCGGTGATGCCGACACCGTGGTCAAACCACGCAACAGCACATCGCTTCAGGCTAAAATGGACAATCTAGGCGGCAAGTCCGAACTGAAAATCTATGCGGGCATCGACCATGCCGATATCGTCATGGCGATTTCGCGGCCTTACCGAAGCAAGGCGCCCGTGCTGGCGGACGTGACCGACTTTATAAAGGCCAAATAGCCTGCTGGACATGGTTAACGGCTGATTTACCTTTTTCGTCTAGGCCCGACGGTAAAGTAACTGCCATCGGACTAGCGCATGAGCGAATTACGCCATTTGAAGGACATGCTTGCCTTTTTCACCGATCTGAAAGGTGAATGGGCGATACTGCATCGTTCCGCACAGGTTGAGAATCGCGATCTTATGGTTGCGCAATTGCGCGCCGCCGGGCAGTCGCATGCTGCGGTGTTTATTTCGGGCCTGCTAACCATGTGGCCCGCTCTGGCAATTTTGTGGCTTGGCGGCGCAACCCCCCAATTTGCTCCCTATAGTGCCCCACTTTACACAATTGCCGCGATTGTCGGCTACCGTGTGCATGTCCGAGTCAAGAAGTATGTGGCCGAGGCTGACCCCGATGGCCGGTATCTTTTGTTCTTGCGCCGTTTGTTTGTGCTTCAGGTATCGATCGAAGCCTTCAGCTGGGTGCTGCTACTTGCTGATATATGGGCTTACCATCAGGATATCGGGCTCGTTGTCGCCAGCGCTATGACTTTCGGCATGATTGCCATCGGTGCATTGATTTATCTTTGCTTGCCCGCCGCGATGCTGATGTGGCTTGTAATCCTCACTATCGGTGGTTCTATCGCAGCGACCTATTCGGGAATGACGATGCCTTGGTATTTCTACGCTGGCATTGCGCTGTTCGGGGTATCGTTGCACCGCATCGCGATGATGCAATGGCGATCGTTCATGCAGTCGCTCGACAACGCGCAGATATTTGCGCGCACACAGGAAAAGTTTTTCGCCGCCGAGCAGGAGCGACTGGAAGCATTGGAGGCCGAACGGCGCAACACCAATGCGGCGCGCAATGAAGAACGTGCGCTCGCGGATCAGGAACAACGTCAGGCAATGGCGGCCCTCGCCAGCGAATTCGAACATTCTGTCCACGCAATCATTGATGTGATGGAATCAGCAGTACGCGCAGTGGGGGAATCTTCGCAGCAATTGGCTGCGATCGGCACGCAAACCCGGGAACGTACTGACGCCATGGCGGATATGGCATCCAATATGAGCGGCGCAATCCAGATGGTTGCGGCCGCTGCACGGCAGTTGAGCGATTCTTCCGATGCGATTTCAGGGCAAGTGCATGATCAGGTGGCCGCCTCTGAGGCTGCGACAAACAGCAGCAAGCAGGGCAGTGGCGTCATGGCGCATCTGGCGGGCGAAGCCGAGAAAGTCGGCGAGATTGCCGCGATGATCAAGGATGTCGCGGGCAAGACTAATTTGCTGGCGCTAAATGCCACGATTGAGGCGGCGCGCGCGGGGGAAGCAGGGCGTGGTTTTGCGGTCGTTGCGCAGGAAGTGAAAAGCCTCGCGAACCAGACGCATGGCGCGATTGGTTCCGTCACCGACACCGTGACCACGATCAAGGACCAGATGGACAATGCGGCGCGCATGGTTGGCTCGGTCGCGCACAAAATGAATCAGGTGCAGCAGGGGGCGAATAATATAGCGGTCGCGATCACACAGCAACAGGCAGCTACGCGTGATATCAGCAGCCATGCCGAACATGCCGCGCAAGATGCCGAGCATGTTCGCGAATTCAGCAAGGAAGTGAATGTCGCGGCGGTTCAGGTCGGCGAGGTCGCCGATGAAATGCAGCAGGTGATGACCGGCCTTGAAAGCCGTGCGACCGCGCTACGCGAAGCCAGCCGCAATTTCCTCGACCGGTTGCGCGCAGCCTAAATCAACGGCGCCAATCGCGCCTCAATTGCCCCGATCAGCTCATCGAGTGTGGCGGTGAGCTCTGCGTCATTCAGAGCATGAAATTTGCAAACCTGCGGCATCGACAATCCGACGCGCAACGTCGCGCCCCACTGGCCGTCTTGCAATCGCACGCACCGCACCGGTTGCCCCAATCGCACACTGTCGTTGATCAGCGCTTTGTGTATGCGTGTGGCGTCTTCAAAGGTCAGATCGCGTTGCTGCGTGCCGCTGTCATCGTGGCTGAGATCGAGCGTCACCAATGTCTGCATTTCAATGGGATGTTCTAAAGGCCATTCGCTTTCGCCGGGCGCTGCGCTCGCGACCTTCGATATCCCGAGATTATCCGCCAGCCGGCCGGTCGCATGACCGAACGCCGTCACAACCCGGCTGACATCGGCGATGCTGAGCCTCTGGAAACGCTCAAGTTCAAACAAAGATGCCGCGATGCGAAGGGCGAGTCCCGCATTACCCTCATCGGACAATATCTCGCGCCCTACCCATTCTGAGGGTATTTCGGCGCGGCGGAAAATATGCCTCACTCCCGACGCTAGTGGCGCCGCCGACCGGACTATCCCGGCGGGTAGCAGCGCAAATCCGCTGAACGGAGGCCCGCCCATGAATTTCGATCCAGTGAGAAAAACAACGATTCCGCGCGTCAAATAGTCGGCGATGGCAGCGCTGGTAATACGCGCCTGACAAGCATCGACAACGAAAGATACGCGGTCGCCGAAACGTGCGATTAACGCATCGATTTCGCCCAGATGTGGCAATACCAGACCCGTCTTCGACCCATGCACGACATGGATCAGCGGATGCTGGCCATCGGCAAGAGCGGCCTCGACCCGCTCTGTCATCTGTCCGGCTATGCTGTTGCTACCAAAGGCTGTCCCGGCGTCGTTACGAACCGGGAAGTCGCCTAGATGGATGAGCGGTAGCCCAGCCACTGGCTCACCAGGTGCGCAGGCATGGCCAAGCGGGGTTTCGTTCGCAAAATATTTGCCAGCCGCACTGTGAATACATCCCGAACCAACCTCGTCGGACCCGAGTAACAGATTGCAGATGCCCGCCGGACTTCGCCCTGCGACCGCCAGCAATGCGACATATTCCAGATCGGTCCCCGATGCCGCAAAGACGATATCGGTTGTCGCTGAAAGACCGTACGCCGCCCGGATCTGGCCGCGCGCGCTGTCCAGAAAGTCGGCATAATGCGAGCCATCATTCAACTGCGTCGGATCATCGAAGCGTGCTGACAGATAGTCCATAGCATCTGCGCTCAGGTCATTCGCGGTCGATGAGGCAAAGGCGATCAGGTCGCGGGGATAGGGCCCGCTATGATAGCGATTCAACCGGGTGACGGGATCAAGCAGGATGCGGGCGTCGCCCCCTTGAGTCATAAGCTGCGCCACAGGCGCGATGGGTTCAGACGACAAATGCACGACTTTCGATGGCCATGGGAGACCTAAGGCTATAATGGCTTGCGCCGCATCGGCCAAATTGGAATTTGCGAAATTTGTGCATGGCATTATGTCCGTCGCATCATCCGACTTACGAGGCCAGGCATGGCCATAATATCAAGGAATACTGCCGATGACCGTGGCACCAGTGAAAATTTCCGACCAAGCCAAACGCGATGTGCGGATATTGTTTATGGCAAAGCACGCGCTTGGCGACGGCACGCTGCATGGCGAAGACGGCAATCATGCTGTCTATCACCACGAGGTACGGACAATCCTGGAAGGACTTGGCCTCAATCTGAAGGTCGCGAACAGTTATGACATATTGTTCAACGACCCCGGAGCCGATTTCGTCTTTCCGCTGTTGAACCGGGGCGGGTTTTTCAATTCCGAGATGCTCGTGCCGCTTTTATGTTCGCGGCTCGGCCTGCCGTTTTTAGGAGCAAGTCCGATCTTGCGCGGCCTGTCCGACGATAAGCATCTGACCAAGCTTGAGGGCCGTGTACGCGGCGTTCCTACTTGCGATTGGGCGATTTATCGCAACGGCGCGCCCGTACGTGAAGACGCCTGCCCAAAGGCCGACCGCTATGTAATCAAACCCAATGCCTCATCGGCAAGCTGGGGCGTAAGCGATGCAACAGGCTGGGAGGGCGTGAAGACCGCCATCGACGGCATCCATGCCGAGGGCCATGACGCGATTGTCGAGCCGTTCATGAACGGCAGCGATGTCGAAGTGCCGGTGATTACCATCAATGGCGAACCGCATGTCATGCCGCCAATGCTATTCCGACAGGCCGATCCGTCGCATTTGCGCACCTATTGGGAAAAGCGTGATCTGGTCGAGCGCGAACAGAAATACGAACTCGTTCCGTTCGAAGGCGGCGATGCATGGCCACAAATCCGCGAGCTGACGCTCAAAATGGCCGAGATTTTCAGGCCGTTCGACTATGGCCGCTTCGAATTCCGCTTCAATGACGCGACCGGCGAAGTCAATCTGCTCGAAATCAATCTGAACTGCAATCTCTGGTCGCAAAAAGTCTATGGCCGCTCGGCGGTGCTGATGGGTTGGACGCAGGAGCAGCTGATTGAAACCATCGTCGCCGAAAGCCTGATCCGGCATGGATTGATGGCGCGCTAAACCGGGCGTTAGCGGCCCATTTTCTTTTGCCGCCGCCGCTGCACCGACGACCCGATGCCCATGGCTTCGCGGTATTTGGCGACCGTGCGGCGGGCTATGTCGAAGCCTTTGGCATTGAGCAAATCGACCAAAGTATCGTCGGACAATATCTTCGCCCCTTCGCCGTCAATCAGCGTCTTGATATGGCTCTTCACCGCTTCGGCCGATGCGCCGTCGCCATCGGCCGACTGAACGCCCGACGAAAAGAAATATTTGAGGTCGAACAGCCCGCGGTCGCAGTGCAAATATTTGTTGCTGGTAACGCGGCTAACGGTGGATTCGTGCATTTCGATGGCATCGGCAACCTGTCGCAACGTCAGCGGTCGTAGATGCGCAACACCGCCGCGAAAAAAGCCGTCCTGCTGTTTCACCAGTTCGGTTGCCACCTTCACAATCGTCCGTTGTCGCTGATCCATGGCTTTAATCAACCAGTTGGCGTCGGCCATGCAGTCACTGAGCCATGCCTTGGTCGTCTTGTCCTGACCCAGTTCGGCGACATAACTCCGGTTGATGAGCAGGCGCGGCAGGTTTGCGCTGTTCAGTTCTATCGCCCATCCGTTCCCACGCGCGGTTATGAAGATATCGGGTGTGATCGCGACGCTGTCCTCGCGTTCGAACCGGCAACCAGGCTTCGGATCGTAACTGCGCAACTCGATCATCATGTCGCGCAAATCTTCGTCATCGACCCGGCACATGCGCTTCAACTGGTCGAACGCGCCCTTGGCGACCAGGTCGAGATTATTGATCAGCTTTGCCATGCACGGGTCGTAACGGTTCGCTTCTTTGGCCTGTAGCGCCAGACATTCGGACAGGTTGCGTGCGCCGACACCCGTCGGATCAAACCGCTGCACTTCGGTAAGTGCGGCTTCCATCTCGGCCATCGGCACGCCCAGCCGGTGCGCCATCGCCAGCAAGTCTTCACCCACATAGCCTGTAGGTTCGATCTGCTCGATAATCTGCTGTACGAGGAACAGCATATATCCCGACAAGCTGATCCCCGCCTGAGTCATCAGATGGTCGCGCAAGCTGATGTCATGGGCGGCAAAGCTGTCGAAGTCAGGGCCTTCGCCATCGAAACCCGACGATATGCCGCTGCCCGAAAGCCCGAGCATCCCGTCGGTGCCGCCGACGCTGTCCGATGCGCCGTCATGGTGAAAAGTTTCTGCGCCAAAATCGACGTCGAGTGCCTCGGAGGCGGCATTATCGTTGCCGCTCAATATCTCGTCGCTGCCCCGGTCGCCGCTCTCTGTGCTGGGCGGAGCCTGAAAATCGTCGGGCGGGGTTTCAACCGGACCGTCGCTGCCGCCTGTTTCGAGCACAGGGTTGCGCTCGACTTCCTCGGCGATAAAGGCCTCGATTTCCATCGAGGACAAGGCCAGCAATTTGATCGCCTGCTGCAATTGCGGCGTCATTACCAGCGACTGGCTTTGGCGAAGATCGAGGCGGGGGGCTAATGCCACGAGCTACCTAATAACCGTCGTGCTGAGGTCCTGAGCTTGTCGAAGGGCAAAGCACATCCAGCCGATAAGCGCCCTTCGACAGGCTCAGGGGTACGATGAACTTTCGGCCTATGAATACCATCACATCGCAAAGCTTTCGCCCAAATACAGCCGCCGGACATTGGGGTCGGCGACGAGCGCCTCGGGTGAGCCCGCAAATAGAACCTGACCGCCATAAATGATGCAGGCGCGGTCGACGATGTCGAGCGTTTCGCGGACATTATGGTCAGTGATCAGCACGCCGATATTGCGCGTTTTGAGTTCCTTCACCAAATCGCGAATGTCCGAAATCGAGATCGGGTCAATGCCTGCAAATGGTTCGTCGAGAAGCATGATCGATGGATTGGCCGCGAGTGCGCGGGCGATCTCGCACCGCCGCCGCTCGCCGCCCGAAAGCGCCATCGCAGGCGCGCTGCGTAAACGGGTCAGGCCGAATTCATCGAGCAGTTTTTCAAGCCGCGCGCCGCGGGATTCGGCATCGGGTTCAGATAATTCGAGCACCGAACTTATATTCTGCTCGACCGTCATCCCGCGAAATATAGAGGTTTCTTGAGGCAAATACCCCAGTCCCAATATCGCCCGGCGGTACATTGGCAGGCCGGTGATGTCCGCGCCATCAAGCATAATCCGTCCGCTATCGGGCTTGACCAGTCCCATGATCGAATAAAAGCAGGTGGTCTTGCCAGCACCGTTCGGGCCGAGCAATCCCACAACTTCGCCCTTGGCAACCGATAGCGACACGTCGGTCAGTACCGCACGCTTGTCATAACTTTTGGCAATCGAAACAACGCCGAGCCCGCTGGACATGCCCTCGTCGGTCATGGCGTTCGGGCGCTCTACTGTGATGCTGTCCATTTCAAATCGCCCGCGTAGTTAAGTATCGTTCGATAACTAAGGGCTTGGCGCGCAACATGCAATTGGCATGATTTATGCGTGTCCGTTTCGGGGTAATCAGTTTTTGCGCTGCGGCACAGTGAAAGTACCCTTCACCCGGCCGCCGGAGTTGGTCACACCGGGGGCGCCGCCGCCATTGATGGTCGAACGGCCTGAATTCAGATCGATGACAAGGCGTCCTCCGCTGAGCTTGTTTGCCCCTTGTGTGAGATTTACGCCGCCGATGAGCGTGATCAAATTGGCGTTGAGATCGTAAATTGCCGAGCTGCTGGTCGCGCGCAAATCATCCTTGGTAATGATCACGCCGCCGGTGGCGTCGAGCCGGTTGACATCAATGCCGCCGCCGCTGGTATAGGCCGCCGTCACGCGGTTGGCCTTCATTGTCAGACCTGCCTGCGTCGCGGTTACCCCGCCCGACAAAACGACGCGGTCGGCGCGGTCTTGCAGTTCGAGCGATCCAGCATCGAAATTCACCGGTGCGTTGCTGTCATGGTTGCGGATTGTCTGCGCGGGCGAGGCCGAGGAGATCAGCGCAGCAGCAATGATGGCAGCCGACAGGCCGAGCGGGAAAGAGCGATGTGTCATTGCGGCCTCACTTAATCGCATTCTGGTCGATACGCAATTGAACCCCGCCGTCCAGACGAACGACACGCGTTTCAAGATTGGCGCTCAGCCGCCCCGCCTTGAACGTGCCGACTTTTGTCCGGCCGCTTACCGGACCGAAGCTTTTCATTGTCTTGTCTTTCAGCGACACTTCGACGTTGCTTGCGACCATATCATAGCCGGGCGATTCGACCGCGAGCGGACCATTTACCCGCATTGTTTCCTTGGCGAGATTATAATTGCCCTTTTGCGCAAGGATCGACGCCGGGCCGTCGTTGAGCAATATCCGCGCGGACAATGCGGTCATGTCAAGGCTCGGATCGGCCGAAGTTTTCTGGACAGCGCTACCGGCGCGCAGCGAAAAAGGCCGACCATTGCTGTCTTCGCCTCGATACAACGCCTCGACCAACCGCATTCGTTCGCGCGACAGGCTGACCTCGTCCTTGTCGAGCACAAAGCTTAATTCCTGCTGTCCGGCAAACGGGCTGAACGCCAACACTGCGAGCAACACGCCGATGATGCTGGGCAGGACAACGCGCATCGCCCGGATCATCCGGTCGTGCCTGCCCCCGGGCATCGCCCAGCGCTGGCGTTGGGTGCGTTCAAGATCGGCGAGTTCGGACATATAGTTATTTAACGCGCCCGAACCTTAACTGTGCCCGAATATATCGATTTCCGGCCATCCGGCCAGATCAAGGTCTGCGCGGTGCGGTAGGAAGTCGAAGCAAGCCTGAGCCAGATGCGTGCGGCCTTCGCGCGCCAGCCGTTCGACGAATTGCGCGTGGAGCCGGTGCAGATAGCGCACGTCGCTGGCTGCATAATCCTTTTGCGCCTCGGACAGACTTGGCCCGCCCCAGTCGCTTGACTGCTGTTGCTTGGAAATATCGGTGCCCAGCATTTCCTTCACAAGTTCCTTCAGGCCATGCCGGTCGGTATAGGTCCTGACCAGACGCGAGGCGATTTTGGTGCAGAATAACGGCGTCGCTACGACTTCCAGATAATGCGAAATCGCCGCCAGATCGAACCGCGCGAAATGGAATAGCTTGAGCCGTTCTGGATCGGCCAGCACGGCGCGCAGATTGGGCGCGGCATAATCGCTGTCGGGTGCGAAACGGACGAGATGCTCATCGCCTCCGCCGTCCGAAATCTGTAGCAGGCACAGCCGGTCGCGCGGCGTGATCAGGCCCATTGTTTCGGTATCGACGGCGACTGGCCCTGCGGCCAAAACGCCTTCGGGCAGGTCTTCTTCATATAAATATACGCTCATGCAAGTCCCTTGCCCCAGCGCGGAGTGCAAGGCAAACAAAACTAGGTCGCCGCTGTGACCGTAAAGCCACGCAATATTTGCTATCCCGTAACCTTTTATTGCGATATAGCTAGGGCTTGCGCGATCACCAAGGACCGCGCTTGTGACGTGCAGGACCATCGCCCTCGACTGCATATTATTTGTTATTTGGGGCGATGAGAAGGCAAGTAGTAAGACATGGGTTTTGATCGCAAGCGTGCCGGCAAGGGCCGGGACAAAAGAGATGGTTTTGGTGATGAAAGCTACGACGGCTACCGCGCACCAACCCCCTATCAGGGCGGTGGCGGAGGTAGCTACGGCGGCGGCGGCGGTGGCAGCAGCTACGGTGGTGGCGGCGGCGGTTCAGGTGGCGGTGGTGGTTTCGGCGCACCGCGGCGCGGCCCCGGCGGCCCGCCAATGCCTGCACAGGTAATCGGTTCCGGCAAGGGAATCGTCAAGTTTTTCAACGGACAAAAGGGCTTCGGCTTCATTCAGGTCGATGATCGCCCCGACGATGTGTTCGTTCATATCAGCGCTGTCGAACTGGCCGGACTGTCTGCTTTGGCAGAAGGCCAGCCGCTCGAATTCACTTTGGTGGAACGCGGCGGCAAGGTGTCGGCAACCGATTTGGTAATCGACGGCGAACCGATGGCAGTTACCGAACGCGCACCGCGTCCTGACCGTCCAGAGCGTGGCGGGTTCGATCGCGCCCCGCGTGAAGGCGGCGGCGGCTTCCGCGGGAACGACCGTGATTCGGCACCGCGCGCACCGCAGCGCGAATCGACCGGCGAACGCGCCAACGGCACCGTGAAATTCTTCAACGACATGAAGGGTTTTGGATTCGTTCAGCGCGATGATGGCGGCGAAGATGTGTTTGTACATATCTCGGCGCTCGAACGTTCGGGAATGGGGCAGGTGACCCAAGGCGACCGTTTGGCCTTCGACATCGAAATCGACCGTCGCGGTAAGTTCTCGGCGACAAACCTGAGCGCGCTTACCGAATAAGCGACGCGAGATAGTCAAACAGGGCGGGGAAGCATGATGCTTCACCCGCCCTTTTTTGTTTCAGGCTTTGCCGATGGTCGCCGCGAGGAACCACGCGCGTTGTTCGGCCTCGTCGGTCCAGTCGTCGAGCATGCCGTCGGTCGCATTGTCGCCAGCCTCTTCAGCTAGCTCTTTTGCGTCCTTCAACGCCTGCACCAATGTTTCGTTATCGACATGCAATTCCTTTAGCATCTTGGCTGCGTCATTGGTCGCCGAATCATTATCCTTGATTCGCTGCTTGCCCGCAATCGCGCCAATTGATGTCAGCGTATCCTGCCCGAGCTTGCGCACGCGCTCTGCCACCAGATCGGTGGTCGCGATCAATTCGGTTGCCTGCTCGTCGAACAGCAGATGATATTCGCGAAAATGCGGACCTGTCACATGCCAGTGGAAGTTCTTCGTCTTCAGATACAGCGCATAATAATCGGCCAGCAGGCCATTCAATGCGTCGGCCAGCGCCTTCTTGCTATTGTCACCTTCTGCCATATTGATTCTCCGTTCAGGGGATTGGGTCTCCCTGTGATATAGGAACGCCCTGCCCTTATTGCCACCCGAGCTTCCCGCCCAGACAGATTGAGCGGGTCACTTAGGCGAGACCGAAAGCCTGCAACGCCAATAAGATTCCCCAGCCGAGCAGTAACGCACCCGAAATCCAGCGAATCGGTTTGAGCGGCACGATAGTTGCCAACCGCTCGCGCAGGAACACGGCCGGGACTGTCGCAGCCATGATGCCGACAAAGCCACCGACTGCTGCCATGGGCCAGAACGGCGTTCGCGCGGCCTGTGCGGCGATGATGAACTGGCTCTTGTCCCCGAATTCGAGGATAAACAGGCCGAGGAACGCAGTCACGAAAGGGGGCGTCTTCCACTTCGTCAATGGGTCGACAACCCGCCGCCACATCAACATGCCTGCGCCGGCGAAGATATAGGCAAGGCCAGCAAACAGTTTGAGCGGTGCTTCGCTGATCCAGCTATCAATCACCGATCCGCCCGCCGCCGAAATCATGCAATTGAGTAAAGTCGCAGCAGCCAGCCCAGCCAGCACCGCGCCGTTCTTGTGATAGCGCAAAGCCAAGGCCGCTGCCAAAATCTGCGTCCGGTCGCCCATTTCGGCAAGGAATACCGACAGCAAAGTGGAGAGAAGCGCGTCCATGGTGAACGCCCTAGCACATCACTCGTAAAATTGAATCAGTTCGGCAACCGCACCGCGACCGATGCCAATAACGACTGAGTCACTGCCGGGCTCAATTGCGAACAGCCGATGGCGTCGCCCAATATACCGGTAAAACTCGAAACCACCGAATCGCCGCCGCCGCTTTGCATCACGCGTTCCATCGATGCTTCGAATACGCTGGCGATTTCTGCGACCGCGGCGAAGTGATGCGCAATCGCGGTCTGGCGGATCGCCTCCAGCCGGACGAGGAATTGCAGCGGGTTGGTATCGAACGAGGTCAACCGCAACGCCTCCAAAAGGTCGCTGAGTTCCGCGCGAATCAGCATTTGCCGATCATGATCCATATCCATGGCAATGCCCCCATGCCCGTTGTACGAGACAGGTGTGCGCCAACATGGTTAATAACCGCTTAAAGCCGCGGCATTGCGAGTCAGGGGTTGACTTTACAGGCCCGGACACGCAAAGGCGCGCGTCTGTGAATGGGCCAGCGCTTGCCGCCACCTGTTTTTAACGAAATTCAACTCGAAGGAATGGGCCATGGCGAAGCCAGCCACGATCAAGATCAAGCTCGTCAGCACCGCTGACACCGGCTTTTTCTATGTGACCAAGAAAAACCCG
>LNFM01001357.1_pt1 | contig 64383 bp, 68 predicted proteins | sample 596031 | NCBI WGS metagenome assembly LNFM01 (sample SAMN04254537, study PRJNA301005) | activated carbon metagenome | isolation source: dual media filters at the Ann Arbor, Michigan drinking water treatment plant | place: USA: Ann Arbor
GCCCGCGCGCGGTCAAGCAAGGCCGCGCCTGCCCACGGCGCTGGCGTGGCGCCACCACCCATGGTAGAAAGCGGTCAGTAATACTGACAGCACAAACCCTCGTGAACTTCGTCATGACGATATCGACCAGCGACCGCCACATCATTCCCGCCTGCCGGATGCCTGCACCGCCCGACCGATAGGGTCGTCCGCGGCATTGAATTCATCCTCATCGCGGTCGTTCTTGTCACATTTGATTGGCGACGCGCGGTTTACAATCACCCGGCGGTGCATCGACCGTCCCAGTACCGCACCCGGTCAAGAAGCATTCCCATGCATACCGAACAATCCGTCCTCAAGGTGTCGATCGCCGTCACGATCTGCGTCGCCGCCTTCGGCATCGCCTTCGGCATCGTCTCCGGCTCCTCGGCGATCGCCTTCGATGGCGCCTATTCGCTGATGGATGCCGGCATGAGCATCCTCGCCCTCATCGTTGCGCGGCTGATCACCGGCTATGCGACCGACACGATCCGGCCGAGCCGGCTGCGCGACCGCTTCTCGGTCGGCTTCTGGCACCTGGAACCCATCGTCCTCGGCGCGAACGGCATGTTGCTGATGGGGGTCTCGGCCTATGCGCTGATCACCGCCATCGGCAACCTGCTGGCCGGCGGCAATCCGCTGGTCTTCGACTATGCCATCATCTTTGCGGCGGTGACGCTTGTCGCCTGCCTGGCCATGGCCGGCTTCGGCCACTGGGCCAACCGGACGATCGGCTCGGAGTTCATTGCCCTCGATGTGACGGCCTGGCTGATGTCGGCGGGCATCAGCGCGGCGCTGCTGGTCGCCTTCACCGGCGGGCAGTTGCTCGAGGGCACGCGGTTCGCCTGGGTGCTGCCCTATATCGACCCGGCGGTGCTGGCGCTGGTCTGCCTGGTGCTGATCCCGATGCCGGTTGCGACCGTGCGCCGCGCCCTGCGCGACGTGCTGCTGATGACGCCCGAGACACTCAAGGCGCAGGTCGATGCTGTGGCGGGCGAGGTCGTGGCGCACCACGGCTTCCTGTCGTTCCGGGCCTATGTCGCGACGGTGGGCCGCTCGACGCAGATCGAGCTGTATTTCATCGTCCCGCCGGGCATGCCGCCCCGGACGATCGAAGCCTGGGACGCCGTGCGCGACGAGATCAACGACGCGATCGGCGAGGACAGCCCGAATCGCTGGCTGACCATCGTCTTCACGGCGGATGAGGAATGGGCGGACTGACGGCGCTGCCGCCGGCCCGCCGCGCGGCGCGCTACTTCGGCGCCAGGACCATGATCATCTGACGGTTCTCGAGGCGCGGGAACTGCTCGACCTTCGTGGTCTCGGCCAGTTCGCCCCGGATCCGGTCCAGCACCTTCACGCCCAAATCCTGGTGCGCCATCTCGCGCCCGCGGAACCGCAGCGTCACCTTCACCTTGTCGCCTTCCTCGATGAATCCCTTCATCTGGCGCATCTTCACGTCGTAGTCATGGTCGTCGATATTCGGACGGACCTTGATTTCCTTGATCTCGACGACCTTCTGCTTCTTGCGCGCCTCGTTGGCCTTCTTCTGCTGCTCGTACTTGTATTTGCCGTAGTCGAGGATCTTGCAGACAGGCGGCACGGCGTTGGGCGAGATCTCGACCAGGTCGAGGCCGACGTCATAGGCGCGGATCAGCGCCTCGCGGGCGGTCATCACGCCCTGCATTTCGCCGTCCTGGTCGATCAGGCGCACCTGCGGCACGCGGATGTCGTCGTTGATGCGCGGGCCGTCCTTGGAAGGCGGCGTCGCGGGCATTGGGCGTAGTGGAACCGGTAGAAGCGGGCTTTATGGAGCGGCGATCACGCCGCCGCAACCGGCATCGCCATCCGCATGCCGCATTTGTCCTCCGCGTGCCCTGATTACAAGCAGGGTCAGCGCGCCAGGTCGGGGGCCGTGGCCTCCGCCGCCAGGCCGGCGACAGCCTCGGCCAGCGGTAGCGTGACCTGCTCGCGCCCGGGCAGGCGGCGCAGCACCAGGGACCGCTCCTCCGCCTCCCGCCGCCCGATCACCACCAGGACGGGCACGCGCTGCTCGATATGGTCGACCACCTTGCGGTTGATCTTCTCGTTCCGCAGGTCGGTGTCGACCCGCAGCCCCGCCGCGCGCAGGGCGGCCGCGGCTTCCTCGGCGAAGGGCGCGGCCTCATCGACGATGGTCGCGACCACCACCTGCACCGGCGCCAGCCACAGCGGGAAGCGCCCGGCATATTGCTCGATCAGGATGCCGAGGAAGCGCTCGAAACTCCCCAGGATCGCGCGGTGCAGCATGACCGGGCGTTTCCGACCGCCATCCTCGGCCACGTATTGCGCGTCGAGCCGCTCGGGCAGCACGAAATCCACCTGGAACGTGCCGCATTGCCAGTCGCGGCCGATCGCGTCGCGCAGCACGAATTCCAGCTTCGGGCCGTAGAAGGCGCCCTCCCCCGGGTTCATCTCGTAGTCGACGCCGGCGATCTTGCAGGCCTCGTGCAGCGCGCCCTCGGCGCGGTCCCAGATGCCGTCATCGCCGGCGCGCTGTTCCGGGCGGTCGGAGAACTTCACGCGGAAATGCTCGAAGCCCAGGTCGCGATAGACCGAGGACAGCAATTCCGTGAAGCGCACCGCCTCGGCGGCGATCTGGTGTTCCTCGCAGAAAATGTGCGCGTCGTCCTGCGTGAAGGCGCGCACGCGCATGATGCCGTGCAGCGCGCCCGAGGGTTCGTAGCGGTGGCAGGCGCCGAACTCCGCCATGCGCAGCGGCAATTCGCGGTAGCTGCGCAGGCCCTGGTTGAAGATCAGCACATGGCAGGGGCAGTTCATCGGCTTGAGCGCGAGGACGCGATGCGCCTCGTCCTGGTCCTCCACCGTCGCCATGAACATGTTCTTGCGGTAGTTCTCCCAGTGGCCGGAGGCCTCCCACAGACGCCGGTCCAGAACCTGCGGCGTCTTCACTTCCTGATACGCCCCGGCGTCGAGGCGGCGGCGCATGTAGTCCTCGACCGTGCGGTACAGTTTCCAGCCCTTGGGGTGCCAGAAGACGGAGCCGACCGCGGCCTCCTCGAGATGGAACAGCCCCATCTCCTTGCCGATCTTGCGGTGGTCGCGCTTCTCCGCTTCCTCGATCTGCAGCAGGTGCGCGTCGAGTTCCTTCTGGTCGCGCCAGGCGGTGCCGTAGATGCGCGACAGCATCGCGTTGCGGTGGTCACCGCGCCAATACGCACCCGCAGCCTTCATCAGCTTGAAGGCGGTGCCGACATCGCCGGTGCCGCGCATGTGCGGGCCGCGGCACAGGTCGATCCAGTCGCCCTGCTTGTACAGCGTGATGGTCTCGCCGGCGGGCAGGTCCTGGATCAGCTCGACCTTGTACTTCTCACCCTTCTCCGCGAACAGCGCGATCGCCTCGTGGCGCGTGGTCACGATGCGTTCGAACGCCGCGTTGCGCGCGACGATCTCGCGCATCTTCGCCTCGATGGCGCCGAAGTCTTCCGGCGTGAAGGGCTCGTTTCGGGCGAAGTCGTAGTAGAAGCCGTTCTCGATCGACGGGCCGATCGTCACCTGCGTGCCGGGAAACAGCGCCTGCACGGCCTCGGCCAGCACATGCGCGGTGTCGTGGCGGATCAGTTCCAGCGCCTCGGGGTCGCGCCGCGTGATGAAGCGGATGGCCGCGTCGTGCTCGATTGGGCGCGACAGGTCCTGCAAAGCGCCATCCACCTGCATGGCCAGCGCCGCCTTGGCCAGGCCAGGCCCGATCGCCGCGGCGATGGTGGTGCCCGTGACCGGCCCATCGAAGGACCGGACGGAACCATCGGGCAGGGTAATCGCGGGCATCGGGACAGCGTCTCCGGGGGCTGGAAAGGGGCGCGGACCATGGGCAGCGCGCCGCGCGGGGTCAAGTCAGGCGGGCGAGCGCGGCCCTGACGACGTCGGGTTCCAGACCCGCCAGCGGCACATGGCGCAGCCAGTCCACGCGGGGCCCGCGCGGCGCACACAGCGCCGGGTCGCTGTCGGCGCCGAACAACGCGAGCGTCGGGCAGCCGCAGGCGGCCAGCAGGTGCGTCGGCCCCGTGTCGTTGCCCACGGCGAAGGCCGCGCGGCGCGCCAGCGCACCGATCTCGGCGAAGGATGTACGGCCGGTGAGGTCGATCGCGGAGGGCGCCGCGGCGCGGATCGTGGCAGCCATCGGCGCCTCCGCCGCCCCGCCCAGGATCACGGCCGGCAGGTCGAAGCCCGCCGCCAGCGCGCCGAATCGTTCCACCGGCCAGCGCTTGGCCGGCCGTCCGGGCGACGCGCCCGGCACCACGAGGCAGAATCGCGCCGGCAGCCCGAACCGCGCAAGATCCGCCGCGAGCCAGGTCAGGTCGGGGATCGGGAATTCGCGGATGCCGGCCATCTCCAGCTGCTCGCGCTGGCGCTCGACCGTATGCATGGCGTCGCGCGCCGGGTTGGCGTGCGGGTGGGAGGCGCCAGGCGCGATCCCCGACCATTCCGCCCGCCGCCCGACGAACCAGCGGTAGCGCGACGACCGCGCCGAGGTCTGCAGGTCATACACCCGGTCGAAGCGCGCGCCGTTCACCCGGCGCGCCAGGCGCAGCACGGCTGGGATGTCGGTCCAGTCCGGCCGGCCATCCTCCCAGACCTCGTCGAACCAGGGCGACATCCGCGCGAGCGGCGCATAGGGCTTGGTCGTCAGCAGGATGATCCGCGCATCCGGATGATGCGCCCGGATGGCCGCGAAGGGTCCGAAGGCCTGCGCGAAATCGCCGAGCGCCGCCAACTTGATGACCAGCACGCGCATCACAGCAGCTCGCGATACACGGCAAGGGTTGCCGCCTGCATGCGCGCCGTGGTGAACCCCGCCAGGACCGCGGCCCGCGCCCGAGCGCCCATTGCGACGCGATCGGCGACGGGCAGCGCCAATATGCGGTCGATCGCCGCCGCGAGCGCCGCGGCGTCGCCCGGCGGCACGCGCCAGCCGGTCACGCCCTCCTCCACCGTCTCCCGCGGGCCGCCGAGGTCGCTGGCGATCACGCAGCGCTCCATGGCCTGCGCCTCGATCACCGTGCGGCCGAAGGCCTCGGCATCGGTCGAGGCATGCACCACCACATCCGCGAGCAGCAGCGCGGCAGGCATGTCGTCGGCATGACCGACCAGGCGCACACGGTCCGCCAGCCCCAGCGCCGCGATGCGTGCGCGCAATTCATCAACGAATCCGGTACGGCCCTGCGCATCGCCGACCAGCAGCGCCAGCGCATCGCCCGGCCCGCGGGCCATCGCCTCGACCAGCACGCCCTGGCCTTTCCAGCGCGTGACGCGGGCCGGCAGCATCACCACCGGGCGGCCCTGCGGCACGCCCCAGGCGGCGCGCAGCGCGGCGACCCGTTCGGGCGCCACGCGGGCGGGGTCGAACAGCGCCTCGTCCACGCCGCGCGCAATGGTGCGGATGCGGCCCGGGTCGGTGCCGTGGCGGGCGCGCAGGTGCTCGGCGATGAAGCTGCTGATGGCGATGACCCGTTCGCCCCGCGCCATCACCGAATTGTAGAAGCGCTTGCCCGGCAGCCCTTCATTGTAGGTGCCGTGATAGGTGGTGACGAAATGCGCCCCGCTGCGCCGGGCCGCGAGCCAGCCCGACCAGGCCGGGGCGCGGGACCGGGCATGCAGGATGCCGATGTGCTCGCGCCGCACCAGCGCCTCCAGCGCCGCGGCATTGCGCCAGATCCCGGCCGGCGACTTGGTGGCGAGCGGCAGGGTCACGTGCCGCGCGCCCAACGCCTCGAGGCGGGCGACCAGCGGGCCCCCGGCCGAGGCCACGAAGGCGCGCCACCCGGCCCGCACGACCGCGTCCGCGATCTCGAGCGTACCGCGCTCCACGCCGCCGGCGCCAAGCGCCGGCAATACCTGCAGCACGGCGGGGGCTGGGGGGGTCTGCACACTTCACATCGCGAATGATTGACTGCGGATCGGCCGAGGATGCGGTCTTGCGCCGAAGGAAGGACCGACGCAAGTGTGCGCCCGATGTCGACCTATTTCATGGCCATGATGCTGCTCTCGGGCGGCAGCTTCATTCGCACCAAATCCGGCGCGCCCGAAATGCGCCCGGCCTCGGCCGCCTCCGACATGGTCTGGGGGTTGCTCGCGAAGGCCGCCTTCTGGATGTGGCTCGGCCTGATCGTCTATGGCTTCCTGTACTTCCACTGGTCGCAGCCTGTGGCGGCCGTGCTGGCCTCGCTGGCGGTCAACGTGCTGATCGCCATGCGCGGGCCGCAGCGCACCTGGCCCGGCCTGTCCATCCTGTTCTGCGCGGTCGGCCTGGCCGCCGCGACGGTCGTCGTCCTGGGCTGAGGGCGGCTCAGGCCCGTGGCACCCGTGGCGCCAGGTGCAGCGCCACCACCTCGCCATCCTGGCCCGGCACGGCGGGAAAGCGGTCGCGTACCGCCGGGTCGTGCCCCGGGATCACGCGGCTGTCGTCGCCACCCGCCAGTTTCTTCGCCGCACGCCAGCCCGCCGCCATGGCGCCGAGGTCGAAGATGATCGGGAAGGGATTGCCCGACAGCGCATTGGCATAGAAGTGCATGGCGTCGGAGGCGATCACCACCGGCCCGCGCGCGGTCTCCACGCGCACCACCTGCAGCCCGTCGGAGTGGCCGCCGACGCGGTGCACGCTCACACCAGGCGCAATCTCGCTGTCGCCCTCGTGGAACTCCACCCGGTCGGCATAGAGCGCGCGCACCATGGCGACCACGTGCTCGGCTTCGAAGGGCATGCGGATGGCGTGCACGCACATGTGGCGCCCCACCGCGAAGTGCATCTCGCGTTCCTGGAGGTGGAAGCGCGCGGCGGGGAAGATGCCGAGGCTGCCGGCGTGGTCATAGTGCAGGTGCGTGATGATGACGTCCTGCACCGTCGCGGGGTCCGTGCCCATGGAGATCAGGCAGTCGCCGACCGACCGCGACAAGCTGCGACCCCGCTTCGTCGCGAGTTCGGCGTCGAAGCCCGTATCGACCACGATCTCCCGCCCACCGGGTCCGCGCAGCAGCCACACGTAGTAGTCGAGCGGCATCGCCTCGTGCGGGTCGGGCAACGGCAGCAGGTGGTTGGTCTGCGCCGTGCGCTCGTGCCGCCCGTAGCGGATGGCGTAGGCTTCCCAGGTCATGGCGCCTTGTTCCCGCCGAGCTCGGTGCCGGTCATCTGCTCCGACAGCTTCGCCATGGCCGTATGGTCGGCACCCGGCCCGAGCATCGCCGCCGCCGCCGCCCACATCTCCCGGCACAGGGCCGAGAAGGGTGCGGGTGTGGCGGTCTCGCGCCCGACTTCCAGCGCGATCGACAGGTCCTTCACCATCAGGTCGAGGCCGAAACCGGCATCGAAGCGTCGCGACAGCACGTATTCCTTGAACTTCTTCTGGCTCGAATTGGTCATGCCCGAACTGGCGTTCAGTACATCGACCATCTTCACCGGATCCAGGCCGAAGCGCTGGCCGATCAGCAGCGCCTCGATGCCCATCAGGAAGCCGCCGGCGCTGACCAGGTTGTTCAGCGCCTTCATCGCCTGCCCTGCGCCGATCGGCCCGCAGCGGTGGATGGAGGTGCCCATCGCCTTCAGCACGGGCTCGGCGCGGTCGATCTCCGCTTCCTCGCCGCCTGTCATGATCGCGAGCTGGCCGGTCTTGGCGCGCGGCACGCCGCCCGAGACCGGGCAGTCGATCATCGCGACACCCTGGCCCGCCAGCATCGCCGCGATCTCGCGCGTGCGGCCCGGCTGGCCGGAGGTCATGTCGATGACCAGCATGCCCTTGCTCAGCGACGGCAGCATCGCCTCCACCGCCTCGCCCACCTGCTTGCTGGTGGGGACGATGATGACGACGCAGTCGGCACCGGCGGCGGCTTCCGCGGGGCTCGCCGCGGCCTTCGCACCGGTCTCGGTCGCGAAGGCGGCCGCGCGGCCGGGGACCGCGTCGCAGACCGTGACCTCGAAGCCCGCCTTCACCAGGTTGGCCGCCATCGGCCAGCCCATGTTGCCGATGCCGGCGAAGGCAACGCGCTTGATGGGCGCGGCCATCACTTCTTCCCCGGCAGCGCGCCTTCGGCGAGCAGAACCTCATGCGCCGCCTTGAAGGCATCGAGCCCGGCCGGGATGCCGCAATAGGCGGTGGCATGCAGCAGCGTCGCCTTGATCTCGTCGACCGTGATGCCGTTGTTGAGCGCGCCCTTCACATGCAGCTTCACCTCCGGGATCTTGCCCAGCGCGGTCAGCATCGCGAGGTTCAGCAGCGAGCGCGTCTTGCGGTCCAGCGCCAGGCCCAGCCCCAGGCCCAGGCGGTGGTGGCGCGCTGGAACGACATCATGAATTCGTCGGCCTTCGCCATGGACGAATCCACGTATTCGGCGCCCAGCACCGCGCGGCGGATCGGAAGGCCCTTGTCGAACAGCGCCTGATCGTCGGACATGTTTCGCTCCCTTGGGAATGGATATGCCGCGCAGGCTTGCGCGGACCCGCGGGGCGGTCAACCGGAGGCGTCCATGTTCTTCGAAGGCTTCACGCCGGGATACCGCACCGCGAACGGCCGGCGCTTCCGCCTGCGCCACGGCGGCGAAGGTCCACCGCTGCTGCTGCTGCACGGCAACCCGCAGACGCACGCCATGTGGCACAAGGTCGCGCCCGCCCTGGCACGACGCTTCAGCGTGGTATGCCCCGACCTGACGGGCTACGGCCTGTCGGACAAGCCGCCGGTCAGCGCCGACCACGCGCCCTATGCCAAGCGTGCCATGGCAGCGGACATGGTCGCGCTGATGGCGACGCTCGGGCATGACCGCTTCCAGGTGGTGGCGCATGACCGCGGCGCGCGCGTGGCGCATCGCATGGCGCTGGATCATCCGGGTGCCGTCGAGCGCCTGTGCACCATGGACATCATCCCCACGCTCGAACATTTCGAACGCGCCGACATGGAATTCGGCATGGGGTACTGGCACTGGTTCTTCCTCGCACAGCGTCATCCCGGGCCGGAGGCGATGATCCGCTGCGACATCGAGACCTGGTTCGACTTCCACACGTCGCGCGAGCCGAAGCCGCGCGACTTCTTCCACGCCGAAGCCCGCGCCGACTACCTGGCGGCGCTGCACGCGCCAGGCACCATCGAGGCTATCTGCGAGGACTACCGCGCCGCCACGACCATCGATCTCGATCACGACCGCGACTCGCGCGGAGCCGGGCGCAGGGTCGACTGCCCGCTGCTGGCGCTGTGGGGCGCGAAGGGCAGCCTGCCGCGGTGGTACGACCCCGCGGCGATCTGGCGGGGCTATGCCGCGGGCCTGCTCGAGACCGGCGCCGTCGCCTCCGGCCACTACCTGGCCGAGGAGGCGCCGCAGGAGGTGCTGGACCGGCTGGAGCACTTCCTCAGGGCGTGACGACCGCCCCTTGCGCGAAAGTTCGAGAAATACAGCCCGCCATGGCTGTCCATCTGGAAGCGCGCATGGCGGCCGCGAGCACCGCCGCGGGGTCGCCGAACTCTACGCCCGGCAGGCTTTGCGCGCGCAGCACGTTCATCGCCGAGGCCGCCAGCAGCGCCGAGCCCGCGCCGTGCCCGGACACATCCAGCAGCCACATGGCGAAGCGGCGCCGGTCCAGCCACGCATCGCCGAAGGCACGAAGTGGGCAGCGACAGCCCGTTCTGCGGCGCACGCCCGGTGGTCAGCGGCGCCGGTCCGATCGTGATGCGCCGACCGGCCACGCCCTCCGCGGGCTCGAGGTCGAGCAGGTGCACCACCGGTTCCGCCGGCGCGGCGCGGCGCGGCGCAGCATGGTCCGCGCGGAATCCGCATCGTGGCGCTGCGTCGCGTCCTGCGTCACGGGAGGATGCTGAGGTCGGCGAGGTCCACCACCCACGGCAGGTCGGTGTCCCCGGCGGCAGCACCGGCGCGGGTAACCAGCGCATGGGCCTGGCCGCGGTGATGTGTCTGGTGGTTGAACATATGCCCGACCGTGACCCAGAGCGGCATCGTCGCCTCGCGCCCCGACGCGCCGGAGTACCAGGTCAGCGGCGCCGCGAGGCGCTGGTCGGTCAGCCCTGCAGCCCAGTCGATGATGCGTGCATCCGCCGCCACGCGCGCCGCGCGCAGCGCCGCCCAGTCCTGCACCATGCGCGGGCTGTCCCTCATGCCGACCGGCGCCGGGTCCCAGCCGTCAAAGCGGCCCATCCAGGTGGTATCGCCCCACAGCAGATGCGACAGCGTGCCGTGGATCGACCCCCAGAAGGCGCCGCCATCGGCCCGGCGCACGGCATCGTCCAGCGTGTCGGCGGCGGCATGGAGCCGGCGGTTCATCTCGGCATTGTAGGCCGCCATCATGCGGCACCAGGCGGGGCTGATCATGCCGGGGCCTCCGTCGTCAGAGCGACTTCCAGAAGAATACGGTGTCGCAGGGCTCCCGCGCCGCGTCCACTTCGAACCCCGGGATGCGGCCGAGTTCGTGCCAACCCTCGGCGCGATACAACGCCCCCGCCGCGCTGCCGGCGCGGGTGTCGAGGCTGAGCAGACGGCGCGCATGCCCGCGCGCCGCCTGTTCGGCCCGGCGCATCAGCGCACGCCCGAGCCCCGCGCGGCGTGCGCCGGGATCGACCAGCAGTTTCTGGATGGCGGCGACATGCGGCTGGTTCTGCGCGGTGGCGAGGTCGAGCGTCACGCTGCCCGCCATCACCCCGTCGCGCCAGGCCACCAGCAACACGCGCGAGCCGGCCGCCACCGCCGCCGAGGTCTGCTTCCAGAAGGCGATGGCGCGGTCCCGCGACAGCGGCGGGAGGAATTCCAGCGAGGCGCCCTCGGCGACGCAGGCGACCAGCAGGTCCGCCAGGCGGCGTTCCGCGCTGGCGGCCGCGGCGGCGTCCAGCGCCTCGACTACCAGGCCGCGCGCCGGCTTGGCATAGCGGAATTCAAGGGAGTTCGAGATGTCGTCGAGGATGCGGATCGAGCCCTGGCGGACATAGCCCTGCTTTTCGTAGAAGCCGTGCGCACGGGTGAATCGCGTGTCCGTCCACAGCACCAGGCGCTCGGCGCCGGCGGCGCAGGCGTGGTCTTCGGCGGTGCGCAGCAGATCGGCCGCCAGGCCGATGCCGCGCGCCGCACCATCCACGTACATACGGCAGATTTCCCAGGCGGCGTCGTCCTTCAGCGGGCGCGTGCCGACCATGCCGATCACGCGCCCGTCGCGCTCCGCGGCCCAGAGCATGCCGCCCTGGTCGCGGAAATACGTGGCCAGCGCGCGCAGTTCAGGCACCTCGCCATCGATGTCCAGGACGCAGCCGGGGTATTCCGCCCAGCAGGCGCCGATCAGGGCGATGAAGCCCTCGGCGTCCGTGTCGCGCCCCGGGCGCAGGTCATGCACACTCACCCGATTCAGACCTCCGGTGCTCGGTGCGGCGCCTGCGACCACCGCATGCGATCAGGCGAGTTCCCTGCAGAACTCCTGGATGCGACCGCAGGCCTCGCGCAGGCTTTCGGTGTCGGTCGCATAGGAGATGCGCAGGTAGGGCGACATGCCATAGGCCGCGCCCTGCACGGCGGCGACGTATTTCTCCTCGAGCAGCGCCAGGGCGAAGTCGGTGTCGGTGTCGATCTTTCGCCCGCCCTTGGTGGTCTTGCCGAGGCAGCCGGCAATGTTGGGGAAGACGTAGAAGGCGCCCTCGGGCTTGTGGCAGGCAATGCCCGGCGCGGCGTTCAGCATCTCCACCACCAGGTCGCGGCGCTTGCGGTATTCCTCGGCACGCTCGCGCACGATGTCCTGCGGGCCATCCAGCGCGGCGGCGGCGGCCGCCTGGCCGACGGAGGACACGCCCGAGGTCGCCTGCCCCTGCATGTTGATCATCGCCTTGATGAGCGCCTTCGGCCCGCCGCAGAAGCCGATGCGCCAGCCGGTCATGGCATAGGTCTTGGACGCGCCGTTGACCGTGAGCGTGCGGTCCTTCAGCGCCGGCTCGACATCGGCGATCGTGCAGAACTCGAAGCCGTCGTAGACAAGGTGCTCGTACATGTCGTCGGTCATCACCCAGACATGAGGGTGCTTCTTCAGCACCGCGGCGATCGCCTTCATCTCCTCGCGCGAACAGGCCGCGCCGGTCGGGTTGTTCGGGAAGTTCAGCATCACCCACTTGGTCTTGGGCGTGATGGCGGCGTCCAGGTCCTCGGGGCGCAGCTTGAAGCCGTTGTTCTGCGGGCAGGACACCAGCACCGGCGTGCCGCCGGCGATCTTCGCCATGTCGGCATAGGAGATCCAGTAGGGGGCGGGGATCACCACCTCGTCGCCCGGGTCCACCGTCGCCATCAGCGCGTTGTAGATGCACTGCTTGCCGCCATTGGCGACCATGATCTCATCGAGCGCGAAGTCGAGGTTGTTGTCGCGCTTGAACTTGCGCTGGACCGCTTCCTTCAGCTGCTTCGAGCCGTCCTGCGGGGGATACTTGGTGTCCCCGGCGAGGGCCGCCTTGTACGCCGCCTCGATCGCGTGCCGCGGGGTGTCGAAGTCGGGCTCCCCGGTGCCCAGGCTGATCACCTTGATCCCCTGCGCCGCGAGCTCGCGCGCCTTCATCGTCATGACGACGGAGGCGGAGATGGAAACTTCGTTCATACGGGCGGCGAGAGCTGGCATTGTCTGTCCGTGTCCCTTGGGGAGAATGGCGTTCGCGAAACTAGGCCGCGGGTGGGGCCGCGCCAAGCCAGGCCGGGCGTTCATACAGCCAATCCACCCCGTCCTCGCCCACCCGGACGAAGCCGAGGCGTTCCCAGAAGCGATGGGCGGGGCTGTCGCGCAGTACCTCGATGCGCAGGGGCAGCGGCGGCGCGTCCGTCAGCACGCTGGCGACCGCCGCGGCGCCCAGGCCGCGGCCCTGGAAGGCGGGTTCGACATAGACCGAATGCAGCGCGACGTGATCGACCGCCGGCGTGATGCCGACGCAACCCACGCGCTGGCCTGCCACATCGATCACGCGCAGGTCGCCCGCATCGAACACCGCACGCATCCGCGCGCGACGTCGGCTCAACAGGAAGCGATCGAGCCGCTCCAGATCCGCCCGCAGCACCCGCACCGAGAGGTCGAGCAGCGGCTCGAAATCCGCCTCCTCGGCCGGGCGCAGCGACAGCGTCACGTCATCGACGCGCAGAACTTCTGGATGCGCGTGCAGGCCTCGCGCAGCGCCTCATCCGACGTGGCGTAGGAGATTCGGAAATGGCCCGGCGACAGGAAGGCGGCGCCGTGCACGGTGGCCACGCCGGTTTCTTCCAGCAACGCGATGGTGAAGTCCTCGTCGCTGTTGATCGTCTTCCCGCCGGCCGTGGTCTTGCCGATGCACCCGCGCATGTCGGGGAACACGTAGAAGGCGCCCTCGGGGTTGTGGCAGCGCAGGCCGGGGGCCTGGTTCAGCATGCCCACCACCAGGTTGCGGCGGCGTTCGTAGACGACGCGCATCGCCTCGATGCTCTCCTGCGGGCCGGTCAGCGCCTCGATGGCCGCGGCCTGGGAGATCGACGACGTGTTCGAGGTCGACTGCCCCTGCAGCTTGTCCATCGCCTTGATCAGATGCACCGGCGCGCCGGCGAAGCCGATGCGCCAGCCGGTCATCGCGTACGCCTTCGAGCACCCATTCATGGTGACGGTGCGGTCGCGCAGGCGGGGTTCGACCTCGAGCACCGTGGCCGGCTTGAAGCCGTCATAGGCCAGCTTCTCGTAGATGTCGTCGGTGAACACCCAGACATCGGGGTGGCGCATCAGCACGTCGGTGAGCTGCTTCATCTCCGCCGCGTTGTACGCCGCACCCGTCGGGTTGCAGGGGTTGTTCAGGATCAGCCACTTGGTCTTGGGCGTGATGGCGGCTTCCAGCTGTTCGCCGGTCATCTTGAAGCCCGCATTCTGGCCGCACTGCACGATCACCGGCGTGCCCTCGGCCAGCTGCACGATGTCCGGATAGGACACCCAGCAGGGGGAAGGGATGATCGCCTCGTCGCCCGGGTTGATGGTGGCGACCAGCGCATCGAAGATCACCTGCTTGCCGCCGGTCGCGACCAGGATCTCCTCGGGCTTGTAGTCGAGCCCACTGTCGCGCTTGAACTTCTCGCAGATCGCCGTGCGCAGCGCGAGCGTGCCGGACACGTCGGTGTACTTCGTCTCGCCGCGCTCGATCGCCGCGATCGCCGCGTCCTTCACGTTGCGCGGGGTGTCGAAATCGGGCTCCCCGGAGGACAGGCCGATCACGTCCTTCCCCGCGGCCTTCAGCGCGCGCGCCTTGGCCGTCATGGCGATGGTGAGCGACGGTGAGATGCGGTTCAGGCGGTCGGCGATCAGGTTCATGGCGGGCCCGGTACGGTTCAGGGTAGGCGCGGACCCTAGTCCCGCGCCCCCCGGCCATCAACCCGGCCCGTCAATTCAGCCGCAGCGGCCGCATCCCTTCATAGGTCCAGCCATTCTCGACCAGGCAGGCATTGCGGGCTTCGCGCCGCGGCCGGGTGTTCACGTCAACCCAGTCGAAGCGCGGCGGTTCGTAGCGCGCAGGGCGATAGGTGCAGTCCTGCGAGCCGTCGCTGCGGTTGCGGCAGCGCCGTTCGGCCGGCACGCGATAGCCGGCGGACACCTGGGTCCAGACCATCGCCGGCGGCACCTGCCGGGTGGCGATGGCGCCGCATTGCGCCTGGGCGGCGTCGGATTCCGCCTCGGTGGCGCCGGGGCGGCCCCAGCGTTCGGCGCAGCCGGCGATCAGAAGCAGGGCAAGCAATCCGATTCTCATGCGAACCAGCATGGCATGGCCGCGGCGGTTGGGAACAGATGCGCCACGCTTCAGGGCGACCCGGCGCGACGGGTGGGATCGTCGATCGCCGACCGCGCGCCATGAACACCTGGCCCGCGACATCGGCGCACGGAAGCACCAGCAGCGCAGCAGGCGTCGGAGCAGCGGGCAGCGGGGCGACGGTGCGACAAGACCATCACGCAGCGCATTGTTAGGATTTTTTCCCTTGACTAATGGGCTGAGTTTCCTGTAGTCGATCCCCACCAAGGGGCGAATTGCGTCCGTCGCACGCCGCTTCCCGCTCTCCCGACAGTCCGAACCAGAACACCCGCCCAGGCCGGCGCGTCCGCGCGCGCGCCTGCCTGGCGGGACGAGGAGCCATGCATGCCATTCTCCGCCCTCGGCCTCTCGGCCCTCACCTCCGCGAACGGCTTCACGCTGTGGCACTACCGCACGGATGATCTGCGCGCCGCGGTCCTGGCGCCGGGGTATTTCGCGCCCGCCTCGGCGCAACTGCTGCCGGGCGACATCGTCATCGTCCAGGCTTCCGACTCCACCGCGCTGGTGCCGATCCGCGGCGGCACGCTGGTGGGTGGCGGCGTCACGGTGGACGGGTCCGGCGGCGCACCCACGCTGCTGCGGTCCGCCACGCTGGTCGCCGACCTCGACCTCGCCGCGAACGCCACGCCGCGCGCGATCGAGCTCGATATCGTGGGCGAGTTGCTGTTCGAGGGCGAGGTGCTCGACGCCGGTGCCACCATCACCGGCCCCATCGCGCAGGTCACCTTCACGCTGCTGACCAGCGCCGGCTCCGATGCCGCCGCGCCGCAGACCGTCGCCGTGGCTGCCGGGCGCGCCGGTGCCACCTTCGCCGTGCCACCTCCAGGCGGCGGCTACCGCCTGCGCGCAGTCGAGACGGCCGACCCGACGCTGTTCGCCCTCTCCCCGCCCTTCGCGGTCACCTTCCCCCCGAAGCTGCTCGCCGAGGCCGGCGGACGGCTGCTGACCGAGAGCGGCGGGCTGCTCCTCCTCTAGCCCCGCCCCGCCCCCGCCCCTCCCCGCACCTCGCGCCCCGCAAGAGAGAGACCTCATGTCCGACACCAAGATCAGCGCCCTCCCCGCCGTCGCGTCCGCCGCCGATGCCGACCAGCTGCCGGTCGTACAGGGCAGCGGGGGCGGCGCCGTGACGCGGCGCGCGAGCCTGGCGCAGCTGCGCAGCGGCCTGCTCGCCGACCGTCCCGTGCATGTGCGCGACTTCGGCGCGGCCGGCGATGGCACCACCGACGATGCGCCGGCCATCCAGGCGGCGATCGACGCGCTCGCGGCCAATGGTGGCGGCGTGCTGGAATTCGGCCCGCGCGCCTACCGCATCGGCAGCCCAATCGTGGTGAACAGCGCCGCCATCATCTTCCAGGGCGCCGGCTTCACCGAGGGCCCGTCGGTCGCCAGCGGCACCTGGCTCACCATCAACCAGACCGGCTTCACGCCCTTCACCTTCACCGGCACCGCCGCGCGCGGTTCGGTCGTGCGCGACCTCGCGGTACGCCAGACGCATTCGACGCCGATCGGCCCGGCCTGGGCGCCGACGGACTACGATTTCGTCTTCCGCGTGCAGGACTGCCTGGGCGCTGTCGACTTCGACAATGTCTTCCTCTGCGCCATCAACCGCGGCATCTGGATCGACAATTCCGGCCGCTTCAACATCCAGCGCCTGCGCGGGCAGGTCTACACCACGGGAATCGAGATCGACCGTGGCTTCGACGCCGGGCGCATCCAGCACGTCCACTTCTGGCCCTTCGCCTCGGCCGCCGACGACGTGGTGCGCTGGCAGCAGGCGAACCAGGACGCGATCGTGCTGCGCCGGGTCGACGGCATCTTCATGGATGACCTGTTCATCTTCGGCGCGCGATCCGGGCTGCGGTTCACCTCGTCGGCCTCGGGAACCACCCGCAAATTCTACATCGGCAGCTATTATTCGGACTTCACGCAATACGGGATCTGGATCGACGCGACCAACGTCGTTGGCCAGATCGCCAACGCGACCACGCAGTCCGAGCTGTTCAACAGCGGCGGCGCCGCGTACGCGGGCGGCAGCGGCATCCGCATCGACGGCAACAATACCCGCCTGCAGATCGGCAACCTGCGGGTCGACGATGCCGAGAGCAATTCCATCCGCGTGAACGGCACCGGCAACCGCATCGACCTGTTCTCGTTCCGCGCCGAATTCTACAACCGTTTGAACGATGGCTCGGCCTCCATCCACCTGGCCAACGTGCCGGCCGGTGCGCCCAATGCGGTCTTCCTCGGCAGCCCGGCCCTGCTGGGCAGCGGCAATGGCGGGCCGCTGCTCAACGGCGCGACCAATTCCTTCATCGCGCTGGCCGGTCCGACCGGGCGCGCCGACCGGCCCGGCGTGATGGTGGGCGGCGAGACGACGGGCCTTTTCGCGCCCTCCGCCAACGACATCGCCGCCGTGGCCGCTGGGGTCGAGGTATTCCGCGCGACCTCCGCGGGCACCGTCACACTCGGTGGGACCTCCGGCGCGCATGGCTTCGGCGTCACCACGCCGGCGAATGCGGTCAACCGCGTGATCGCCACGGGCACCGCCGCCGCCGGCACGCCGAGCCTCGCAGTTGCTGGCACCGACACGAATATCGGCGTGGCCCTGGCCGCCAAGGGCACCGGCACGGTGCGCCTGCAGACGCGCGGCGCCACCGCGCTCGAGGTCAATGCCACCGGCACGCCCGGGAACTTCGTGCGGGTGAACGCAACGGCTTCCGGCGGCACGCCGCAGCTGCTGGCGCAGGGCACCGACGCCAATGTGGCGCTGCAGCTCTCGGCCAAGGGCGCGGCCGCGGTGAGCGCGACCAACCCGCTGCAGCTCCCGGGCTTCACGGTCGCGGCCCTGCCCGCGGCGGCGACCTACGTGCGCTGCATGATCTACGTCTCGGACGGCACGGCGAACAAGCGCCTGGCGATCAGCGACGGCACGTCCTGGCGCTGGCCGGACGGCGCGGTGGTCAGCTGAAGCGCGCAGAACAGCGAAGGACACCAGCCATGGCCTCCCTCACCGACTACGCCAAGAACCTGCTCGCACGCGCCCTGGTGGGCCGGCAGCCCTCCCTGCCGGTCGCCGCCTGGGCGGCGCTGGGCACCGGCGGCACGGATGCCGCGGGCCTCGCCGGGGAACCGGCGGCGGCCTCGGGCTACGCCCGCCAGCCGGTGGTCTTCACCGGCTCCGGCGCGCAGCGCAACACCGCGCCGCTGCGCTTCGCCTTCACCGCCAGCGTCGGCACGCTCACGCATGTCGGGCTGTACGATGCCGTGGCGGGGGGCAATGCGCTGGCATGGGGCACGCTCGGCACGCCCGCCACGCTCAATGCCGCGGGCACCGTGACCATTCCGGCGGAAAGCCTCACCATCCTGGCGGATTGACGCCGCGCGTCATTCCTGCGGCGTGCGGCCGCGAATGCCCGCACCCGCCGAACGCCCGGCATCGAGCAGCGCCTGGGTGCGGTCGCGCGCCCAGGTCGCGCCCATGTTCGGGCGCAGGTCCATGTCACGTTCATCGACCACGGCGTAGGTCACCAGGAACCCCTGCCCCGCCCGCCCGGCGATGATGGCGAGCTCCACCACCATGAAGCTCACATGCAGCTCGGGCGTGCAGGACCCGCCGCGGTCGATCTGCATGCGCACCTCGCGCTGCAGCCCGGCTGTGAAGGCCAGCGCATCGTCGCGTGCCTCGTTGTGGCGCACGACATGGACGCAGGAAGCGGCCGCGCCGCCTGCCCAGACCATTCCCAACAGCATCGCCAGCGCCGCGCGCACCGAAGCCTCCTGTCGCCCATTCGCCGCGAAGGATGCCCGGAACCGCCGCGCCCCGCACCCCCTTCGAAGGAGCCCGCCATGGACCCGCGCCAGACCCGCGGCTATCGCAACCGCAATCCTGGCAACATCGACCACCTGCCATCGAACCGCTGGCAGGGCTTGGCCGATCCGCCGATCGAACCACCGCCGGCCGGCGGCGGGCGCCCGCGCTTCGCGCGCTTCACCAGCCATGAATTCGGCATCCGCGCGCTGGCCGCGCTGCTGACAACCTACCAGGACCGCCACGGGCTGCGCACCATCCGCGGCATCGTCTCGCGCTGGGCGCCTGGCAACGAGAACGACACCGAGGCCTACATCGCCGCGGTGGCGCGGCGGATGGACCGCCATCCGCGCGCCGTGCTCGACCTGCACACCCATGCCGACCTGCGCCCGCTGGTCGAGGCGATCATCCACCACGAGATCGGCGGCAACCCCTATGACCGCGCCACCATCGACGCCGGGCTGCGCCTGGCGGGCGTGACGCCGCAGGGCCGCGCGGCCGTGGTGCGCAGCGACACGGTGCGTGCGGCGGCCGGCACCGCGGCGGCGGGCGTCGCCGCGACCGCTGTCGTGCAGCCGATGGCCGAGGCCGCCGCGCAGGCCGCTCCGGCGTTGTCGGCGTTGCAGGGCCTCGCACCCTGGGTCGCGGCGCTGATCGTCATCGGCGTGGCCGGGTGGTTCATCTGGCAGCGCGTGCGGCGGCCGGCATGACGGCGCTGCTCGGCCTGCTCGGCACCGCCTGGTCGCGCGCGGCGGGGTGGCTCACGGCGATCGGCGCGGCGCTGGCGGTGCTGACGGCGCTTTATGCCGCCGGGCGGCGCGACGGGCGCGCGCTTGCCGATGCACGGACACAACGGCGCGCGGCCCGCGCGCGGGAGATTCGCGATGAGGTGGACCGCGACGTGGATCGCGCTGGCGATCCTGCTGGCGAGCTGCGCCGGGACTGGCGGCGCGAATGACTGCGCCACCTGGCGGCCGATCCTGGTGCATGACGCGGACGCGCTGACACCGGAGACGGCGCGCGCCATCCTCGCGCACAACCGCACGGGGCGGCGGCTGTGTGGCTGGTAGTCAGCCCGCCTGGATCGCCGCGATCATCGCCATGGCTTCCGCCGGCAGGGCCCCGCGATTGATCGCGGCGACCGCGTGGTCGAGTTCCTCGATGCTCGACGTGCCGACGATGGCGGTGGCGAGCTGCGGCGGCATGGCGGCGTAGCGCAGCGCGAGCTCCACCAGGTCGGCGGCGTGGCCGGCCTCGATCACCGGCAGCAGGCGCCGCGCCGCCGCCACGTCGTCGGCATAGCTGGCACCCGAGGCGATGGGTGCGACCGTCGGCACGCCATAGGCGCTGCGCGCCTCGGTCCCGCTCAGCGCACCGCCGGCGAGGATCCGGATCGCCATCACCCCCACATCCGCCGCCGCCGCGTGCGCAATCACGCCGCCGAGGTCGGGCATGGCGGAGCGCGCCGGCAGTGGCGCCACGCCGCTCGGGTTCAGGATGTTGTAGGGCATCTGCGCGGTCGAGAATCCACCCTCCGCGAGCACGCGGCGGATCTCGGGCGCGTCGCCCAACCCCGTGATGCCATAGAAGCGGAACCGGCCCTGGTCGCGCAGCCTTTGCAGAGCGGGCACCGCTTCGTTCAGGAATGCGCCGGCGGTGTAATCCGGCGCCGCGCCCGCGCGCGTGATGGGTTCGTGCAGGTGCAGGATGTCGACGCTGTCGCGTTGCAGGCGCTTCAGGCTCTCGTCGACGGACGCCACGATGGTGCCGGCGATGTCGGCACGCTGCGCGCCGCGGATGCGCACCTTGGTCGCGACCGTCACCGTCGCGCGCAGCGCCTTCAACGCACGCCCGAGATTGGTCTCGGACACGCCATCCCCATAGGCGGAGGCGGTGTCGAAATAGGTGATGCCCTGGTCGATCGCGCGGCCGATCGCACGGTCCTGCTCGGCCGCCGTGCCCTTCACCATCAGGCCACCGATGGCGCCGCACCCATAGCCGAGGACGGAGACCGCGATCCCCGTCCTGCCCAACCGTCGGTGTTCCATGGCGCCGCCTCCGTGACTTCGCCGCCGATGCTGGGGCAGGTGCCACGGCGCGGCAAGCCGCCCCCCCGGCCGCGCGTCCCGCGGCGGCGTTTGCCCTGCGCGCCGCACGATGCGACGCTTCCCGCCAGGCCGCACAGGCTGTCGGGAGGAAACCACATGACCACACGCCGCGCGATCCTGGTCGCCGCCACATCCGCGCCCTTCGCGCGCCCCGCCTTTGCGGCGTATCCGGACCGGTCCATTCGCGTGGTCGTGCCCTTCGCCGCCGGTGGCAATACCGACATCCTGGCGCGCATCGTGGCCGCGCGCATGGCCGAACGGCTCGGCCGGCCGATGGTGATCGACAACCGTACCGGCGCCGGCGGTTCCGTCGGCGCCGAGGCCGTCGCGAAGGCGGCACCGGATGGCTACACGCTGCTGTTCGGCGCTGGCGGGCCGCTCACCGCCAACCCAGTGCTCCAGGCCAACCTGCCCTATGACGTGGCGCGCGACTTCCGCCCGATCGGCCTGGTCGGAATCCTCCCCATGATCTGCCAGGTCGGCCCGCGCATCGCGGCGCGCACGCTGACCGACTTCATCACGATCCTGCGCCAGCGCCCCAATCAGGTGACGATAGCGACGCCGGGGGCCGGCAGCGCGGCGCATCTTGCCCTGGAACTGCTCATGGCGGGCGCGAATGTGCGCGCGGTGCACGTCCCCTATCGCGGCGGTAGCGCCATGATCGCGGACCTTATCAGCGGCACGGTCGATGCCGGGATGGTCGAACTGCCCTCCGCCCTGCAGCTGCACCTGGATGGCAAGGCGCCGATCATCGCCATCGCGACGCAGCAGCGATCCCCCGTCCTGCCGAACGTGCAGACCTTCATCGAGGCCGGGCTGCCCGGCTTTACCGCCGGATCCTATGGCGGGCTGCTGGCACCCGCCGCGACGCCCGCCGACGTGGTCGCGACACTGCATGCCGCCCTGGCCGCGACGCTGGCCGAACCCGCCGTGCAGGCGCGCATCGCCGAGATCGGCGCGATTCCCGCCGCCGCAGCGCAGCGCTCGCCCGATGGCTTCGCGGCGTTCCTGGCGAGCGAGCTGGCCAATGCGCGCCGCGCGGCGGAGCTCGCGGGGCTGCGGCCGTCCTGACCGCTCCGCCGCCCCCCAGTGGACACGCCGACGCCGACGGAGAAGGATCGGGCCAGGTCCGGAGGACGACAGCATGAAGTTCAAGCGCATCGAACATGTGGCGATCGCGGTGCGGAACCTCGACGCCGTGCGCGACACGCTCGCGCGCATCGGCATCGCCTGCGACCACGAGGAGACGCTGCCCGCCGCCGGCGTCAGGCTCGCCATGCTGCCGATCGGCGAATCCGCGCTGGAACTGCTCGAGCCGCAGCGCGAGGACGGCCGTACCGCCGAATGGATCCGCGACCGCGGCGAGGGCCTGTTCCACATCTGCCTGGAAGTCGACGACATCGACGCCGCGCTGGACGACATGCGCGCCAAGGGCGTGAAGCTGCGCGACGAGGTGCCGCGCATCGGCCATGGCGGCCACCGGATCGCCTTCCTGGACCCGGACAGCACGGCCGGCATCCTGATCGAACTGGTGGAGATGACGGGGACGCATTGACGCGCGTGCTTGAGCCGGCATCGCCGCTTGGCTAGCCTGCGCGCGCCATGACCACAGCGCTTCATCCGCCGCGCCGACACGCCCGAACCGCATGAAGCCGCGCCAACCGGCTGGGGCGGCGCCGGCGCCATCCCCCGCCGAGGAAGCGACGCTCCGGCAGCGCCTGGAGGCGCGCCCCGACAGCGCGGTCGACTGGCAGCGGCTCGGCCTGGTGCTCGCCGCGACGCAGCGCCCGGCGGAGGCTGCCACGGCCTTCGACCGTGCCATCGCCGCGGGGGCCTCGGCCACCGCGATCGCCACCCCCCGCGCGCTCGCGCTCAGCGATGCCGGCCGTGCGGAGGACGCGGTGCAGGTCGCGGCCGAGGCGCAGAAGCGCCGGCCCAAGGATTTCGCGCTGACCAACCTGCTCGGCGTGCTGCTCAAGCGCGCCGGGCGGCTGCAGGAGGCGATCCCGGTGCTGGAGGCGGCACGGCGGCTCGAACCGCGCAGCGTCTCGCCCTGGCAGAATCTCGGCAATGTGTTCAACCTGCTCAGCCGCCACGCCGAAGCCGCGGCGGCCTTCGCCGGCGGGGTGCGCGTCGCGCCGCGCGATGCCGAGCTGCTCCGCCTGCATGGCCGCGCCCTGCGCGCGACCGGCGACCACACGGGCGCGGCCACGAGCCTCGAGCGCGCCTTCGCCATCGATCCGCGCGGCCGCAGCATCCTGTCCGACCTGGTCGGCGTGCTGGTCGACCTCGGCCAGCCCGAGCGCGCATTGGAGACGATAGAGCGTGCGCGCCGCGCCAACCCCTCCGCCGCGGCCCTGCACGAGCTGATGGCGGCGCGCGTCGCGCTGCGCGGCGGCAATGTCGAGGATGCGCGGCGTGGCCTGGAGGCGGCGATCGCCGCCGACCCCTCCGATGCCCATGCGCATGTGCTGCTCGCGCGGGCCCATGGCGATAGCGACCGCCGTGCCGCCAATGATGCGCTGCGCCGCGGCCTCGCGCACAATCCCGGCTCGGCCGTACTGACAGGCGAATTGATCGAGAGCCTGTCGCGCAGCCGCTACGACGACGAGGCGGCGCATGTCGAGGAAGCCTACGGCCTGGCCTGCCGGGTGCTCGGTGGCCCATCCGCCGGTTGGCGCGACCACGTCAAGGCGCTGCGCACCGTGTTCCAGCGCTGCCTCGACCACGACCGGCTCGAAGCGACCGGGACGCTCGACGACCTCGCGCCGCGGTGGCTCGCCGAGGGGGCGATCGCGCCGTTGCACTATGAGCTGGGGAATGTCCGCTCGATCGAGGACCGTGTCAGCATCGTCGGCTGGCATCGCGACTGGGGTCGACGGCAATCGGCGAGCATCAGGCCGATCGCGCCGATGGCCATGCCGGCGCTCGCGACCGGCCGGCCGATCCGCATCGGCTTCATGTCGAGCGACCTGCGCAACCACCCGGTCTCCTACTTCGCGCTGCCGCTGCTCGAAGGCCACGACCGCGAACGCTTCGCGGTGCATTGCTATTCCTTCTACGAGCGCGAGCGCGACGAGGTTCAGGCGCATATCGAAGGCAAGGTCGCCGCCTTCCGCTGGTGGCCGCGCCGCCCGACCGCCGAGATCGCCGCCGGCATCGCCGCCGACGGTCTCGACATCCTGTTCGAACTCGGCGGCAGCACGGCGATGAACCGGCTCGAGGTGATGGCCCACCGGCCGGCGCGGATCGGCGCGAGCTGGCTCGGCTACCCGCATTCCGCCGGCTTCGAGCAGATCGACCTGATCCTCACGGACCCCTACGTCCGCCCCGAGGATCCGCGCCTGCTGATCGAGCGCCCCTTCGAACTGCCCGAGACCTGGGTCGCCCTCGGGCGCATCGGATTCCATGAAACGCCGATCGACGCCGACCTGCCGGAACGCCGCCAGGGCCACCTGACCTTCGGCACGATGAACAACCCCTACAAGTACACGCGCGCCTGCATCGACGCCTGGGCGGCGGTGCTGCGCGCCGTGCCGGGCGCGCATTTCCTGTTCGTGCGGCCGGAGGCGCGCACCCCGGCCTTCGTGGCGAATGCGCGCGCCGCCTTCGCGGCGCGCGACGTCGATCCCGACCGGCTGGACTTCATCGGCATCCGCGGCGACCACCTCAGGCACTACAACAGCATCGACATCGCGCTGGACACGCTGCCGCATACCGGCGGCACCACCACCTGCGAGACGCTGTGGATGGGCGTGCCGGTGGTCTCGATGATCGGGCCGGGCTTCGCCGAACGCCTCAGCTATTCCAACCTGTCCAATGCCGGGCTCGGCGAGTTCGCGGTGCGCAGCGTGGAGGCGTTCGTCGCCACCGCGGCGGCGCTGGCCGCCGACCGGCCGCGGCGCTGGGCGCTGCGCCACGGGCTGCGGCCGATGATCCGCGACCGGCCGCTGGGCCAGGTGGATCGCTTCGTGCGCGCCTTCTACGACAAGGTCGACGATGTCGTCCGGCAGTGACAGCCGCCCCCAGGCGATGCACGGCGCCCATGCCGTGACCGCGTGCCGCGCCTGCGGCGGCGCGCTGGGCGCGGTGTTCTGCGACCTGGGGATCATGTCGGTCGCCAATGCCTATGTGCGGCCGGAACACGCGGCGCAGCCCGAGCCCGCCTACCCGCTGCGCGCGATGGTCTGCACCGCCTGCCGCCTGGTGCAGCTCGACACCGTGGTGGACGAGACCGGCATCTTTACCGACTACGCCTACTTCTCCTCGGCCTCGAGCACCTGGATCGACCATGCGGCGCGCTACTGCGCGGCGATCACGCGGCGGCTCGGCCTCGATGCCGGCAGCTTCGTGGTCGAGGTGGCAAGCAATGACGGCTACCTGCTGCGCAACTTCGTCGCGGCCGGCATTCCCTGCCTTGGTGTCGAGCCCGCCACCAATGTCGCCACCATGGCGCACGCCGCCGGCATCCCGACCCTGGCGCGCTTCTTCGGCCGCGCCGCCGCCGCCGATATCCTGGCCGAACGCGGCGGCCAGCCGGCCGACCTGGTCATCGGCAACAACGTGCTGGCGCATGTGCCGGACCTCGACGATTTCATCGGCGGGCTCGCGCTGTTGGCCGGCATCACCGGGGTCGTCACCATCGAATCGCCGCACCTGCTCTCGCTGGTCGATGGCGTGCAGTTCGACACGATCTATCACGAGCACTACGCCTACTGGTCGCTGCTGTCGGTCGAACGCGCGCTGGGCCGGCACGGGCTGCTGGTGCATGACATCGAACACCTGCCCACGCATGGCGGGTCGCTGCGCATCCATGCGGCGGCGCGCGCCCGCGAACCCGGCGCCGCGCTGGTCGCGCTGCGGGCGGAGGAAGCCAGGCGCGGCCTCGACGACGACGCCTTCTATCGCGGCTTCGACGCGCGCGCGGCGGAGGTGGTGGCGGGCCTGCGCGCCTGGCTTGCCGAGGGCAGGCAGGCGGGGCGGCGCATCGCCGCCTATGGCGCGGCGGCCAAGGGCAATACGCTGCTCAATGCAGCCGGCGTCACGGCCGCCGACCTGCTGGCCGTGGCCGACCTCAGCACCGCCAAGCAGGGGCGGCTGCTGCCCGGCAGCCATGTGCCGGTGGTGACGCCGCAGGCGCTGCTGGCGCTGCAGCCCGACGACATCCTGATCCTGCCTTGGAACATCGCCGGCGAGGTGGCGCGGCAATTGCGCGACGCCGGCTTCCGCGGCCGGCTGGCGACGGCGGTGCCGCGCATCGCGTATCACGACGGCGCGGGCCCGTGAGGTTCAACGCCACCGCCCTGCCGGGCGTGATCGAGATCCTGGCCGACCCGGCCTTCGACGACCGCGGCGCCTTCCTGCGCAGTTGGTCGCGCGCAGGTTTCGCCGCGGCGGGCATCGACTTCGAACCCAGCGAGGTCAGCCTGTCGGAGAACCCGCGCCGCCACACGCTGCGCGGATTGCATTTCCAGGCGCCGCCCGCCGCGGAATGCAAGCTGGTGCGCTGCCTGCGCGGCGCCGTGCACGACGTCGCGCTGGACCTGCGGGAGGATTCGCCGACCTTCCGCCGGTCCGTCGCGATCCTGCTCTCGGCGGAGCGGCGCAACGCGGTGTTCATCCCGCGCGGCTGCGCGCATGGCTTCCTGACACTGACCGACGATGCCGTGCTGGAATACATGATCGACGTGCCGCATGCGCCGGCGCTGGCAGGCGGGGTGCGCTGGGACGATCCGGCCTTCGCCATCGCCTGGCCGGCGGCGCCAGCCGTGATCTCCCAGCGGGACCTGGCCTGGCCGGACCATGGCTGAACGCGTACTGCTGACGGGGGCGGCCGGCTTCGTCGGGCGCGCGCTGCTGGCACCGCTGGCTGCGCGGGGGTTCGAGGTGCATGCGGTGGCGCATCGCGCGGCCCCTGTCGCCGGCGGCGCCGTGTGGCACCAGGCCGATCTGCTGGAGGAAGCCGCCGCCCGCCGGCTGGTCGCGGATGTACGCCCGGCGCTGCTGGTGCATGCCGCCTGGTATGTCGAGCACGGCCGCTTCTGGACCGCACCGGAGAACCAGGACTGGCTGGAGGCGTCCAGCGCCCTGGCCGCCGCCTTCGCCGAGGCCGGCGGCCGTCGCATCCTGGGCATCGGGACCTGCGCCGAATATGCCGAGGCGGCGGAGGGCGACGGCATGCCCTGGCCCGAGACGCGCCCTGTCGCGCCCGCCACGCCCTATGGCCGCGCCAAGGCGGCGCTGGCGTCCCGGCTGGCGGCGCTGGAAGCGCGCACGGCTCGGCTCGGCTGCGCCTGGGCGCGGCTGTTCCACCTGTTCGGGCCGGGCGAGGCGCCGGGGCGCCTGGTGCCCTCGGTGCTGCGCGCGCTGGCGGAGGGGCGGGAGGCCGCCTGCGCCTCCGGCCGCCCGGTGCGCGATTTCGCCGATACCGGGCATGTGGGGCGCGCGCTGGCGGCGCTGGCGGCCAGCGACGTCACCGGCCCGGTCAATGTTGCGTCCGGGCAGGGGCGGTCGGTGCGCGACCTGGTCGAGACGATTGGCAGGCATGCCGGGCGGGCGGGCCTGCTGCGGTTCGGCGCCAGGCCGGACCCCCCGGGGGAGGCGCCCTTCATGGTGGCGTGCATCCGGCGGCTGGAGGCGGAGGCGGGGTTCACCGAGGAAGCGCGCATCGATGCCGCGCTGGCGGCGATGTGGCGGGATGTTGAGTCGGCGCAGGGGCGGGGGAATGGTGCTGTTGGAGAGGATTGAACTCTCGACCTCTCCCTTACCAAGGGAGTGCTCTACCACTGAGCTACAACAGCGCCGGGCCCGGGGGCGGCGCGTTGTCTAGGCGGATGGGCCGGTCAGCGCAAGCCCGGACTGATCGCCCGGGCACCTGGCCCAGGATGCACGCGCCAAGGCGAATTATCGAGAACACGTGAACGCGTGGCGTGTGGTGGCTTGCGCCACTGGGCGCGAAACGCGACGATGAGGCATGGCCAAGGCGCCCGCACCCCCGCCGCCACCGATCATGGCGCCCGACCGCGCGGCCCGCCTGGCCGCCGCGCTGCGGGAGAACCTCAAGCGCCGCAAGGCCCAGGCCCGCGCGCGGGGCGATGCCGCCCTGGCCAATCAAGCGCCGAAGGTTGCCCGCGAAAAGCCCATGGGTTAATCCGGCCGCCCCGGGGCGCCCTGGGCGCCCAGCGGCCGCCGCGTCGCCAGGCCCCCGCCCGCCCGCCCTCGACGCACAGGCCGCCCGAACACCATGCCCATCATGCCCGACACCTGGATCCGCCGCATGGCGACGGAACACGGCATGATCGACCCCTTCGTCGAGGCGCAGCGGCGCGAGGGCGTGATCTCCTACGGCCTGTCCTCCTACGGCTACGACGCGCGCGCGGCCGAGGAGTTCAAGATCTTCACCAATGTCGACAACGCTTTGGTCGACCCGAAATCCTTCAACGAGGACGGCTTCGTCACCCGCAGCGGGCCGGTCTGCATCATCCCGCCCAATTCCTTCGTGCTGACCCACACGGTCGAATACTTCCGCATCCCGCGCGACATCCTGGTGATCTGCCTCGGCAAATCCACCTATGCGCGCTGCGGGCTGATCGTGAACGTCACGCCCCTGGAACCCGAATGGGAAGGCCAGGTCACCATCGAGATCAGCAACACCACGCCGCTCCCCGCCAAGGTCTATGCAAACGAGGGCGTGTGCCAGTTCCTGTTCCTGCAGGGCGCGGCGCCGCCCGAGGTCAGCTACGCCGACCGTCGCGGCAAATACATGGGACAGCGCGGCGTCGCGCTGCCGAGGCTCTAGACCATGGATCGCATTCGCATTCGCGGTGGCCGCGCGCTGTCGGGCACCATCCCGATTTCCGGCGCCAAGAACGCCGCCCTGCCGCTGATGGCGACCGCGCTGCTGACCGACGGTCCGCTCACGCTCACCAATGCGCCGGACCTGGCGGACGTGACCACGATGTCCGGGCTGCTCGCGCAGCACGGGCTGGAGGTCACGCGCGACAAGGTGGCACGGACCATCACGATGTCGGGTGGCGCAACGAATCTCGAGGCGCCCTACGACCTGGTGCGCAAGATGCGCGCATCCGTGCTGGTGCTCGGCCCGCTGGTGGCGCGCTTCGGCCAGGCGCGCGTCTCGCTGCCCGGCGGCTGCGCCATCGGCACGCGGCCGGTCGACCTGCACCTCAAGGCGCTCGAGCAGATGGGCGCGCAGATCGAGATCACCTCGGGCTACATCGAGGCGAAGGCGCCCGGCGGCCTGAAGGGCGCGCGCATCATCTTCCCGCAGGTCTCGGTCGGCGCCACCGAGAACATCCTGATGGCCGCCACGCTGGCGCAGGGCACCAGCGAGATCGTCAACGCGGCGCGCGAGCCCGAGATCACCGACCTCGCCGCCTGCCTGATGCGCATGGGCGCACGGATCGAGGGGCTGGGCACCGACCGCCTGGTGGTCGAGGGCGTGCCCGCGCTGGGCGCCGCCGTGCATCCCATCATCCCCGACCGGATCGAGGCCGGCACCTTCGCCTGCGCCGCCGCCATCACCGGCGGGCAGGTGCTGCTGGGCGGCGCGCGGCTGGATCACCTCGGCGCCGTGGTGCGCATCCTGCGCGATGCCGGCGTCGATGTGGCCGAAGTCGATGGCGGGCTGAAGGTCTCGCGCCTGAACGGGCTGCGCGGTACGGATGTCGTGACAGAACCCTTCCCCGGCTTCGCCACCGACATGCAGGCGCAGTTCATGGCGCTGATGTGCGTGGCCGAGGGTGCGGCGATGATCACCGAGACCATCTTCGAGAACCGCTTCATGCACGTGCCCGAACTGGCCCGCATGGGCGCGCGCATCAATTTCCACGGGGCCTCGGCCATCGTGCGCGGCGTGCCGAAGCTGGCCGGCGCCCCGGTCATGGCGACCGACCTGCGCGCCTCGGTCTCGCTGGTGCTGGCAGGACTGGCGGCGGAGGGCGAGACGATCGTCAACCGCGTCTATCACCTCGACCGCGGCTACGAGCATGTCGAGGCGAAGCTGGCGGCCGTCGGCGCCGACATCGAACGGTTGCCGGGCTGACACCGAATCGCGATGACAAATTTCCGGCGCAAGCGGTGATAGACTCCGCCATGGACCACCCGATTCCGACCCCGCTCTCCCCCACCACGCCCGAGGATGCCGGCCCCATCGTGCTGGCGCTGCCGAAGGGGCGCATCCTGGACGAACTCGGCCCCGTGCTGGCGCGCGCCGGAATCGTGCCGGCGCCGGACTACGCGAATGAGAGCAGCCGCCGCCTGCGCTTTCCCACCGATGACCCGTCGCTGGACGTGATCCGCGTGCGGTCCTTCGATGTCGCGACCTTCGTGGCGCATGGCGCGGCGCAGATCGGCATCTGCGGTGCCGATGTGCTGATGGAATTCGACTATCCGGAGATCTACGCGCCGCTGGATCTCGGCATCGGCCGGTGCCGCGTCTCGGTGGCGGAACCGGTGGTGGCCCAGGCCGACGATCCGTCGCGCTGGTCGCGCATCACGGTGGCGACGAAATACCCCAACATCGCCCAGCGCCACTTCGCCGCGCGCGGCGTGCAGGCCGAGATCGTGCACCTGAACGGCGCGATGGAGCTGGCGCCGTCCATGGGATTGGCGCGCCTGATCGTGGACCTGGTGCAGACCGGATCGACGCTGAAGGCGAATGGCCTGCGCGAGGGCGAGGTGATCGCCCATGTCACCTCCCGCCTGGTGGTGAACCGCACGGCGCTCAAGACACGCCCCGAGGCGATCGGCGCCTGGATCGCGCGCTTCCGCGCCGCGCTGGCGGAGCGCGACGCACGATGACGCGCACGCTTCGCCATGTGTTCCCGGGTTCCAGAAAAAGCAGCGGGTTCGGGGGAGTTCCCTCCCCCGACATTCTGCCATGAAGCGTCTCTCGACCGCCGCCGCTGATTTCGAAGCCGCCTTCCTGGCCCTGCTCGACGAAGCACGCGAGACGACGGCCCGTGTCGATGCGGCCGTCTCGGACATCATCGCCGCCGTGCGCGCGCGCGGCGATGCGGCGCTGCTCGACCTCACCGCCCGCTTCGACCGCTGGACGCCCCGGGATGCCGCGGCGCTGCGCGTGGCGCCTGCCGAGATCGATGCCGCGGATGCCACGATCAACGACGAACTGCGCGCCGCGCTGAACCTCGCCGCCGAGCGGATCGAGGCCTTCCACCGCGCCCAGATGCCGCGCGACCTCGAGATGACGGACGCCGCCGGCCTCACGCTCGGCATGCGCTGGGGTGCGCTGGATGCGGTGGGCATCTACGTCCCCGGCGGCAAGGCGGCCTATCCGTCCTCGGTGCTGATGAATGCGATCCCGGCGCGTGCGGCGGGCGTCGGGCGTATCGCGATGGTGGTGCCCACGCCCGATGGCGTGCTGAACCCGCTGGTGCTGGCCGCCGCGAAGCGCGCCGGCGTCAGCGAGATCTTCCGCATCGGTGGCGCCCAGGCGGTGGCCGCGCTGGCCTGGGGCACCGACAGCATCGCGCCGGTCGACCGCATCGTCGGTCCGGGCAATGCCTATGTGGCCGAAGCCAAGCGCCAAGTCTTCGGCCGGGTGGGCATCGATTCCATCGCCGGCCCGTCCGAGGTCGTGGTGATCGCCGACGCCGCCAACGACCCGCGCCACGTTGCGGTGGACCTCCTGGCGCAGGCCGAGCACGACGAGAGTGCGCAATCCATCCTGGTCACACCGGACGCCGCCCTGGCCGATACCGTCGCGGCCGCGGTGCAGGCCGAGCTGAAGCACCTGCCGCGTGCCGCCATCGCCGGCGAATCCTGGTCGCGCCATGGCGCCATCATCCTCGTGCGGGACCTGGCCGAAGCCGCGGCGCTGACCAACCGGCTGGCGCCGGAGCACCTGCAACTCATGGTGGAAGATCCCCGCGCGCTGCTGGGCCAGATCCGCCATGCCGGCGCGGCCTTCCTGGGCCGCTACTGCCCCGAGGCCATTGGCGACTACGTCGCCGGACCCAACCACGTGCTGCCCACCGGGCGCACGGCGCGCTTCGCTTCAGGCCTGTCGGTGTTCGATTTCCTCAAGCGCACCACCTGGGTCGCGGCCGATGCCGCCGCGCTCGCCGCGGTGGGCCCCGCGGCGGTCACATTGGCCGAGGCCGAGGGCCTGACCGCCCATGCGCGCAGCGTGGCGTTGCGCCTGGGCGGCTGACACCAGGGTTCCTCGACGACGGGCGCCGCGCGTCCGCGACCCCTGGCTTCGCCGGACGACCTTCAGGCCCCATCGGGCGCCCGGCGCGAGGCATGCGACCGCGCCACTGGCATGAATCCCTTCCCGCGCTTGACCCGGCGGGGTTCGGGGATCATGTTCCGGCCGATTTCCGGCGGCGCGTCCTCGCGCTGCGTCACCCCCTGCGCGCTGCGCACCCCAAGCACGAGGCCCGATGTCGAAGGAAGACATGATCGAGTTCAGCGGCCAGGTCGTTGAACTCCTCCCCAACGCCATGTTCCGCGTGAAGTTGGACAACGAGCACCTCGTGCTCGCCCACACCAGCGGCAAGATGCGCAAGAACCGCATCCGCGTGCTCGCAGGCGACCGCGTGAACGTGGAAATGACGCCCTACGACCTGACCAAGGGCCGCATCACGTTCCGATTCAAATAGCCGCCGCCGTGCCGGACCAGCGCCCGGCGCTGGTGCTGGCCAGCGCCAGCCCCCGGCGCCTCGACCTCCTGGCCCGCCTGGGAGTCATTCCCGCCCGGGTCATCGCCACCGACATCGACGAGACGCCTGGCACGCGCGAGGTGCCGCGCCCGCACGCCGCGCGCCTGGCGCTTGCGAAGGCGGAGGCCGCCGCGGCGCAGGCCCCGGATGCGCTCGTGCTGGCCGCCGACACCGTCGTCGGCGTCGGTCGCCGCATCCTGCCGAAGGCTGAGACCGAGGCGCAGGCGCGCGACTGCCTGGCGCTGATCTCGGGCCGGCGCCATCGCGTGCTGACCGCCGTGGTGCTGGCGCTGCCCGACGGGCGGCGGCTGAAGCGCGTGGTGGAAAGTGCGGTCACCTTCCAGCGCCTGACCGAACAGCAGGTCGATGCCTACCTGGCCGGTGGGGAATGGCGCGGCAAGGCCGGCGGCTACGCCATCCAGGGCCGCGCGGAGGCCTTCATCCGGTTCCTGTCCGGCAGCCATTCCAATGTGGTGGGCCTGCCGCTGTTCGAGACGGCGCAGTTGCTGCGCGGCATCGGATGGCTACGGCCATAGGCGCGCCGGGCGGCGCGACCGCCGGGGCGGCTTCTACGGGCGCGCCTTCCGGCGCGACTTTTACGGGCGCGCCTTCCGGCGCGACTTTTACGGGCGCGCCCTCCGGCGCGACGGGCGCAACTCCCGGCGCGACCATCCTCATCAGCGCCTCGCCCGGCGAGCGGCGCATCGCACTGCTGCAAGGCGGCGCGCTGGTCGAAGCCTGGGTCGAGCGCCCCGCCCATCCCGACGGTGTCGGCGACCTCCAGCGCGGCCGCATCGCCGCCGTGGCGCCCGCCATGGCCGGCGCCTTCGTCGCGCTGGCCGACGCGCAGACCGGCTTCCTGCCCGAGAGCGAATCCGGCGACACACGCCGCCCCATCGCGCAGGCGGTGAATGACGGCATGGTCCTGCCGCTGCGCATCACCCGCGCCGCCCAGGGCGGCAAGGGCCCGCGCGTCACGGCACGGCTGACGCCTGCGGAGGTTGCGCGCATCGCCGCCGCGCCACCGGGCGCACCCCGCCTGGTCGCACGCGGCCCGGATGCCGCGACGCGCCTCGCCACGCGCCACGCGCGGGCGGCCATCATCGTCGATGACCTGGCACTCGCCGCCACGCTGCGCGCGGCATTCGGCGATCGCGTGCGACACCAGCACGCCCCCGCCTTCGACGACACGCTCGAAGCGGCCTTCGACGAACTGGCCGGCCCCGAGGTACCGCTGCCCGGCGGTGGCCGGCTGCTGATCCACCCGACCCCGGCGCTGACCGCGATCGACATGGATGCCGGCAGCGCCGCGGGCGCACGCGGTGTCGGCGCGGTCGCGGCGCTGAACCTGGACGCCTTGCCCGCCCTGGCGCGGCAGATCCGCGCGCGCAACCTCGCCGGCCCCATCCTGGTGGATTTCGCGGGGCTGTCGCCGCGCAAGCGGGCCGCGCTCGGGGATCCGCTGAAGGCGGCGCTGGCGCCGGACCGGTTGGTGCGTCTGCTGGGCTTCACGCAGCTGGGCCTGGCGGAGATCGTGCGCGACCGCATCCATCCACCGCTGCATGAGGTGCTGGGCTGGCCCCCGTCTGCGCTGACGCGGGGCCTGGCCGCGCTGCGCCAGGCGGCACGCGAGGCTGCGGCCCGGCCCGGCCGGCGGCTTGTGCTGCGCGCCACGCCGGCGGTGCACGCGGCGCTGGAAGCGCAACCCGGAGCACTTTCCGCCTTCGCCGCGGCCGCCGGCTTCGCCCTTCGCCTGGTGCCCGACGCCACGGCGCATCTGCCCGCCGTCGAGGAAGCGCCGGATGTCTGACCCACCGCGGCCACGCCCAGTGCTGCGCTGCCCGATCTGCCGCCGCCCGGCGGCAGAAGCGACGCGGCCCTTCTGTTCGGAGCGATGCGCACAGGCCGACCTGGGTCGCTGGCTGACCGAGAGCTACGCCATCCCCGCGAGCGCCCCGGAGGAGACTGAGGATTGACCCGCTGGACAGGCCGCACCGGCTCGGCTATTTCCCGCGGCCTCTCCGGCGTGCGTTGCAACGCCATGGGCCCAGGTAGCTCAGTTGGTAGAGCATGCGACTGAAAATCGCAGTGTCGCTGGTTCGATTCCGGCCCTGGGCACCATCCATCTTTTCTTGCCTTTCGAATCAACATCTTGCGTTGCGTTTTCGTCCCACTCAGGCGTTGCCGCGCCCGGGTGGGACTTTTCTTGTCCGGCCATAAGCGCCATCGCGCTCTCCGCCATCGCCTTCTGCGTTGCCGAGCGGGTGTATCGATCCACCTCCTTGAGCGTGGTGTGGCCTGTCACGGCCATGATTTGGTGGGGGCTGGCGCCCAGCTCGGCGAGCCGGCTTGCCGCGGCCTTGCGCAGCCCGTGCGGAGAGCACTGCGGCAGGCCGGCCTCCCTGCACCAAGCGCGGAACCGATTCCCGAAGGTATCGGGCGTGAAGGCGGTTCCGCGCTCGCTGGTGAGGAAGGTCAGCCCGCGCGAAGACGTCGCCGCGATCGTCTCGGCCAGATCGGGAATGACTGGCAGCATGAGGCGCACCGGCTTGCGAGCGCGGTTCTTCTGTTGCGTGAAGGTGAGCGTCCCGTCACGCAGGTGCTGACGGCCGAATAGCACCACGTCCGATCGGCGCTGCCCGGTGTAGAGCAGGAGCGCCAGTGCCAGACGCGCCATGGTGCCGATCGGATGCCGCGCCTCGAATTGTTCCACTTCCTCGATTGACCAGGCGTGGATGCCCTCGGGGTTCGCGGATGGCAGGTAGGGCACCGCCGCGGCCGGGTTGCTCGGCACCATGCGCAGCGCCACACCAGCGTTGAATGCGGCGCGCAGGGCCTTCAGAAGGCTGTTCGCGCCCTCGGGCGTCTCGGCTCGCGCGTCGCGGATGCGTAGCAGATGATGCGGCTCCAGGCGCGCGGCCGCCTTGGTGCCGTGTGTCATGCGGAACTTGTCCAGGATCGCGCGGCGAACCCGCTGCGCGCGCGGGTCCATCCGCTTGAAGGTGGCGGAGCCGAAATAGGCCACGCAAAGGGCATCGATGCTGCCGGGCGGTACAGCGCCGATCACCGGCTTGATCGGCTTCACCGGCGCATGGAGCGCAGTGCGATACTCGGCTTCGAAGGCGTCGGTGCCGGGTTCCTCGCGCAGGCGAATCTTGGGCCGGCCGGGCAGGCGCAGATAGGTTCGGACGTTCCCGTGCTTGTCGGCGTCCTGCACCGTGTATTTCCAGCGGCGGGGCTTGGTGATCATGCGGCGTCCCACTCGTTTGGGACGTTCTCGGATGCTGCGCGGCGATCCTCGGCCCACGCCTCCAGGTCGGCCCGGTGCCAGGCCTTCACGCTGCCCACCAGCGGCAAGGCGCGCGGAAGCAGTCCGTCCTTCACCGCGTTGTCGAAGGTCGCCGGCGACAGGCCGAGGAAGGCCGCGGCCATCTCCCTGCGGAGAAACAGCGGCCAGCCCGGCATGGCGGCGCCATCCTTCATCGCTCGTAAGCCGTCACGGTGCGTGCGATCTCGCCATCGGCATCGCGCTCTACAGTCTGCACCGCACGCGCCGGATGGTTGTCCACCACCGTCACCGGCGCGGGCTCCACGTTGACGTTCACCACCGGCCGGAACTGGATTGCCGGCGCGGCATCGTCGGCGCGGCGCTCACTGCGCTGGCGGGGCTCCTGCACGGCGGGCGGCGCCGTCTCGGCCCGCGGGTTCCATCCTTCGATTTCGCGCACCTCGTTCGCGTCCAGGATACCGTTGCGGACCGCGATTTCGTGCGCCTGCCAGCGCGCCGCGTAGTCGCCGCGCATAAGGCCCGACAAGTCGATCTCCAGGTGCAGCGCAGGGTCGGTGAAGACGCTGCGCGCGAACTCCGCTTCGATCTTGCGCGCCCATGGGCCAAGCGCGAACTGCGCGAACCAGAGGGCCGCCTGCGCCGAATTGGTGAAGGTGTTGTTGCTGTAGTCCTGCACCAGCGGCGGCGGCACCTGGTAGACGCGGCACAGCTCCTCCACGCTGAAGCGCCGGCTCGCCAGCACCTCGGCATCCTCGGGGCTCACGCTGATGGACTGCCACTCGGCGCCAGATTCCAGGATCAGCGCCTTGCGCGCATTGTGCGTACCAGTGAAGCCCTGCTCAAGCTGCCACCGAATGCGGTCCACCTGTTCCTTCGTCAGCGCGCTGGGGAACTTCAGCGCGCCGGCCGGCGTCGCCGCGTTTCGCCACATGGCGCCGGTCCATTCCTGAAGCGCGAGGGCGTTGCCCAGCACCTCGGGCGCGCGGGACAGGCGGGACCGACCGAGCAACCCATCGTCGCTGCGGTCGCGCAGGTGGAACACCTCGCCGGCCAGGAAGCGCCGCGGCTGGCCCGTGCCGCCCCATGGCGCCGTGTGGGCCACCACGTCGAAGGCAAGGGTGCCGTTCGCCAGTAGGATCGGCTGCACGTTGCCCCATGGGATCGGGCGCAGCGCGAGCGGCCGGCCGGCGCCATCGTAGTCGATGACGGACAGTGCGTTGCCGTGGAGCAATGCCTGCGCGACGGTCCATTCGATCCAGTCGGGCCAGGTCTGCGCGTCGTTTGGCCGACGCGTCAGCCGGCTGACGGGATGGTCGTTCACCTCGGTGCGGCCGCGCCCCTCGCGCCGGTAGACATAGGCCGGCAGGCTCGCCAGCGCGCTGGCATTGGCGCCGACGCACGCCATGACGGTGGAGAGGTTCTCCACGATCCGCGCGTTTACCAGGTGCCCGGCGGACGTGGCGCCCGGCGCAAAGGCCGAACCGAGGGAAGAACCAGCTGTCGCAGCGCGCGTCTCGCCGCGGCGAAGGATGCGATCGAAAATCCCCATCACAGCGCCTCCACCAGGCGGCGGCGCCACGCCACCCGCGCGCCGCGCGATCGCGCCTGCACGCTGGTTGCGGAATACGCAGGGAACGCCTGCACCACCGAGACTTCGATCAAGTCCACCGCGCGCAGCTCGCGCCGATCGGCAGCGGGCCAGCCCTCGGCCTTTGTGCGGAAGCTGAAGGACATGCCGCCGAGGTCGCGACGCTCGGCCAGCGCCAGCACGTCGCGGCCGAGCTGCGTGTCGGGAACGTCGATCGCGAAGGACAGCCCGCGCGAATCCTCGGCCAGGCGCAGGGTGCCCGATGCGGTGCGCGCCAGAAGGCGGGCCGGATCGTGGTCGACCAGGGCAAGCACGTCTGCACGCGCCTCCAGTGTCGCGCGGAAGGCGCCAGGCTTGATGATCTCGGTGAAGCCGCCGATCCGCGCGGGGCTATCGAATACGGCCGCGTAGCCTTCCAGCCGGCGGCCGGCGGCGCGCAGCTCGGTCGCTGCGCGCCTTTCCATCCCATCGGGGAACCGGCTCGGGGTCACGGCGTGGTCAGGTCCTGGATCGCCGCGAAGGACTGCGGGTAGCGCACCGCCACGTCCATGGTGAGCATCGCGCGCACCTGCACGTTGCCCTTGGCGTAGGCCGTCGTCTCGAACGGGTTCACCAGGATATCCAGCTCGGACCAGTAGCCGAGGATCAGGTCCGACCACCGGCCGAAGATCAGAGCCGAGCACACGGCGCCAGACGATCCCTTGACCAGATTCGACGGGACCATGTTCGTCACCGCCGCCGGATAGCCGGCGAGCTGGTCCGGGCGTTCCATGACATAGACCGGCTGGCCCGACACCTTCACGGTCCGCATGGCGTTGCGACGCACCAGCGCGTTGGTGAGGAAGGCGCCGCCCTCCACGTTGTCGATATCCAGCTCGGCGGCGAGGTTCACCACTGCATCCCAGGTGATCGGGCCGCCGTTGGCGCCGATCGCCACGGAGCCGATGCCCGCGGTGTTCAAGATCCCGCGCGGCACCGGCGCCGTGCCGCTGCCGTTGATGGCGGCTTGGTCCACCGCCTCGGCAAGGATGGCGGCGAAGTCCCCGCGCACCAGGTTCTCCACGTCGACGCTGGGCTGCTGAAGCATGTTGCGCGACAGCTCGGTGAGCGCGCCCGCGTGCTTGGGGGTCATGCTCACCTTTTCGAACTGGTGGTCGCTGGCGGTCAGCGCGGTGTTCTCGTTCACCCACCCGGTTGTCGCGCTGGCCTTCAGCTTGGGGATATCGAGGTTGCCCATCAGCCCGGTGAGCACGCGGGCGCCGAGGCGGCGCGTCACCAGCGCGTTGCGCAGGCGATCGATGAACTGCCCGCCGGCAAGGTCGGTCTGGATCAGGTTCGAGCCCGGCCCGCCGCCCGGCAGGGTGGTGGTGAGAACGCGCTGTTCCACCGGCTGGTGGAACACGCTCATGGGCACCGCGATGCCCTGGAAGGGCCGGCCGGCGCGCTGCGCGATTTCCTGCGACAGCTCGCGCTCGCGCGCGGCGTCCACGCCAGGGATGCCGGCCTGCCCGGCGATGGCGCGCACCAGGGAGAAGTTGCGCAGCTCGCGATCGAGGTTGCGGTCGCCGGTGCCGCCATAGGGCTGGCCCTGCATCCGGCGCTCGGCATCTTCGAGGGCGGACTGCCGGCCGATGCGCGTCTCAAGCTGCGCCAGCTCGGTGCGCAGCGCATCGAAGCGCCCGGCCTGGTCGCCGGACAGGTCGTTGTCGCCGGCGGCGTCGTTGATGGAGCGCATTTCCGCCGTGATGGCGGCGCGGCGCTCCAGAAGGGCGCGGAGGTGATTCATGGTGTGTCCTTCATGGGATCGGCCGCCGTCTCGGCGGGCGTGGTGGTGGATGGGCGTCCTTCTGAGGGACGGGGCGCCTCGCGGCGCTCCATGCCGTGCCCAGCGGCATCGGTGGGAAGGGTGCTCGCCGACAGGGAGAAGGGCACCGTCACTCCTCCTCGTCCCTGCCTTCGTTCACGCTTTCGTCGGCACGCTCGAAAGCCGCGCGAAGCACCGCTTCAACGTCGATGGAGAGATAGACGGGCGCCGGCTCGATTTCGCGGCGCAGCTCCGAAACGCTGCTTGGCAGCTCAGTGACGAAGCCCTCGGTGAGGGTCAGCTTCGTGCCCCAGAGGTCGACCAAGCGAATCTGCCAATCTTCGCCCGCCTGGAAGAGATGGATGCGTCGGTTGCTCCAGGAAACCGCCAGAACGCCGGCAGGCATTTCCTCAGCATTCCTAACGTCCAGCACGTCCGGGAAGAACTCGCGCATGACGCTGTTTGCCAGTGCGCTAGCGGTCGGCACGTTCACTCCGAAGTTGGCGAAGGTGCGGACAAGCGAGAGGATCGCGATATCGACGAAGCTGTATTCGGTCCACCCGCCGCCGGCAGGCTTCGGCGTATGGATGTTCACGAGACCGCGCTGAAGCCAAAGGCGAAGCGACTTCGGCGTGGTGCCGATGGCATACACGGCGTCGGAGAATCGCAGCTTCTTCGCCAGCGTCGCGTTCATACCAAAGGGCCTCCAGTGAGCACGGAATCTCTTGTGCTCCTTTGAGGCTGTCTCTGTCAACAAATTCGTGCTCGCTGGAGCATTTTCAACGCGGACCGAGCCCCGCCTCGCCAACGGCGAGGCGGGGCGTTGGGCGGTCAGGCGGCTGGCGTCGGCTCGGCCAGACTGCGCAATTCGTCAAGCTCCAGGTCGAGCGTTGTCCGCGCCTCGTCCAGGCCGGCCAGGACGTGGTCGACGCACCACGCAATGTGGTCGTTGTCGATTTCGCCTTCGCCCTCGGTCGCGTTGATCAGCAGCGCCAAGCCCTTCCTGGCATAGCTCAGCTTGTCGATCGCATCGATGATGCGGTCGGTGGCGCGGGACCGATTCGGGGCGGTAGCTTGGCTGTCAGCCATGGTCGTGATCTCCAGATGATCGCGGTTGTGGTCAGCCTCCCGGATGGCGTTGGCGCGCCACCGGGAGGCGCCTAACGATAGACTGCGCGCGCGTTGCGTCGCAACGATCAAGCTGCCCATGGGGAGCCCTGATGCCGGTGAACGAGGCGGAGCGTCCATTTCTAGAGGAAATGCGAATGCTCAAAACGGACGAAGACGGTCGGGAGGTTCTTGTCGGTCTGACCTTCGATGAGTCCGAGTGGTATTTCGCATACGTCGCGAAGCTATTTGCTTCTGACGATGACGAGGCACAAGGACGGTCGGCCGCGACGCGCACAGAGCGGAGCCGCTACGGCGAACTACACAGCCGCCACGAGGCGGCGCGGCAGCAAATCATCATGGCAGAAGCCGAGGGCCGGCAGCACCCGATCAAACACTGAATCACCCGATCCACCCGACATTTGCGAACGTCGCCGGCGCCGGTTCCTTCGCTGCCAGGCCTACCGCCGTCACTGCCGCCACCAGGGGATCGATGCGCCCGCGCGCGCGGTCCTTGGACAGCTTTCTATTGCCCGCCGGGTCCATATCGACCGCGGCATTCGCCACAGACCAGCGCAAGAGCGGGTTGCCCGCGTGGTACAGCTTCGCCTCCAACACCAGCGCCTCGAAGGCCGTAATCGCCGGGGACATGTCTTTGTAGCCCGCCCCGTGCGGGCGCAGCGCCAGCGGGATGCCCTCGCGGTCGAGCACCGCCTGCACGTCCGCCAACCCCCAGCGGTCGCAGGCGATGCCCACCAGGTCGAGCCCCTCCACCGCCTGCGCGATCCACGTCAGCAGCCAAGGCCGATCGATCGCGCGGCCGGGCATCTCCACCACCAGGCCGCGGCCGATCCACTCGCGATAGGGCGCGTGATCCTCGCGCTGCTTCACCTCCACCGCCGCCGCCGGCAGGAAGGCCGTGACCTTCAGCCGCCCCGTCTCCGGCCAGTAGAGCGCGAAGGCTGTCAGGTCCGCCGCGCCCGAGGACAGGTCCAGCCCGCCGAAGCACGGGCCGCGCGCTTCTGCCTCGCCGGCACACCCATCCCAATCCGCCGGGCCGATGAACCGCTCATCCGGCGTGACCGGCTGGTTGAGCACATAGGCGCGGAAGGCCGATTCCATGCTCGGCAGACGCTGCGCCTGCACCGCCTGCACCTCGATATCCGCGATGCGGACCGAATCGGCGTCCGGGTTCGCCATGCGCCAGGTCGCCTCGGCCCATGGGTCCGCGTCGATCGGCGCGCTGAAGACGGCGCCAGTGAAGGTGCGGTCTTCGATCGTCCCATCCTCCACCTGCCCAGCGTAGCGGATCAGCTCCTCCAGCGGATTATCAGGGTCCGGGGATCGGGTGCTGATTGCGAGCAGCAACGGCTCGGCGTGCGCGCCCTGGCCGGTGCGCAGCGCGTCCAGCAGCTCGCGCCCGCGCCACTGCGCCACCTCATCGCAAATCGCCACGGTCGGGGACAGGCCGTGCGCCTTGCGATGGTCCGCCGACAGCGCGCTGAAGACGCTGCCCGTGATCGCGTCCTCCACGGTCGCGTTGTAGTCCCGGAAGATCAACCTGTCGGCGATCGTCGGCTCGGCCATCGCGAAGGCCTTCAGCTCGTTGAACAGGATGCGCGCCTGCCCGCGATCGGCCGCGGCGCTCACCACCTGCCCCCGCTGCACCGATTCCGGCCCGACCAGGTGGCAGAGCGCCAGCGCAGCGCACAACGTCGTCTTGCCGCCCTTCCTGCCCATGCTGATTACCGCAGTGCGGATCGGCCGGCGCCCGTCCGGGCCAGCCGCGTAGATGCGGCGCAGGATCACCTTCTGCCACGGCCGCAGGCGCAGTTTCCGGCCCGCCTGCGCCCCGCTGGTGATAGTCAGGGCCTCGCACCACCGGATGACACGCTCAGCCCGTGTGGCGCCACCAGCGCGGCGCCGTGGCGGCTTCCGCGCAGGCGATGGGGGCACCTTCACCGGCTTGGCGCCGGGTCCGCGCTTGCCCATCAATCGAAGTCCTGAATATCCGACTTCGACAGTCGGAAACTAACCACTTTGGGACCGGGCAGTGCGGTCCCGGCCGGCCAGCTGTGAGAGATTCCTTCCCGCGTCGGCGCGCGCCACCAGTGCCCGCGGTCGCGCGGAGTGCCATCCGCATCGCAGCCGGCCAGGCGGGGCTCGCCTGTGCCCCTGCGCGCGTTGTGGCAGGTGATGCACCGGCCCACCAGGTTATCGAGGCTGTCCTGCCCGCCCTTGCTGCGCGGGATGATGTGGTCCGCCACCACCGCGGCCTTCCCGCACCCGGCGGTGACGCATAGGGGCGAGCGAGCCAGCGCGGCCAAGCGCAGGCGGCGCCAGAAGGCCGTCCGGTAGAAGGGATTGCTCATGCCGCCTCCATCGCCCGTGCCAGCGCGCGCAGCTCGCTGGCGAGGGTGTGCTTGTCCATGTGAAAGGCTTCCGGGTCGCGGTGCGACGGGGACAGGCGGGCCACGCGATCGGCGATTTCGGCCACCAGGCGGGCCAGCGCGACCGGGCATGACGCATGACGCACATGACGCACATGACGCATTTCGCCAACGTGTTCCTGCGCGGGTGTGCGGGTGTGCGTGCCCCTGTGTGCCCCTCCCCTGTGTCCTTCACACTCAGGTACTAGGAAGGGAAGTGCGTCATTGTGCGTCATGCGTCATTCCCCCGAACCCAGGGGCGGCCGTGCGTGGTTCGCTTGCCGTGAACCCAGCCCATGCGCTCAAGAATGGCGGCGATCCGGCGTTGTTCGCTGGTTCCGACCTTGCCTTTTTCGATGCTAAGCGCGCTCACCGCGACTTCAAGGACCGTCACGCGGGGCTTGCCGGCCAGCCATTCACCGATAGCCTGTTCCCAGGCATCCGCCTCAAACCGCGCATCCTGCTGGGGCTGGATATGCTGCGCCTCGAAGTCGCCATCGGGCCACCAGGTGGTGCCGCGGCGGAACTCATGGACGGCCTCCGCGAATAGCTGATCACGGTCCTGGCGCAGCGCGTGGGTGTCGACGGCGCCCACCTTCACGGGCCAGAACCGGCGCGCGCCGGTTGCGTCGCGCAGATACGCCGAGGCGTTGGTCGTGCCAATGAACACGCATTGCCGCGGCTCGATGACTTCCTTGCGGCCATAGCTCGGCCGATATCGTTCCTCCGACCGAGTGACGAATGCCTTCAGCGCCGCGGCCTCGGCCTTATCGAGGGCGGACAGCTCGGCCACCTCGATCAGCCACTTGCCGTTGAGGTGCTGAGACACGTCCTTGCCGGCGCGAATGTCCGGCAGGTTGTCAGAGAACCACCCGCCGCCGAGAATCGCGCACGCGGTCGATTTCCGCGCACCCTGCGGACCTTCCAGGATCAGCATGTAGTCGCACTTGCAGCCCGGCTTGAAGATGCGGGCCACCATTGCGATCAGGAACATGCGGCCGATGCCGCTGGCGTAGGCCGTGTGATCGGCGCCGAGGTATGTGTGAAGCCACCCGTGCAAGCGCCGCTCCCCATCCCATCGCAGCCCGTCCAGGTAGTCGCGCACGGGATGGAAGGCGCATTCACTGGCGCGCAGGTCGACCGCCTGGTGGGCCGTGTCTCGGCTTAGCGTCTCAAGCCCAGCCTGCTGAAGCCATTCCTGAAGCCTGGACACGTCGCCATCAGTGACAGGGCGCAGCTCAGCCGGGCGATCGTCCGCGGCCGTCACGGTGGCGCGAAGCATGTCATCGAAGCGGAACACGCCGGCGACGCGGGGATCTTCGCGCAGCGCCAGCATGGCGTTGTGCAGGTTGCCGCGCGGCTCGCCGTCGCGCGTAGCCTGGCACCGTTCCAGCCATTTGGGCGGCGCGCTGGTGGCGCATCGCTCCCAAAGCCTGCGGAGCTCGCGCCCGCCGCCGGCCTGCCCCTTTTCCTCAAGCCATTCACGGGCCAGCGGCTCGGCCTCAAGCGCGCGGACCATCTCCTCGAACCCGTCGCCGGCGCGCTGCACGTTGCGGGCGATCCTGAAGGCGACGGCGCTGCGGCTGCCATCGGCTGGCGCGCTGCCCCGGCGTGCGCCTGCCGGGCGCGCCTTCGTCGCCGCTGGTTGCCCAGCGAAGGCCGGGCCAGCTTCGAGAACCAGCCATAGCAGCGTGTCCAGGTCGACGTGGCGAAGCTCGGCCGGCATGTCGGGTAGCCGTTGGTCAGTGACCGCGAAGAACCGATTGCCAACATAGAGCTCGATGGCCGGCGGGTGATCGGTGCCGGTGCGGCGCTTGAACTGGCGCCCGTGCTCAGACCCCATTGCCTTGCGAATCTGCACCAGCTCGGCACCGTCGAACGCGAAGAACACCTTCACGCCGGTGCCCGATGGCGACACCTCGGTGTAGGAGCTGAAGCGTTGCATCACGTCATTGGCCCAGGGCGCGAGCTCGCCGGCGGCATCGCGGCAGGTGTCCAGGTCGATACCGCCGATTGCCATACCGAGGTGATCGCCCAGCATAATGCCGACACCCCCGGTCCCGTAGGGCTTCGCAAGGACCGCGGCGCAGTCCTCTGCCCTTTGCCGGATGCACCAGGTGGCCGGGTCGTCTGACTTGGCCATGCCCCCGCCCGCGCGGTGCGGCACCTTGGTGGGCTTCCTGTTGCGGTCCTGCGTCTGCCAGGCGACCCAGCGGGGGACCGTGGCGAGGGATGCCGGCGTGTTCAGCGTGAAAGCGCCCTCAGGCATCACATGCCCTCCCGCTGCCAGGTCGCGCGCACGCGGGAAGCAGCGACGCAAGGCGTCTCGCCGGGTGTCAGCAGCACCTCCAGCAGGAAGCGCCGCTCGTTCGGCGTCAGTCGCTCGGCCACCCACAACAGCAGCCAGCGGGCGGCGTGGCGCGGATTGAAACGCTGCCCCTCGGCCATTGATGGGACAAACGCATTCTGAAGGCCGCGGAATCCTTGGCCTTCCCGATTGTCCCGCTGCCCGCTATGTATTGGATTCAGCGGCCGTTCTTCATGCCGGCCCTGGGCACCACTTCTTCCTGCGCGATGCCGCCCACCAACCCATCGCGCCGGTGCGATTTCGCTCCGCTCAACCGCACCGTAACTTTCCCACGCGAACCCGCCTACCAACCCATCTGGCGCCGCGCGCCCGCTGCGATTGGCGCAGCGCGCCCCGCACCGTGGCGAATCCGCTTTCGACCCTGCACCGCCTGCCGTAGCGTCCACTCAAGCAGGGGGCCATCCAAGGCCGCCGACAGGGGGTTTTCGTGGCCTATGCGCTGCAGCAACTGATCAACGGCATCAGCCTGGGCATGATCTACGGCCTGATCGCGGTGGGCTACACCATGGTCTACGGCATCATCGGCATGATCAACTTCGCCCATGGCGACATCTTCATGGTGGGCGCCTTCATCGCGCTGATCTCGATCGTGATGCTGATCTCGGGCGGGATCATGGACGGGCCGGCGGCGATCCTGATCGTGCTGCTGGTCTCGATGTGCGTGACCGCGCTGTACGGCTGGACGGTCGAGCGTGTCGCCTATCGCCCGCTGCGCGGGTCGTTCCGCCTGGCGCCGCTGATCAGCGCCATCGGCATGTCGATCGTCCTGCAGAACTACGTGCAGGTGGCGCAGGGCGCCCGCGTGAAGCCCATCGAACCGCTGCTCCCCGGCGGCGTGGAGGTGCTGCGCGCCGACAGCTTCATCGTGCAGTTCTCCTACATGCAGATGCTGATCATCGCGGTGACGCTCGGCGTGCTCGCGATGTTCACCTGGCTGGTGACCCGCACGCCGCTCGGCCGTGCGATGCGCGCCTGCGAACAGGACCGCAAGATGGCCTCGCTGCTGGGCATCGACACCGACCGCACCATCAGCCTGACCTTCGTGATCGGCGCCGCACTCGCAGCGGTGGCCGGCAGCATGTACCTGCTGCGCTATGGCGTGATCGACTTCTACATCGGCTTCCTCGCCGGCGTGAAAGCCTTCACCGCGGCCGTGCTGGGCGGCATCGGCTCGCTGCCCGGCGCTGTGCTCGGCGGGCTGCTGATCGGGCTGATCGAGACCTTCTGGTCGGCCTATTTCTCCGTCCAGTACAAGGATGTCGCAGCCTTCTCGATCCTGGTGCTGGTGCTGATCTTCATGCCGACCGGCCTGCTCGGCCGTGCCGAGGTCGAGAAGGTATGAGCGGCGAGATCGCCGCCATCACCATGGCGGCGCGGCCGAAAGTCGCGGCCGCCGCCGTGAAGGACGCGTCCATCACCGCGCTCATCGCCTTCGGCCTGTTCTTCATGCTGGTCGGGCTGCGCACCGATGTCGGGCCGTCCGGCGGCCTGGTGCTGCGGCAGCGTTGGGGCGAGGTGGCGATCCTGGTCGTGCTCGCCTTCGTATTGCGCCTCGGCCTCGTCACCTGGCGCGGGTTGCGCGGCGATGCGAAGCCCGCGACCGCGGCGCGCACCGAGGCGCTGCGCAAGGTCGGGCGGCTGGTCGCGCCGGTCTTCATCCTGCTGGCGGTCGCATTGCCCTTCATCCCCGGCACCGGGCGCTACGAGCTCGACCTCGGCATCCTGGTGCTGACCTACGTGATGCTGGGCTGGGGGCTGAACATCGTGGTCGGGCTCGCCGGGCTGCTCGACCTCGGCTACGTCGCCTTCTACGCGGTCGGTGCGTATTCCTACGCACTGCTGGCCACCACCTTCGGGCTGTCCTTCTGGATCTGCCTGCCGCTGGCCGGAATCCTCGCCGCCTTCGCCGGCGTGCTGCTGGGCTTCCCGGTGCTGCGGCTTCGTGGCGACTACCTGGCGATCGTGACCCTGGCCTTCGGCGAGATCATCCGCGTCGTGCTGATCAACTGGGCGTCGCTCACCGGTGGCCCGAACGGCATCACCGGCATCCCGCGCCCGACCTTCTTCGGCCTGCCCTTCTCCATGTCGGGCGAGCCCGACACCTTCGCCGGCTTCTTCGGGATCGAGCCCTCGCCGGTGCATCGGGTGATCTTCCTGTACTACCTGATCCTGGTGCTGGCGCTGCTGACCAACTGGGTGAGCATCCGCCTGCGCCGCCAGCCGCTCGGCCGCGCCTGGGAAGCGCTGCGCGAGGACGAGATCGCCTGCCGCGCCTTGGGGATCAACGTCACCACCACCAAACTCACGGCCTTCGCGCTGGGGGCGATGTTCGCCGGCATCGCCGGGTCCTTCTTCGCCACGCGGCAGGGCTTCATCAGCCCGGAATCCTTCACCTTCATCGAGAGCGCGATCATCCTCGCGATCGTCGTGCTCGGCGGCATGGGCAGCCAGATCGGCATCGCCATCGCCGCACTGGTGATGATCGGCGGGTTCGAGGTGTTCCGCGACCTCGATGAATGGCGGATGCTGGTGTTCGGCGGGGCGATGGTGCTGATCATGGTGGTGCGCCCGCGCGGCCTGGTGGGCAGCCGCACGCCGACCGTGGCGCTGGGGACCCGCCGCGCGATCGGGGCGGAACACGTGGCCGAAGGGCGGGGCTGAACGGTGGCGCAGCCGATCCTGGAAGCCAGCGCTTTGACCATGCGCTTCGGCGGCCTCACCGCCGTCGATGCCGTGACCTTCACCGCCATGCGCGGCGACATCACCGCCATCATCGGCCCGAACGGCGCGGGCAAGACCACGATGTTCAACTGCATCACCGGCTTCTATCGGCCGACCGGCGGCACGCTGCGGCTGTTCCGCGACGGCATGCCGGTCGAACTGCAATCCCTGCCCGGCCACCGCATCGCGCAGGCCGGCGTGGCGCGCACCTTCCAGAACATCCGGCTGTTCCCCGGCATGACGGCGCTCGAGAACCTGCTGGTCGCGCAGCACAACACGCTGATGGCCTCGACCGGCTTCGGCTTCGGGGCATTGTTCGGCGCTCCGGGCTATCGGCGGGCCGAGACACTGGCGATCGAGAAGGCGCGCCACTGGCTCGACGCCACCGCCCTGGTCGAACGGGCGGACGACCCTGCCGGCGCCCTGCCCTATGGCCAGCAGCGGCGGCTCGAGATCGCGCGCGCCATGTGCACGGACCCTCTGCTGCTGTGCCTGGATGAGCCCGCCGCCGGCCTGAACCCGCGCGAGTCCGACGAACTGTCCGCCCTGCTGCGCCGCATCCGCGATGGCGGCTGTTCGCTGCTGCTGATCGAACACGACATGGGCGTGGTGATGGGCATCTCGGACCGCGTGGTGGTGCTCGACCACGGCAAGAAGATCGCCGACGGCACGCCGGCGGCGGTGCGGGCCGACCTGCGCGTCATCGCCGCCTACCTGGGCGAGGGCGACGAGGAATGACCGCCCCCATGCTGTCCATCGAGGGCGTGTCGGCCGCCTATGGCGCCGTCCAGGCTTTGCGCGACGTGTCCATCACCGTCGCACCGCGCGAGATCGTCACGCTGGTCGGCGCCAATGGCGCCGGCAAGTCCACGCTGCTGATGACCATCTGCGGGGATCCCCGTGCGCGCGCCGGGCGCATCACCTTCGAAGGCCGCGACATCACCACCCTGCCGACGCACGAGATCATGCGCCTGGGTCTCGCGCAGGTGCCGGAAGGCCGGCGCGTCTTCCCGCGCATGTCGGTGCTGGAGAACCTGCTGATGGGCGCGCAAGTCGCCGGCCATGACCCCGCGCCACTTCTGGCGCAGGTCTTCGCGCTGTTCCCGCGCCTGCAGGAACGCCAGGCGCAGCGCGGCGGCACGCTCTCGGGCGGGGAGCAGCAGATGTTGGCCATCGCCCGCGCGTTGATGAGCAAGCCGCGGCTGCTGCTGCTGGACGAACCCTCGCTCGGTCTCGCACCGCTGATCGTGCGGCAGATCTTCTCCGCCATCCGTGACCTGAACGAACGCGAGGGCCTGACGGTGCTGCTGGTGGAGCAGAACGCCAACCAGGCGCTGCGCCTCGCGCATCGCGGCTACGTGCTGGTGAACGGGCGGATCACCCTGGCCGGGACCGGGCGCGAATTGCTGGCCATGCCCGAGGTGCGCGACGCCTACCTGGGCGGCGGCCGCTGACGCGCCGCCATGCTATAGGGCGCCCATGTTGCGGCTGACGGACCTGAAACTCCCGCTGGACCACGCGCCCGAGGCATTGGCCCAGGCGGTGTGCTTGCGCCTTGGCCTGCGCGCCGACGAACTGCGCGCCGTCCACGTCGCGCGGCGCGCCTGGGATGCCCGCCGGCGCACCGACATTCACCTGGTCTATTCGCTGGACATCGAGGTCGCGGACGAAGCCGCCGTGCTGCTGCGCACCGCGCGCGACGCGGCGCTGGCGCGCACCCTCGGCCCGACGCCGGATACGCGCTACCGCCAGGTTGCGCGCGCGCCGGCGTCGGGCTGGCGGCGCCCGGTGGTGATCGGCACCGGCCCCTGCGGGATTTTCGCAGCCCTGATCCTGGCCGAGATGGGCTTCCGCCCCATCATCCTCGACCGCGGCAAGGTGGTGCGCGAACGCACCAAGGACACCTGGGCGCTGTGGCGCCGCCATGTGCTCACGCCGGAATCCAACGTGCAGTTCGGCGAGGGCGGCGCGGGCACCTTCTCCGACGGCAAGCTCTATTCCGGCATCAGGGCGCCGGAATCCGTCTCGCGAAAGGTTCTGACGGAATTCGTGCAGGCCGGCGCGCCGGAGGAAATCCTGTTCGTCGCCAAGCCGCATATCGGCACCTTCCGCCTGGTGACGATGGTGGAATCCCTGCGCGCCAAGATCATCGCGCTTGGCGGCGAATATCGGTTCGGCACGCGCGCCGACGACTTCGTCATCGAGACCGGCCGCGACGGCACCCGCCGCATGCGCGGCGTGGTGACGCAAAACGGCGAGACGATCGACACCGACCACGTCGTGCTCGCCATTGGTCATTCGGCGCGTGATACATTCCAGGTGCTGCACGACCGCGGCGTGTTCATCGAGGCCAAGCCCTTCTCCATCGGCGTGCGCATCGAACACCCGCAATCCATCATCGACCGCGCGCGCTTCGGGGATTTCGCGAAGCACCCGATCCTGGGCGCGGCCGACTACAAGCTGGTGCATCACGGCGGCGACGGGCGGTCTGTCTATTCCTTCTGCATGTGCCCGGGTGGCACCGTGGTCGCGGCCGCGTCCGAACCCGGCCGCGTCGTGACCAACGGCATGAGCCAGTATTCGCGCGCCGAACGGAATGCCAATGCCGGCATCGTCGTCGGCGTCACACCCGAACGGGACTATCCCGGCCATCCGCTCGCCGGCATCGCCTTCCAGCGGCATTGGGAGGAACGCGCCTTCGCGGCCGGCGGGGGCGACTACAGCGCGCCGGCGCAGCTGGTGGGGGATTTCCTGGCGGGGCGCGCATCGACGTCGCTCGGCGCCGTGACGCCATCCTACAAGCCAGGGGTCACGCCGACGGACCTGGCACTCTGCCTGCCGGATTTCGCGGTGGCCGCGATCCGCGAGGCCCTGCCCGCCTTCGGCAAGCAGATCCGCGGCTTCGACATGGCCGATGCGGTGATGACGGGGGTGGAGACGCGGACCTCCTCGCCCATCCGCATCCGGCGCGACGCGTCCTGCCGCAGCGTCAACACGCTCGGGCTTTATCCCGCCGGCGAGGGAGCCGGCTATGCGGGCGGCATCTACTCGGCCGGCGTCGATGGCATCCGCGTGGCGGAAGCCGTCGGGCGCGACATGGCGGGCGCGGACGCGGCCGCCGCGTGACCCGCTTCGATGTCGTCGTCATCGGTGCCGGCGCGGCGGGCCTGTTCGCCGCCATGCGCGCGGGCCAGCGCGGGCGTCGCGTCCTGCTGCTCGATCACGCCGACGAACCCGGCAAGAAAATTCTCATCAGCGGCGGCGGACGCTGCAACTTCACGAACGCGGGCTGCGTGCCGGAGCGCTTCCTCTCGGCCAATCCGCACTTCGCGCGCTCGGCGCTGGCGCGCTACACGCAGCATGACTTCATCGCGCTGGTGCGCCGCCACGGCATCGCGTTTCACGAAAAGACGCTCGGCCAGTTGTTCTGCGACGGATCGGCGCGGCAGGTGGTGGCGATGCTGGTGGCGGAATGCACGGCGGCCGGCGTGGACCTGCGCCTGCGCCACCGCGTCACCGACATCACCCGGGCCGACGGCTTCACCATCACCACCGACCATGGCGAATTCGGCGCCGAGAGCCTGGTGCTCGCGACCGGCGGCTTGTCCATCCCGAAGATGGGCGCGACGGGATTCGCGCATGATGTGGCGCGGCGCTTCGGCCTGCCGATCATCGAACCACGCCCGGGCCTGGTGCCCTTCACCTTCGATGGCGCGCTGCTCGACCTGATGCGTCCGCTCGCCGGCGTGGCGCTGCCGGTGGTCGCGCGGGCCGGGCGCGCTGCCTTTCCCGAAGCGATGCTGTTCACCCATCGCGGCCTGTCGGGGCCGGCCGTGCTGCAGGCCTCGTCCTACTGGATGCCTGGCGACATGGTGACCTTCGACCTTGCGCCCGGCCGAGATGCCACGACCGAACTGCTGGCCGCCAAGCGCGCGCGGCCGAAGGCGGAAGCCCGCACCATCCTGGCTGGCCTGCTGCCGCAGCGCCTGGCGCAGGCGCTGGCCGCGCTGCACCTGCCGCCGCGAATCATCGGAGAGACCGCCGACGCGCCGCTGAAATCCCTCGGCGCGCTGCTCAACCGCTGGACCCTCACGCCCGCCGGCACCGAGGGCTACGCCAAGGCCGAGGTCACGCTGGGCGGCATCGACACCGCCGCGCTGTCGCAGCAGACCATGGCGGCGAAATCCGTTCCCGGCCTGTTCGTGGTGGGCGAGGCGGTGGACGTCACCGGCTGGCTCGGCGGCTACAACTTCCAGTGGGCCTGGTCGAGCGGCTGGGTCGCCGGCGAGGCCGCCTAGATTCCGCCGCGCGCGCACCCCATGCTGTGGTCCATGCGCGCAATCCTGCTCTCGGCCGCCCTGGTCCTGTCCGCCTGCGCCACCCAGGCCGGCTTCGACGCCCGCATGCAAGGCTTCGTCGGCATGCCCGAGGGCGACCTGGTGCAGGCCATCGGCGTGCCGGATGGCGATTTCACCACGCCGGAAGGCCGGCGCTTCCTGCAATACGAACGGCTCGGCACCGCCGCACCCACGCCAGCGCCGGTGCTGGGCGTGGGGGTCGGCGGCTTCGGCTGGCGCGGCGGGTTCGGGTCCGGGGTTGGGATCGGCGCCACCTATCCGGTCGTCACGCTGCCGCCGCCCTGTTCCGTCACCTTCGAGATCCGCGCGGCGCGCGTGGCGTCCTTCTCGCGGCGCGGCACCGGCTGCGTGGCGACGCCGCCGGACTGATGCCACCGGCACGAAGGTTTCACCTTCGCGCCCCTCAGACGCCGGGCGGGCCGCAACCGCGGCCCCTGGCGACGCGACACAGGCCGCGGCGCTCATTCGGGCGCTCGGCCCCGCGGGCCGCAGGTCGGATCTTCATGCCCTCCGTAGGAGGCACCCGACGCCGTTGCGCGCTTCGGCCTCCGGTCGGGATCGGGCCTACCGCTGCACCACCGCCAGCGGGAAGGACCGCAAATCCCGCTGCGCCGCCCGGAACACCGCGTTCTGCTGATGCCCCTTCTCGCGCGCCAGCTGCGGCACGCGGCGCATGACCCATTCGCCCAACGCCAGGGCCGTCACCCGCCCCTCGGCATCCACCGCCGCGCGCCCGCGCAGCCCCTCCATCAGGGCATAGGCAAACACGCCATTGCGGTCGTCGTAGGAATCCAGCGCTTCCTGCACCGAGGACGATGCCGCCAGCAGGAACCGCCCGGTGTCGTTGCCGATCGCCGCCAGCTGGTCGATGTCGATCTGCCCGGCGTAGCAGGTGTCGATCATGATGAAGGCGTCGCGCGCGCGAATGCGCGCCAGCGACGCCACCAGCGTTGCGTCATCCAGCCCCTGCTGGCGCAGCACCGTCATGGACGACGTGTCGCGCACATCCGCCGGCAGGAACAGGAAGCGGTTGCCCGGCTGCGCCACGATGCCGTGCCCCGCGATGTAAAGGATGAAGGTATCCGCCGGCGCGGTGTCGCGTGCGGCGGCCGCCAGCGCGTCCAGCACGCCGCGGCGTGTCGCGCGGTCATTCGGCACCACGCGCACATCCACGTCGCGGAACAGCCCGACACCCCCTGCCCGCATCGCATCGCCCACCGCGCGCGCATCCGGCGCCGCGAAGCGCAGGTTCAGGTCCGCCAGCGCATATTCGTTCACGCCGATCGCCAGCACCACCAGGCGCCCGGCCCCGGGTGGCGCCTCGGGCTCGCCGGGCCGGCGCAGCACCATCGACGGGCCTTCCGCGAACAGCGTCCCGTCGCCGGCATACAGCCGCGTCGCCAGCCGGTTGGTGCCGGGATCGAGCGGCACCTCGACGCTCGCCTCCCCCACCGAGGGTTCGGCGCGCGCGGCGATGCGGTCGTTCACCAGCACATCGAGCGGCCCGAAGCCGAGCCCGCGATCGGTCGCCGCGAAGGTCATGCGCAGCGCGCTCGCCCCTTCCGGCAGGGCGCGCGCATCCCAGGCAAGGCTGCGGCACTCGGTTCCCACCATGGCGCACAGCGTGCCCGGCGCCAGCGAAGGCAGCCGCCCGATCCGCTGCCGCACCTCGCCCAGTTGCACCAGGCGCTCGGCCGCCGGCGCGTAGTCGCCAGCGATCTTCCCGCGCACCGCGCGCGGCGCATACAGCGCGCGATAGGCCTGCTGGAAGGATGCCCATTCCGGCGTCTCGTTGCGCTTGCCGTTCAGGTGGACGCCGACCAGCTCCTGCCCGCCATTGGGCGCGTGATCGAACAGCCCCTCGGGCGTCCAGAGCACCCAGCGCAGCGTCTCGGCATGAACGAACAACGCCGCCTGCTCGCGCAGCGCACCGGCTTCGAAGCGGTACCAGCGGATGGTGCCATCACCCAGCGCCGCGACGCCCATATCGCCCGCGACCGTCACACCCCAGACCGCACCGGGCGTCGGCACGGAATCGACCAGCCTGCCTTGCGCGTCGAACAGTCGCAGGTGGTTGTCGGTGCCCAGCAGGAACCCGTCATCGCGCACCAGCAGGGCCAGGCTGCGGGCGAATTCGCCCTCGCCCAGGCGCAGCGGCACATTGCCCAGGCGCGGGCGGTTGGAATTCTGCCAGTCCAGCACGCGGATGCGCGGGCTTTCCGTGCGCGCGGCGTTGAACCCGGCTTCGCCGGTCCAGGCCGACAGGTTGCCCGTCAACGGGTCGAAGACCAGCGGCGCGCCGCCGGCGCGCAGCGTGAAGCGAACCTGCGTGCCATCCGCCGACAGCGCCAGCGTGACGCCGGTATTGCGGAAATCCCCGCCCGGTGGCCGCGGCGCGATCGCCACCGCGCCATCGGGTGCGAGGCGCCCCCAACCCGGATCGGCCGCCGCGAAGGCCAGCCCGCCCTGCGGCAGCGCCAACAGATGCGAGATCGCATCGCGCGACGCCGGGATGTCGGTGAAGGGACCATGGCCGAAATCGGCCCAGCGGCGGATCACGAATTCACGGCGCGTCTCGGGCGGTGCGACGGCGGCTGGCGCCGGCGCTGGGGCAGGTGCGGGCTGCTGTTCGCGCACCGTCAGCCCGCGCGCCCCCTGGCTCGACGAGGATGAACCGCTGGCCGGTGGCGCGCTGCGCATCGGCGTCCCTGCCGCCGGCGCAGCTGGCCCCGGCGCGCGCGCGTGGCGCGCATAGCCCGCGGCATGCAGCTGCACGCCGCCGCGCCCGTCATGCGCCCAGGTCACCGCCGGCAGGCCCTCGCCACCCAGGCCCGAGACATCCGGAACGAACACGGTGCGCAGGTCGGCGGTGGCCAGGACCTCGATCCGCAGCCGGTCCTCGTAGCCCACCGCGACCAGGGCGCCGTCCGGCGAGAAGGCGATGCCGAAGGCACGCGCGCCCTGCACCGGCGTGCGCTGCGCAACGCGCCGCCCCTCGACGTTGTATATGCGCACCGCGCCATCGGCTGAGCTGGAGGCGAGGCGCCCCTGCCCGTCGAAGGCGACCATGCGCGCCGGCGCGGTATACGACGTGTCCTCGAACAGCAGGCGACCGTTGCGCGCGTCCCACACCTTGATGCCCGCGCGCCCGCCGAGCGCGGCGGCCAGCCGCGTGCCGTCCTGCGAATAGGCCAGATGCTGCACCGGCGCCTGCAGCCCCGGCAGCCGCGCGAACAACCGCCCGGTGCGCGCGTCGAAGATATAGACCGCGAAGCGCCCGTCCCAGGTCGGTGCGGTGAAGCCGCCGGCGGCCACGCGCCCGCCATCGGGCGCCATGGCCACGGCATAGAGCTCACCCTCCGGCCCCGGCCCCATCGGCGGGCGGATCACCAGCCGCGGCGTACCTTCCGGCAGGTTCCACAGCCGCAGCGTCTTGTCGTCCGAGACCGAGGCCAGCACCGCGCCCGCCGCATCGATCGCCAGGCGCCCGACCGAGGCGATATGCCCCTCGGCCTCGATCAGCAGGAAGGGCTGCTGCGGCGGTTCGGCCACCGCCTGGACCTGCGCTGGCGTGGCCGGCAGCACCGCCAGAGCCACCGCAAGGCAAAGGGCGCCGAGCCAGGATCCTGGCCGGCGCCCGATCGCCCGCACCTCACACGAGGCGTTCAATCGCAGGGGCCGCCTCAGGCCCCGGCCAGCTCGAAGCCCTGCCCCTGGGCCAGGCGGTCGGCGTTCTGCACGCTCTCGGAGAAGTTGTCGCGCCGGGCGATGTTGGTCGCGGCCAATTGGCGGAACTCGCCATCCTGCCCGCGGCCGCCGACGCCCGCGGTCGGGCTGCCCAGGCCACGCACGCCGACCGAACTGGCGGGCACGTAGCCGACCACGCCGGAGGACGTCTCGACCTGCGCGAAATTGCCCTCCGCCGGGCGCACCGTCACGCGCTCGTTCGGCGCCAGCTGGCCGACCTGCGCGGAGCCGCCATCCGGGCGGATGCGGATGGGGGCGGAGACACGGGCCGAGGTGGGCTGCGGCGCGGCGGCGCGGCGTGCCTGCACCTGGCCCTTGGTGCCTGGCGCGAGGGTCTCGATCGCGGTGTCGAACTCGCCGCCGCGGGTGCCGATCTTTTCGTTGATGCTGCGCGCCAATGCGACGTCGCGGCGCATCAGGTCGCGCTGGTAGGCCATCAGCGCCATGCCCTGGTCGCGCGCCATGCGCCCGCCGCGCACGTCGGCTCGGATGCGGCTGGCGGTGTTCACGCGGCAATCGACCAGCTGGTTGAACGCGAGCTGCGTGGCGGCGAGCTGCCGGTTCTCGTTCGCGAGGTCGCCGCCCACCGCCTGCACCAGCGCGCCCTGGTTCTGCGCCTGGCGCTGGCGTGCGGTGATGTAGCCGGCGGTGCCGCCGATCACGCCGCCGGCCACGGCGCCGATTGCCGCACCGGCCAGGATGTCGCTGCCGCGCCGCCCGGTGGCGGCCGCCAGGAGGCCGCCCGCGATGGCGCCCGTGCCGGCGCCGATGGCGGCGCCGCGCAGGATGTCCTCGCCGTAGAAATCGCCGGTGGAGTCCAGCTGGACCACATAGGCCCGGCAGGCGTCGCGCCCGTCATCCGCGCCGATCCGGCCCATCTGGGTCGTGCAGCCGGCAAGCATGGCCGCGGCGGTGATGCTGGCCACGGAACGACGGAACGAGGAGCGCATCAAAAATACTCCCGAGGGAAGGACTGCGAGACAGACTATCAGGGCGCCGCTCATCCTGCCAGTGCATCGACGTCAGGTCCGTGTGCAAGGTCACGCTGGGCAAGCCGGGCCGCCGTCCATTAGCCTGCGACGCACGGGGCCGGGCGTGCGCCATCGGGGCCGCAGGGCCGGCCGGCTGCAACGAAGGGAAACAGGAATGCTCACGACACGCAGGCTGGTGCTGGGTGCGGGCCTCGGCACGCTGGCCATCGGGCGCGATGCCTTCGCGCAGGGTGCGACGGGGCCCATTCGCATCGCCACCGCCGGCCCGATGACCGGCCAATACGCCGCCTTCGGGACGCAGATGCGCGAAGGCGCGACCCAGGCGGTCACCGACATCAACGCCGCCGGCGGCGTGCTCGGCCGGCAGCTGGCGCTCGAAGTGGGCGACGATGCCTGTGACCCGCGCCAGGCGGTCAGCGTCGCGAACCAGCTGGCCGGGCGGCGCGTGTCCTTCGTGGCAGGGCATTTCTGCTCCGGGTCGTCGATCCCGGCGCGCGATGTCTACGCCGAGGAAGGCGTGCTGCAGATGTCGCCGGCGTCCACCAATCCGCGCTTCACCGACGAAGGCAAGTGGAACACCTTCCGGGTGTGCGGCCGCGACGACCAGCAGGGCCAGGTGGCCGGGCGCTACATCCTGCAGAACATGCGCAACCGCCGCGTCGCCATCCTTCATGACAACTCCGCCTACGGTAAGGGCCTGGCGGACGAGACCAAGAAGGCGCTCAACGCCGGCGGCCTGACCGAGGCGATGTACGCCGCCTATACCCCTGGCGAGCGGGACTACAACGCGCTGGTGTCCCGCATGAAGGCGGCCAACATCGATGTCATCTACCTCGGCGGCTACCACACCGAAGGCGGGCTGATCATCCGCCAGGCCAAGGAGCAGGGGATGAACGTCACCCTGATCGGCGGCGATGCGCTGGTGACGAACGAGTTCTGGCAGATCAGCGGCGCCGCCGGCGAAGGCACGCTGATGACCTTCTCCTCCGACCCGCGTCGCCGCCCAACGGCGGCCGAGGTGGTGGCCCGCTTCCGCGCGCGCAACGTCGATCCCGAGGGCTACGTGCTCTACACCTATGCGGCGATCCAGATCTTCGCCGCCGCCGCGACGAAGGCGAACAGCACCGATGCGCGGCGCCTCGCCGCCATCCTGAAGTCGGACGGGCCGTGGCAATCCGTGCTCGGCCCGATCAGCTTCGACGCCAAGGGCGACGTGACCACGCCGGACTACGTGTTCTACGTCTGGCGGAACGGGACCTACGCCGAGATCTCCTGATGGCCGAGGCGAGGCGAGGCGGCGCTGTTCGTTCGCCTCGACCAGACGCATTTTTGTTTGCACCGACGCGGCGCATTTCATTTGCGCCGACACGACGCTTTTCATTTGCGCCGACACGACGCTTTTCATTTGCGCCGACACGGCGACGCGATGCAGCATCGTCGCGTCAACAATCGAAAGGAGGTGATCCGGTGTCTCATCGCTTCATTCGGGCCGTCGCGCCCGTGGCCCGGATCACCGCGGGCATCTGAGCCGCGGGTCACCAGGGTTTCGCGGGCCGGCAACCGGCCGCGCGATGGGAAGGCCTCGGGGGGAAACCCCGGGGCCTTCTGCGTTCAGCGCGCCCCCGCCGTCCTGTGCGGCACTTCACCCGGAGCGGTGGCGGCCACGCCGACGCCGAACCCGCCCGTGCGGCGAAGGGTGCGAGCGTCGCGCAGACATGCGGCGCGCGGTCAGGCCAGCGTTCGGCGGGCGGCTGAGGCATCCCGGCGCGACGTTCGGCAACGCCGCGCCAGGCGGCGCCGAGGGCTGGGGCTCGAGCGCGCCAGAGCCCCGCGCGCCGGTCGAATTGCCGAACCCCGGCTGCGGCGCGCTCGCGGCGAACCCTATGGCGGAGTCAGCGCGGGACATCCTCGCCCCAACGGCGGCGTGAGGGATTCGGCGGCGCGCCGCTGATGCCCACGGCGGTGATGGTCGTTGGCGATCCGCGTCGCGAACACCATCCGTCCTCCCGGACGGATGTCGTGCCCGAGAAACCCTTGGTTCTACGGCGCGCCCGCACCCGTTCAGTGTGATCGGATCGTGCTGTACGCTGCGCGGGGACCACCGGGGACAGCGCATGGCCATCCGCAACGTGCTCTACATCATGTGCGACCAGCTGCGCTGGGACCACCTCGGTTGCGCCGGGCATCCCTTCCTGCGCACACCCAACATCGATGCGCTGGCGGCGCGCGGCGTGCGCTTCGCGCAGGCCTACGTGCAGTCGGGCATCTGCGGGCCGTCGCGCATGTCGGCCTATACCGGGCGCTACGTCTCCTCGCACGGGGCCACGCACAACCGGGTGCCGCTGTCGGTCGGCGAGGTCACGCTCGGCTGGCACCTGCGCGAGAGCGGCCGGACGCTGGCACTCGCCGGCAAGACGCACATGCTGCCCGATGCGCGCGGCATGAAGCGGCTGCTGATCGATGGCCAGGACGAACTGGCCGTGCTGCTGCGCGAGGGCTGGTTCACGCTGGTGGACCGCCACGACGGCCACCATGCCGAGACCGACAGCGCCTATGCCGATTGGCTGCGCGCGCAGGGCTATGACAGCGCCGACCCCTGGACCGACTACGTGATCGCGGTGACCGACGAGTCCGGCGCCACGCGCAACGGCTGGAAGATGCGCCATGCCCGCCTGCCCGCGCGCGTGCAGGAACGCCACAGCGAGACCGCCTACACCACCGATCGCGCCATCGCCTTCATGGCGGCGCAGGGCGACGCGCCCTGGGTGCTGCACCTGTCCTACGTGAAGCCGCACTGGCCCTACATCGCCCCGGCGCCCTACCACGCGATGTATGCGCCCGAGCAATGCCTGCCGGTCGCGCGCCACGACGCCGAGCGCGGCAATGCCGCCCACCCCATCCTGCGCGAATTCCAGGCCGAGGAGGTCGCGCAATCCTTCCAGAACGACGACTGCATCGCGACCGTGCGCCCGGCCTACCAGGGGCTGATCGCGCAGCTCGACCACCATCTCGGTCGCGTGTGGGAGACGCTGGAGCGCCTCGGCCGCTCGGACGACACGCTGGTGGTCTTCACCTCCGACCATGGCGACTACCTGGGTGACCATTGGCTGGGCGAGAAGGAGTTGTTCCACGACTGCATCCAGCGCGTGCCGATGATCGTGTTCGACCCGTCGCGCGAAGCCGATGCGACGCGCGGCACGGTGGACCAGCGCTTCGTCGAGGCCATCGACGTGGTGCCGACCATCCTCGATGGCCTCGGCGTCGATCCCGCCGATCACCTGGTGGAAGGCCGGTCCCTGCTGCCGCTCACGCGCGGCGCGGCGCCGGAATGGCGCGACGCGGTGTTCAGCGAACTGGACTGGACCTTCCGCGGCGCGCGCCGGCGGCTGGGCCTGAAGACCGGCCAGCACCACGCCTGGATGGTGCGCACCGACCGCTGGAAATACGTGCACTGGACGGATGGCTTCCGCCCGATGCTGTTCGACCTGGTGGCCGACCCGCAGGAATTCCACGACCTCGGCGCCGACCCGGCGCTGGAGGGCGTGCGCGAGGCGATGCGGCAGCGCCTGCTGGCCTGGTTCACCCGCCTGAAGCGCCGCACCACCCTGACCTGGGCCGAGGCGGAGCTGCGCACCGACCGCCACAAGGCGGCCGGGGTGTTCTACGGGGAGTGGTAGCGCTCACCGCGCGATCCGTTCCCCCACGCGCGTCACCGCGGGATCAGTTCCCGACGCGCGTCACCGCGCGATCAGTTCCCGACGCGCGTCACCGCGCGATGAAGCAATCCGGCCCGTCAACGGTTTCGTCCGGCAGGTCCGCGGCAAGGTCCTGCACCACCGCGGCCACCCATTCCTCGGCCGTGGTGCCGAGCGCGGCGGCGCGGCGCGCGATCTCCTGGGCCAATTCGTCGGGTAGTTCCACTTTCACTTCGGTCATCCAGGCTGCTCCTGCGGCGCGACTCGACGCAGGATAGACTGCAATGCGTTTACGGCGCCTTTGCGACCTCGGCATGGGTGCCGCGTGCGCAGCGTGTGATCCAGCGCATGGCAGCCCGGCGCCGGAACATCCCCGCCGCAACGGGCCCCGGCCGCAAACGCGGCCCGCCGGTCCTAGCGAAGCCGAAGGCTTGCGAATGGCCGCGGGCGGTCGCCGCATTCCGCCGCCGGCATCAGCCCGCGCCGATCGGATGATAGTCGCGGCTGAACCAGATCAACCCGCGCGACGCCGCACCCTGGCGCACCGCCTCCACCTCGCAGAACAGCACCGAATGCGTGCCGCGCTCCACCACCTCGACGATGCGGCAGTCGAAGGCGACCGTGGCTCCGTCCAGCGATGGCGCGCCGGTCTCGATGATGCCCCAGCTGGCGTGGGAGAAGCGCTCGACCATGTCGGCCTCGGCGCTGCGCCCGGCGAAGCGGGCCGACAGCGCCTCCTGCCCTGGCGCCAGGGTGTTCACGCAGAGCACGCCATTGTCCTTGAACAGCCGGTTCTGCGGGCTGCCGCGATTGAGGCAGACCAGCAGCGTCGGCGGATCGTCGGTGACCGAGCACACCGCGCTCACGGTCAGCCCGCCCAGGCCCGCCGGGCCGTCGGTGGTCACGATGTTCACCGCCGCTGCCAGCCGGGCCATGGCGTCGCGGAAATCCTGTCGGGTCACGGTCATGCTGGCAGTCCTGATGCAGCCGCCATCCTGGCCGTGGCGGCGCGCCGGGGAAAGGGCACCCCGCCGAGCGGGACGGTCACGAAGGGCTTCCGCAGGGGCCGAAGCGGATCGCATCGACCCGCGCCTCGACACGGCTGCCGGTATCGTCGGAATCCACCGAGATGGCGATCTTCTCCACCGGCGGCACCGGGCCGCCGAAGGTGTCGCGCCACAGCGCAGGCAGGTTGACCCGTTCCTCCTTCCACACGCCGCGCCGCGCATCCGCCGGGCGCAGCACCCACACGCGCCCGAGCCCGGCCATGTAGGGGCTCTCGAAGCCACGCGGCTCCTCGCCTGTGCCACCCCAGACGAACACCAGCGCGGCGCGCGGCAACGGGCGCGCGCCGGCGCCGGCCTGTGCCATGGCATGCTGGGTGCGCTGCCAGGCGCTGGCGCGGGCGGGCCAGCCGGCGAAGCCGATGGTGACGGACAGCGCGCGGTCGTCGCCGCCGCGCCGGTCGAGCCGCGTGGCCGGCGGCCCATGGTCGACCCGCCAGCGCCACGACAGGCATTCCGCGGCCCGCCGTTCATATCGCCAGACGAAGCCGCCCTGGCCGCGCGCCCAGACGGCCACCGAATCCTCGCCAGCCGGGGTCAGGCGGGCGCGCGGGATGCCCGACCAGCCGCCCTCATGCCAGGTCGGCGCGGGCCCGGCGGCGCACAGCACGCCGGCAGCCATGGCGAGGGCGAGGCCGCGCAGGCGGCCAGCCCGCCGCGTCGATGCCGGCCGAGCAGGTCGGTGCGGGCTCAGCGCTTCACGACGCCGCCGCCGCCGCCGCCGCCGCCGAAATTGCCGGGCCCGAGGTTGCCGCCGCCGAGGTTGCCGCCCGGGGCGGGACCGCCGCCGCCCACCATGCCGCGGTTGCGGTAGGCGGAGGTCACCGCCTCGACCAGCGGGCCGCTGTCATTGGCCTGGTCGGTGACCCAGGCGAAGACCACCGCGATGCGGCTGCCCGAGATGCACCGGACGGTCAGCGCCTCCTCACCGCGCCATCCGAAGATGGTCTGCCGGTCCTGCGAGATGCTGGCGCGAAAGCCCGCCGCCTCCACCGCCCGGCTGCCGATCGCCAGGCATTCCTCCTGGTTGTTCGAGGGCAGCTGCGTCCAGGCGGTCGAGACCGAGGACGCCATCGCGGGCGTGGCGGCCAGGGCCAGCGCGACGGCGGCCATGCGGATCGGGTTGCGGATCATGGAAACCTCCTGCCGGGTCGGTCGTCGACCTTCGACGACGATGCTAGCGCATGATGGTGGCAGGTCGAGCATCCTGTCGGCCATGCAGCGGTTCAGTCAGGCGCATCCCCGCGCAAGCCGGGCTGGTGCCGCTGCGCCGGCGCCACCCGGTACAGCAGGTGCTGGCGCAGCGGATGGCCCTCCGGCAGGCGCGGATGGTCGAACACGCCATCGTCGCGCATGCCAAGGCGCTCCATCAGCCGGCGCGATGGCACGTTACCCGGTACGGTGAAGGCGACCACCTCGGCCAGCCCGAGCGCGCCGAAGGCGAAGTCGAGGGCGACGCGCGCCGCCTCCTCCGCGAAGCCGCGGCGCCGGAAGCCAGGCGCGATCCGCCAGCCGATCTCGACCGCCGGCGTGAAGCGCGCTTCCCACGGGATGGTCATCAGCCCCACGACGCCGACGAAGGGCGCTCCGGCGCGTTCCTCGACCACCCAGAAGCCCCAGCCATGGGCTTCCATGTGGGTCTGCATGCGTTCGGCCCAGGCATCGCTCTCGGCGCGCGTCATGGGCGCGGCGAAGTACCGCATGCTGTCGGTGTCGCCGTTGATGGCGAAGAGCGGGTCGAGATCCTCCGGCCTCCAGCGACGGAGGATCAGGCGGGGACCATGCAGCGTCCGCGGTCTCATGGGCCGGGGAGGCTAGCCCCGTCCCGCCGGCGACGGGAGTGCGCCAAGTCACACCACGGCGGCCGGCGGCTGGACGGCAGAGTCCGTTCCCGGCGTAATGCCGATAACGTGAAGCCGTCGTCCCACCTTCGTCCGGGAGCCGCTCAATGGCCAACTACGCGCTGACCGCTTCGGCCGTCGACTATCTCGTCGGCGCAAACGCCCTGGCCGACTCCTTTCTGATCGGCGCGGCCGGGCGGCTCGTCGGGACAGACACCGTCCGCGGCGGCTCCGGCGCGGCCATCGATACGCTGCTGGTACAGGCGGCGATGACGCTGACCGCCGCCAGTTTCGCCAATGTCAGCCAGATCGAGAGGGTCAACATCACCGCCGCCGCGGGCGCCTCGGTCACGCTGGGCAATGCAATGGTCGAGAGCAGCGACGCCGCGGTCTTCCAGGCCTTCGGCGGGGCCGGGAACGACACGATCTCGGGGGCGGGCATCGTGTCGCGCGGGCTGAACCTGCAGGGCGGCGGCGGCAATGATTCGCTGCTGGGCGGCGGCGGCAACGACCTGCTGGCGTTCGGCGCCGGCAACGACACGGTGTTCGGTGGTGCCGGCAACGACACCTTCACCTCGACGCTGGCCGAACTCGGCGCCGGCGACGTGCTGGACGGCGGCGAGGGGGTGCTCGATGTCCTTCGCCTGACCACGGCCGGCGGCATGCTGAGCGGCGTCACGTTGCGCGGTATCGAAAGGATCGAGCTGGCCGCGGCGCTGACCACCGCCCTCACGTTCCGGGTCTCGGCCGAGGCCGCGGCAACCGCGGCGGCCCCGCTGACCGTCGCCGGCGCGGGCGGAGCGGACTGGCTGGTCGCGAGCGCGGTCGCGTCGGGGGTCGTGCTGCGGGGCGAAGGCGGCGCGGACTGGCTGGTCGGCGGCACGGCCGCGGACCTGCTGCTCGGCGGCGCCGACAACGACACG
>LNFM01011575.1_pt1 | contig 64277 bp, 59 predicted proteins | sample 596031 | NCBI WGS metagenome assembly LNFM01 (sample SAMN04254537, study PRJNA301005) | activated carbon metagenome | isolation source: dual media filters at the Ann Arbor, Michigan drinking water treatment plant | place: USA: Ann Arbor
AGGCGGCCAAGAGCCGCGGCGATGCGCTCGACCATGTGCTGTTCGTCGGCCCGCCCGGCCTGGGCAAGACGACGCTGGCGCAGATCGTGGCGCGGGAACTGGGCGTCAATTTCCGCTCGACCTCGGGGCCGGTCATCGCCAAGGCCGGCGACCTCGCGGCGCAGCTGACCAATCTCGAGGAGCGCGACGTGCTCTTCATCGACGAGATCCACCGGCTCAATCCGGCGGTGGAGGAAATCCTCTATCCGGCGATGGAGGACTACCAGCTCGACCTGATCATCGGCGAGGGGCCGGCCGCGCGCTCGGTCAAGATCGACCTGCCGAAATTCACGCTGGTGGGCGCCACGACCCGCGCGGGGCTGCTGACGACGCCGCTGCGCGACCGTTTCGGTATCCCGATCCGCTTGCAGTTCTACACGGTCGAGGAGCTGCAGGGCATCGTCGCGCGCGGCGCCCGCGTGCTCGGCGTCCCGATGTCGGACGATGGCGCCAACGAGATCGCCAAGCGCTCGCGCGGGACGCCGCGCATCGCCGGGCGCCTGCTGCGGCGGGTGCGCGACTTCGCCATCGTCGACGGCGACGCGATCGTGACGCGCAAGGTCGCGGACAAGGCGCTGCAGCTGCTCGATGTCGACGCGATCGGCCTCGACCAGATGGACCGGCGCTATCTCACCACGGTGGCGATCAACTTCGGCGGCGGACCGGTCGGGATCGAGACGATCGCCGCCTCGCTCTCAGAGCCGCGCGACGCGATCGAGGAGATCATCGAGCCCTTCCTCCTCCAGCAGGGCTTCATCCAGCGCACGCCCCGTGGCCGCATCCTGACGCCGCACGCCTTCCGGCATCTCGGCCTGCCCGAGCCGACGCGGGAGGGGGCGCAGTTCGGGCTGTTCGGGGACGAGGAGGCCTGAGTTGGCGGATCGCCGCCACGGCCTTATCTTCGCAGGCAGGAGGGCCGGGCGATGGCAGTGAAGCTTCCCCCTGATATCGCGGAGCTGGTAACGGCCCGGGTCGAGAGTGGCGACTTCGCCAGCCCCGAGGAGGTAGTGCGAGCCGCCATGGCGCCCTGGATTGCCCGCGAGCAAGCGCGTGCTGCCACGCTCGACGAACTGCGCGCCAAGATCGCCGAAGGGGATGCGGACCCGACGGATGAGACGCCGGACGAGATCCGCGACCATCTCGACCGCGTCGCCGCATCGCTGCAGAGACAAGGCCCGAATGCCGCTTGATCTGGTCTATTCGGGACGGGCTCGGTCCGATCTCGAGGCCATTCTTCGCTATATCGCCCGGGACAATCTGCCAGCGGCGCGCCGATGGGTGGCCGCGATCGAGCGCCAATGCCTGCAGTTGCGCTCCTTTCCCGAGATGGGTGTCGAGCGGGCCGACCTTTCGGCCGGACTGCGCATTCTGCCCTACCGGCGGGCGGTGATTGCGTATCGCGTCCTTGGGAGCCGCGTCAGGATCGTGCGGGTGCTGTATGGCGGGCAGGACTATGCTGCGCTAATGGAGAGCTGAACGACATGATGCCCTTGAGACGGTCTGTGCCGAAGTCCCTTGCCGCGACGGCCGGGCTGGTCATCGCGGCGACGCTCTTCGCCGGAGCCCTCGCCACCGGCGCCCTCGCCGCCTCCGCCGGACCCGAGACACCGGTGCGCGAGGCCTATGCCATCACCACCCGCCAGCTCGCCGGCTCCGGCGGCAGGTCCGTCGCGGCGCCCTGGCAGAAGCCGCACCGCGACAGGCTGATGAGCCGCGATCTCGCCGGCCTGTTCGCGCGCGACGAGCTCTATCAGGAGGAGGCGGGCGAGATGGGCCATCTCGGGGCCGATCCCTTCCTCAGCGGGCAGGACGGCGAGATCAAGAATCTGAAGGTCAGCGTCACTTCGCCTCCCGCCGGAGGAAAGGCGCAGGTCACGGCCTCCTTCCGCAGCTTCAAACAGCCGGTCAGCGTGCGTTTTCGGATGGTCGAAGAGGGCGGCGCCTGGAAGATCGACGACATCGTCAACCGCGTCGAGGGGCAGGATTACGCCGTGCGCGATCTGCTGTCGCAGCCCTATGAGTGCGAAGACGCCATGACCGCCTCCCACAGCCTCTCCGTCCGCGTCTATTACGAGGACACGGATTTCTCCGGCGTCGTCTACCACGCCTCCTATCTGCGCTTCATGGAGCGCGGCCGCACCGAGCTGATCCGGTCGCTCGGGGTCGAGCAGCGGGAACTCTTCGACGGCGAGACGGCGCTGGGCTTCGCGGTGCGCCGCATGACGATCGACTTCCTGCGGCCGGCCGTGATGGACGATCTGCTGACGGTCGAGACGGTTTCGGTCGCGGCACGGGGCGCGACGATGGATGTCGAGCAGCGGGTGCTGCGCGGTGAGGAGGTGCTCGTCACGGCGCAGGTCAAGGTCGCCTGCGTCGGCGGCGGCCGGGCGCGGCGCATTCCCGATGGCCTGCGCCGGCGCCTGGGGATCGCGGATTGAGGGCTGATCGACGCGCCCGCCGCGCCATGTTAGCGCTCGTCACATGAGCTGGAAACGCGACAAGCCGGAGGCGCCGCCGCGCGGCTACCATCACGGCAATCTCAGGGAAGAGCTGGTGCGCGCCGCGCTGGGTCTGATCCGCGAAAAGGGGGCCAACGGCTTCACCTTCGCGGAGGCCGCCCGCCTCGCCGGCGTGAGCCCGGCCGCGCCCTACCGGCATTTCCGCGACCGCGACGAGCTTCTGGCCGATGTCGCGACGCGCGGCTTCGTCGCCTTCGAGGCGGCGCTCGCCCGGGCCTGGGACCAGGGCCGGCCCGATCCGCAGGCCGCCTTTCACCGGCTGGGCTTGGCCTATCTCGCCTTCGCCCATGACGAGCCGGCCTATTACGCGGCGATGTTCGAGGCGGGCGTGCCTCTCGATGCCAGCCCCGAGCTGCGCGCGGCGGCCGACCGCGCCTTCCAAGGGCTGCGCGTCGCCTCCGAGGCGCTGATCGCATTGCTGCCGGCCGGCAAACGCCCGCCGGCGCTGATGATGGCGCTGCATGTCTGGTCGATGTCGCATGGCGTCGCCGCCCTGTTCGGCCGGGCCGATGGCGGGCGGCGGCCGCTGCCGATGTCGGCGGCCGAGCTGCTGGAGGCCGGCATGCTGATCTATCTGCAGGGGCTGGGGATCGGCCGCGGAGCCGGCGGCAGCGGCTCCGACTGATCTCAGCCGAGGCGATCTTGACAAGCCGACCGCTGTCCCCCATTTATGTAAATGTGATTTACATTCACGCTTTGTCAGGGTGAGGGACCAATGCCGATCGTCGAGAAGCTCGATGAATATGGGAAGGGAGCCTGGATCGCCTTCGCGGTTCTCGGCTTCGTCGTGTTCTGGCCTCTGGGTCTGGCGACCCTGGCCTTTCTGTTCTGGAGTGGACGCATGGGTTGCGGAATGAGCGGTGCCGACCGCTACGAACACAGGATGAACCGTCTGCAGAGCAAGATGGAGCGCCTGAAGGAGCGCATGGGCGGCCGTCAGGGCGGCTTTGGCGGCGGCTGGGGCGGCGGGCCGTCCAGCGGCAACCGCGCCTTCGACGAATACCGCGCCGAGACGCTGCGGCGCCTCGAGGACGAGCAGAAGGAGTTCCAGGATTTCCTGGGTCGGCTGCGCATGGCCCGCGACAAGGCCGAGTTCGACCAGTTCATGGCCGCCCGTCGCGGCGAGAACCCCGAGCCGCAGGCCAGCGCCGGCTGACACGCCCCCGGATCGTCACGAATCGAAGCGCCCGTCCCGGGAGACCGGGGCGGGCTTTTTTGCGCATTCGGAAGCGCGCGCTCCCTTTCTCAGCGTCCGTCAGGCGCGGGCGACCCAGCCTCGCCAGGTGAAGGCGGTGTAGAACATCGCAATGTCGGAGAACCCTGCATCGCGGAGAATGCCTTCGTCCTCGACCGGGTCGAGCAGGTTCAAATGCGCATCGACCGCGGCGCGCGCCGAGGCCGCTTGCGCGGGATCGGCGCCAGATCCAACCGCATAGGCGGCGTATCGCGACAGCCAGGTCGGTCGTGATGCCGGATCCTGCGGGAAGCTGCTATGGGCGGCGACGAACGGCGCACCGGGCTTGAGCCTGGAGTGGATGGCTCGCGTCGTGCGCAGGCGCTCGACCGCATCGAGGAAGTGCAGCGTCAGCAGGCAGGTGGCCGCATCGAACGGCCCGGCCGGCGCATCATCGATATAGCCATGCACCAGTTCGATGCGCTGCATCAGCGGCCCTAGCGTCCTGCTGGCCAAGTCGAGCATCGGCTGTGACGGATCGACGCCGACGAAGCGCCAATCCGGCTGCGCCCGCGCCAGCGCGCCCAGCTCAAGCCCGCCGCCGGCCCCCAGCACCAGCACGCGTGCCCTGGCGGGTGCAGACTCGGCGAGCAAGACGGCCGTCATGCGGTGCAGCGCCTCGAAGCCAGGAACGAAACGCGGCGGGCCTTCGGCATAGTTGGCGATGGCGTCGGGGTTCCTGAAGCTATCGGCGGCGTTGCGGGCAGGCTGGATGCAGTCGGTCGTCATGGGCAGGAACCTTCCGGGCGTGCGCGAAGCGCGAGACGTTCACTGAAATCGGCGTGGAGCCTTGCGAGCGTGATGGTGCCGAGACGGGCCAGCAGCATGGCTTCGGCCTCGCGGAAGCTGTCCGCTAGCGCTGCGTTGACCGCCTGCTCCACCAGGCAGGAGGGTGCTTCGGTTCGGTGCCCGATGGCGAGCAGTTCGGGTTCGCCAAGCGCTTCATGGACGTCCCGCAGCGTGATGTCGGCGAGGTCGCAGGCCAGGGCCCAGCCGCCGCCACGCCCCTTTCCGGAGCGGACATAGCCGCGCTTGCGCAAGCCGGCCATGATCCGCCGAATGACGACCGGGTTGGTCTGCATGATGCGGGCGAGTTTCTCGGAGGTGATCGGGTCTCCGCGTCCCGCCATATGCAGAAGGACGTGGAGAAGGCCCGAAAGGCGGCTATCTCGTTTCATGTAACTTTTATAATTACATGATACCGGGAATGCAAGGTCTCCCGCCCGTGGCATGGGAATGGCCGCATGATCGATGCACCGAAACCCGTCCAGCGCCTACGCGTATACCCGGCATTAACCTTGCTGGAGGCTTAACTCGGTCGCGCGCATGCGTTTCGGATGAAACCCCCTTTGCGCCCATCTTTCGCCGGATTCAAAGGCGATTGAGGGGCCACGGCATTTCCCCGGATCGCAAATCGGGCGGCGTCGCGGGGAGGCTCGCGGCGCGTGTGGCGGGGCGTTGGCCGGGCGACCGGCCGGACCCGCCCGTGCAAGAGGATGACAGGATGAACCCCGCCGACGTCGCGCAGGCCGCGCCGCAGATCGACATGTCGTTCTGGACCCTGTTCTGGCACGCCCACATCGTCGTCAAGCTCGTGATGCTGGGCCTGATCGGCGCGTCGATCTGGTGCTGGTCGATCATCATCGACAAGACGCTGCTCTATCGCCGCACCCGCAAGGAGATGGACGCCTTCGAGGAGGTGTTCTGGTCCGGCCGCTCGCTGGAGGAGCTCTATCGCGAGCTCGCCGCCAAGCCGGTCTCCGACATGTCGGCCGTGTTCGTCGCGGCGATGCGGGAGTGGAAGCGCTCCTTCGAGAATGGCGGGCGCTCCGTCGCCAGCCTGTCGCAGCGCATCGACAAGGTGCTCGACGTCACCATCCAGCGCGAGACCGAGCGGCTCGAATCGAAGCTCCTGGTGCTCTCGACGATCGCCTCGGCCGCGCCGTTCATCGGCCTGTTCGGCACGGTCTGGGGCATCATGCACTCCTTTACCGCCATCGCGGTGTCCAAGAACTCGTCGCTCGCCGTCGTGGCGCCGGGTATCGCCGAGGCGCTGTTTGCCACCGCGATCGGCCTGTTCGCCGCGATTCCCGCGCTGATGGCCTACAACAAGCTGCAGGCCGAGGTGGCCAAGGCCTCGAGCCGGCTGGAAGCCTTCGCCGACGAGTTCTCCGCGATCCTGTCGCGGCAGATCGACGAGCGGCTGGCGGCGTGAGGGGCTGAAACCATGGGCATGTCCGCAGCATCCGGGGCGAAGTCCGGCGGTCGGCGCGGCCGTCGCAGCCGCAGGCACGGCGCCATCGCCGAGATCAACATGACGCCGTTCATCGACGTGATGCTCGTGCTGCTGATCATCTTCATGGTCGCGGCGCCGACCGGCGCCAAGCCGATCAATGTCGACCAGAAGCCGATCACCATCGCGATCGACGGCAAGGGCCAGATCTTCCTGCAGGACCAGCCGACGCTGGAGCCGGATCTCGTGACCAAGCTGCAGGGGCTGGCGAAGCAGGGCTTCGACGAGCGCATCTATGTTCGCGGCGACCGGATGGTGGATTACGGCCGGGTCGCCTCGGTGATGTCGACGATCACCTCGGCGGGATTCAAGCGGGTCGCGCTCGTCACCGAGCCGGCCCGCTGATCAGGATGGAATCGAGGATTCGGACGCGGTGAAGCTCTCCTCCGAACCGGGCATGGTGGTGTCGGCGCTCGGCCACGCGACGTTTCTCGTCGCGGGGCTGCTGGCGTTCTCGTCGGCTGCGCCGCTGCCGGACAATGTGGAGGCGATCGCCGTCGAGATGGTCGATGCGAGCGCGCTGAACCAGGTCACCCGCGGCGAGCGCAAGGCCGAGAAGGTGCAGGAGCAGCCGCTGCAGCGCGCCGAGCGCAAGGCCGAGATCGTCGAGCGCAAGGAGGAGGGCGAGGCCAAGCAGGATGCGCCGGCCCCGCCGAGCCGCCCGGCCGAACTCAAGACCGCCGACGACAACGCCGCCGCGCCGCTGCCGCCCTCGCGGGCGGCCAACCTCCCCAAGCCCGAGGTGAAGCCGCCGGAGCCGGTCAAGCAACCGCAGAAGGCTGGCCCCAGCGCCGCCGAAGTGGCCGAGCAGAAGCGCGAGGAGCTGGCGAAGCTGGCCGAGGAGGCCGAACTCGCGTCCAAGGCCAAGCAGGCTGAGGAAGCCGCGAAGGCTGCCGCCAAGGCGAAGTCGGACGCGGAGGCCAAGGCGAGGGCCGAAGCGGCCGCCAAGGCGAAGGCCGAGGCGCTGGCCAAGGCCGAGGCCGAGGAGGCTGCCAAGGAGAAGGCGGAGGCCGCCGCCAAGGCGAAGGCCGAAGCCGATGCCAAGGCCAAGATCGCTGCCGCCGCCAAGGCCAAGCAGGAGGCCGAGGCCAAGGCCCGTCGCGAGATGGAGATCGCCAAGAACTTCAATCCGAGCGACATCTCAAAGCTGCTGCAGTCCAAGGAGCAGGCGCAGTCGACCGGCTCGGCCGCGCCTCAGGTCAACCGGACGGCGTCGCTGGGGACCGAGCGCGGCGCCTCGCAGAAGCTCAGCCCCTCGCTGCGCGGCCAGCTCATCGGCATCATCCAGGACCAGCTGATGAAGTGCTGGAACGTGCCGATCGCGCTCGCCAATGCGCGCGGCGCGGTGGTGCCGCAGGTGCGCATGAAGCTCGCCGCCGACGGTTCCCTGCTCGGGCAGCCGGGCGTGGTGAACTCCTCCTCCGACCCGCTTTTCGCGGTCGCGGCCAGCTCGGCCCTGACCGCCACCCGCCGCTGCGCGCCTTTGCGCATCCCGGCTCAATTCGCCGCCTATTATGACGACTGGCGCGACGTCGTCGTCAATTTCGACGCAAGGGACGTGCTGTGACCCTGATCGACCGCAATCCTCTCCCGCTCCTGCCGGCCGCGCCCTCGCGCCGCCGGCTGCTCGCGCTCGCCGGCGCCTCGCTGCTGGTGCCTGCGGCAGTGTCTTTCAAGCCTGCGGCAGCTCGGGCCGAACTCGTCATCGACCTGCGCGGCGGCACCTTCCAGCCGCTGCCGATCGCGATCGCCGACTTCGGCGGCGAGGGCGGGGTGCTGGTCTCGGGGGTGATCAGCAACAATCTCAAGCGCTGCGGCTATTTCGCGCCGATCGACAGGGCGCGCCATCCCGACAAGAACCCGCCCTTCGACGCGGTGCCCGAGTTCGGATCGTGGAAGGCGGCGGGCGTGCAGGCGCTGGTGACGGGGCGCGTCTCGCGCGACGGCTCGGGGCGGATCAAGGCCGAGTTCCGGCTCTGGGACGTGACGACCGGCACGCAGACCGACGGCCAGCAGTATTTCACCGATCCCAACAACGCCCGGCGTGTCGGCCACATCATCTCTGACGCGATCTACACCAAGATCACCGGCGTCGGCGGCTTCTTCGACACCCGCGTCGTCTTCGTCGACGAGTCCGGCCCGAAGGAGAACCGCCGCAAGCGCCTGGCGATCATGGACCAGGACGGCGCCAATGTGCGCTTTCTCACCGATGGCTCGATCTCGGTGGTGACGCCGCGCTATTCGCCGGTGTCGCAGGAGGTGACCTATATGTCGCAGCGGCTGGGCGAGCAGCCGCGCGTGCATGTGCTCAACATCGAGACCGGCCAGCGCCAGATCGTCGGCAACTTCCCCGACATGACCTCGAGCCCGCGGTTCTCGCCCAATGGCGCGCGCATCGCGCTCAGCCTGCAGCAGGGCGGCAACGCCAATCTCTATGCCATCGACATCGGCTCGCGCACCACCATGCGGCTGACCTCGACGGGCGCAATCGATACCTCGCCCTCCTATTCGCCCGATGGCACGCAGATCGTCTTCGAGAGCGACCGCGGCGGCTCGCAGCAGCTCTATCTGATGGGCGCCGGGGGCGGTGAGGGCAAGCGGCTCTCCTTCGGCCAGGGCTCCTACTCGCAGCCGAGTTGGTCGCCGCGGGGCGACCTGATCGCCTTCACCAAGCGCGGCGGTGGTGGTTTCGCCATCGGCGTGATGCGCCCGGACGGCTCGGGCGAGCGGCTTTTGACCGAGGGCTTCCACAACGAGGCGCCGAACTGGGCGCCCAACGGCCAGTACATCATGTTCTTCCGCGACCCCGGCGGGCAGTCCGGCGGCAAGCTCTACATGGTGGACATCACCGGCCGTGTCGAAGTGCCGGTGCCGACACCCGCCTTCGCCTCCGATCCGACCTGGTCGCCGCTGCTGACGGCGGCGCGCTGAGGCGCGACGCCGGTTCGTCGCCGCCCGCCGGAGCGCGGGGCGGTGACGCGGCGGGGCTCAGCCCGCCGCTTCCCCGGATACGAGGGTGAAACCCTCGTCGATCCAGCCGGTGATGCCGCCGGCCATGATCTTGACCGGGCGGCCCAGCTCCGCCAGCCGCAAGGCGGCCTTGGCGGCGCCGTTGCAGTGCGGACCGGCGCAATAGGTCACGAAGAGCGTGTCCAGCGGCCAGTCCTCGAGCTTCGATCTGATGATCTTGGCCACCGGCAGGTTGAGCGCGCCCGCGACATGGCCGCGGGCGAAGAGCGTGGGGCTGCGGACGTCCAGCAGCACGAAGTCGGGCTGCTTCGACAGCGCGTCGTGAACATCCCAGCAATCGGTCTCGAAGGTGAATTCGGCCGTGAAATGCGCGCGGGCGAGGTCGCTGGGGGCGGCGGGGACGGCGGTCACGGCAGTGGTGGTCATGGCGGGCTCCTGTTCGACCCGCTCATCTCGCAAACCGTGCGGCCCGCTTGCAATTGGCGTGAATGACAGAGTACGGGCATATCATGCCAAACACGACCGGCCCCCTCGTCGTCGCGCTGCTCTATGACGGACTCTGCACCTTCGAGTTCGGCATCGTCGCGGAGATCTTCGGACTCCCGCGCCCGGAGATGGGCGAGGGCTGGTACCGTTTCGCCAGCTGCGCGATCGAGGACGGGCCGCTGCGGGCGCATGGCGGTTTCGTGCTGACGCCGCAGCACGGCCCGGAGCTGATCGACGAGGCCGATCTCATCGTCGTGCCCGGCTGGAAGGGCGCCAGCGAGCCCGTGCCGGAAGCCCTGTGCCAGCGCCTGCGGCAGGCCCATGCCCGCGGTGCCCGGCTCGCCTCGATCTGCTCGGGCGCCTTCGTGCTCGCGGCGACGGGCCTGCTGGACGGAGGGGTGGCGACGACGCATTGGCGCTATGCCGAGGCCCTGCGCGCCGGGCATCCGGAAATCGACGTCGACCATGCCTCGCTCTACCGCGCGCAGGGGCGCATCTTCACCTCGGCCGGGAGCGCCGCCGGCATCGATCTCCTGATCGAGATCGTCAGGCGGGATTTCGGAGCCGAGGCGGCCAACTCGGTGGCGCGCCGCCTCGTGATGCCCGCCCATCGCACCGGCGGGCAGGCGCAGTTCCTGGAGCGGCCCGTGCCCCGGCACCGCCACGCCGAGGTGGCGCCCCTGCTAGACCGGCTGCGCGCGCAGCTGCAGCTGTCCTGGACGGTCGAGGACATGGCTCTCGAGTGCCGCATGAGCCTGCGCACCTTCCTGCGCCGCTTCAGGGACGCTACCGGCTCGGCGCCGGGCGACTGGCTGACCGGCGAGCGCGTGGAGGAGGCCAAGCGCCTCCTGGTGGCCGGCAAGCTGGGGACGCAGGAGATCGCGCTGGCCGTCGGCTTCGGCACGCCCGATACGCTGCGTCACCATTTCCGCAGACGCGTCGGCATCAGCCCGCGCGAATACCAGGCCCGCTTCGCCTCGGGAGCGTCCGAGAACGAGGCGATGGCGCCCGAGCCGCCGCGGGCTGTGCCTCTCGTGCCACAACCGGGCCGCGAATCCCGGATTGCAAGCTTTGATTAACCATATGCCGCAATGCCGCCACTTCGCCTTGTTCTGGCAAGGTCTCGTTTAGGTTGACGCTTCATTGATGCGATGAAGTGCATTCCAGCCCCGTGATTCATCCGTCCGTGAGACGCGCCTCGCACAGACCGAACGCCCCGGAGTCTCCCATGTTCGCCACTCTCTTCGCCGGCGGCCGCGCCGTCCGCTTCGCCGCCGCCATCGCCGCCTCGCTCGCGCTCGGCGCCTGCGCCAACAACCAGAACGCCGACGGCTTCGGCGCCGGTGGCGCGGCGACCCCGGGCAGCGCCCAGGACTTCGTCGTCAATGTCGGCGACCGCGTCTTCTTCGAGACCGACTCCACCGACCTGACCCCCACCGCGGTGGCGACGCTCGACAAGCAGTCGGCCTGGCTGCAGCGCTATCCGCGCTACACCTTCGTCGTCGAGGGCCATGCCGACGAGCGCGGCACGCGCGAATACAACTTCTCGCTGTCGGCGCGCCGCGCCCAGACCGTGCGCGACTACCTCGCCTCGCGCGGCATCCAGGGTAACCGCATGCGCATCGTCTCCTATGGCAAGGAGCGCCCGGTCGCGGTCTGCAACGACATCTCCTGCTGGTCGCAGAACCGCCGCTCGGTGACGGTGCTCGACGGCGCCGGCGGCGGCGTCTGACGCAGTGATCCTGCCGGATCGGCACAAGGGCCGGCGCTGTCCCGAGAGGGACGCGCCGGCCTTTTCATATTTTGGCCGCTGTCATGGCGTGTTATAGGCGTCGCATTCCCCTCAAACCCGGTCCGTTCCCGATGTCGCGAATCCATGCTCCCGCCTGGAAGCTCCGCTCCCGCCTCGCCGCGCTGGCGCTGGGGACGGCGGTCTCCTGCCTGAGCCTGCCCGCCGCGGCGCAGGACGCCGCCGATCTGGTGGTGCGGACCTCGCGGATGGAGAACCAGATCCGCCAGCTCTCCGGCCAGATCGAGCAGTTGCAGTTCGAGAACCGGCGGCTCAGCGAGCAGCTGCGAAAGTTTCAGGAGGATGTCGAGTTCCGCCTGAACGAGAGGGGCGGAGGCCGTCCCTCGGGGGCCGCCGCGCCGGGCGGAGCCGCTCCGGCCGCCGGCGCGCCGCGCCCGCAACGTCGCGGCGATGCCTTCGACCCGAGCACGCAGGTCGGCTCCGCCGGGGCGCCGCGCCCGCTCAATGGCGGGATCGGCGGCATCATCGAGGAGGACGCTACCAGTGCCGGCCAGGGCCCGCTCGACCTGCAGGGCGTCGGGCGCGGCGTGCCGGCCGGCGCGCTGCCGCAGACGGCGCCGCGCGGCCCCAGCGTCGCCGCCGCCAGCGGGCCGGCCACGGCCAAGGAGGCCTACGACGTCGCCTATGCCGCGATCCTGCGCAAGGAATACGAGCAGGCCGAGATGGGCTTCCGCCAGTTCCTGCAGAGCTATCCGCGCGACCGGCTCGCCATCGACGCGACCTACTGGCTGGGCGAGAGCTATCTCCAGCGCAAGCGCTACCGCGAGGCGGCCGAACAGTTCCTCAAGGTCAGCAGCGATGCGCCGAAATCGGCCAAGGCGCCCGAAAGCCTGCTGCGGCTGGGCATCGCGCTGAACGGCCTCGGCGCGCGCGACCAGGCCTGCGCGACCTATGCCAAGGTCGGCAGGGCGTCGAGCGCGAGCGGCGCCGCTCGGGCTGCGCTTGAGCGCGGCCGAGCAGGCCTTTCGCGACCATCCGCCCGTCGGCGCGCGCGAGGCGGCCGACCTGTTCTCAGACCTCGCCGCCGAGCGCAGCCTGCTCGTGGCCGTGTCCGGCGGGCCGGACTCGGTCGCGCTGCTCGCGCTGCTGGCGGACTGGTCGTGCGAGCCCGGGCGGCCAATCCTGGCCGCTGCGACCGTCGACCATGGCCTGCGCCCCGACTCCGCCGCGGAAGCGCAGGGTGTCGCCGCTCTCTGTGCGCGCCTGGGCGTCGCGCATCGCATCCTGCGTTGGGAGGGGGACAAGCCGCGCAGCCGGCTGCAGGAGCGGGCGCGCGCGGCGCGCTATGCCCTGCTCGCGGCCGAAGCGCAGAACGCCGGCGGGGCGATCCTGGTGACGGCCCATACGCTCGACGATCAGGCCGAGACGCTGCTGATGCGGATGGCGCGGGGCTCGGGGCCGTCGGGCCTTGCGGGCATGCGCGGGCGGGTTATGCGGGACGGGACGGTTCTGGCGCGGCCACTGCTGGGCGTGTCCAAGGCCCGGCTGATCGCGACCGCGCAGGCGCGCGGGCTGTCCTTCGTCGAGGATCCCAGCAATGGCGACCCCCGCTTCGCGCGGGCGCGTTGGCGGGCCTTGATGCCGCTGCTGGCGGCGGAGGGGCTGGATGCCGAGCGCCTGTCGCTGCTGGCGGGGCGCCTGGCGCGGCTCGACGAGGCCGCGGCCGCGCGCTGCGAGGCCGTGCTCACCGCGGTGCTGCTGCCGGCGACGGGGGCGCCGCACCTGCGGCTCGATTTCTCGGCGCTGCGACAGGAGCCGGACGAGATCGTGCTGCGCGTCGTGGCCGCGGCGCTCGAGAGGCTGGGAGCCGAGGCGGAGAACCCGGTGCGGCTCGAACGGCTCGAGGCCTGTGTCGCGGCGCTGGGCGAGGCGGCAGGGGCGGGCCGGCCGGTGACGCGCACCCTGCAGGGAGCAGTGCTGGTGCTCGCCGGTGACGGCCATCTCTCGCTGCGGCGGGAGCGCCCGCGCCGGCGTGGCATTCACCCTGCGGCAACATAGGCGAAAGGGCGCAAATGTCTTTCCCTTGGCAATGGGCTCGCCCGCACCTAGATTGATGAAGCAAACTCTCGGCCTCTTCCGGTTGGTCCGGCAGGCCTGATCGGACAGATGATGAATCCGAACTTCCGCAATTTCGCCCTCTGGGTGGTGATCTTCCTTCTGGTGCTGGCGCTCGTGACGCTGTTCCAGAGCCCGAGCCAGCGCGCCAACATCAACGAGATCCCCTACAGCCAGCTCATCAACGAGTCGGAGGCCGGGCGGATCACGAATGTCGTCGTCGCCGGCCAGGAGATCTCCGGGACCTTCTCGGATGGTCGCAGCTTCGTGACCTACGCGCCCTATGGCGATCCGGCCCTGCTGAAGACGCTGGCGCAGAAGGGCGTGCAGGTTTCGGCCCGCGCTCCCTCCGAGGGCACGCCCTGGTTCATGGCGCTGCTGGTCAATTCGCTGCCGTTCGTCATCTTCATCGGGCTGTGGATCTTCATGTCCCGCCAGATGCAGAACGGGGCCGGCCGGGCGATGGGCTTCGGCAAGTCCAAGGCCAAGCTCCTGACCGAGGCGCATGGCCGCGTCACCTTCGACGATGTCGCGGGCATCGACGAGGCCAAGGAAGACCTGACCGAGATCGTCGAGTTCCTGCGCGATCCGCAGAAGTTCCAGCGGCTGGGCGGGCGTATCCCGCGCGGCGTGCTGCTCGTCGGCCCTCCCGGTACCGGCAAGACGCTGACGGCGCGCGCCGTTGCGGGTGAAGCCAATGTGCCGTTCTTCACGATCTCCGGCTCGGACTTCGTCGAGATGTTCGTCGGCGTCGGTGCCAGCCGCGTGCGCGACATGTTCGAGCAGGCGAAGAAGAACTCGCCCTGCATCATCTTCATCGACGAAATCGACGCCGTCGGACGCCATCGCGGCGCCGGCCTCGGCGGTGGCAACGACGAGCGCGAGCAGACGCTGAACCAGCTCCTCGTCGAGATGGACGGCTTCGAGCCGAACGAGGGCGTGATCATCATCGCGGCCACCAACCGGCCCGACGTGCTCGACCCCGCGCTGCTGCGCCCGGGCCGCTTCGACCGCCAGATCGTCGTGCCGAACCCCGACGTCGCCGGCCGCGAGAAGATCCTGCGCGTCCATGTCCGCAAGGTGCCGATGGCGCCGGATGTCGACCTCAAGATCCTCGCCCGCGGCACGCCCGGCTTCTCTGGCGCGGACCTGATGAACCTCGTCAACGAGGCGGCACTGCTGGCTGCGCGCCGCGGCAAGCGCATGGTCACCCATGCCGAGTTCGAGGACGCCAAGGACAAGGTCATGATGGGCGCCGAGCGCAAATCCATGGCGATGTCCGAGGAGGAGAAGAAGCTCACCGCCTATCACGAGGCCGGCCACGCCATCGTCGGCCTCTATGTCCCGGCCGGCATCCCGGTGCACAAGGCCACGATCATCCCGCGCGGTCGTGCGCTCGGCATGGTCAAGTTCCTGCCCGAGGGCGACCGCTACTCGATGAAGTACAAGGAGTTCACCTCGCAGCTCGCGGTCGCCATGGGCGGGCGCGTGGCGGAAGAGATGACCTTCGGCCGCGAGAACGTGACCTCGGGCGCCACGGGCGACATCCAGCAGGCGACCAAGATGGCCAAGGCCATGGTCACCCAGATGGGCTATTCGGACGAACTCGGCATGGTCGCCTATGGCGACAACCAGGAAGAGGTGTTCCTGGGCATGTCGATGGGCCGCAGCCAGAGCATCTCGGAATCGACCGCCCAGAAGATCGACGCCGAGGTCAAGAAGCTGGTCGACACCGGCTACCAGGACGCCAAGAAGATCCTCACCGACCATCACGAGCAGTTCGTGGCGGTGGCCGAGGCGCTGCTCGAGTTCGAGACGCTGACCGGCGAGGAAATCCGCGACCTGATCGCCGGCAAGCGCCCGACGCGCGATCTCGACGACACCCCGCAGCCGCCGCGCGGTTCGGCCGTCCCGAGCGCGGGCAAGGGCCGCAAGCGCGACGAGCCCGATGCCGGGCTGGAGCCGCAGCCGCAGGTCTGACCGGCCGCTTCCTTCGACCATCCAGCAAAAAGGGCGCCTCGCGGCGCCCTTTTTCGTTGCGGAGCCTGTCGCGGCCGGCGTGGCCGCTGTCGCCTCAGAACAGGCCCTCGATCCGGCCCTGGGCGTCGATGTGGATGCGCTCTGCGGCGGGCACGCGCGGCAGGCCCGGCATGGTCATGATGTCCCCGCAGATGGCGACGACGAAGCCGGCGCCGGCCGAGAGCCTGACCTCGCGCACCGGGACGGTGTGGCCGCTGGGCGCGCCGCGCAGCGTGGGATCCGCCGAGAAGGAGTATTGCGTCTTGGCGACGCAGACGGGCAGGTGGCCATAGCCGTCGGCCTCGAGCTCGGCGAAGCGGGCGCGCACCTTCGCGTCGCCGGCAATGCCGGCGGCGCCGTAGATCTCGCGCGCCACCGTCTCGAGCTTCTGCCAGAGCGGCATCTCGTCGGGGTAGAGCGGGGCGAAATCGGCCTCGCCGCCCTCGGCCAGCGCCACCACCTTGTGGGCGAGTTCCTCGGTGCCGGCACCGCCTTCCGCCCAATGGCGGCAGATCACCGCCTCGACGCCGAGATGCTCGCGGCAATGGCTCGCGATCAGCGCGTGCTCGGCCTCGGTGTCGCTGACGAAATGGTTGATCGCGACGATCGGCGGCACGCCGAACTTCCGGATGTTGCCGACATGGCGGGCGAGGTTGGCGAGACCCGCCTGAAGCGCGCCGAGATCCTCCTGGCCGAGCGCCTCCTTCGCGGCCCCGCCATGCATCTTCAGCGCCCGCACGGTGGCGACGATCACGGCCGCGGCGGGCTTCAGCCCGGTCTTGCGACATTTGATGTCGAAGAACTTCTCGGCGCCGAGATCGGCGCCGAAGCCGGCCTCGGTGACGGTGTAGTCCGCCAGCTTCAGGGCTGCGCGGGTGGCGATGGCGGAGTTGCAGCCATGGGCGATGTTGGCGAAGGGGCCGCCATGGACGAAGGCGGGCGTGCCCTCCAGCGTCTGCACCAGGTTCGGCATCAGCGCGTCCTTGAGCAGGACGCTCATGGCGCCGGTCGCCTTGAGGTCGGCGGCGGTGACGGGGCGCTTGTCGCGGGTGCGGCCGACGACGATGCGGCCGAGCCTGGCCTCGAGGTCGTCGAGATCGGTCGCGAGGCAGAAGATCGCCATGATCTCGGAGGCGACGGTGATGTCGAAGCCGTCCTCGCGGGGAAAGCCGTTGCTGGCGCCGCCCAGTGACGAGACGGTCTGGCGCAGGGCGCGGTCGTTCATGTCCATCACGCGCCGCCAGGCGATGTGGCGCGTGTCGAGGCCGAGCGCATTGCCCCAGTAGACATGGTTGTCGATCATCGCCGCGAGCAGGTTGTGCGCGCTGGTGATGGCGTGGAAATCGCCGGTGAAGTGCAGGTTGATCTGCTCCATCGGGACGATCTGGGCATGGCCGCCGCCGGCGGCGCCACCCTTGACGCCGAAGCAGGGGCCGAGCGAGGGCTCGCGCAGCGCGATCATGCAGCGCTTGCCGATGCGGCTGAGGCCGTCGCCGAGGCCCACCGTCGTCGTGGTCTTGCCCTCGCCGGCCGGGGTCGGGTTGATGGCCGTGACGAGGATGAGCTTGCCGTCCGGCTTGCCCGCGAAATCGGGGATGGCCTGCGTATCGACCTTGGCGATGAACTTGCCGTGGGGCTCGAGGGCGGCTTCGGGAATGCCGGCACGCGCGGCGATGGCCGCGATCGGCCGGAGTTTGGCCGCGCGGGCGATCTCGATGTCAGTCGGCATTCCTGCCCCTCTTCCAGGCTCTCGTCCGCCGGTTCGTCCGGTCGGAATCGTTCCGGCGACACTGCCGCGAAACCCCGCCGCCTGCCACTGCTTTCGCAGGGGGCCGGCCGGCGCTGGACGCCCATGTCATTTGACGCAGGGGCGGCACTGCGGGCCTGTTAGTCCTGCGCGCGCCCTGCGGGCTTGCCGGTGCCAGCGGCGGCTGGCATCACCATGGACGGCATGGATTGGCCGCGGCCCTGCCGCTCGGCCCGGGGGAGACGGATGAACGAGCGATCCTGGCCGGTCGGCGGTGGTGAGGTCGGTGCGATGCTGCGCCGCTGGACCGGCGCGGAAACGCCGCTGGGGCCTGTCTCGGCCTGGCCGGCGCGGCTGCGCTCGGCCGTGCAGGTGGTGCTGGCCACGCCGACACCGATGGTGATGTTCTGGGGCCCGTCCGGGCTCCTGTTCTACAACGACGCCTATGCCGTCATCGCGGGCGCCAAGCATCCCGACATCCTGGGCTGCGCGCTGCACGAGGCCTGGCCCGAGGTCCGGGAGCTTCACGACCAGGTGATGGGGACCGTGTTCGAAGGCGGCCAGCCCCTGTCCTTCCGCGACCTGCCGCTGGTGCTCCATCGCAACGGCGCCGCCGAGGATGTCTGGCTGAACGTCGACTACAGCCCGATCTTCGACGATGACGGCGGCGTGCTCGGTGTGCTCGCCGTCGTCACCGAGACGACCAAGCTGATCCATGCGCAGCGCGAGCGCGACGCCGCCGAGCAGGCGCTGCGCCGGCGCGAGCAGGAACTCGCCCAGGTCCAGAAGATCGGCAAGGTCGGCGGGCTCGAGGTCGATCTGCGGGATGGTTTCCGCAACACGCGCTCGCCCGAATATCTGCTCGTCCACGGTCTGCCGCCGGAGGCCGCGCACGAGACCCATGAGGACTGGGTGCGGCGCATCCATCCGCAGGAGCGGGCGATGGTCGAAAGCCATTTCCGCGAGAGCGTCGCCGGCTCGGCGACCGACTACCAGATGGAATACCGGATCATCCGCCCATCCGACGGGGCGGTGCGCTGGATCTCGGCGGTGGCTCAGATCGAGCGCGACGGGGAGGGGCGGCCGCAGCGGCTCATCGGCGCGCATATCGACGTCACCGAGCGCAAGGAGACCGAGGCGCAACTGCGCCTGCTGATGCAGGAACTGGCGCATCGCGTGAAGAACACGCTCGCCATGATCCAGGCGATCGCCTCCCAGACGCTGCGGGGCGCGACCTCGCTGGAGGCCGCCAACGAGGCCTTCACGGCGAGGCTCTCGGCGCTGGCGCGGGCGCATGACCTGCTCGTCGGCGGTGCGCGCGCGCATGCGGCGATGTCCGATATCGCGACGAGCGTCATCGGCATCCAGGGCGATCCGACGCGATTCGAGATCGGCGGCCCCGAGGTGGTGCTGGGGCCGCGCGCGGCGCTGGCGCTCACCCTCGTCCTGCACGAGCTGGCGACGAATGCGGTCAAGTACGGCGCGCTGTCGAACGAGAGCGGCCGTGTCGCCTTGTCCTGGCGCATCGACGAGATCGACGGCGTGCCGCAGTTCCGCCTGCGCTGGCAGGAAAGCGGGGGGCCGCCGGTCGTGCCGCCCACGCGCCGCGGCTTCGGATCGCGTCTGATCCAGCGCACCTTCACGGCCGCCGAGGGGCGGGCGGACAGTGCCTATCTGCCCGCCGGCCTCGTTTTCACGCTGGATGCGCCGCTCGAGGCGCTGAAGGACGGGGAGGGCGAGGAGCCGGCGCGCGCCCGAGGCAGCGCCGGCTGAAGGCCCTGCTCAGGCGAGATGGGCGTTCTGCGGGAACAGGATCCTGCGGGCCTCCTCGTCGACCTCCATCTTGAAGGCGAAGGCGTCCTTCAGCGCGGTCGCGCGCTGGGCCGCGGGCCGCGCCGAGATCTCGTCGAGATGGCGCTTCACATGCGGGAACAACTCGGCCCAGTGATCGCCGACGGCGAAGCCGAGACGCGTCGCCCAGCCCCAGACCGACATGTCGATCAGGGTGTAGCGCTCGCCCAGCATGTATCGGCCCTTGGCGAGCTGCGCGTCGATGAGGCCCCAATGGCGCTCCGCCTCGCGGGCGTAGCGGTTGATCGCATAGGGGATCTTCTCCGGCGCGAAGCGGCTGAAATGCACCGCCTGGCCGCAATAGGGGCCGATGCCGGTGGCGACGAACATGAGCCAGGACAGCATCTCGCCGCGGGCCTTCGGCGTGTCCTCGGGGAGGAACTGCCCGGTCTTCTCGGCGAGATAGAGCAGGATCGCGTTGCTGTCGAAGATCGTGGCGTCGCCGTCGGTCAGCGCCGGCGTCTTGGCGTTGGGGTTGATGGCGAGGAATTCGGGCTTGAACTGGTCGCCCCGGCGGGTGTCGACCGGCACCATCTCGTAGGGGAGGCCGGCTTCCTCGAGGAAGAGCGCGATCTTCGCCGGGTTGGGCGAGGGGTGGTAGTAGAACTTGATCATGAGCGGCCTCCGGCTGTCGGGCTTCCTGCTTATCCGCCGCCGGGGGCTCCGGCCATGGCGGCGCGGTCATGGGGGATCACGTCCCTGTGAGGGGCGGCTTGTCGCAGGCGCGGCGCTCGCCACCTGTGACAGATGCGGCGCCCGCCGCGTCGGGATCAACAGAGGATCTGCCGGATGACGCCCCCGTCAAGCCTGCTCACCCGCCGGCATCTCACGGCCCGCCTCTCGGCCTTCGGCTTCGCCAGCCTGACCTTGCCGGGGCTGGCGGAGGCGCAGGCGCTGCCGGCGACGCCGGCCTGCGAGGCGCCGGCCTCCGGGACCCGGCGCCAGACCGAAGGGCCCTACTTCACGCCGTCCTCGCCGCTGAAGCGCGACCTGCGCGGCGACGGCCCCGGCGAGACGCTGGTGCTCTCCGGCTTCGTGCTGACGCGGCAATGCCAGCCGCTGCCGGGCGCGCTGGTCGATCTCTGGCACGCCGACACGCAGGGGCAATACGACAATGCCGGCTATCGCTTTCGCGGCCACCAGCTCAGCGATGCCCAGGGGCGCTACCAGTTCATAACCCGCATTCCCGGGTTCTATCCCGGCCGGACCCGGCATTTCCACGTGAAGGTGCAGGCCGGCAACCGGCCCCTGCTGACGACGCAGCTCTATTTTCCCGAGGAGCGGGCGGCCAACCAGCGCGACCGCATCTTCCATGACAGCCTGCTGATGCAGGTCACGGCGGCGGCCGGCGGGCAGATCGGCCGCTTCGAGGCCGACGGCGTCAGCGACCCCAGGCGTCCTCGCCCCGCGCCACGAGGGCGGCGAGATCGGTCAGGGCGGCGATGGTGACGTCGGCCTCGAAGCCGAGGCGCTCGGGGCGTAGCCGCAGCGCCTTGAACATCAGCGCCGGGCCGATCGTGGTGGCACCCGCGAGATCGCGGCGCAGCGCCTCGTCGGGCAGGCGGGCGATCCGTGCGACGCGGAAACCATGCGCCCGGGCGCCGGCGATGTCGAAGCCGTTGGAGGAGACGAAGAGGATCTCGCCGCGCGCGAGGCCCAGCCGCGCCTCGACATGGGCGTAGCCGCGGGGGTCTGGCTTGTAGACGCCGATCTCGTCGACGCTGATCACCGTCTCCAGGAGATCGCCGATGCCGGCCTGCGCGACGAGGCGCCCGAGCATCGCCGGGCTTCCATTCGAGAAGATGGCGAGCCGCAGCGGAGACAGCGCCTCGAGCGCCTCGCGGGCTTCGGGATAGAGCGCCAGCGCGTCATAGGCCTCCGCGACGGTCGCGACGAAGTCCGGTGTCGCGGACAGGCCGAGCGTCTCCAGCGTGTAGGTCAGCGAATCCTGCGTGACGGTCCAGAAGTCGGCATAGGCGCCCATCAGGCCGCGCAGCCAGGTGTATTCGAGTTGCTTCAGCCGCCAGAGCTGGGTGATGGTCTCGCCATGGCCGGGAAAGGCGGCCTCGGTGACGCTGGCCACCGACTGCACGTCGAAGAGCGTGCCATAGGCGTCGAAGACCACGGCTCTGATCGTCATGACACCTCTCCCCGGCGGCCTTTGTCCGATCTTCTTAGCACTCGCAAAGGCGCTGCGGCGCATGGTATCCGCACAGCGGTCTTCACAGATGTTCACAGGTCGCCATGTCCGCCGCCCCCGCCAAGCGCCCCGTCATGCTGATGATCCTCGACGGCTGGGGCTGGCGCGAGGAGACCGAGAACAATGCGGTGCGCCTCGCCCGCACGCCGCATTTCGACCGGCTCTGGGCGGCCTCGCCCCATGCCTTCCTGAAGACCTCGGGGCTCGATGTCGGCTTGCCGCCTGGCCAGATGGGCAATTCCGAGGTCGGCCATCTCAATCTCGGCGCCGGCCGCGTCGTGATGCAGGACCTGCCGCGGATCAACCAGGCGATCGCGGACGGCTCGCTGGCGCAGGCGCTGGCGGCGAGCGGGCTGGTCGACGCGCTCCAGGCGAGCGGCGGGGCCTGCCATCTGCTCGGCCTCGTCTCGCCCGGCGGCGTGCATGCGCATCAGGACCATGCGGTGGCGCTGGCGCATCTGCTGGTCGAGCAGGGCATCGCGGTCAGGGTCCACATCTTCACCGACGGGCGCGATACGCCGCCGCGTTCGGCTGCCGGATACATTCGCGAGTTCGCCGCCGCCTTGCCGCCGCAGGCGGTCATCGCGAGCCTGTCCGGTCGCTACTACGCCATGGACCGCGACAACCGCTGGGAGCGCGTCGAGCGCGCCTGGCGGGCGATGGTGCTGGGCGAGGGGCCGGAATTCGTCGGGCCGGATTCGGCCATCGCGGCGGCCCATGCCGCCGGCATCACCGACGAGTTCATCGAGCCCACCGTGATCGGCAGCTATGCGGGCATGGAAGACGGCGATGGGCTGTTGAGCTTCAACTTCCGCTCCGACCGCATCCGCGAGATCCTCGATGCCGTGCTGCTGCCGGGCTTCGCCGGCTTTGCACGGTCGCGCCGGCCGATCCTGGCGAAGGCGGTCAGCATGACCTCCTACAGCGCCGAACTCGATGCGGTGATGCCGGCGCTGTTTGCGCCGCAGACGCTTGCCAACGGGCTCGGCGAGACCGTGTCGAAGGCGGGCCTCACCCAGATCCACATGGCGGAGACCGAAAAGTACCCGCACGTCACCTATTTCTTCAACGGCGGCGAGGAGACGGCGCTGGCCGGCGAGGACCGGGTGATGGTGCCCTCGCCGAAGGTCGCGACCTATGACCTCCAGCCGGAGATGTCGGCCCCCGAGCTGACGGACCGGGTCGTCGAGGCGATCGAATCGGGCCGCTACGATCTCCTGGTGCTGAACTTCGCCAATCCGGACATGGTCGGCCATACGGGCGTGCTGGCTGCTGCGATCAAGGCGGTGGAGACCGTCGATACCGGGCTCGGGCGCATCGCCGATGCGATCGCGGCCGCGGGCGGTGCGCTGCTCGTGACCGCCGACCACGGCAATTGCGAGTTGATGGTCGATCCCGAGACGGGGGCGCCGCATACCGCCCACACCACCTTCCCGGTGCCGGTGATGGCGATCGGCAGCGGCGCGGCCGCGCTCGCGGACGGGCGCCTGGCCGATGTCGCGCCGACGCTGCTGGCGCTGCTCGGCGTGCCCCAGCCGGCCGAGATGACGGGCGCGTCGCTGCTGCGCTGAGTGGCGCGTGGGAGCCCTGGGAAACGCAAACGGCGCGGACCGGGGTCCGCGCCGTCTGGATGGAATGCCTTGCGTCTCAGTACTTGCGGACGGTCGGGGCCGGCGCGTAGGCGATCGGCTTCTCGACCGGGCCGCAGCAGTTCGGGTCGCTGAAGTTCCAGCGCATGCCGATGCGGATGTCGTGGCTGTCGATGCCCTTGAAGCGGACCGAGGAGCTCGGGTTGGCGAGCAGGCCGTTGGCGCCGCGCAGGCCGATCGTCGGACCGTCGCCCATGTTCAGGTAGCGGTAGCCGATGTCGAGCTTGAGGTTGGAGGTGACGTCGTAGGAGACGCCGGCCATCAGGGCCCAGGCGAAGTTGGTCTTGTCGGCCGAGTCGCCATAGGCATAGGAGGTGTTGGCGAAGGCCGCGCCCACCGCCTGGTTGATGCCCTGGTCGGAGAGGCCGCTGACCGAGTGGTTGGCCATGCCGATGCCGAAGCCGAGGTAAGGCGTCAGGCAGTTCCACGTCCCGAGATCGATATAGGCGTTGGCGAGCGCGACGAAGGTCGCGACATCGGCGCGGTAGACGTTGGTCTGGTTGGTCGGCACGCCGAAATTGAAGGAGATCTGGTCGCGGCCGTTGAACGAGCCACCGCGGTATTCGCCGGTCACGTCGAAGCGCAGATAGCTGTTGAATTGATAGCCGATGCCGACGCCGGCGAAGGCGGCGAAGCCGCGATCGGGCTTGATGGTGGTGAAGGAGGTGACGCCCGCGGTCGCGATGACCGGGCCGTTGTTCAGCTTCACGTCCAGTTCGTCATAGGACTGCGAGCCGACGCCGATGTCGCCGCGGAGATAGAAGCCGCTGCTGATCGTGCCCTTGAGGCCGAGCGGCGCATGAGGCGGCGGGGGCGGCGCGTAGGCGAGATCGGCGGCAGCGGCGGCGGACGCCCCGAGCGCCATGGCGCTGGCCAGCGCAAAAGTTTTCAGGCTGCCCATGGCAGTGTCCCTCGAGTTTGCGCGGCGCCCAATACACAGCCCACGCTTGTTACCGACGAGGGCAGGATGCGGGTAATTCCTTAAACGAGACTTAACCTTAGGAATTAACCTCAAAAAAGTCTGAAGGGGGCCCGAATACTTGCCGAGGGGTTAACGGGCGGGTGGCGTCGGCGCGCACGGCATCGGACGCGGGGGGCGTGTCACGCGATATCCCTGCGCCCTCTCTGTCATTCTGGACGACCGCAGGTCGGCCGGGATCCATCACAGGACGCGGCGACGCTCCATGATGGATCCCGGCCTGCGCGGCTGTGCCGCTTGTCCAGGATGACGGGTAGGCAGAGGGTACTAAGCCGCGGCCTTCGTCACGGCCTCGACGATGTCGTCGACGGCGCGCATCACCAGGGCCGCGTCGTCGCCTTCCGCCATCACGCGGATCACCGGCTCGGTGCCGGAGGGGCGGATGACGAGGCGGCCGCTCTCGCCCAGCATCTGCCGCGCCGCCTCGATGGCGCTGACGACGGGCTTCTTCTCGAGCGGCTTGCCGTTGGCGTAGCGGACGTTCTTGAGGATCTGCGGCAGCGGCTCGAAGGCGTGGCAGACCTCGGAGACCGGCTTGTCCTGCCGCTTGACCGCCGCCAGCAGCTGCAGCGCCGCGACCAGGCCGTCACCGGTGGTGCCGAAATCCGACAGGATGATGTGGCCGGACTGCTCGCCGCCGAGATTGAAGCCGTGGCTGCGCATGTGCTCCAGCACATAGCGGTCGCCGACCGCGGTGCGTGCGAGGCTGAGGCCCAGCCCCGCCAGATAGCGCTCGAGCCCGAGATTGGACATCACGGTGGCGACCACGCCGGGCTGCGACAGGCGGCCATCCTCCTGCCAGGTCCGCGCGATCACCGCCATCAGCTGGTCGCCATCGACGACCTGGCCGCGCTCGTCGACGATCAGCACGCGGTCGGCGTCGCCGTCGAGCGCGATGCCGATATCGGCGCGCAGCTCGCGGACCTTGGCGATCAGCGCCTCGGGCGCGGTCGAGCCGACATCCTTGTTGATGTTGAAGCCGTCGGGCTCGACGCCGATCGCGATGACCTCGGCTCCCAGCTCCCAGAGCGCCTCGGGCGCGACCTTGTAGCCGGCGCCGTTGGCGCAATCGATGACGATGCGCAGGCCCTCGAGGCTCATGTTGCGCGGCAGGGTGCGCTTGGCGAATTCGATGTAGCGCGCATGGGCGCTCTCGATGCGCTTGGCGCGGCCCAGCGTCGGCGAGGACGACAGGCGCGGCGAGAGATCGGAATCGATCAGCGCCGAGATCTCGCTCTCGACCTCGTCGCTCAGCTTGTAGCCGTCGGGACCGAACAGCTTGATGCCGTTGTCCTCATAGGCGTTGTGCGAGGCGGAGATCATCACGCCGAGATCGGCGCGCATCGAGCGCGTCAGCATGGCCACCGCCGGCGTCGGCATCGGGCCGAGCAGCATCACGTCCATGCCCACCGAGGTGAAGCCCGCGACCATCGCGTATTCGATCATGTAGCCGGAGAGGCGCGTGTCCTTGCCGATCACGACGCGGTGGCGGTGCGTGCCGCGGTGAAAGGCGAGGCCGGTCGCCTGCCCGACCTTGAGGGCGAGGTCCGGCGTGATCACGCCATTGGCGCGTCCGCGAATGCCGTCGGTGCCGAAATACTTGCGTGTCATGTCGTGTCCGTCCAACCGGGCGAGGAGCCCGCTCGGCTGCGTTTTATAGCGGGAATAGGTTTCCGCCTTCTCACGATTTGTGACGGATCGTAGACGGGAGGCTGGCTGCCCTGGCTGGTGGTTGCCCAACTCTAAACGCGCCGTCGTCCCCGACGCAGCGCAGAGCAGGCCCGGGCCCCGTTTCGGGACGGTGCAGGCATGGATCCCGGGCCGGCCTGCGGTCGCCCGGGATGACGTCGCGGGTGAAGGCTCGCCTTCACCCGAAGGCGAGCTGGACCTTCATCGCCTTCGACTTGTCGGCGGCGAGGTCGAAGGCCTCGATCGCGCGCTCGACGGGGATCGTGGCGGTCAAGAGCGGCGAGAGGTCGATGGTCTTCGAGCCGATCATTGCCACCGCCCAGTCGAACTCCTCATGGAAGCGGAAGGAGCCGCGCAGGTCGAACTCCTTGGCGACGACGACGTTCATCGGCAGGGTGAAGTTGCCGCCGACGCCGATCTGCACGATCACGCCGCCCGAGCGCACCACGTCGAAGGCGCCGGTCAGCGCGTGCTGGTTGCCCGAGGCCTCGAACATGACATCGAAGGCGCCCTTGTCGGCACCGTACTCGGCCTTCAGGCGGTCTGGCTCGGCCATGACGTTGATGGCGCGGCTGGCGCCCATCTTCAGCGCCGTCGGCAGGGGCCCGTCGACCACGTCGGTGGCGACGATCTCGGCTGCGCCGGCGGCCTTGGCGGCGATAATGGTGAGGATCCCGATCGGACCCGAGCCGGTGACGAGGACGCGCTTGCCGAGCAGCGGGCCGGCGCGCTTGACGGCATGGAGGCAGACCGCGAGCGGCTCGGCGAAGGCGGCTTCAGCAGCGGTCACGTGATCGGCAACCTTCACCGCCTGGCGCTCCTCGATCACCAGCATCTCGCGGAAGCCGCCCTGGACATGGGGGAAGCGCATGGCGCTGCCATAGAACAGCATGTCCGTGCAGTGCTGCTGCTGGCCCATCTGGCAGTAGCGGCACTGCCCGCAGGCGCGGCTGGGATTGACCGCGACGCGGTCGCCCACTTTCACGCGCGTGACCTCGGCGCCGACGCATTCGATCCGGCCCGCGATCTCGTGGCCGAGGATCAGCGGCTCGCGCACGCGGATCGTGCCGAAGCCGCCATGAAGGTAGTAATGCAGGTCCGAGCCGCAGATGCCGCCGGCCTCGATCTTGACGCGGACCTGCCGCGGACCGGGTTCGCCGACCGCGACCTCATCGACGCGAAGGTCCTTTTCGGCATGGATGACGACGGCACGCATGGCGGCTTCTCCCTGCGAGGGCGACGACGCCCGCCCTCATTCTGTGTCGGCTCGATTGTCTAATCGATTGAAAGATGCTTACCGAAAGCGGCGGCACCGGCGCAAACGCAAACTGCCGCAGATGCTTCACCCTCGCGAGGATCGGCCATGTCTCTGTCGCTGTTCAGTCTGGAGGGCAAGATCGCCCTCGTCACCGGGTCGGGGCAGGGGATCGGCCTCGCGCTGGCGGAAGGGCTGTCGGAGGCCGGCGCGCATGTCGTGCTGAACGGGCGCGACCGCGCCAAGCTGGAGCGCGCCGCGCAGGCGATCTCGGCCGCCGGCCGCAAGGTCTCGGTCGCGCCTTTCGACGTCACCGACCAGGCGGCGGTCGAGGCCGGCGTCGCGGGCATCGAGGCCGAGATCGGGCCCATCGACATCCTCATCAACAATGCGGGCATGCAGAAGCGCGCGCCGATTCACGAGTTCCCGGTCGAGGGCTGGCACGAGGTGATGGCGACGAACCTGCACTCGGTGTTCTACGTCACCCAGGCCGTGACCAAGCGGATGCTGCCGCGCAAGCGCGGCAAGATCATCAGCATCGGCTCGGTCATGAGCGAGCTCGGGCGGGCGACGATCATCCCCTACACGGCCTCGAAGGGCGCGGTGAAGATGATGACGCGCGGGCTCGCCGCCGAGCTCGGCAAGCACAACATCCAGGCCAATGCGATCGGCCCGGGCTATTTCACCACCGAGATCAACAAGGCGCTGATCGCCGACGAGGCCTTTACGGCCTGGGTCTGCAACCGGACGCCGGCCGGGCGCTGGGGCGAGACCAAGGAACTGGTCGGCGCGGCGATCTTCCTCTCCTCGGCGGCGTCCGACTACGTCAACGGCCATCTGCTGATGGTCGATGGCGGGCTGACCGCGGTGGTGTGAGGGCAGAAGCTCGCGTCTCGAAAGCCCGGGCTCAGTCCGGCGGGCGCCGAGACGCCTGCATCAGGAAGTCGCGCACGGCCGGGTCGCTGCTCAGGCCGATGGCGCGGTCATAGGCGTCGCGGGCGGCCTCATCCTGTCCGGACCGGCGCAGCAGATGGGCCCTGAGAGCCCAGTAGGGCTGATAGGACAGGACATCGCCGGGTGGCAGCTCGGCCAGGGCCGAAAGCCCGGCCTGCGGGTCGCATGCCTCCGCCAGTGCCGCGGCCCGGCTGACGAGCACGCCGGTCGTCGGTGCGAGCCGGGCCAGCCCCTCGTAGAGCCGGGCCAGGGCGGCGGTGTCGGTGCGCCCCGTCACGGCCCGGGCGGCATGGACGGACTGGATCGCCGCCTCGAGCTGGAACGGCCCCAGCGCCGCGTGACGGGCGGCCTGCGCCAGTTCGGCTTCCGCCTCCTTGATCAGCGGGGCCGACCAGCGCGCCGTGTCCTGCTCGGCGAGGGGCACGAAGGCACCGTCGGATGACCGGCGGGCCTCGCGCCTGGCCTCGCCATGCAGCATCAGCGCGAGCAGGCCCCGCGCCTCGGGCTCGCCAGGCAGGAGCTGGATGACGAGCCGCGCCAGCCAGATCGCCTCTTCCGCGAGGCCGCGGCGCCGGGGATCGGCGCCGGCGATATCGTCCCAGCCGCTGCCATAGGCGGCGTAGATCGCCTGCAGCACGGCATCGAGCCGCCCGGGCAACTCGGCCTGTTCGGGAATGACGAAGGCGATGCGGGCATCGCGGATCTTGGCCTTGGCGCGCACCAGGCGCTGCCCGAGCGCCGCGGGCGAGGTCAGGAAGGCCTGGGCGATGCGGGCGGCATCGAGGCCCAGCACAGCCTGCAGCATCAGCGGTGCGCGGGCGGTGGCGTCGATCGCCGGATGGGCACAGACGAAGAGCAGCTTGAGCCGCTCATCAGGAAAGGCGGCGCCGTCGGTGCGCGCATCCTGCTCCGCCAGCAGGGTCAGGGTCGGCTCCGCCGCGGCGCGGATGCTCTGGCGGCGCCGCCCGTCGATCAGCTGGCGACGCGCGGTCGTCAGCAGCCAGGCCTCCGGACGGGCCGGGACGCCGTCCGAGGGCCAATGGTCGAGCGCCAGCCGGAAGCCTTCCGCGAGCGCATCCTCGGCGGCCGCCAGATCGCGCCAGTCGCGTGCCAGCAGCGAGAGCAGGCGGCCATAGGAGGCGCGGGCGGCGAGATCGGCCGCCATCCGCGCCTCATGTGCACCGGCCTCGCCGGCCATCAGCCGGCCGGCTGCGGCGGGGGCGGCAGCACCGGGCGCACCTCGGTCGAGCCATAGGCCGAGGCCGGGCTGCGCGCCGCCCAGTCGAGCGCGGCGTCGAGGTCGGGCACGTCGATGACGAAATAGCCGCCGAGCTGCTCCTTGGTGTCGGGATGCGGGCCGTCCTGCACCTGGCGCCGGCCGTCGCGCATGCGGACCATGGTGGCCGTATGGGGCGGCTGCAGGCCCGCGCCGCTGACCACGATTCCGGCCTGGTTGAGCGCGCCGACATAGGCCATCCAGGAGGCCCAGTAGGCCGGTCCCTTGGCGGGGTCGTCGCGCAGGCCGAATTCGGTGTCCGTCTCGCGGAAGATGAGCATGTACTGCATGGGGGGAACTCCTCGTCACCTGACGCCGGAGAACCATCCCCCGGCTGCCATGATGACGTCCAGCCCCGGCCGGTTTCGACAGGCGGTCGAAAAGAATCCGCCGCCGCCTCTCAGGCCTTCGTCAGCCGCTGCGCATGCCAGGCGATGTGCTGGGCCATGAAGGTCGAGATGAAGTTGTAGGAGTGGTCGTACCCCTCCCGCATCTGGAGCTCGAGCGGGATGCCGGCCGCCGCGCAGGCGACCTCGAGCAGCTGCGGCCGCAGGCCTTCGTCGAGGAAGCCGTCGGCGGTGCCCTGGTCGACCAGCAGGTCCTTCACCCGGTGGCCGTCGGCGATCAGCAGCGTTGCATCATAAGCGCGCCAGCGGCCCTCGTCGGGGCCGAGAAACTTCTCGAAGGCCGGGCGCGACCAGCCGGCGGTCGAGGGCTGGGCGATCGGCGCGAAGGCGGAGACGGAGGCGTAGCGCTCGGGATTCTTCAGCGCGAGCGTGATCGCGCCATGGCCGCCCATGGAATGGCCGAAGATGCCCTGGCGGGTCATGTCGACCGGGAAATGCCGCTCGACCAGCTCCGGCAGCTCGTCGCGGATGTAGCTCTCCATCCGGTAGTTTTTGTCGTAGGGCGCCTGCGTCGCATCGAGATAGAAGCCGGCGCCGGAGCCGAACTGCCAGTTGCCGGGTTCGTCGGGCACGTGCTCGCCACGCGGGCTGGTATCGGGGCAGATGATGGCGATGCCGTTGGCAGCCGCGGCCGCGCGGTACTCGCCCTTGTCCATGACGTTCTGATGCGTGCAGGTCAGCCCCGAGAGATACCAGAGAAGGGGAACGGGCCCGTCCTCGATCTGCGGCGGCAGGAAGATCGCGAAGGTCATCGGGCAGGCGCAGGCGGCGCTGTCATGGCGATAGACGCGCTGCGAGCCGCCGAAGGCCTTCGAGGACGAGACGAGTTCCATGGGGTGTTCCTTATGCTTGCGCGACCTTTGTCATTCCGGGGCGATCCATAGGATCGAACCCGGAAGCCACGACCGGGCGATCGCGCCCGGTTGCTGTGTCAAAGGTCTCGCCCGATCATGGGTTCCGGGTTCGACGCTGCGCGCCGCCCCGGAATGACACGGTGTCTTGCCCCGCCGATACGGCGGGAACACGGCGCCGCTCAGTACACCACCACGCTGCGGATCGACTTGCCCTCATGCATCAGGTCGAAGCCGACATTGATTTCGTCGAGGCTGAGCTTGTGGGTGATCAGGTCGTCGATGTTGATCTTGCCCTCCATGTACCAGTCGACGATCTTGGGCACGTCGGTGCGGCCACGCGCGCCGCCGAAGGCCGTGCCCTTCCAGACCCGGCCGGTGACGAGCTGGAACGGACGCGTCGCGATCTCCTTGCCGGCCTCGGCGACGCCGATGACGATCGACTCGCCCCAGCCGCGGTGGCAGCACTCGAGCGCCTGGCGCATGACGTTGACGTTGCCGGTGGCGTCGAAGGAGAAGTCGGCGCCGCCGCCGGTGAGATCGACGATCGCCTGGACGACCTTGTCGTTGCCGACCTCCTTGGGATTGACGAAGTCGGTCATGCCGAACTTGCGCGCCATCTCCTGCTTGGCCGGGTTGATGTCGACGCCGATGATCTTGTCGGCGCCGACCATGCGGGCGCCCTGGATGACGTTGAGGCCGATGCCGCCCAGCCCGAAGACCACGACATTGGCGCCCGGCCAGACCTTGGCGGTGTAGATCACCGCGCCGATGCCGGTGGTGACGCCGCAGCCGATATAGCAGATCTTGTCGAAGGGGGCGTCTTCGCGGACCTTGGCCAGCGCGATCTCGGGCAGGACGGTGAAGTTCGCGAAGGTCGAGCAGCCCATGTAGTGGAACACCTCGCCACCATCGCAGGAGAAGCGGCTGGTCCCGTCAGGCATCACGCCCTGGCCCTGCGTCGCGCGGATCGAGGTGCAGAGATTGGTCCGGCGCGAGAGGCAGGACTTACAGCTGCGGCATTCGGGCGTGTAGAGCGGGATGACGTGGTCGCCGGGCTTCAGCGAGGTCACGCCGGCGCCGACCTCGCGGACGATGCCTGCGCCCTCGTGGCCGAGAATCGCCGGAAACTTCCCTTCCGAATCCAGGCCCGACAGCGTGTAGGCGTCGGTGTGGCAGATGCCGGTCGCCATGACCTCGACCAGCACCTCGCCGGCCCTCGGGCCGCCGATCTCGATGGTCTCGATGGTGAGCGGCTTGCCGGCTTCCCAGGCGACGGCGGCGCGGGTCTTCATCGGGCGGTTCCTTCCTCGGTTTTGTGGGTCATTTCAGATAGGGGCGGATCACGCGCATGATCTCGCCGATCTCGGCCGGCTCGCTCGCCGGGGCATGGTCGTGGGCGTGTCTCGCGCAGATGGCTTTCCAGCACCTCCGCCATCAGCCCTGTGGCGGCGCCGCGCAGGGCCGAGAGCTGCTGCAGCAGGGCGCCGCAGGGCTCGCCGCGCTCGACGGCGGCAATCAGCGCATCGGCCTGGCCGCGGATGCGCTTGAGCCGCGTCACCGCGCGCTTCTTCTCTTCCGGCGTGTGCGGCATCGGCTCCCCGATACTGGGGGGGTGTATCGTTCCGCCGTTCTAGGATGCCGGGCCGGAGCCGTCAACGCGGCTGCGATGCCGCAGCCCTCACCCCGGCGGCGTCAGGCTGCGGATCCGCGCGAGGCCCAGCGGGGCGATGTCGGCGAGCTCTGCCAGCGGCTTCCAGGCGGCGGCGTGGACCTCCTCGATCTGGGCGACGAGCGGGGCCGCCGGATCGGCCAGGAAGAGATATTGCAGGTCGTGATGGACATGGGACGTCGTGGCTGTCGATGACGAAGGGCGCGTCGCTGCCCTCGTGCCAGGGATGCAGCCGCAGCCCCTGCACGCCGGTCTCCTCCAGCGCCTCGCGCGCGGCCGAGGCGTGGAAGCTCTCCGCCTCCTCCCAGTGCCCGCCGGGCTGGAGCCAGCGGCCGATCACGACATGGTCGATCAGCAGGATGCGTGCATGGTCGGGCGAGAGCACATAGGCGCTGGTCGTGACATGGCCGGGAAAGGTGTCGCGCGAGTCGAGCGCGTGGCCCTGGTCGATCTGCCAGCGCAGCAGCGAGAGATGTTCGCGCGGGCCGGCGATCTCGGCGCGGTAGCGCGCGACGGCTTCGGTGAGGCGGGCGGCGAAGGGCTTTGTCATGGGGCGGGTCTAGCCGATTCGAGGGCGGGTTGGCAGCAGGGCTCGTCCCTTCTCCCCACAGGGGGGAGGGGTTCGCGCCCTCTTGAACAACCGCACAGCCGAAATCCCCGCCCGCCTTCCGGCGTCGGTTGATGAAGAGGGGCAGCGGAGCGCCGCGAGGCGCGTTGGGTCTCAGTTCCGCATCCGTTGAGCCAGGATGCGGCGCGGGCAGATTGAGCCACTGCCCGCACGCCCCGTGGCGCTCCGCTTGTCGGCGATTTCGGACTCCGGGCCGCGCTTATCGGGTCGAAGGCCAGCCTGCGCCGCGAGCCCTCGAGCGCCAGTTCCCCTCATCGGGTTGTCGCGCCGTCAGGCATGGGACGAAGGCGTGATGCCAGCCACCGTTCCAGCGAGCTCCTCGCACAGGGATCATAGTGTCCCCAGGGCGGTGCCCCGAAGCCTCCCGGGACCGGGGTGCAAACCCAGCCGCAGGCGCCGCGCCCATCCCCACCAACGGCTTGCCTTCCGGATGGCTGCCCCTCGGGGATGAGGTGGGGCGATTATGGGGGAGGTCGAGGAAGCGGGGATAAAGATGACGGCTCCTCTCCCCCGCGCCCTTCGCCGATCGTCTGGCTCGGCTTCCGACCCCTCCCAGACAAAAAAAGGCGCCGCCTCGCGGCGGCGCCCTTGCATCAGCAGAGCCTCAGCCCCTCAAAGCTTCCCATAGGCCGGCAGGGTCAGGAAATCCTCGAACTGCGGCGCGAGCGAGAGCTCCGAGAACAGCGCGATCGCTTCGGGGAAGCGGCCCTTGTCGTAGGTGTCGGCGCCGAGTTCGGTCTTCACGCGGGCCATTTCCTCGGTGAGGCAGCGCTTGAACAGGTCGGGGGTGACCTTGGTGGTGCCGTCGACCTCGACGCCGTAGCTGACGAACTGCCAGATCTGGGCGCGGCTGATCTCGGCCGTCGCGGCGTCCTCCATCATGTTGTAGATCGGCACCGCGCCGCGGCCGCGCAGCCAGGCTTCGAGATACTGCACGCCGACGCGGATGTTCTCGCGGAAGCCCTCTTCGGTGCGCGTGCCCTGATGGACTTCGAGCAGGTCCTTGGCGGTGACCTGCACATCGTCGCGCTTCTTGTCGAGCTGGTTGGCCTGCGGCATCAGCCGGTCGAAGACCTCCATGGCGACGGGGACGAGGTCGGGATGGGCGACCCAGGTGCCGTCATGGCCGTTGCCGGCCTCGCGCTCCTTGTCGGCCTTGACCTTGGCGAAGGCCGCCGCATTGGCCTCCGGATTGTTCTTGACCGGGATCTGGGCGGCCATGCCGCCCATGGCGAAGGCGCCGCGGCGGTGGCAGGTCTTGATCAGCAGCAGCGAATAGGCGTTCAGGAAGGCCTTGGTCATCACGACCTGCGAGCGGTCGGGCAGGACGAAGGCCGGGTTGCGGGCGAGCTTCTTGATGAAGGAGAAGATGTAGTCCCAGCGGCCGCAGTTGAGGCCGGCCATGTGGTCGCGCAGCTCGTAGAGGATCTCGTCCATCTCGAAGGCGGCCGGCAGCGTCTCGATCAGGACGGTGGCCTTGATCGTGCCGGTCTTGAGGCCGAGCGCTCCTTGCGCGGCGACGAAGACGTCGTTCCAGAGCCGGGCTTCGAGATGGCTCTCGAGCTTGGGCAGGTAGAAATAGGGGCCCGAGCCCTGGCTGAGTGCGGCCTTGGCGTTGTGGAAGAGATAGAGCCCGAAATCGACCAGCGAGCCCGAGGCGATCTCGCCGTCGATCTCGATATGGGCCTCCGGCAGGTGCCAGCCGCGCGGGCGGATGATCAGCACTGCGGGCTGGGGCTTAAGCTTGTAGGCCTTGCCGGTGGTCGGGTCGGTGAAGTCGATCGCGTTGGCCCAGCGATCCTTCAGGTTGATCTGGCCCTCGACCATGTTGGCCCAGACCGGCGAGGAGGCGTCCTCGAAGTCGGCCATGAAGACCTTGGCGCCGCAGTTCAGGGCGTTGACGATCATCTTGCGATCGACCGGGCCGGTGATTTCGACGCGGCGGTCGAGGAGGTCCGCGGGGATCGGCGCCACCGTCCAGTCGCCCTCGCGGATATGGCGGGTCTCAGCCAGGAAGTCCGGCGTCTCGCCGGCATCGAAGCGCTTCTGGCGCTCGGCGCGCAGGGCGAGCAGGCGCTTGCGCGTCTCGTTGAAGCGGCGGTGCAGGTCGGCGACGAAAGCGAGCGCGTCATGGCTCAGCACCTCGTCATAGCGCGCGGCGAGCGCGCCCTTGACGACGACGCCCTTGGGCAGGGTGAGGGAGGCTTGGGTCATGGCGGGCTCCGGCTGACGGTCTCGTTGGCCCCTTATCGCCCGAGATGATCCTTCGCGAAACGACGAAAAGCGCCGAGGACCTTTGCCAATTCCGAAAAGGTGACAGCATTCGTTAACGATTGTGACAGTGCCGTCCCCGTCCCCCGCGCTAAAGCCGACGATGCCGACAATTCGAGCGATCGGATTCAGCCCGCCGCAACGGGGGCGGGGTTGTCCTGAGGGCTGATTGTCGGGGGATAGTCCATGAAGCTCGGTTCCATGATGCGGCGGCTGAAGCGGTTGAGCTCGGACGAACGCGGCAATGTGATGGTGATGTTCAGCTTCGCCATGGTCCCGGTGATCGGCCTGACCGGCGCCACGATCGACTATTCCCGGGCCTCGGATGCCCGCCAGATGCTGAACGCGGCGGTGGATTCCGCGGCGCTGATGGCGGCCCGCGACGCGACCAAGCTCAGCGACAGCGAATTGCGCGACCGCATCAACAAGTGGATCGCCGCCAATCTGAGCGGTGACGCCGCCCGGACCTTCACCAGCGCCACCATCACCATCGACCGGACGGCCCGGACGATCTCCGTGGCGGCCAATCTCTCGATCGACACCAGCCTGACGCGTCTGATCGGGCACGACAGCGTGCAGGTCGCCAGCACCTCGCAGTCGACCTGGGGCACGAACACGATCGAGTTGGCGCTGGCGCTCGACAACACCGGGTCCATGTCCTCCTCCGGCAAGATGACCGCGCTGAAGGCGGCCTCGCTCGACCTGATCAAGATCATGAAGGACGCGACGCTGGTGGCCGACCAGATCAAGATCTCGGTCGTGCCGTTCGCGACGCAGATCAAGGTCGCGACCACGCTCAAGGACGAGCCCTGGCTGCGGTTCGACCAGGGCAAGACGACCTGCACGACCGATCGCTGGGGCAACCGCACCTGCAACACGGTGACCATCACCAAATCGACCTGGACCGGCTGCATCAGCGACCGCGACCAGTCCAACGACGTCAAGGACAACGAGACGGTCTCGGCCTATGAGACGCTCTACCCGGCCGATTTCTGCGCGTACTCGACGCTGGCGCCGATCACGCCGCTGACCTCGGACTGGACGGCGCTGACCAACGCCATCAACAGCATGACCCCGGTGGGCAACACCAACGTCACGATCGGCGCGAACTGGGGCATGGCGACGCTGACGCCCGGGGTTCCGTTCACCGAGGCGAAGCCCTTCACCACGCCGCGGCTGCAGAAGTACATGATCCTGCTGACCGACGGCGAGAACACGCAGAACCGCTTCACGACCAATGGCAGTGCGATCGACGCCCGCACGACGCTCGCCTGCCAGACGGCCAAGGACGCCGGCATCCGCATCTACACGGTGCGCGTGATCAATGGCGACCGCACGCTGCTGCAGAACTGCGCGACGACGCCGAGCATGTATTACGAGGTCAGCAGCGCCTCGCAACTCACGCCGGTGTTCCAGCAGATCGCCCGCGAGATCAGCCAGATCCGCCTGACGCAGTGAGCGCGGCGAAGCGCGCCAGGAACAGCTCCTGCGCGGCCTGCGTGTCGAGCGGCTGCAGCAGCGCCGTCACCGCGCGCGGCAGCGCCTGCGGCCGGCCGAAATAGCGCAGCGCCTCCTCGCGGGAGAAGCCGGCGAGTTCGGTCGCCTCCAGGAAGGCGGCGATGGTGTCGGCCTCCTTGGTCTTGCGCTTGAGCAGGGCGGGAGGGGCCGCCGGCAGGCCGAAGCGCAGATGGACGGCGCCGAGCAGCCGCGTCTCCACCGCCTTGTAGGCGTCGCCCATCACGACCTTGAAGGGCGAGATCATGTCGCCGATGACGTATTCGGGTGCGTCATGCAGCAGCGCCATCAGCTTCCAGGCCTGCGACCAGCCGGGGTTGAGATGCTGGGCGATGGCCTCGACCAGCAGGCTGTGCTGCGCCACCGAGAAGGAGTGCGGTCCTTGCGTCTGGCCGTTCCAGCGCGCGACGCGGGCGAGACCATGGGCGATGTCCTCGATCTCGACATCGAGCGGGGAGGGATCGAGCAGGTCGAGCCGGCGGCCCGACAGCATGCGCTGCCAGGCGCGCGGCGGTGCGGGGGCGCGGGCCATGGTCAGGCGGCGGGCTTGATGTCGCGCGCCAGGGCGGCGCATTCCTGCCAGCGGAAGCAGCCGGTCAGGTGGTCGTTGACCAGCCCGCAGGCCTGCATAAAGGCGTAGACGATGGTCGGGCCGCAGAAGGTGAAGCCGGCCTTCTTCAACTCCTTCGCCATCGCCTCGGAAATCGCCGTCTGCGTCGGCACCTCGCCCTGCGTGCGGAAGCTGTTCTGCAGGACGCGGCCGTCGAGATGTTTCCAGAGGAAATCGGCGAAGGGCTCGCGCTCGCTGATCGCGAGATAGGCGCGCGCACTCTTGATCGTGCCCTCGATCTTGCCGCGGTGGCGGATGATGCCGGGGTCGGCGAGCAGGCGCTGGACGTCCGTTTCGCCGAAGCGCGCGACGGCCTCGGGCTCGAAGCCGGCGAAGCCGGCGCGGAAGGCGTCGCGCTTCCGCAGGATCGTGATCCAGGACAGTCCGGCCTGGAAGCCGTCGAGGATCAGCTTCTCCCAAAGCGCGCGGGAGTCATATTCGGGCACGCCCCATTCGGTGTCGTGATAGGCGAGATAGAGCGGGTCGGTGCCCGGCCAACGGCAGCGGAATTTCCCGTCGGGTCCTGCGATGGCGATGCGTTCCTCGCCCGCGGTGGTCGTGTCGCTCATGCCGCGGCTCCGAAGCCCGCCTCGCCGGGGAAGGGGAAGCGGATGAAATCGGGCTTCAACAGCGTGAAGGCCATGCCGCCGCCGAGCAGGGGCTCGCCCGCGGCCTGCGCATCGGCGACGCGGTCGAGCCGCAGCAATGCCAGCGCACGGCCGTTGGCGGCCGAGCCGATCCTGCCCAGCGGCTTGCCGCCGGCCACGGCTTCCGCGCCTGTCTCGGCGGCGATGCCGCCGTCGAAGACGACCGGCACGACGCGGGTGCGGGCGGTGCCGCGATGCTGCATGCGGGAGACGACCTCCTGGCCGATATAGCAGCCCTTTTTGAAGGAGACGCCGCCGGTCTGGTCGAGCAGCGCCTCATGCGGGAAGGCGTCGCCATAGGCGAAGTCGCGGCCGCCCTCGGGGATGCCGAGCGCGACGCGGCGGGCATGCCAGTCGTCGGCGGGGGCGGTCGCGATCTCGGTGGCACCGCCGCGGTCGATCAGCGCGCGCTGGCCCAGCCCCGGCAGGCGCGGATCGGCATAGACGAGGCCTGCATCGGCCGGCAGCGCGCCACCATCCGTCGCGGCGATCACGGCCGTCGCCTCGGTCAGGTCGTCGAGCGTCACCTTGGCGCGCAGCTTGTAGAGCTTGAGGCGTTTCATCAGATCGGCGGTCTGGAGCAGGGGCGTGTCGAGCAGGAAGCCGCCGCCCTCGTCCTCGGGGACCGCGACGACCAGAAAATCGCAGATGATCTTGCCCTGCGGTGTCAGCAGCGCGCCATAGCCGGCCTGATCGGTGGTCACCGCGTCCATGTCGTTGGTGACGAGGTTCTGCAGGAAGGGGCGGGCGTCCTCGCCGGCGACGCGGATGACGCCGCGGTCGATCAGATGGGTGGCGGGCATGGCTTCGGCTCCTGCGGATAAAGGCGATAGGTAGGCGGCTTCGCGCGCGTTCTCAACTCGCCAGCGCACGCCGTTTCGGCTAATCGCGGTTCATCGCAGACCGACCGGGAGCCCCGCCATGCCGCAGATGTTCGACGTGATCCTCAAGGGCGGCACGGTGGTGAACCATGACGGGCGCGTGCAGCGCGATCTCGGCATCACCGGCGGCAAGATCATGGCGCTCGGCGATCTCTCGCGCGCCTCGGCCGGCGAGGTGGTGGATTGCACGGGGCTGCACATCCTGCCCGGCGTGATCGACAGCCAAGTGCATTTCCGCGAGCCGGGGCTCGACCACAAGGAGGATCTGGAGACCGGCTCGCGCGCGGCGGTGCTGGGCGGCGTCACCTGCGTCTTCGAGATGCCCAACACCAATCCCTTGACCACGAGCGAGGCGGCGCTGGCCGACAAGATCGCGCGCGGGCGGCACCGCATGCATTGCGACTTCGCCTTCTGGGTCGGCGGCACGCATGAGAACGTGAAGGATATCCCCGAACTGGAGCGCCTGCCGGGCGCGGCCGGCATCAAGGTCTTCATGGGTTCGTCCACCGGTAACCTGCTGGTCGAGGACGATGAAGGCGTCGCCGCCATCCTGCGCCAGACGCGCCGGCGGGCCGCGTTCCATTCCGAGGACGAGGGCATGCTGCGCGAGCGGATGGGCCTGCGCGTCACCGGCGACCCGGCAAGCCACCCGGTCTGGCGCTCGCCGGAAGTCGCGCTGACCTGCACGCAGCGGCTGGTGCGGATCGCGCACGAGACGGGCGGGCGGGTGCATGTCCTGCACATCTCGACCGGCGAGGAGATGGTGTTCCTCAAGGACCACAAGGACGTCGCCACCGTCGAGGTGCTGCCGAACCACCTGACGCTGGTCGCGCCGGACTGCTACGAGCGGCTGGGCACCTATGCCCAGATGAACCCGCCGATCCGCGACGACAGCCATCGCCAGCGCATCTGGTGGGGCGTCGAGCAGGGCATCGTCGACGTGCTCGGCTCCGACCATGCGCCCCATACGCATGAGGAGAAGCACCACGCCTATCCCGCCAGCCATTCCGGCATGCCGGGCGTGCAGACGCTGGTGCCGATCATGCTCGACCATGTGAATGCCGGCCGGCTTTCGCTCGAGCGCTTCGTCGATCTCTCCAGCCACGGGCCGCAGCGCATCTTCGGGATGGAGGGCAAGGGGCGCATCGCCGCCGGCTACGACGCCGACCTCACCATCGTCGATCTGAAGCGGCGCGAGACGATCACCAACGCCTGGGGCGCCTCGAAATGCGGCTGGACGCCCTATGACGGCGTCACCGTCACCGGCTGGCCGGTCGGCACCTATGTGCGCGGCCGCAAGGTGATGTGGGAAGCCGAGATCGTGACGCCGTCGCAGGGCGAGCCGGCCCGGTTTTTGGAGGCTCTGCCGAGGGGCTGAGGCTTCGCGATTGGACCACCCCCGTCATTCCGGGTTCTTCGCTGCGCGAAGCCCCGGAATGACAGCCGCAGGTTGTTCTCTCAGCCCAGCGTTGCCGTCTGGACGATGCGCCAGTCGGCGATCGGGACGTCCTGGCCCGACGTCACCACGCAGAGGCGGTCGAAGCGGATCGGGCGGCCGGTCAGCGCGGCCGAGACCTGGGCCGCGGCCTCCGCCTTCGGCCCGGCGGCGACCGGGCCGTAGAGCAGCGAGACATGCGGCAGGAAGGGCTCGCGCGCCTGCGGGTCGAGCCGCTGCTTGAGCGCCGCCAGCGGGGCCGACACGGCGAAGCGCGCGTAGAAGGAGCGGAAGAAGGTCTCGCTCGTCTCGATCCCCGTCACATCCCCGGAGAAGGCCGCGACCTCGGCGGCGGCGGCCGCGATCTCGGCTGAGAGCTGCGTCACCGGCCTGTCGGTATCGCCTGCGATCGTCAGGTGCGGGGTGAAGAGCGGCGCGCCGAAGCGGGCGGAGAGATCGGCGAGGACGCCCGCGAGCAGGGTGCCGTGTTCAGCGGCGGGCATCAGCCAGAGGGAGTGGATCGGGCCTGTCATCAGAGCTTCATAAACCTATTGCACACGGTCCGACACAGACGTTATGTTTGCTCCAAGCGTATCGGAAATGGAAGATCCATTCCATTCCAGCCGAGCAAAATGCGCGCTCTAGGGAGATGGCACCGTGCCAACCGACATGCCCAACGGGCCGCGCAGCGGCGCGTCGATCGCCGTGCGCGACCTGAAGGTCGCCTATGGCGGCACGCGGGTGCTGCATGGCGTCAGCCTCGATTTCGAGCCGGGCAGCTTCACCGCGCTGCTGGGCTCCTCGGGCTGCGGCAAGACCACGCTGCTGCGGGCGTTGTCGGGCTTCGTCCCGGTCGAGTCCGGGGCGATCCTGGTCGGTGGGCGCGACGTCGCCCCGCTGCCGCCGGAGAAGCGCGGCATGGCGATGGTGTTCCAGTCCTATGCGCTGTGGCCGCATATGAGCGTGCTGCAGAACATGGGCTACGGGCTGAAGCTGCGCGGCGTGCCCAAGGCACAGATCGCCGCCAAGGTCGGCGCGCTGCTCTCCATGCTCGGCCTCGCCGGCTATGAGGACCGCAAGGTCACCGCGCTCTCGGGCGGGCAGCGCCAGCGCGTCGCGCTCGGCCGGGCGCTCGCCATCGACCCCGGCATCCTCCTGCTCGACGAGCCGCTCTCCAATCTCGACGCCAAGATCCGCATGGTGATGCGCCACGAGATCCGCGCCATCCAGCAGCGGCTGGGCCTCACTGCTGTCCATGTCACCCATGACCGCGAGGAGGCCATGACCATGGCCGACCGTCTGGTGATCATGCAGGCGGGCCGCGTCGCGCAGGTCGGCACGCCGGAAGAGGTCTATGACCGCCCGGCCAGCGCCTTCGTCGCGAATTTCATGGGCGCCGAGAACGTGCTGCCGCTGCATGTCGCCCGCGCCGAGGGCGGCGCTTCTGTCACCGCCGGCACGGCGATGGCGCGGCTCGCGCCGGAGGCGGCCCAGGCTCTGCCGGCCGGCGAGGCGGTCGCCTATTTCCGCGACGACGTTGCCCGGCTCGACGCCAGCGATGCGGCGGCGGGCGGGGATCTGCTGGTCCCCGGCACCATCGCCGCGCGTGCCTATCCGGGCGGGGTCTACCGCTACCGGATCGAGGCCGCCGGCCGCCAGATCACGGTCGACGACGCCGACCGCCACGAACTCGGAACCACGATCGGCCTGCGCATCCCGCTGCAGCGCCTGCACATCTTCCCGGCATCCGAGGCCGGGATCGCCGCCTGACGTCCCAACCCTGGAGTCTCCCATGCGCATCCTCACGATTGCCTGCTCGCTCGCGGCACTGATGGCGGCATCCCCGCTTTCGGCCCAGACCCTCAACGTCGCCTCCGCCGGCGACCAGAACATGGTCGACTACGTCAAGGACTTCCTCGGGCCGATGTTCGAGAAGGCCAATCCGGGCGTGAAGGTCGTCTCGGTTGGGACCGGCGCCGGCGATTCCGGTTCGCAGAAGATCTTCGAGAAGCTCGACGCCCAGAAGGGCTCGGCGACGACCGATTTCGACGTCGTCGTGATCCACCAGAAGGCCGCCGGCCAGATGGTCAAGGACGGGCTGCTCGACAAGTACACGGCCAATGTCCCGACCGCCAAGCTCGCCACCGGCGAGGCGGCCCGCAACGCGCTCGGCACCGACGTCTCGGGCTATGTCATCCCGATGTTCCAGTCGCAGACGGCGCTCGCCTACAACGCCGCCATGGTCAAGACGCCGCCTTCCACCTTCGCCGAACTGGCGGAGTGGGCGAAGAAGAACCCCAAGCAGTTCGGCTATAACGGCATCAAGGGCGGCATGTCCGGCGTCTCCTTCGTCGCCGGCTGGGTCTATGCCTTCGGCGGCGACGCCGAGAAGCTGATGAAGGGCCCCTATGACGCGGCCACCAAGACGACCTGGGACAAGGCCTTCGCCGACCTGAAGGAGTTCAACAAGAACGCCACGATCACGCCCGGCAATGCCGGCACGCTCGACATGCTCAACCGCGGCGAGATCGCGATCGGCCCGGTCTGGGTCGACATGTTCTACTCCTGGCAGGCCGACGGCAAGCTGCCGCCGAACATGAAGCTGAAGCTGATCTCGCCCGGCATGCCCGGCCAGCCGATGTATTACGCCGTGCCCGCCAAGGCCGGCCAGAAGAAGCTGGCCGAGGCCTTCATCGCGCTCGCCACCTCGCCGCAGGTCCAGGCCGACGGCATCGTCAAGAAGTTCAACTGGTATCCGGGCATCGACGCCGCCAACCTCGAGGGCAAGCTCGACAAGGCCGCCTGGGACAAGCTCTTCGTCGACGTGACCCCGGCCGACCTCGCCAAGAACGGCAAGGCCTTCCCGATCGCGCCCTACTTCAACGACATCCTCGAGGGCTACGAGAAGAAGGTCGCGAACTGAGATCGAAGACTGACAACCGGGATGACGGAATACGCCGTCATCCCGGACCAGCGGCGAAGCCGCGCCGATCCGGGATCCATGCCTGAACCGTTCCGGAATGGATCCCGGATCTCCGCTTCGCTCCGTCCGGGATGACCCCGGAGCCTTTTGAAGAAGCGCGTTCGAATGAGCCTCTCCCAACGCCATCTGGCGCTGATCCTGATCGCTCCCGGCCTCGTGCTGGTCGCGGCGCTGTTTCTGTATCCGCTGTGCTTCTCGCTGATCTCCGCCTTCAGCAAGGACGGGAGATTCACGCTGGAGTGGTTCGCCAAGGCGTTCGAGCTCTACTCGACCGACATGGTCTTCACGGTGGTGATCGTGGTGACCTCCTGCGCGCTGACGGCACTCGCCGCCATCGTCATCGCCGGCACGCTGACGCTCGGCGAGAACCGCTACATCGTCGGCACGCTGAAGGCGCTCTATCGCTGGCCGCTGTTCATCCCCTTCATCGTCGCGGCGCAGTGCATGCGCACCTTCCTCGCCAAGAACGGCCTGATGAACAACAGCTTCGTCTCGCTGGGGCTGATCGAGCCGTTGCAGGCGGTGAGCTATCTCGACTGGCGCGGCATCATCGCGACCTTCGTCTGGAAGCAGACGCCCTTCGTGGCGCTGCTACTGGCGGGCGCGCTCGCTTCGATCGACCGCGCGACGCTGGAGGCCGGCCGCAATCTCGGCGCCTCGCGGCTGCGGGTGCTGATCGAACTCGCGCTGCCGCAGGTCATGCAGACGCTGCTGGTGGCGCTCGTGCTCTCCTTCGTGACGATGCTCTCGGTGCTGTCGGTGCCGCTGATGGTGTCGGGCTCGCAGCCGACCATGCTGACCGTCGACATGGCCTTCCGCATCAACGCCTATGGCGACTACGCCACGGCCAATGCGCTCGGCGTCATCACCTACCTGATCAGCGCCGGCGCCGCGATCCTGTATCTGCGGCGCGGCCTCTCGCAGGAGGCCCCGCGATGATCCGGCTCGCCGCTTCCGCCCGGATGGTGCTGGCCGCGAGCCTGCTCGCCGCCTTCGCCTTCGTCCTGATCGGGCTGGTACACGCCCCACAAGCTGCCGGTGACCTATGGCACGCGCTATTGGGAGCAGGTCTTCCGGCCGACGGGCGACGCCATGGCATCGCTCGGAACCAGTGTCTGGATCGCGGTGCTGACGGTGCTGTTTGCGCTCGCGCTGTCGATTCCCGCCGGCTACGCGCTGGCGCGGCTGAAGCTGCCGATGCGGGCGCTGTTCATGCTGATGTTCCTGCTCCCGCAGGCGTTTCCGTCGGTGGCGATCTACATCAACGTCGCCCGGATCTTCTACCAGCTCGGCATCAACGGCACGGTCCTGGCGGTGGTGCTGGTGCACACCGCCCATGGGCTGGTGTTCTCGGTCTGGATCGCGGCGGCGGCCTTTGCCGCGGTCGACAAGGACCTCGAACTGGCGGCGCGCAACATGGGCGCCTCGCCGCTGCGGGCCTTCTTCACCGTGACGCTGCCGCTGGCCGCGCCGGGCATCATCGCCAGCGGCATCTTCGTGTTCCTCGAATCGCTCGACGAGTTCACCGGCACCTTCTTCGTCGGCGTGCCGCAGGTGACGAGGCAACTACCAGGTCGCCTCGATCACGGCGCTGATCCTGCTGGTGCCCTCGGTGCTGTTCATGCTGTTCATCGAGCGCTTCCTGCGGGCCGACGTGCTCGCCAAGGTCGGGACGTGACGCCTTAGGCTTTGCCCCAGGCTGCGCCCTCCGCGCCGCGCCGCGCGCGTGGCGTCATGTTCGCGCTTGCAGCGCGACGGCCGAGCCATCAAAATGCGGGCTGCATACACTCTGTATTCCGTCGAGGGCTTCGGCTCGTGGCAGGCGGGATCCGACAGGAACAGTCCATGAGCTACGATCTCGTCATCGCCGGCGGCACGGTCGCCACCGCCTCCGACACGTTCTCCTGCGATATCGGCGTGCGCGACGGGACGATCGTGGCGATGGGTCACGATCTCGGCCCGGCGAAGGAGACGATCGACGCCACCGGCCACCTCGTCCTGCCCGGCGGCATCGACAGCCATGTCCACATCGCCCAGCCCAGCGGCGACGGCATCGTCATGGCCGACGACTTTGCCTCCGGCACGCTCTCGGCGGCGTTCGGCGGCAACACCACGGTGATGCCGTTCTGCATGCAGGAGAAGGGCACGTCGCTGCGCGAGACGGTGAAGGATTATCACAAGCTGGCAGAGGGGCGCTGCTACACCGACGTCTCCTTCCACCTCGTCATCTCCGAGCCGACCGAGCAGGTGCTGGGGCAAGACCTGCCGGCGCTGATCGAGGACGGCTACACCTCCTTCAAGGTCTTCATGACCTATGACGGGCTGGCCCTGAACGACCGCGAGATGCTCGAGGTGATGTCGGTGGCGCGCGAGACCGGCGCGCTCGTCATGGTCCATGCCGAGAACTATGACGCGATCCGCTTCCTGACCGACCGGCTGGAACGGGGCGGGCATATCGCGCCGAAATTCCACGGGACGTCGCGGCCGATTCCCGTCGAGCGCGAGGCGACGCATCGCGCGATCTCGCTCGCCGAACTCGTCGATGTCCCCGTGATGATCGTCCATGTCTCGAACCGCGAGGCGATGGAGGAGATCGCGCGGGCCCGTTCGCGGGGCCTCAAGGTCTATGGCGAGACCTGCCCGCAATATCTCGTGCTGACCGAGAAGGACATGGACGGCCTCAACATGGAGGGCGCGAAATATGTCTGCTCGCCGCCGCCGCGCGACACGGCCAGCCAGCAGGCCTGCTGGGAGGGGCTGTCGAACGGGATCTTCAACGTCTTCTCCTCCGACCATTGCCCGTTCCGCTATGACGACCCGGCCGGCAAGCTGATCCCGAAGGGTCGGACCTCCTTCCGCTGGGTGCCCAACGGCATCCCCGGCGTCGAGACAAGGCTGCCGATCCTGTTCTCGGAGGGGGTCGGCAAGGGGCGCATCACGCTCAACCAGTTCGTCGCGCTGTCCGCGACCAACCATGCGAAGACCTACGGGCTGACGAAGAAGGGCTCGATCGCGATCGGCATGGATGCCGACATCGCGATCTGGGACCCGCGGCGCGAGGTGACGATCAGCCAGTCCCTGCTGCACCATGGCAGCGACTACACGCCCTATGAGGGCATCCAGGTGACGGGCTGGCCGGTGACCACGATCCTGCGCGGGCAGGTGCTGGTGCGCGACGGCCAGCTCGTCGGCAAGCCGGGGCAGGGCGGGCATGTCGCGCGCGAGCGCTCGGCGCTGGCCGCCCCGGCGGGGCAGCTGCCGACCTCCTTCGAGCCCGCCGGGCGCCACCGGTGACGGCCGGTGCCGCTTCCGGACTTGATGGCCGGCGCCGGCTCGTCCAAAGACGGTCCTGCAACCTGAGGACGAAGACTCCAGCATGACCCTGACCGAGCCGGGCGAAACCCCCGAGCAGACCGGCGGCTACAACCTCTCCAACCTCGCCTACAAGGCGGTGTCGGACATGGTGCGCGGGCGCCGGCTCAAGGGCGGCGAGGTCATCGTCGAGGCGAAGCTCGCCGATGTGCTCGGCATCTCGCGGACGCCGCTGCGCGAGGCGCTGCAGCGGCTGGAGGGCGAGGGCCTCGTGGTGAAGGCCGCCAACCGCTCCTTCATGGTGCGCAATGTCGATCTCGGCGAATATCTGCAGAGCCTGAAGGTGCGCGAACTGCTCGAGGGCGAGGCGGCGGCGCTGGCCGCGGGGCGGCTGTCGCAGGCCAAGCTCGCCATGGTCCATCGCGAGATCGACGAGCTGATGGCGGCGACGACCTATCACACCGACGCCCACTGGCGCTCCGACGACAATGTCCACGGCCTCTATATCGACGGCTGCGGCAATGCCGTGATGGGGCAGATGATCCGCTCGCTGCGGGTGACGACGCGGCTGTTCGAGATCGCCCGCCTCGCCGACCGCGTCGGGCAGGATGCGGTCGAGCATCTCGAGATCGTGGTCGCGCTGGAGGCCGAGGACCCCAAGCGCGCCCGCAAGGCCGCCCAGGCGCATATCCGGAGCCTGTCGCGCTTCTCGCTCGACAACATCTCCTGAGAGCTCCGCTCGATCTGCGCTTCAACCATGTTTCGTCATGGCGAGGAGGCGGAGCCGACGACGCCATCCAGGGCCTCGAGAGAGAGCGTCTGGATTGCTTCGCTTCGCTCGCAATGACGGGGTCGGCTGATCAACCCCGCGAGCGGATCAGCGCCACGCCGCTGGCGACGACGATCGCCGCGCCCAGCAGGGTCGCCAGCGTGGGAACCTCGCCGAAGGCGAAATAGCCGATCAGGCAGGCAGCGATGATCTGCGAATAGATCATCGGCGAGATCACCGCGGTCGGCGCACGCCGGAAGGCCTCGATCAGCAGGAGATGGGCGAGCGTGCCGAAGGCGCCGCCGACCGCCAGTACGCCCCATTCCCACGGCTCCATCCGCGACCAGGACCAGGGCAGGGCGAGCGAGGTCAGCAGAAAGGCGAAGAAGCCGACCTGGAACAGCATCGCCAGCGGGTCCTCATCGGCTGCGATGGCCCGCGTCAGGACGTGATAGCCGGCGTTCGCCAGCGCCATGGCGAGCGGAAAGACGAGGAAGCCGCCGGCGCCCGGCGCCGTCGGCTGCAGCGCGACCATGACGCCGCCGAAGCCGATCAGGATCAGCGCCCAGCGCCTCAGCGAGGGGCGCTCCTTCAGGAAGACCATGGCGAGGATGGTCGCGATCAGCGGGGCCGAGAAGGTGATGGCGTAGGTCTGGGCCAGCGGCATGGATTTCAGCGCCAGCACGATGAAGACCGTGGTGCCGACCAGCGCCGCGCCGCGGCAGAGCTGGATGACGGGGTGGCGTGTCGCCAGCATGCGGCGCGCGCCGAAGAGTGGCATGACGGCGACGAGATAGACGACCTGGAACAGGTTGCGGCCCCAGGCGAGGAAGAGCACGTCGTGCCGCGCCGCCAGCGCCTTCAGGATCGAATCGAGGCTGACGAAGCAGAAGGTCGACACCACCATCAGCGCGGCGCCGATGAGGATGTCGCGCCTCGCGCGTGCGGCCGCCTCGACGCCGGCCTCAGACAAGGGTGAGCAGCCGGCGCGGCGTCTCGATCAGGAACTGGTCGATCATGGCCTCGTCGAATCCCTTGCGGCGCATCATCGGCACCACATTCTCGATCAGATGACCATAGCCATGGCCGCCATGGCGGCACAGCCGCGTCTTCGTGCAGATGTCCTGCGAGAGCGTCACCTGCGCGCCATGGCCGCGCGCGACGAGCCCCGCGATCCAGTTCAGCCGCATGCCGTCATTGGGCAGGTCGATCGGGGCGAAGGGGTAATGCGAGGATTCGATGCCGAAGAAATCCCATTCGGCGACGGCACCCGTCGCGACCAGCGCCAGCGCCTGATCCAGCGTCGAGAAGGTGCGGTCGAGATGGCTGATGATCAGGCGCGTGACGTCGCCGCCGGCCGACGCGACATGCGCGACGACCTGCAGGGGCGAGGCGGGGTCGCGTCCGGGATGGACGTTGATGCTGGCGCCGGTCTCGCGCTGGGCGATGGCCGCGGCGGTCAGGGCGCGCAACTCCCCCGGGGTGGGCGGGTCGCTGATGCCGATCTCGCCGATGATGCCGGCGCGGACATCGCTGCCGTGCAGGCCCTCGCGGACGCTGGCGATCATCAGCGCGGCGAGATCGTCGGTCGAGCGCGTGGTCAGGGCCTCGCCGGCGAAGCTCTCGATATAGACGCCGCAGCCGGCGACGATCGCGACGCCGGTCGCCTGTGCAATCGCGCGCAGTCCGAGCGGATCGGGCTTGATGCCCTCGATGGTCAGCTCGACGATGGCGCGGCCGCCGCGCTCGTGGAAGAGCCGCACCTCCTGCGTCATCTCCGCGACGTCCGAGAGGATGTGGTTCCCGTAATGCCGGCACCAGTGGTAGCGAATCTCGGCGGCGTTCCAGGGCGTGATCTCGACTTCGGGCAAGCCCTGTGCGGCGAGTTCGGGCGGCGTGACGTCGCAGAGCAGATGCTCGTGCATCAGCGTCGGGCCGAGATCGGCCGGCGCCAGCGGGCCGCAGACGGTCTGGATCTCGCCTTGGGCGGCGGGGCGGTTCGGCGCTGTCACGGGCGCTGTCAGTCGGGTCGGAGGGCAGGCACGCCGTCATTGCGAGGAGCGCAGCGACAAAGCAATCCAGGGGGCTTCGATGCCTCTGGATTGCTTCGCGGAGCCTGTCCTTGGGCTTGCCAAAGGCAAGACCCGAGGGCTCGCAATGACGGCGAAGCGATCAGAAGTAGGGCGTGAAGCCGGTCGGGTTCAGCATCTTGATGCCGAACCACTTGATCCACATCTCGTCGGTCTTGCCGCGGCGATGCATCTCGAAGATCGCGACGTTGAGCCAGTCCTTCAGGCCGGTGGCGTTCTTGGCCAGCCCGAAGCTGCAGTAGTAGACGTCGACCGGCGTCTCGACGACCTTCCACTTCACGTCCTTGAAGCGGTTCATCTGCTCGCCGACGAAGTCGATGACGTCGATCATCGCGTCGCCGCGGCCCTGAGCCAGCGCACGCACCGCGTCGGGATAGTTGTCGAGCAGCGTGACCTTGGCCTGCTTGAGGTTGTCCTCGATGAATTTGACCGGGGTGGTGCCGCGCACCTGGATCAGGTTGACGCTCGGGCTGTCGAGTTCCTTCCAGTTCTTGTAGGGCTTGGCCTCGGTGGTCAGCACACCGAAGACCTCGGTGTGAACCGGCACGGTGAAATCGATGACCTTGGCGCGCTCGGGATTGCGCGTCATCGCGCCCATGACGAGATCGATCTTGCCCGAGGCGACGAAGGGAATGCGGTCGGGCGAGCCGGTCTGCACGATCTCCAGCTTCACGCCGAGCATCTTGGCGATCTCGGTGGCGAAATCGACGTCGAAGCCGACGATCTGGTTCTTCTCGTCGAACTTGGCCAGCGGCGGCAGCGTCGGGTTGACGCCGACCTTGAGCGTGCCGGACTTCAGGATCTCGTCGAGCGAACGGGCGCTCGCATCGGTGGGCAGGGCGGCACTGGCGACGCCCAGGAGCGCGGCGAGGCCGAGTGCGATTTTCTTGAACATGGAGTCCCCTCAGACTGGTCGGTTGAACGCCTCGGCTGCGGCCATGACCTGCTCTTGAGGGCTGGACATGTTGCACCGATTGTCTATGGAGTGTATACAATGGTTGGCCCGTGTAAAGCGGCTGCGAGCGGGGAATATGGGCTGACGGATGACGGCTCTGCGGATGAAGGACGCCTTCCGGCGGGGTGACGCCGTGACGCTGACGGTCGAAGGGCGCAGCGTCATGGCCCATCGCGGCGAGACCCTGGCGGCGGCGCTGCTGGCTGCCGGAATGGCCCGGCTGCGCCATAGCCCCCGCGATTTTTCGCCACGCGGCGCCTACTGCTTCATGGGGGTCTGCCAGGAATGCGTGGTGCGGGTCGACGGCGTGCTGCGCCAGTCCTGCCAGGTGCCGGTCGAGGACGGGCTCGTCGTCGAACTCAAGGGCTCGCTCTAGGATGACGCCGGCCGACCTCATCGTCGTGGGCGCCGGGCCGGCCGGCGCCGCAGCCGCGCTGGCCGCGAGCGAGGCCGGACTTCAGGTCGTGCTGCTGGACGAGGCCTTCGCGCCCGGCGGGCAGGTCTACCGCGCGCCGCCGCCGCCCCTCTCCGTCGCAGCGGGGGCGCGGGGCGCCGACGATGCGGCCGGCGATGGCCTGCGCGCGGCGGTCGCTGCCTCGGCCGTGGTCTGGAAGGGTGGAGCGCGGGTCTGGTCGATCTCGGGCGGGTTTCGCGTCGATGCGGTGACGGCGGCCGGCAGCGAGAGTTTCACCGCGCCGCGGCTGGTCGCCGCCACCGGCGCGCATGAGCGGCTGGTGCCCTTTCCAGGCTGGACGACGCCCGGCGTGATCGGGCTCGCGGCGGCGACGATCCTCTTGAAATCGCAGGGCATGGTGCCGGGCCGCCGCACGGTGGTGGCGGGTTGCGGGCCGCTGCTCGCGGCGGTCGCGGCCAAGATCGTCGCCGGCGGCGGCGCGGTCGCGGCGGTGGTCGATCTGGCGGGGCCGGCTGACTGGCTGAAGGCGCTGCCGGCGATGGCGAGCCGGCCGGATCTGCTGCGGCAGGGCTTCGGCTGGGCGCTGAAGTTGGGCGCGGCGCGCGTGCCGGTGCTGTTTCGCCATATGGTCACGGGTGTCTCGGGCGGAGAGACCTGCGAGACGGTGACGGTCGCGCCGGTCGATGCAGAGGGCCGGCTGACGGGCGGTCGCTCGCGCGTGTTCGACGTGGATGCGCTCGCCATCGGCCACGGTCTGGTGCCGGGCTGCGAGATCCCGAAGCTGCTGCGCGCCGCGCATCGCTTCGCGCCCGACGCGGGCGGCTGGACGCCGGTGCGCGATGCGTTCGGGCGCTGCTCGGTCGCGGGGCTCTATGCCGTCGGCGACGGTGCGGCGGTGGCGGGTGCCGAGCCGGCGCGGCTCTCGGGGCGGCTCGCGGGGTTGGCCGTGGCGCAGGATGCGGGGCGGCTGCCGGACGATGTCTTCGCCCGCGAGGCGGGGGCGGCGCGCGCCGCGCTCGACAAGGCGCTGGTCTTCGCCGGCGCGATCAATCGGTTGATGCGGGCGCGGCCGGCGATGGTCGAGGCGATTGCGGCCGAGACGGTGATCTGCCGCTGCGAGGATGTCCGCCGCGGCGAGATCGAGGCCGCCATCGCAGCCGGCGCGCGCGAGATCAACCAGCTCAAGCATTTCACCCGCTGCGGCATGGGCCCCTGCCAGGGCCGGATGTGCGGCGAGACGGCGGCGACGCTGCTCGCCCGCCATGTCGGGTCGCGCGAGGCGGCGGGCTACTGGACCGGGCGGCCGCCGCTGCGCCCCGTGCCGCTGGCCGATCTGCTCGGCGGCCCCACTATGAGCGCGCCCTACGATCTCGCCATCGTCGGCGGCGGCATCCATGGCGCGACGGTGGCGCTGTTCTGCGCGCGGGCCGGCATGAGGACCGTGCTGTTCGAGCGCGGTGCGCTGTGCCGCGAGGCCTCCGGCGTGAATGCGGGCACGCTGACCATGCAGATGACGCGGGTGGCGCTGATCCCCTATGCGCTGCAGGCCCATGCGATGTGGGCCTCTGCGCGGGAGTGGCTCGGGCACGATGTCGGCGTCGTCGTCTGCGACGGGCTCTCGCTCGCCTTCACGCCGCGCGAGGCGGAACTGCTCAGCTTCCGGGCCGGCCAGCGCCGCGAGGCCGGTGCGCCGATCGAGCTGATCTCGGAAGCGGCCGCGCGCGCGGTCGAGCCGGGCCTGGGCGATGGCGTCCTGCTTGCCGGGCACTGCAAGGTCGACGGCTACGCCAATGCCTATCTGACGGGGCAGGCCTATCGCGCTGCGCTGATCGAGGCCGGGGTCGATCTGCGCGAGGAGACGCCCGTCTCGGGCGTCGAGCGCGAGGAGGGCGGCTTCGCCGTGCAGACCGCGGCCGGTCCCGTCCGGGCCAAGCGGCTCGTGCTGGCCGGCGGCGTCTGGCTCGAGGAGATGGCGGCCTGGCTCGGCATCGACCTGCCCATCAAGGTGCTGGTCAATCAGCTCGCGGTGACCGAGCGCGTGGCGCCGGTGATGCGCACCGTCGTCGGCATCGCCAGCGGGCTGTTGTCGCTGAAGCAGTATCCGCACGGCACGGTGGTGATCGGCGGCGGCTGGCAGGGCCGGGGCGACCGGGAGCGCGGCGGCGCCGAACTCGTGCCCGAGAGCCTGATCGGCAATATGCGCCTCGCCTGCCATGCCATTCCCGCGCTGCGGAATGCGAGGCTGGCGCGCGCCTGGGCGGGGCTGGAAGCCGAGACGGCCGACGCGCTGCCGGCGGCCGGGCCGATCCCGGGCATCCCCGACGCCTATGTCTGCGGCAGCGTCCACTCCGGCTACACCAGCGGCCCCTACATTGCCCGGCTGCTCGCCCAGCGCATCCTCGGGCAGGAGCCTGCCGACCCGCTCTTCCCGATCGACCGGCTGCTGGCGTCGCCGGCCGCCCCGACCACCCCATCCGCCGATGCAGGCCGAGCCACCGATGAACAGCCACAGCATGTCTGATCCCGCCATCGCACCCGATGCCCGTGTCGTCGCCGCCATCGCGCGCCTGACCGGCATCCATGCGGCGACGATCTGCCCGATGACGCCGGATTTCCGGATGGACGAGCAGGCCCTGGCCGACCATGTCGCGGCGGTCGCAGGGCATGACGGCATCGAGGGCCTGCTGATCAACGGCCATGCCGGCGAGAACTTCCTGCTGACGCGCGAGGAGAAGCGCCGCGTCGTCGCGATCTGAGCGGGGTCAACGCGGAATCGAGCCTGGATGCCGCGCTGCATGCGGGTGACGCCGAGGAGGCCGGCGCCGACGCCATCCTGCTGTTTCCGCCCAATGCCTGGGGGCTGTTTCGCGATCGTGATTCGGCGCTGCTGCATCACCGGCATGCGATGGCGGGCTGCGGCCTGCCCTTCCTACTCTACCAGGCGCCGGTGGGGGCAGGGTCCATGCCCTATGATCCCGCGACGCTGGCGGGGCTGGTGGCGCTGCCGCGGGTCTGCGGCATCAAGGAGGGCAGCTGGGAGGTCGCGACCTACGACGCCAACCGCCGGCTCGCCAAGGGATTGCGGCCCGACCTCGCGGTGCTGGGGTCGGGCGACGAGCATCTGCTGACGAGCTATCTGATCGGCTCCGAGGGCAGCCAGGTCAGCCTCGCGGCGGTGACGCCGGCGCCGCTGGTGGCGCTCTGGCGCGCGGCGCAGGCCGGCGACTGGGAGCAGGCCCGGCACTGGCACGACGCGATCTATCCGCTCGCCTGCGCGGTCTATCGCGAGGCGCCGGGCGGGCGCGCCACCACCCGCCTCAAGGCCTGCCTGAAGATCCTCGGGCGGCTCGCCTGCGATGCCGTGCGCCCGCCCTTCGCGCCGCTGCCGCCCGAGGAGTACCACCGCCTGGAGAAGGCGCTCGGCCATGTCGAAAAAGCCGGCGCCGCGCGTTGACAATCATCCCGGGCGATGGCCTCATTGCATGCTGAACGTATACAATGACAATGCAGTTGTGCTCTTCTGAGGAGGCTTGAATGACGATCTCGCGCTTCGCCTGCCTGCTCGCCGCCTGCCTCGGACTGGGCGCGACCGCGCCGGCCTCGGCTCGCTCCCTCGACGACATCCTGAAGGCCGGCGAGCTGCGCGTCGGCGTCAACCCGACCCTGCCGCCGCGTGCCCTGTTCAACGAGAAGAACGAGATCGACGGCTTCGAGCCGGAGCTGGCGAAGGCGGTGGCCGCCAAGCTCGGCGTGAAGCTGACCCTCGTGCAGGTCGGCTCGCCCGACCGCATCCCCTTCGTCGTGGCCGACAAGGTCGACATCGTGATGGGTGCGATGAGCCGCACCTCCGAGCGCGCCAAGGTGATCGACTTCACCGCGCCGATCCATTCCGAGAATTACGGCATCGTCACCACCGATGCGAAGCCCTTCGCCAAGCTCGCCGACCTCAACAGCGAGAACGTGACGCTGATCCAGGTGCGCGGCACGACCGCGATCCCCTTCATCCAGAAGAACCTGCCCAAGGCCAAGCTCGTCCTGCTCGACAACTACAACGATCGCGACCGGGCGCTGGCGCAGGGGCGCGGCGACGCCTCCTTCGACGGGATCGACGCAGTGGCCTACCGGCTGAAGATCTTCCCGGCAATCAAGTGGAAGGTCGTGGCGACGCCGGAATACGGCGTCACCTATTCGAGCTTCGGCGTCGCCAAGGGCAACTACGGCTTACGCGACTGGCTCAACATTGCGCTCTACGAGCTGCACACGGCCGGTACGGTCGAGGCGATCTGGGAGAAGTGGTTCCTCAAGCCGATGGACACGAAGGTGCCCGTCACGCCGTATTTCTGATCGCCATGTCGCGGTTCATCGCTTTCGTCATTGCGAGCGCAGCGAAGCAATCCAGCAGGCTCGCGCAATCCTCCTGGGTTGCTTCGTCGGCTTCGCCTCCTCGCAGTGACGGCGCCTGCTGATGGCCTACACCCTCCAGTACGGGCAGGTGACGCCCTATCTCGGCTATCTCGCCGGTGGTGCGTGGCTGGCGCTGCAGCTGGCGGCGATCGCCTTCGTGATCGGCTGGGCGATCGGGCTCGTCTGCGCCTCGGTGCTCGAATACGGGCCGCGGCCGCTGCGCTGGCTGGTGAAGGCCTATGTCGTGTTCTTCCTGAACACGCCGCTCCTGGTGCAGATCTTCTTCCTGTATTTCGCGCTGCCGGACTGGGGCATCGTGCTCGGCTCCTACCAGGCCGTGCTGCTCGGCATGGCGATCAATGCGGGCGCCTATCTCACCGAAATCCAGCGGGCGGGCTTCCGCTCGATCCGCAAGGCCGAGATCGAGGCGGCGGAGACGCTGGGCTTCTCGCGCATCCAGATCATCCGCTACGTGGTGCTGCCGCATATCGGCAAGGTTCTGTTTCCGCCCCTGTCGAACCAGTACATCATCCTGACGATGACGACCTCGATCGCGGCGATCTTCGGCGTCGAGGAGCTGACCGGGCGGACCTACAACATCAACGCCCAGACCTTCCGCTCCTTCGAGATCTTCTCGATCGCGGCGCTCTACTACATCGCGCTGACCCTGGTCGCGAGCGCCGCGCTCTACGCCGTCGGGCGCTATTTCTTCCGCATCAAGGGCAAGGTCTTCTGATGGAACGGCGTGGTCCGACGACGGAGGGCTGCCGATGGCCTCGCTGATCGAGGAAGCGCCGCGCTTCTTCGGCTACTACAACCTGATCTTCCTGGGGCAGGCCTTCGCCTATACCGCGCTGTTGTCGCTGGTCGGCTGCGGGCTCGGCTTCCTCGTCGGCTTCGGGCTGGCGGTGCTGCGCAACGAGCGGATCGTCGGCTTCGCGCCGCTGCGCTGGTTCGCCACGATCTATGTCGAGATCTTCCGGCGCATCCCCTTCCTGGTGAAGCTGATGGTGGTGTTCTTCGCCTTCCAGCTCGCCGGCCTCGACGCCAGCATGTTCGCGGTCGCCGCCACCACGGTCGCGCTCTCGGCCTCGGCCTTCTCGGCCGAGAACATCCGCGCCGGCCTCGAATCCGTGCACAGGAACCAGTGGGATGCGGCCGAGACCATGAACATGGGCGGGCTCACCGCGCTGCGCCGGGTGATCCTGCCGCAGGCCTGGGCGATCATCATCCCGCCCTCGATGACCTATTCGGTCGGGCTGGTGAAGAGCACCTCGATCGCCTCGCAGATCGGTGTCGTCGAGCTGACCTATGCCGCCAAGATCCTGAACCAGAAGGGGTTCTCGGCGGCGATCTGCTTCGGGACGATCCTGATCCTGTATTTCGTCCTCTGCTATCCGCTGAACCTGTTCGCATCGCATCTGGAGCGCCGGCTTGCCCCATCTCGTCATCGATAGGCTCAGCGCCAATTACGGCACGGCGCCGGTCCTGCAGGATGTCTCGCTGTCGGTCGAGCGCGGCGAGATCGTCTCGATCATCGGCCCTTCGGGCTCCGGCAAGAGCACGCTGCTGCGCGTGCTGACCGGGCTGCTGAAGCCCCATGCCGGCGTCGTCCATGTCGCCGGGGCGCAGGTCGACTATGGCAGCGCAGCCGCGCTGCGGAAGGTGCGCGACCGCTTCGCGGTCGTGTTCCAGCAATACAACCTATTCCAGAACATGACGGCGCTGCGCAACGTCACCATCGCGCCGACGATCGTGAAGAGGCGCGACGCCGCCGAGGTCGAGCGCGAGGCGCGCGCCCTGCTCGAGAAGGTCGGGCTGTCGCACCGGATCGAGGCCTATCCGGACGAACTCTCCGGCGGCCAGCAGCAGCGTGTCGCGATCGCACGTGCACTCGCGCTGAAGCCGGAGATCCTGCTGCTCGACGAGGTGACCTCGGCGCTCGATCCCGAGCTCGTCGCCGAGGTGCTCGACACCATCCGCGTGCTCGCTGCCGAGGGCATGACGATGCTGATCGTCAGCCACGAGATGGGCTTCGTCCGCGAGATTTCCAGCAAGGTCGTGTTCATGGCCGACGGCAAGGTCGTCGAGGTCGGCCCGCCCCAGCAGATCTTCGACGCGCCGCAGACCGAGCGCTGCGCCGATTTCGTCCGCCGCATCCTGCGGCACTGAAGGAAGAGCCCCGATGAGCTACGGCATGCACTACCCGCATCTCAACGGGCGCAGCGCCAACATCTTCGAATCGGTCCGCCAGGCGGCCGCGGCCGGCATGCGCGCCATCGGGCTGATGGACAATTTCATGAATTCGTCGGGCTATGCCGCGCTGGCTGCCGCCGAGCTCGGCCATCTCGGCATCGAGATCTTCGGGGGGTTGATCATGCAGCCCACCGCCGGCGGCGTGACCTATGAGGCGGCGCGCAACGCGGTCGATTACGGCTACGGGCCAGGCACCGGCGCGCGCTTCCTCTCCCTGCCGACGCATCACACCAAGGCGGTGGCACGGCGCGAGGGGCGCACGGGGCTCTACCTCGAAGCCGCTTTCGGCGTGCATGAGAGTGGCAAGGTGCCCGACCCGGTGCCCGCGATCATCGACCTCTGCGCCGAGCGCGACATCGTCTTCGATTGCGGGCATGTCGATGGCTGGGAGGCCGTGGCACTGGCGGAAGAGGCGAAGAAGCGCGGCGCCACCCGCGTGCGCACCCATGCCGGCGGCTACGATACCAAGACCATCGAGACGCTGGTGGGGCTGGGCGCCTATTGCGAGTTCTCGTTCTTCGTCCTGACCCACGCCACCCAGGTCGGCCTCACCCATGTCGACCAGGAGAAGCACCGCGCCCCGTCGAAGACGGTGCAGGACCTGACGCCGCGCATCCGCGCCGCCGGCGACCGCGCCATCGTCTCCGGTCGAGGCGTTCCGGGAGTTCCTCGTCCTGCTCGAATCGGACGGTTTCGCCGAGGCCGAGCTGCGCCGGATGAGCAGCACGAATCCGGCGGATCTGTTCCGGATCGGCAGCTTCACCGCCTGAGTCCCCGGCACGAAAAAGCCCGCGTCCAGCCTGTGCCGGACGCGGGCCCGATGATTCCCCGCGCGGTGCGGAGCGCGCTTACTTCTTCTTGCCGTCCGGCCCGAACTGCTTGAGATAGGCGATCAGGTTGGTGATCTGGGCGTCGTCCTTGAGGCCCGGATAGATCATCTTCGTCCCCGGCGTCACGCCGCGCGGGTCCTTGATGTAGACGCGGAAATTGTCCTCGCTCCAGACCTTGTCGAGCGACTTGTAGGCCGCCGAATAGCTATAGCCTGCGGCGGTACCGGCCTTGCGGTTGTCGAACAGGCCGTTGAGCGCCGGGCCGACGGCGTTCTTGGCGGTTTCGCCGACCTGGTGGCAGGTCCGGCATTGCAGAAAGACCTTCTCACCGGCGGCGAGATCCTGCGCCTGTGCCATGGCGGGGAGGAGGGTGACGACGGCGGCTGCGGCTGCGTAGGCAAGCTGTCTCATGGCGATAACCTCTCCAGACTTATTCCAGTTATAATGGAAGTGCGATGCGTGGCGGGCAAGTCCGCTGCCGTCGCACCCCCCAGACCGTTTCACTTACTTCGCAGTCTGCGGGCCCAGAGCCTCTTGCGGGCTGTCGCCGGCCGATCGTGAGAAAGCACGTCCAAAGCGATTGCATGTCGTGCGAGTCCTTCGTAGTGTATCGACAGCTTGACAGCAATATGTAAATTCAAGCTGACACATCGGAACGCGAAGGGGATTGGAATGCCAGAGACCCCGCTTCTCGACGGCGTCACCTCGCCCGCCGATCTGCGCCGCCTGTCCCATCACCAGCTGCGGCAGCTCGCCGACGAACTCCGGGCCGAGACGATCGACGCCGTCTCCGTCACCGGCGGTCATCTCGGAGCGGGGCTGGGCGTGGTCGAGCTCACGGTCGCGCTCCACCATCTCTTCGACACGCCGCGCGACACCCTGATCTGGGATGTCGGGCACCAGGCCTATCCGCACAAGATCCTGACCGGCCGACGCGACCGAATCCGGACGCTGCGGCAGGGCGGGGGCCTGTCGGGCTTCACCAAGCGCGAGGAAAGCGAATTCGATCCCTTCGGTGCCGCCCACACCTCGACCTCGATCTCGGCGGGGCTGGGTTTCGCCGTCGCCCGCGACCTCAAGGGCGAGGACGGGCATGTCGTGGCCGTGATCGGCGACGGGGCGATGTCGGCCGGCATGGCCTATGAGGCGATGAACAATGCCGGTGCGCTCGGCAAGCGGCTGATCGTCATCCTCAACGACAACGACATGTCGATCGCCCCGCCGGTGGGGGCGCTCTCCGCGCATCTGGCCAAGCTGCTCTCGGGGAAGACCTATCTCTCGCTGCGCGACCAGGGCCGCCAGCTCACCCGCCGGCTGGGCCGCGGGCTCGATTCCAAGATCACCCGCGCCGTCGAGCATGCGCGCGGCTATCTCACCGGCGGGACGCTGTTCGACCAGCTGGGGTTCTATTATGTCGGCCCGATCGACGGGCACAATCTCGACCATCTGGTGCCGGTGCTGCGCAATGTCCGCGATGCGCCCAACGGGCCGATCCTCGTCCATGTCGTGACGCAGAAGGGCAAGGGCTATGCGCCGGCCGAGGCGACGGCTGACAAGTACCATGCCGTGGTCAAGTTCGATGTCGCCAGCGGCGTCCAGGAGAAGACCGTCTCGAGCGCGCCAGCCTACACCAAGGTGTTCTCGCAGGCCCTTCTGCGCGAGGCGGCGCGCGACGAGCGCATCGTCGCGATCACCGCGGCGATGCCCTCGGGCACCGGGCTCGATGCCTTCGCCAAGGCCCATCCCTCCCGCTTCTTCGATGTCGGCATCGCCGAGCAGCATGCGGTGACCTTCGCCGCCGGCCTCGCCTGCCAGGGGCTCAAGCCGGTCTGCGCGATCTACTCGACCTTCCTGCAGCGGGCCTATGACCAGATCGTCCACGATGTCGCGCTGCAGAAGCTGCCCGTGCGCTTCGCGATCGACCGGGCCGGCCTCGTCGGGGCCGATGGCGCGACCCATGCGGGGGCTTTCGACACCGCCTATCTCGGCTGCCTGCCCGGCTTCGTGCTGATGGCGGCGGCCGACGAGGCCGACCTCGTGCACATGGTCGCCACCGCCTGCGCCCATGACGAGGGGCCGATCGCGCTGCGCTATCCGCGCGGCGAGGGGCTCGGCGTGGCGCTGCCGGAGACCGGCACGCCGCTCGAGATCGGCCGCGGACGGGTGCTGCGCGAAGGCACGCGCGTCGCCATCCTGTCCTACGGGACGCGGCTGGGCGAATGCCTGCTGGCGGCGCAGACGCTGGACGGGATGGGGCTGTCGACCACGGTCGCCGATGCCCGCTTCGCCAAGCCGCTCGACCGGGCGCTGATCCGGCGCCTGGCCCGCAACCACGAGGCGCTGATCACGGTGGAGGAGGGCTCCGTCGGCGGCTTCGGCTCCTTCGTCCTGCATGCCCTGGCCGATGACGGGCTCTTCGAGGCGGGCCTCAAGATCAAGACGCTGACGCTGCCGGACCGCTTCCAGGACCAGGATACGCAGGCCCGCATGTATGCGGCGGCGGGGCTCGACGCGGCGGCCATCGTGGCGGTGGCGGCGGGACTGTGCCGCCCGAGCCAGGCGGCGTGGCGTGCGGCCCAGGCGGGCTCGGCGGCGCTCAGGCTGGTGCCGGCGCATCCGCCGGCGGCGGGCCCTCTGCACGAGGCCTCGACATGAACGCCGTGACGCCCTTCAAGCGCCCGCTGACGGTGCTGCTGGCCAAGCCGCGCGGCTTCTGTGCCGGCGTTGTGCGGGCGGTCGAGATCGTCGAGCGCGCCATCGCCCAGGCGGGGGCGCCGGTCTATGTCCGCCACGAGATCGTCCACAACACCCATGTCGTCGAGGGCCTGCGCGCCCAGGGCGCCGTCTTCGTCGGCGAGGTCGACCAGATCCCGGCGGGTGCGACGACGATCTTCTCGGCCCATGGCGTGTCGCGCGGGGTCGAGGCGGCGGCGGCGGCGCGCGGGCTCGACGTGATCGACGCCACCTGTCCGCTCGTCCAGAAGGTCCACAACCAGGGCCGGCGCTATGCCCAACTCGGCTACGACGTCGTGCTGATCGGCCATGAGGGCCATGCCGAGGTCGAGGGCACGCGCGGCCAGATCGACGGGCGCCTGCATGTCGTCGCCAAGGTCGCGTATATCAGCCAGACGACGCTGAGCGTGCAGGATACGCGCGAGGTCATCGTGGCGCTGACCGCGCGCTTCCCGGCGATCGTCGGCCCCGACATCCGCAACATCTGCTACGCGACCCAGAACCGGCAGGCGGCGGTGCAGGCGATGGCGCCGCATTGCGACCTCATCCTCGTCGTCGGCTCGCGCTCCTCCTCCAACACGACGCGGTTGCGCGAGGTCGGCGAGATCGCCGGCGTCGCGAGCCATCTGATCGAGGGGCCCGACGCGATCGACCCGGCCTGGTTCGAGGCGGTCGAGACGGTCGGCTTCACCGCCGGCGCCTCGGCGCCCGAGCGGTTGATCCAGGATGCGATCGATCGCCTGCGCGGCTTCCGCTCGGTCACGGTGCGGGAGCTCGAGGGCGTCGACGAGGAGGTGGTGTTCCGCCTGCCGCCGCGCCTGGTCGAGGCGATGGCGTCCTGAAACGGGGAGAGACGGCGATGGACGGGCTCCTGGATCATGCGGATGTCGTCGGGCAGCGTCTGCGCCGCGAGGGCGAGGCGGAGTCCGGCGAGACCGGGGCCTCCCTCGCGATGCCGGCCGCCGCGATCGCCAAGCGGCCCCTGCGCGCGCCGAAGCGTGCCGCGGCCTTGCCGGCCGACGGCCGCGCGCCGCCGTTTCCGTTTTCCGCCATCGTCGCCCAGGAGGAGATGAAGCGCGCCCTGCTGCTGGCTGCGATCGACCCGACCATCGGCGGTGTGCTGATCTTCGGCGATCGCGGCACGGGCAAATCCACGGCGGTGCGGGCACTCGCTGCCCTGCTGCCGCCGATGCGCGCCGTCGTCGGCGATCCCTACAACGGTGCTCCCCAGGCGGGCGCGCGCGGGCAGAAGACCCATCTCGTGCCGGTGCCCGTGGTCGACCTGCCGCTGGGGGCGACCGAGGACCGCGTCGTCGGCGCGCTCGATCTGGAGAAGGCGCTGGCCAGTGGCGAGAAGGCCTTCCAGCCCGGCCTGCTCGCGCGGGCCAACCGCGGGTTCTTGTATATCGACGAGGCCAATCTGCTGGAGGATCATCTCGTCGACGTGCTGCTCGACGTGGCGGCCTCGGGCGAGAACGTCGTCGAGCGCGAGGGGCTGAGCATCCGCCATCCGGCGCGCTTCGTCCTCGTCGGCAGCGGCAATCCCGAAGAGGGCGAGCTGCGTCCGCAATTGCTCGACCGGTTCGGCCTTTCCGTGGAGGTCGCGACACCCGCCGACCTGCCGACCCGCATCGCGGTGGTGAAGCGCCGCGACGCCTATGACCGCGATCCGCGGGGGTTCTGCGCGCAATGGCAGGCGGCTGACCAGGCGATCGGGCGGAGGCTGATCGCCGGGCGCAAGCGGCTGGCGCAGATCGAGACCTCCGATGCCGCGCTGACGCGCGTGGCGGAACTCTGCCTGCATCTGGGCACCGGGCACGCGCGCTCGCGGCGCTCGAAGGCGCGCAGGAGATCCTCGACAGCCATATCCGCACGGTCGCGCCGATGGCGCTACGCCATCGGCTGCGCCGCAATCCGCTGGACGAGGCCGGCTCGACCGTGCGCGTCGAGCGGGCGCTGGCCGAGGTCTTCGGCCCATGACCGCGCCCGGCGCCAGCGCGACCGAGGTTCCGGCGCTGACGCCCTGGCGGATCGCCGACATCGCGGCCGCGCTGCTGGCGCTGGATGGTGCGTCGATCGGCGGCGTGTCCCTGCGTGCGCCGGCCGGGCCGGTCCGGGAGGCCTGGCTCGCCCACTTCTCGGCCTTGCGCGGCGGGGCGCCCTGCTCGCGCATGCCGGCCGGCATCGGCGATGCGCGCCTGCTCGGCGGGCTCGATCTGACCGCGACGCTGGCGATGGGGCGCCCGGTCGCGGAGCGCGGCCTGCTCGCCGAGGCCGATGGCGGCGTCCTGATCGTCGCCATGGCCGAGCGTGTCGAGGCCGCGACGGCGGCGAAGCTGTGTGCCGCGATGGATGCCGGCGCGGTCACGGTCGAGCGCGACGGCATCGCCCTGACGATCCCGAGCCGGTTTGCCATCGTCGCCCTCGACGAGGGCATCGCCGCCGACGAGCGCCCCGCTGCGGCGCTGACCGACCGGCTGGCGCTGCGGCTCGACCTCACCGCGCTGTCGCATCGCGAGATCGAGCCTCCGGTGTTCGACGCTGAAAGCCTCGCCGCTGCGCGCGGCCGCGTCGCCGCGACGATCGATGACGAGACGATCGCCTGCCTGTGCACGGCGGCGCTGGCGCTCGGCATCGGCTCGACCCGCACCGCACTGCAGGCGGTCAAGGTGGCGCGGCTGGTGGCCGCGCTGGCGGGCCGCGAGGCGGTCGCGCCGGAGGATGCGGCGCTCGCCGCGGCGCTGGTGCTGGCCCCGCGCGCGACACAGTTGCCGGCGCGCAGCGAGGAGGCCGAGGCCCAGGAGTCGGAGCCCGAACCGGACTCGCAACCGCAGTCGCCGCCCTCCGAAAGCGACGAGCAGGCGGCGGCCCCGCCGCGCGATCTCGACGAGATGGTTCTCGACGCCGCGAAGGCCGCGATCCCCGCCGGTCTGCTGGCGCAATTGCTGGCGGCGGGAGGTCGGACGCGGGCGCGCGCCGCCGGCCGGGCCGGGCAGTTGCAGAAGGCGGCGCGGCGCGGCCGCGTCGTGGGCTCGAAGGCTGGCGATCTGCGCGGCGGCGCCAGGCTCGATGTGGTCGAGACGCTGCGCTCCGCGGCGCCCTGGCAGCGGCTGCGGCGCAGCGAAGCCGCGATGGCGGGCCGCAACGGCCTGATCGTCAGGCGCGAGGACTTCCGGATCGCGCGCTACAAGCAGCGCAGCGAGACCGCGACGCTGTTCGTCGTCGACGCCTCGGGGTCCTCGGCATTGCAGCGGCTCGCCGAGGCGAAGGGAGCCGTCAGGCTCTTGCTGGCGGAGTGCTATGTCCGGCGCGACGAGGTCGCGCTGATCGCCTTTCGCAAGGCCCAGGCCGAGATCGTGCTGTCGCCGACGCGTTCGCTGGTCGCGGCCGAGCGGGCACTGGCCGGCCTGCCGGGCGGTGGTGCGACGCCGCTCGCGACCGCGATCGAGGCCGCCTGCGCGCTGGCCGATGCCGTCAGGCGCAAGGGCCGGACCCCGGCGCTCGTCTTCATGACCGATGGCCGCGCCAATATCGACCGCGCCGGGCGCCAGGGGCGAGCTCAGGCGCAGACCGACGCACTGGCTGCTG